>ERZ780149.1294-NODE-1294-length-28166-cov-4.447263_pt1 | contig 28166 bp, 10 predicted proteins | sample MGYA00511367_ERZ780149 | MGnify/ENA primary metagenome ERZ780149 (study PRJEB29588, sample SAMEA2153852) | human gut metagenome | biome: human gut; feature: human-associated habitat; material: faeces | place: Denmark | collected 2008/2010 ... | reverse complement strand
GCTCCCGAGCCGTAGAAAAACATATTTCAAAGCTTCGTTCTATGGGAATTTTGTCTCGTGAAGGAGCAGATCATGGTGGCTATTGGCGCATTGTAATTAATCCTCAAACTGAGCGATAAACCTATGGGAACATCTTTCATACCATTCGGTGCAATAATTGCCGTTTTGATTATCGCCTTTTTGTTTGCCTCCCTACCACAGGTAAGTTATAAAACACGATACAGAGTGCTTTATGCAATAGCCATCATCATGCTATTTGTCGTGATTCCTATCAGTGAGTATATGGCTGAGAATACCAAAAATTCAAACAGCAATTATCTGCTTGTTCTGATATTCGATATTGCAGTAGGTTATTTCTGTATGTACATTGCCGCATTACTGAAATTTAACGTCCTTAAGCGAAAGAATCAAGCATTGGAAAATGCCTTGACCGAAAAGCAACAAGAAAATGTAGCAATTCTATTGGAACATCAGACCGAAAAGCATCAAGCACTTCAGCAAAGAGAACTTGAATGGTTAGCAGATAAAATCAAGATGTTCACTGAGGAAGAACAGAAAGCTATTCTTGCCAGTGCTTGCGCATTTGCAGAACACGGTTTGATAATCACTCCCTCAACAACCATTCAGCTAACAAATACATGTAGTCAACAAGATCTTATGTATTTTGTTTGTTCTGCTTTTTTCAACATGGGCAAAAAGCGTAGTGATATTGTCTGTTTCTTATCGCAGGTCTTTCCGCTTTACTTTCCTGCAGGAGAAAGTGTATTGGCTAAAAAGATGCCAGGATTAGAAAAGGTAAAAGAAAGGAGAGAGAAAGAAAAATAAATAAAATAATGATTATGGAAAAAGAAATAATCATATCAACAATACTTGACGTTTGCAAAGACATGGGTCTAAACTATATAACCAAAGTAAAGTCTGCTACATGGAATGCAGATGTTGTTGTTGAACATGATACATACAAAGTGGCTTTCAACGTGTGCAAATGTCCTCGCAATGTAGAAGCCACATACAAAGCTATGCGTAAAGAACGTGTTTGCGGATGTTGGCTACTACTGCCAGCCGTAAACTCGTCTTATCAAGAACAGAGCCTCCCATGTTTTAATCTTATACCCCAAACAGATAAGAAGCTTGTTTGTCTCAATTCAGTAATGAATGATAATTCTAATAATCAAATAGAATTATCAACGTTCCTTCATTCCCTTATTGATGGTAAGATAAGATTTGCAAAACAAACTGAAATCAACAAAGTTGAATTGTGCTTCTATAAAAATGGATGTTGGAAGTGCCATAGAAAAAATGATGTATATTTCGTCAATCGTCTCTTTTCACAAGAAGGCGTAATGATTGATGGGCAGCATTTAATGATGGATGAAGATATTACATTCAATCCATCTATCATCAAAGGACTTAAGAAATATATATATGAGCATCCGTCTGAAACATTCATTATGGGCGAAATAAAACCAAGATATAGTAAGACAATTGGAGAGGCATACCCTTCGTTCGGTTGTGCCCAATGTGATAGTATCTTCGGGAACTTTTATCTTCAAGAGAATATGATGGAACTCATGTACTGTACAGATAGTTTGCGTAAAGCTATTATCACCCTTGATGAGCCCATAAAAGTACTTGCTCATTGTTGGTACAAAGTAAATAATTAAGCAATTGACAAAAAATTAGTGATATTCAAATTAGAAAATCCGCTGCATCAGCCCATTACCATCCGTAATGTGGTAGAAATCTTCCATGGCACAGAATGTAATACTTACGACAACGCCCACTGGAGGATATTCATTAGTCTGCACATATCAATCAAAATTATTTCGCCCTTATATACTTCTATCTCTGTGCCACTGCTAAACTGCAACGCAAAGTCACAAGTAGTGTTACATTGGGTAAGCGAAATCTGCGTTCAGTAGAGCCATCATGCAAGTCATTTTTATGTTATGTAGCATCTATAATCATTTTTATTGACCTACAGAACAATTTATAGATTTCAAAAGATTCTTTTTCACATTTCTACTCCCTGTTTTACAGCTAAATTCGATATATTTGCAAGGAAATATAATCATGAGACGATGGAACAACGTATCAATAGAATAAAAGTGGTGTTAGCTGAGAAACAGCGAACTAACAAATGGTTGGCCGAGAATTTAGGCAGAGAGTACTCTACAATTTCAAAGTGGTGTACGAATACAAATCAGCCAGATCTTATCACGCTGACAAAAATTGCACACCTATTAGAGGTGGATATACGCGAACTTTTAGTGAGCGGAAGACCCACGTTGAAGGATTCGGATTTTACGTCCGGTAGTAAGTAGTACTCATTTTAATGAAGTAGTAAAATATGATAAATTATTCTCCGGGACAACGCATCACGGTGCGTGGTGAGGACTTTCTAATAACTAATGTCGACCGTAACTATGACGGTGGACATTTGCTTTATGTCATGGGGGTAAGCGAATTGGTGCGCAACCATAGCTTTATCTTTGACACGGATCTTGATAATAATATTGAGATTGTCAGCCCTATCAATGCACATTTGGTCAGCGACGATGATCCTCGCTGGCGAAAGACACGCCTACTCATTGAAACAGCTTTGCGTAGCAATGCTTATTTTTCTCAAAAGATTACTGTAGCCCAAGGTGGTGCTTTTGATGTAGCAGAATATCAAATGACACCGACTTTGAAGGCCTTTGAACAGCCTCGCCCTCGTCTGCTGATTGCAGATGGTGTAGGTTTGGGTAAGACCATCGAGGTGGGTATCTTCTTGGCTGAAATGATTAGACGTGGCCGTGGCAAACGCATACTGGTGTGTGCGTTAAAAAGTATATTAGCTCAGTTCCAGGAAGAAATATGGAATCGCTTTGCCATTCCTTTGGTCCGTCTGGATAGCCTTGGTGTGGCAAAGATTCAGAACGAGATTCCGCTTAATAAGAATCCGTTTGACTACTACGACAAGACTATCATCTCTATTGATACGCTGAAGAATAATGGCCGTTTCCGTGCTTGGCTCGAAAAAACACATTGGGATATTATTGTGATTGACGAATGCCATAAGGTAGCTAATGATAGCAGCCTTCGTGGTGATTTGGCACAGTTCTTGGCACAGAAGTGCGATTCGATGATTCTAACCTCTGCCACTCCCCATAATGGTAGTGCCGAATCATTTGCTAACTTGATGAGAATGCTTGAGCCAATATCCATTCCTCGCAACGGAGAATATACCAAGGAGGACATTCTGCCTTACTATGTGCGTCGTTTCAAACATGACATTGCCGATGCGCATATTCGCAGTCAATTCCAAGAGCGCGAAATCCGTAAGATAGAGGTCACTTTGACTGATGAGGAAGAGCAGATTTTGAGTAAGGAGCATACAAAGTTCCGCTCACTAAAAGATGAATTCAAGAATGATGCACTCTTTGCATTGACTGTATTCAAGAGTTTCATGTCATCACCCATTGCTGCGTTGGGCACACTTGAAGAGCGTTGTAAAAAAGATGATAGTGAAGATTTGTCTGAACTGACAGCGCAAGTTCGCCGTCTCGTGAAGAACTACGAAGATAGCCGCTATGATGCTTTCAAGAAAGTATTGACCGAACTTTGGAATAAGAATCCTAAAGAACGTATCGTCATCTTTACAGAGCGTATTGCTACTATGAAGTATCTGGAAGAACGTATCATGCGTGAGTTTAAGCTCAACAAAGAACAAGTGGTACGTTTTGACGGCTCGCTTTCGGATACAGAACAAGAAGAAATGGTAGGCAACTTCGCCAAAGAGGATAGTAAAATTCGCGTCTTTATCTCCAGCGATAGTGGTTCACAAGGTGTCAATCTGCACTACTATTGTCATATCATGTTCAACTATGATATCCCTTGGAGCCTGATTACATTGGAACAACGTAATGGTCGTATCGACCGTTATGGTCAGAAGCAACGTCCTGTCATCTACTACTTGGTTAATAAGACCAATGATGAAGGGCTTCGTTCTGACTTCACCATTATCGACAAATTGCTTCACAAAGAGCAAGAAGTACATGACACCCTTGGCGATGCTATGAGTGTGATGGAACTCTATAAAGCACAAGATGAAGAGAAAGCCATTGGAGATGCCTTGATGACTGGAGATACAGAGGTTGTGGAACAAACCGCCTCTCGTCGTCGCCAACGTGGAGGATTCAAGCGTGCTGATGCCGTAGTATCCACTCCTGCCGTTGAATGCTTGAATGATAAGATCTTCGAGAAACGTTTCTCACTCTATGCTGATGATATGAGCTATTATCGTGATCTGTTTGCCGAATTGGAAGCTACGGGTAGCATTCATCATGGTGATGTAACCATGATGGAAGATGCCACTGTACCATATGTAGAGGTAAAGAATAATGAGGAACTTCGTGATGTGTTATATGACATTCCTCGCGAAGCATTTCCTGCTGATAACATCTTCCGTCTAACCATGGATAAAGCATGGCTGAATCGTTCGATTGCAGACTCAAGAAAGAGCACAAACAGCGAATGGAGCAAATTTTTGCCTCTATATGATATTCACCCCATCATTAGCTACTTGCTTACCAAGTTCACGGCCTCATTGCCCAAGTCGCAAGCCATGGCCGTACGCAACCCCGAGTTACCTCAGGGTATGAGCTACTACTTGTTCTATGGCAGTCATGGCAATGGATTGGGGCAAAACCTTGTCAGCAAATTCTTTGTTGTACCCCTCGATAAGGATGGAGCTTTGCGCGAACGACCCATGTCGTTCTACGATTTTACTCAGAAGTACCCCATCATTAGCAAATTCATGCAAGGTGCTTCAGAAGAGGATATTAAGATTTTGCAGGCAAACCTCCAAAATGCAATTGATGAAGGCTTAGTGAAATACATGTATGAAGCTCAAGGAAAAGTGAGTGCCGAAATGGAAGAACAACTGAAAGCCTATAAACATAAGCTGCAGATTTGGGCTGATACGGCTAATGCTCTTTTTGCTGATGACGCAGACATCACTATCACTCGAAACAATATGTACAAGAAGGAGAAAGAAGAAGTTCAGAAGATAACTGACCAATCCAGTCAGTTCTTCCAAGACCTCTTCTCACTCGATAATGCTGAACCATATATGCGCCTTTTGGCCGTATTCCATAATATATAATCCCCCATGGCAGACAATATAACATATCGATTTATACAAAACGTAGGCGACTACTTTCCTTCTGGATATTTTACCGAGGATTTTGTAGATAAGGTACAGAAATGTGCAGGTCGTACTGCCGACGAAATGAAAGAGCTTAATAAGCCTTTCACAGCCCTGCGTGCCCAATATGAAGACTACAAGAACTTCATCATCAACGACCATCCTCGCGTTAAGGATGCCATTCGTCGTACTCATGAGTGGCATACAGCACTACTAAAGGTATTAGGTTATGATACGGTTCATGCCTATCAAGAGCCTTATGTGGTCAACGATAATGGTGAAGTCATCGAAATGATTCCTGTACGTCACATCTTGCGAAGTGGCGACAAGATTAGCATGCTCATTATGGAGATGCAGCATCTGATTTCGGTGGATGAGCAATCACCAGCCGGACTCTTCGAGCAACAGTACGAATCTGAGCCGGACAAGAATACCCATCAGCAGCGCTATTATGCAGGGCAGTGGGCAGATGTGATTCCTGCTCAATATCTGAACAAAGAGAAATATCACTTCTCTCCGGCCATTATCAATAAGGCCGTCACCCAAATCTTCTTGATGCCCGAAGAACGTCGTCCACACTTTATCTTGATGTTGGCGGGTAATACAGTGTTCCTCTTCGACAAGGATAAATGGGCTCGTGGTTCTTACTTGCAGTTCTCTATTGACGACCTCTATACTCAAGGACAGCTTAAATCCTCACGCAATCACTATGCCCTGTTCCAACTGCTGGTGAACAAAGAAGCATTGGCTGCTGATGGACAGACCGTATTGATGGACAGCCTGATTGAAGAGAGTTATAAAAATGCCTATGAGGTAACCAAAGACTTGAAGGAAGGTGTTATCTTGGCTGTAGAGACCTTGGCCAACGAAGCACTTTACTATATGAAGAGTATCGCCCATCGTCCTTTTGGCAAGAAGCACATTGAGGCAAATGGTACGGTAATTTATGATGAGACCGATGATGACTTTGAGGCAGAAGTGAAGGACGATTGCTTGACCATCGTCTATCGTCTGCTCTTTATCCTCTTTGCCGAGAGTCGCCCAGAATTGGAGATTCTCCCCACAGGCGATGAGGTCTATAAGCGTGGATACAGCTTCGAAGCATTGCGCGACTTGGAACAAGTACGTTTGATTAGTGATGAGACCCGCAATGGTTACTTCTTCGATGACAGTATCAAGCATCTGTTTGCAGTCCTTTCCAAGGGCTTCCACAAGGATGATGAAGCGAACAACAAGTCGTTCCGTGTGCGCCCTATCGACTCACCGATGTTCAACGATAATCGTTTGAAACAACTCCACGATGTACGCATTCGTAATGTGAAATGGCAAGAGATTATTCGTGCCCTTTCACTCTCTCGAAGCAAAAAGTATTGTGGCCGCATCTCGTATGCTAACTTGGGTGTCAACCAGTTGGGATCTGTCTATGAGTCTTTGCTGGCTTATCGTGGCTTCTATGCCGAAGAAGATTATATCGAGGTATGCAAAGCTGGTGCACCAGAAGATGGCACTTACTTGGTCCCCTATTCTCGCATGGAGGCTTTCGACATCCGTGAAGTAATTTGCGATGATGAAACAGGTGAACCTCGTCGTCTGCCAAGAGGCACCTTTGTTTATCGATTGAATGGTCGTGACCGTCAGAAATCGGCCAGTTATTATACCCCTGAAGTACTCACTCGCAGCACCATCAAATATACCATCAAGGTTATTGTGGATGAGGTGCGTGAGGGTAAGCGCAAACCGATGGACTTGCTCGACTTGAAGATATTGGAACCCGCTGTTGGTGCAGCGGCTTTCCTTAACGAGGTAATCAACCAGTTAGCAGAAGCCTACATGACATATGTAGAGAAGAAACCTGCTCCAGATCGTTATCGCGATGAGCTACAAAAAGTGAAAGCCTATATCGCTACACATAACGTGTATGGCGTAGACTTGAATCCTACGGCCATCGAACTGGGCAAACTCTCGCTTTGGCTCAATGTAATCCATAAGGATATGGAGACACCTTTCTTTGCCAACCGCCTCACTGTGGGTAATGCCGTGATTGGAGCTTGGCTAAAGGTGTATGCTCGAGGTGAGGTACAAGCTAAGAAAGGTTCTCGCAAATTGGAGGCAAACGAATGGTGGACCAAGGCGCCTCATAAGGTGAAATTTGGTCGCACCCGTGTGAATCGGTCCGTCAACGAGGTCTATCATTTCCTTCTGCCCGATAAAGCCATGCTGGCAGCCCTCGGATTGAAGGATATGAAGAAGGAACATGCTACAGAAGCGAAGGTGATGGCCGACCGCTTAAAGGATTGGACAGCTCCCATTGGTGAGGATCAATTCAGAACGCTTCAGCGTCTTTCTGCTAAGATAGACTTGCTGCTTCGTGAAGCAATGGAAACGCAGGTGAACATTGAGCACCTCACCAACAACCGTCGCGACATCTGGCCGCATGAGATTCCTCAAGACAATATGCTTTTCCGTGCTTACGACCAAGCCGAGAAGTATGCTGAGAAGGAACGTATTTTCGATACTCGTTACCGTCACGACAATGCTTACTATAAACTGAAGCTTGTGATGGACTATTGGTGTGCCCTTTGGTTTTGGGAATATCAAGATGCTGCCGCACTTCCTACTCGTGAGGAGTATTGGCGCGAAATTGAGAACCTGCTTGATGTAAGCAATGACAAACTTGACCGTAACACCCAGCGTGCTATAGTGGGAGCAAACATGGTGTGCGAAGAACCTGAATTCGAATACGGAAGTAAGCGCATGACGGAAGAACAGGCTCAGATTGTGGCTAAGAGTAAGGAGGAGATGCTGGAAAGCACCACCTCGCAAACTACGCTCTTTGCCGATGAAGAACCCGAACGCTTCAAGATAGTCAAGCGTTTGGCGGGTCGCTATCACTTCTTCCACCCTATGCTGGAGTTTATTGAAGTATTCTGGCTTCGTGATGGTTTTGACATTATTTGCGGTAATCCGCCTTGGCTGAAGCTTCAATTCGACGATAAGGCCGTCTTGAGCGAGCGCTATCCCGAAGTGATGATACATAAAGTATCAGCACCGGATGCTCGTGCCATGCAGACTCGCTTTATGGAAGACGAGTCTATGCGTCATATCTATGAAGATGAGCAAATGGAGGTGCAGTGTTCAAGCGTGTTTATGAATGCGTTTGCCAACTATCCGTTGCTCATTGGTCAGCAAACAAATCTCTATAAGTGTGTATTAACTAATACTTTCGACTTGGCTTCTGCCGAAAATGGATATATTGGCATTCTATGCCCAGAGAGTATCTATGATGATCCGAAGGGACAACCTCTCCGCCGTGAATTGTACAAGCGTCTCCGTTACCACTTCCAGTACCAAAATGAACTTCGGCTTTTTGCCGAAGTTCATCACCATACGGTGTATGGTGATCAACTTCTCGGCCCGCGCCGAAGTTCATCACCGCGCTTCGCTTCGCTCAGCAATCTTTTCCATCCCAACACAGTGGACGCTTGCTTTGCACACGATGGGCACGGAGATTGTGGCGGCATTAAGGATAAAGAGGGCAATTGGAATACAGCCGCCCACAAGAATCGCATTGTTCACTTTGGTGAAGAAGAGCTACGCGTACTTGCCAAAACATTTGAGAACTCGGATGATTGGGAAGCTACTAAGCTAGTAGGTATTCATAATAAGGAGATTATTGATGTATTAAAGACATTGAGTTCTTTCCCAAATCACCTCTATGATCAACAACATATTGTAAGTGAATGTTTCCATGAAACTGGCGCTGTAGATAAAGGTTGGATGAAAAGAGAGACACGCATGCCCAATTGGGAATTACAAGAAATGATATATACTGGACCTCAATTCTATATTAATAATCCTCTATATAAGAATCCTCGTCAACAGTGTATTCTTAATAGCGATTACGATGCAATTGATTTAGAAAAAATCAATGATGATTTTTCTGCTCGAACGAACTATGTTCCCTGTACCTCTCTTGAAGAATATAACTCTTTGATAAAAGGTTTCCCTAAAGGTCAAGATGAAGATGGTAATACTATCTATGAAAACTGGATGGATTACTATAAGGTTGGATTCCGTAAAATGCTTAGCCAAGCAGGAGAACGAACGTTGATATGTGCACTCTTGCCTCGCAAGAGTGCACATATCAACGGAGTAATCTCCGTTGCGTTCCGCAACGGAGATTACTCCGTGGATATGACCGCTATGTGTTCTTCTATTGTCATGGACTTCTATATGAAAACTGTTGGTGCTTCGAATCTTCAATCCAGCCGTATGGATTCTTTCCCATTAGTAGTCGAGGAGAAATACAGAAAGGCATTGCATGCTCGCACTCTACGTCTCAACTGCGTAACGTTTCGTTACGCCGACCTTTGGTCTGAAGTGTGGGATGTCTCCTATAAGCAAGAGCAATGGAGTATAAAGGACAAACGCCTTGCTCCATGGGACACCTTGACCGAGGAGTGGAACCACGACACACCCTTGCGTAACTACTTCGAACGCCGCATGGCCTTAGTAGAGATAGACGTATTGGCAGCAATGGCCCTCGGATTGACCCTCGACGAACTCATCATAATGTACGAAATTCAGTTCCCCGTACTCCAGCAGAATGAGAACGACACTTGGTACGACCGCCACGGTCGCATCGTCTTCACATGCTCAAAGGGGCTCATCGGCGTAGGCGTAGATCGCCCCACATGGAACCACATCCGTGAGATGCATCCCGGTGAGACCTGCGCCCACACCCTCACCAGCGAGCTCTATGCCGGCCAAACCATCACCTACGAAGCCCCCTTCACCTGCTGTGATCGCGTCGCCGACTATCGCACTGCCTGGGTTCACTTCGACCAACGTTTCAATAACTGTAAAGATTAAGAATTATGGCTACACATATTAATCGTAAACAATTGCTACATGCTTCTGACGAAGATATCTTAGAGTTTTTCTCACAGGTTATCTTTCATGGTGTATTTTCTACAGAGATTAAAAGCATTCAAAAAGCAGACTATTATAAAGGACACATTTCCAATATTACACTGGATGGGAACCCTACAAATCTTTGCCCTACCTTTTTGAATGTACCGAAGAATAGCGATGACATTCCTGAAGGCCCTTGTACTTTTAAGTGTCGAATTAATATCGATGCCCTTAGAGCAGAAGATCATAAATACATAGTTACATTGATAGGCCGCTCATTAAGAGCAAATCACAATGAAGTTAATGTCGTTAATCCTAAAGATACGACAGAGCAAGACCTGTTTGATATGTGGGGGGTTGACGACTGCCGGTTTATTGGCTACTATCACTATGATGAAGAAGCTGATACAAATGTTGTTGATGACATTAGAAAGCCAAACTTCGACCATATTCCATTCTATCCAAATGACAAAGAGGAGAAACCCATTAAGTTGAGTTTCCCATTTGACTTGCGTGGGCTTAAAAAGGATGAATATTATCTCTTTCATTGGAAACTGTCAAAAAGAAATAAGTTCAACCCTTATGAAATTTTGTTGGATTTAGATTCTCATCAACCGCAAAAAATCGATCCTAAATGGTTTATAGATACTTTGTTCGATGATAGACATAATGATAAATCCAAAAACTTTGGTTCTGCAACAAATTTTTTGGATACGCTTAGTAAGCAACTTAGTGCGAAAGAATCGACTTTCGTATATGAATTGCTTCAGAATGCGAATGACTATCCTATTGAAGGTAAACTGGTTGATGTTGAGTTTCATATAACAGACAACTACCTCTTGTTTATGCATACAGGTGACAAGTTTAATGTTCGAAACATCTCAGGTATATGTGGTATTAATGAAAAAGAGAAGGTCGCTAACAGAAAGGCTATTGGTTATAAAGGCATTGGCTTCAAAACCGTTTTTCTTAATAACCACTACGTATATCTCCGTACGGGACAATACTCTTTTCGATTTGACGAGAAGGCCTCTAAGATTAGAAGACTTAAAGCACCTTGGCCAATTTTGCCTGTTTGGACTGACTACTCAGAGGTCGCACCAGAAGTAAACAATGCTTTCAACTCATCCTCAAAAAAATTTCGAGTTCAAATAGCATTGAGACCAGACGACAATCATCTTCTTCATATTGGGAAGAACTGCTATGAGAACTTATTCAAAGAAGTGTTTGCAGACTCTAACATTATACTCTTTATCCCTAATATCAATTCGGTTAAAGTTGTTATTGGAGGTAAGGAGGTAAGAATTTGCCAACGTAACAATAACGAATGGATAGTTAATGATTACGAGAAGGATATTGACTATGAACTACAATCGCTTATCAATAAAACGATTGATACAGGCCGTAGCAGAATTCCTGAGAAATATAAGAATTTTGATGCTACACGTGTGTCATTTGCTTGCAAACACGAAGGTGCTATCATTAAACCGATAGAAGACGCAATCCTATATTGCTATTTGCCAACTAAGGCATCATGGGGATTCCCATTCCTTATGAATAGTGATATGATTCCAAAAGGTGATAGAAATGACATCGAAACCGAGGTCTTACTACAAGATGAAGAGACAAACTTTAACGAAGAGTTGACTGCCATAGCTGGTAATAGATTCTTCTACTGGCTATTAGAACTCCTAACATCACATAAGTATGAACTTGGATCTGTATTCTCTTTAATACCAAACTTTGACAAGTGTATAAAAGAGCATAGAGACTACCGGGAATTCATTACTAAGTTTCAAGATAGCTTCGAGGAGGTATTAGACAAGGAGAATATTGTCCCTGTAAAAAAGGTATTGCTAATGTTAATTACGTTGTATGCGATACAACAGGATTAACGACATCAGGCATAATGAGTGATGAAGATTTCTTCACTTTGGCTGATTTAGAAGAGGTATATTTACCCCTTCCAGTGCTTCGTACCAATAAGTCATTCAATCGATTCCTTAAAAACTATGCGAAAGAAGAACTTACATTTACAATAGACGATTTGCATGGTATGATTGAGAATGAACAATTCCAAGAATGGTTAAAAATACAAGAGAATAATGATAAGTTTTTAAGCTTCCTTCTTGAAAATAAATTGCTTGCAGATTTCTTGGATGAACCAATTTTTATAGAACACGAGTGCGGAAGCCTATATTCAGCAGAAAGTCTTTATTATAATATTGATGAGTATCTAATCGATCTAAGCGCATTCAGTGACCATATATACTATTTATCACTAAAGACGCGTGAGTATTTCAAGGATAATTCTGCTTGGACAAATGTAATCACTGGTAAATTCAACTCATTTGACCCTAATAGTTTTGTTACTGATACTCTTCTAGCAAAGACTAATAAGTCAGACACAATTGCGAAACTAAAAATAGAAGACACTTCACTTCACTTTTATCACTTCATTGCTAAGAATAATATTTGCAGTGATAAGATAGCAGAACTTCCTTTCTTCAATACATCTGGTACTGTTGTTGAAGACTTTAAGGATAAGTTCATTTTCTTTGCTTCTGCCGTTGGAGAGACTATTTGTGGTTCTGAATGGCTTGCAAATATTGCCATAGAATTTGTTTCTACTAAGTATGGCTCAATTGTAATGGAGTACTTTGGGAAAAACTTAGGAGTTAAGTTGTATTCAAATGAGATTATTGTCAATAATATTATACTATCTGATAATTATTGTGATGACATTCAAGAAGCTATTGATGAAGATTACGATATAAGTGAGAGCTTTATAAAGTACTGTTTTAATCACGAAACGTTATTTGTGACCAGCTCACTTAGCAAATTCGCTCTAAATGTAACAGATAAGAATGGGGATTATAGTTTCATAATCCCTAAAGATGATGAAGTATTCTTGCCATCAAATCTCTATGATTCATATAGCGAAAAAGAATGGCTTGACAACGAATGGATGTATAGTCTAGATTCAGACTATATCAAGAACTGTTCTAATGGCAAAGTTACAGAATTCAAGAAATTTATGGATTCGGTCTTTGGGGTAAAAGAAATCTCAGCAAAAGAATTTTATAAATTTGTAGTTAAAAAGCACATCAAAGAGATTAACGCTAATATAAGTGAAGATAACGATGCAGATGGTTTCAAAAACATTGATTTTATAAAGTATCTTGATGAAAATTACAAACTGATTTTTGAGGAAGAAAAGGATTCAGATCTGCTCGTTTCTATCACCTTAGTAGCTGAAGATTGCTATGATATTAATAAATTCCAAAACTCTGTTTACGCATTTGATAACGAGTTAAAAGAAATCCTTAATAAAGATTGGTTTCCTTCAGGAATCACTCATATGTGCACTAGTAAATATGGTAATTCTAGGGCTATTCTTGCCATTAAGGCTCAGAAATATGACTTTGCCGGATTTTTCAGCAAAGTAATAGCGCCAAATATCTCATCTATCAATAAAGAAATTAAAAATAAAGAGCAAAGTATTGATTTTCACAATTTAGTAATAGAGCATAAAGGTCAAATCCCTGCCGATGAAATTAAGAAGATGAAGTCTACAAAACTCTATCTTCTCGACAATACTGACCCCGAAAACACATCAACTGGTCATGCTATTCTCAGTGGCACAGCCAAGGAACTTGCAGAAAAAGGCCTCGTTGAATTTTCTCAACTCAACATCATTGACCCAGCTTACAATACAGAAGACAATAAAGACTATTGGAGTACTCATCTTGAAAATAGCGATTTTACTATAATTCATTTCCTTAAATGGTTGAATGACAATACAAATGTTTTTGCAGCAACAATAGCGGATGAGACAAAGAACATTGCATTTTGGAGATGGGCAAAAAAGAATCTATCAGAATCTGCAATAGCTAATCTTCCAGAACTTCCTATCCTGTTATCAGATGATACTACAGCCGAAATTTGCGACGTTATCTACTTATCTGATTGCTATGTTGAAGAAGGTGGTGTTGAGGGATATGTCAAGAAGTACGACGAGGAAGCAAACTTCCTATCATCTAAATACATACAAGAAGAAGACATTGTAGAAGAATGGCAAAAATTTTGGACTTCAGTCGGCATAAAATCAGAAATCATAGATATCTTGATTGGTACGATTATTCCTAAGTTGAATGAAATAGATGAACCTACTCTACCAGCAACTCTTGTCAAGTATCACAATGAACTTGAGGAAGAATATGAGGATTTGCCAGCTGCATTGACGAATCTCAGAGTCAAAGCACATGATGGCAACTTCTATAGCCTAAAAAACTGCATATACATTAACTGTACTGAGCAAGATGAACCATTTGCATTTGTTGAAATTGCTAATCAGATAACATTCAAAACAGGAGAAGAGCGTTCACTGATAAAGCAAATACTTGATAAATTAAATGTTAAGTACATTGACGATACAACTTCATGGAGACATGCAAAAATTAACAGTTACCTTCAAATACAGGGTGACTTAACTCGTCGTGAGTATTTCAACACAATTCACTATGCTTTCATGGATGAACTTGCAGAATTGCGCAAAACGGCTGTTGACGCATTAGGTGAGTATAATGAATTAGATAATATCCTAGTACTAAGTGAAAAAGAAGAGTATGTAGATCCCAAGACTCTCACGATGAGTTCAATCTATAATCCTCTCTGTGACTTCCAAAAGAACGGCATAACATCCATCAAGTACACCAGCGATAGTTACTCAACCAATTGCAAAAACTATGTGGGTAAAGTTATGCGTTCTTTGGGCGTTCATTACGATTTTAAAAAGGGCGATATTGAGCATCTTACCAACAGAGAGTTTGCATTCTATTTTTGGACAAAATATCTTCAAAGCAAAGCTGATCGAGATAGTTTGGACAAACTGGCAGAGTATATTAGTTCTAAAGAGTTTAGTGAAACAGCTTGTATTCCAACCAAGGATTACATGAGAAAACCGTCATCACTATATTCTCCTGCTATCTCAAGCTATGTAAAGAAGACTGAAGATTGGGAGAATAAACTTCCTCTTGAATCAATTTCTGAGATTCAATATAAAGACAAAACGATGTTTGATCTTCTGCCATTTAAAAAGGGATTATCATTTTCTGATTGCCTTTACGCTCTACTAAGTGTACACGGTAAAGATGCACGTTCTATTCTAGTAAGGTGGGCTATAGAAGATTATTCTCCAGAGGATGAATCTAAGGTTGATGAATATCGAGAGGATGAAGATGCCCTTTGGACTAATACAAAAAATATTCGTGTTTCTATTAAGTCTCTGTATGCTCTTGAAAAAGATAATGCTACTCTAGGTCAGTACTTCAATGATCTCGATAGAATTCTTAATCCTGAATATATGAATAGCACTGATTATACAAAAGCCTGTGAGATATTCAAGATTAAGACTATTACGGATGCGGATTTAATCGTAGATCCCAATAATGCAGTTAGTGCTAATAATCTGAAGCAACGTCTTCGTATTTCAGCTCTAGTTATGGCTGGTCGCTATGATATTGAGAGTTGGAAAGATACATACTCCCGCTACGATGAACTCATTGAAACAATGAGCCTTTGGCGTTGTACAGCAATTTCTCTTCAATATAAAGATGATGCAGAAATTAGTCAATCACTAAAGAAGTTCTATTTCAAGAAGGAAACGAGTGAGTTTTTCTATGTTCAAGACATAGATGCCAAACTAGTGTTTAATGATTTCGTTGCTGCCTTCTTAGGTTATTTAGGCGTCCCCTCTGATTTCAATAAGGATATTATAAATCAAATTATGGACAGTGCTCAGAGTGCTTTGGACATGATTAATAATGATTTGAAACTCGATGAAGAGTTTATGAACCAGTTGGATGCAATTATACCTGGCAAGAAGAGAGAAATGGTTGGTATTAAGGCGAATGATGATGACGACCTTGATAATACAAAGCGTCATACATATACTGCACACACTATTTACGATGATCCTTCAGCAGAGGGAAACAATGGAAAAGAGGCATTAGACACAGGTGAAAGTACTTCTACTCCTCCATCAACATCAACTCAGATTCCTAAGGAAACAGATTATGATAATCCTGATGATTATCTGAATGAAGTTGAAGACCAGGATGAGGACTTTCATGCGGATAAGAGCTCTAATAATTATGGAATACCTCGTGAGAATCAAGAACCACGTCAATCTACGCCTAGACAGACAAAAACTCCTGAATCATTTGGAACTCCAACTTCTAATAAACATCCGAATCACTATACAAGTGACCATCCAAAGAAAGAGTATCCTTCTGCGCCTCGTGTCGAAGGGAGTAAACGTCCATATACAGACCATACGGGTTGGAATGATACACGTCATCCATACCGTCCTTTAGCGCCAAAGCCATTCTCACCAGAGGATGTACGCAACTTTGGCTCTAATGGGCAACAACGTACGTTGGAGATTCTGGAGCCTTCTCAAGTAGAGGTTGATGCAATTAATCGACTGCTTGATGGTGATTTGTCTTCAGAACAGGTAGCAGACCAAAACTACCTTGCCCAGTATCGTTTGTATCAAAATCTTGTTAAGAGAGGAATGAAACCCGATGAGTCCGAAGCAGACTTTGTGCGAAATGCACACCTAAAATCTGAGCACACCCTTAATGGAGGTAAGTATATCCACAAATGTAGTGCAGCAGGTGGCATTATGTATATCTCTCCTTCTATTTGGAACAAAATTGCAGATGACAGATGTGTAGTATGCGTATATCTTGGGGCCAAAGCCAACGAGTTTATGTATTTCAACTCAATTGAAGATATCTTGAATTGGGTTAGTGAAGATGATATTGTTATCAAGCTTACAGGCGAAGAAAAGGCAGATGTAGTACAAGAACTGTATTCTGGCATCCTTGAAGGTGTTAAGGGAACAGCTTACACAATGATAAGAATTGGCTCAAACGAAAAATACAATTCAGTATTTGCGCCAATCTCGCATGATCCAAATGCAAATGATAATCTAACTGATGACGACATTTAATTATGGACAAGGCTAAGACAATCAAGAACTATCAATACTTCTTTGATGATCAAATCAGAGAGATTGAGGCAGAGCAAAAAACTCTGGTAAATACGCCCATAGCACAGCTTCTCAGAAAGGAGGAATTGTGTTATGGCTTCGTTGATCATGTCAACAATGAACGAGGACATATTATCTTGAAATTTCCGAAAGACAAAGGGCCAAGACTAAAAGTTCTTAAATCGCTAACTATAGTTACGCTTACTGCTATCAATGAGCTTGGGCCAAAGCCAAACCAATGGGCTTGTACTCTAAAAGAATTTCTGTCAAACAACTCCTATCATAAAGGTTTTTCGGAGCTGACACCACTCTACTATCTTCGAAAAGCAGACCCTACATATGATTATGTAGGCTGCACTTCTATTGATTTGGGAATGTTTGATTTGGTTAGAAGAGCATTGGCAAAAGGTAAGACTCCAAAAGTACTTGTATATAGCCCCTTTCCTCCAATTGATCTCTTGAAGAATATGAATAACTACATGGATTTGTACCCTTCAAATGAAGAATTGTACATTGAACCTAAGATTTCTTTTGAAGATTGGCAGCCTGTAGAGCTAGCTTACGATTCAGAGAATCCGTCAGGAATAGCAGATCGTATCATGGAGACTTTAGACAATGATAATGTTTGTATTCTTCAAGGCCCTCCGGGAACTGGTAAAAGTTATACCATAGCTCAAATCCTTGCTCATTATCTTGAGCAAGGAAAGACTTGCTGTGCAACAACCATGGCAAATAAAGGGCTTATAGAACTTGTTCAGCAACCACCTCTAAAAGACGCTCTTGAATCAGATAAAATTTCAAAGAGCAATCTTTCAGCAGATGAACTGCATCAAGTCCCGCATCTAAAAAGGACAACATCAGGGTTGTTCGTTCCTAAAGGAGAACTACTATGCTCAACTAATTACGTTCTATCTTTTGCTTTTACAGATAAGAATATTGAAGAGCATGGACTTCCCTCTTATGACCTAATTGTCATAGAAGAAGCTTCACAAGCATTTCTGACTTCTATAGCTGCATTCAAATCATTAGGATCTAAGTGCTTGATAGTTGGAGACCCTATGCAGTTGCCACCTATAGTCGCAAACAATAGAAAAAGTATATATAAGTCTTGGAATGCGAATACGCAAACAGAAGGTTTATTATCTTATGCATTAGGAACCGATATTAAATCATATCGCATCACAACAACGTTCCGTCTTACTAACAAAGGCGCGAGCTTAACTGGAATCTTCTACAATAATAGATTCAAGTCAGTCAAGAAAGACATATTGAATTTCGATAAGATAAGCAGCCCTTTGTTTCCTAATGCAGGTGGTGTGATTTATCATTGTACGGAGGATGCCACCAATGGCGTGTATTCAAGAACAGCGTTTAATATTATCTCATTTGTTATTAACGCATTGCAAGACAACTACAAAAAACGTTCATTGGCGATTATTTCTCCATTCAAGGATACTGTTAAACAATTGCAAAAAGCATTTCTAGCTGACTCTGCAATTGAGGAGTTGACAATAGAAACTATTGATAGAATACAAGGTATGACTGTTGACTATGCAATACTATATTTACCTGCTAGAAATCCAGGATTTGCTCTTGATGAACGTAGATTTAATGTAGCTACAAGTCGTTCAAGAAGTACGACTTTAGTTATTTCAGATATACCACTCCATCATTTCCATTCTGTATCTCCAAATATTCGGCATTTTTTGGACAACTCAGAGTATATGGAACATATTTCTGTAAGTAAAGCCTTCGTACACAAATCAGTTTCCGAGCGAGATGAAATAAAATTTCTGTATCCTGGCCTTGAAGCGATTGTTGATCAACTACTTGATTACAACATTTCATTCAGCCATGATGGAGAAGTTGATTTGCAAGATAAGGATGGTATAGTTCTTGCTTCAGCAGGAATGTTATTAAAAAATCAACATCTAGCAATAGATCCTGTAGATTTTGATTCGGAGCAAGTACTTAAACGTGCTGGTTACAGAGTAATCTCTTCTATAGATTTCAATATAAACGACATTAAATAGAAACAATATATGCTACCACTACAACAAGCCCGCGAGGTACGCGACTCGGTCATCGAGTATATCAAAGCCACGTTCCGATTCAAAGAAAAAGACGTGAGCGATGCGTTCTATCGCTTTATCGAAGATAAGCAGGAAGGCCTGTTTAAGGGTCCCTATATATCATTAAAGACACCTTTCATCTCGGCGACAGCAGAAGAAAGTGCAGATATACCCTTGGATATTGCGCCCAACTTCGCTCCCTACAAACATCAGTTGCAAGCGTTCAAGCAGCTGACAATGAAAGATGGCCATCAGCCTGAGCCTACCTTATTGACCACTGGTACCGGTTCCGGTAAGACGGAATGTTTCCTCTATCCTATACTCGACTACTGCTACCATTGCAATCAGTTTGAGCATCAGCCGGGCGTGAAAGTCATTATCATGTACCCCATGAATGCATTGGCCAGCGACCAAGCCAAACGCTTAGCTGAAACGATTTGGGGAGATGAACGGTTGCGTGGTAAGGTTACTGCGGGTCTGTTTGTGGGTGAAGGTGTTAAGGTAAAGGATTACCCTCGCGATATGGGGCCTGATCATATCATCGAAAACCGTGATGCGATACTTGACACCGTGCCCGACATTCTGTTGACTAACTTCAAAATGTTGGACTATGGTCTGATGCGTCAACGTTTTATGTCACTTTGGCGTGGTAATATCGATACCGACGCCAAAGCTTTGCGTTTCATTGTACTTGATGAGCTACATACTTACGATGGCGCACAAGGTACCGATGTGGCCAATTTGCTTAGACGACTGAAGTTGAAACTTTCGTTGCCTAAGCACAGCTTATGTCCTATCGGCACCTCGGCTACCATTGGTAATGGTGCTGATAGTAAAGTGCGCTTGTGTGAATATGCCACCAATGTGTTTGGTGAGACTTTCAGTGAAGAACATGTCATAGAAGAGCACCGCATCCCTGTGGATGAATATGTGGAACCTACAACTGTGGGGCTTCCTGATGGACGATTGCTAAAGGACTGTACTTTTGGCACTACCGATACTGTAGCATCCTATCTCAAACGTCTTTGTAAGATATGGCTTAAAAAAAGTGATGCCACTCCCATTGAAGCCGGTGTGATTTTACGTCGAATGGGTATCGTTGGCGATTTGCTCTATGCTTTGGAAGATGGTGTGCATACATTAGAAGAGCTACAGAATCGTTTGGAAGACAATACGGATTTCCGTCGCTTGCGTCAGCAATATTCCGATAAGACTTGTCTGACAGCTATTGAAAACTTGTTGGCACTCATTGCTTATGCCAAGCGCCCGATGGATAAAGGTAAGTTGATACCAACGCTTTACCTTCAAGTACAACTTTGGCAAAGAGAACTGAGTGGCATTCTGCGCCATGTGCAGAAGGAACCAGAATTCACATGGCGCGGTAGCATCAAAAACGATGAAGACCGTGTAGCTTTGCCTATGTATTTCTGTCGTGATTGTGGTGCCAGTGGATGGCTAAGCCGTAGATTAGCTACAGACGATCGTTACTGCTCAGACGTGAAGACCATCAATACTTCATTTATGAACCGTGACAAGGAAGTCGTGTTGCTTAATATTGAATCTAAACGTCATGAAGCGGTAGAAGAATATATATCAGAAGGAAGCCTCAATGTGACTCACTATGTAAAGGTCAAAGACCTTACAGAAGCAAGTAGCAGCGATGAGGGTACTATCCGTCTGCGCATATGCAGCAAAACGGGTACAAACAAGAATGGTAACCAAAAATTTGCTCGCACCTGTCCGGAATGCAACGGGAATGATACCATCTGCGAGATAGGTGGTCGCACCTCAACGCTTTCAAGTGTAGCCATCAGTCAGGTGCTATCTAGTGATTTCGATCATGCCGAAGCTGCAGACCGTAAAATTCTGATGTTTACCAATAGTGTGCAAGATGCTGCGCACGAAGCTGGGTTTTATGAGGCACGTACCTTCCGATTCTTGTTCCGTCAGTCTATGCAAAAGTATATCAACACACTTGATGGCCCCATCAACTTGGTAGAACTTCAAAAAGGATTCAAGGCATATTGGCATGCACAACTTTCTGAGGAAGAATACTATTATCGTTTTCTTCCAGCCGACCTAGCTTCGCATATCGACCTCAACTACAACTATCGTGAAGGTGATGGCTTTATGTCTAACTTTAAGCAAGAGTTTGAAACCCGTGTAGATTGGGAAATAACCAGTGAGTTTGGTTTGACTGCGCAATTGGGTCGTACCCTCGAAAAGACTGGCGCTTCAGCCTCTTTCTTTAAAACGGAAAAAATAGAAGAGGTATATAGTGCCATGGTCGATTGGATGAACAGCAACAACATGGAGCAGATGGCCGATAAAGAACGAGACTTCTGCCACTTCGTATACGGCATCTTGCAACGCATGCGTACCCATGGTGCTGTTGATCATCCTTACTTGGCGAAATACAGAGAGGAAGCATTAACACAATGGGCCTTGAACTGGAATAAAGACGGCCGTCACTTCCTTAATAAACGCTTAGGAGGAAGTATGCAATTTCCTAAATTGGTCGGTGCTTGGTTTACAGACAAAAATGCCGATATGCTTGATATGACTGTGCTGCGCCGTGAGGGTAAGCATAATTGGTATAGCCTGTATTTCTTCAAACAATTCAATGACATAGGTATTAGCAACAATATGGGACTCTTTAATGAGTTCATGCGTAAGTTGCTTGATACCATGGTAGAAGTTGGCTTGCTCAACAAACAACCTCAAGGTGGTGGCAACTATGCCATCCGCCCTGACCAAATATGGATCAGCAAGAAGGTGAAGCATATCCAGTGCGATAGTTGCCAATCCAGATTATGTGCAGCCACCGATGATGAATTGGCCGAAGGTACCAACTGCTTGGATTACAAGTGTCGTGGCACCTATTCGGAAGAGACACGACCAGAGCTGAACTACTACTTGCAAGTGTATAACCGCAATATTTCCCCTCGTGTTTATGCCAATGAGCATACAGGATTGTTAGAAAGAAATAAGCGAGAGAAGCTTGAAATTGATTTCAAGAAACATCCTACCCCCAACTCAACCAATGTGCTTGTGGCCACTTCTACTTTGGAAATGGGTATTGATATTGGTGATTTGAATGTGATGGGTAATGCGAATGTTCCGCCCAAACCGAGTAATTTCTTGCAGCGTGTAGGTCGTGCCGGACGTAAGGAGGGTTCTGCCCTTGTGCTCAATTATGCCCATGCCAGCGAGCCGCATGATATGTATTATTATACTTATCCTGCAGAAATGATGCAGGGAGAGGTTACTACGCCTGGCTGTTTCTTGGAGGCTAAAGACATACTTCGCCGCCACTTTTTGGCTTACTGCATAGACACTTGGACAAGTAGCGACATACAAAACATGTTGCCTGCGCGCATTGCTGATTTGAAATTGACGCAAGAAGATGTATTCAATCAAGAAGGTTTTATTGTGAACCGACTGATTACGTTTATCAAGAATAACAAAGCTATACTTGAGTCTGAATTTAGATCCGTTTACGAGGAACGTACACAAGAAGCGCTGTCACGCTTATTTAAAACGCTCAACGACGGTACATTTTACAATCATATTATCAGCGAATTTAGTACGCTACAAGCCCGTTTGTTCCATTTGGGCAAAGAACTTGACCAATACAAAGAGCAGGAAGGCCGGATTCAAGTGAATGACCCCATGCTTGCCCAAATAAAAAATCTGATTAAGGCTACAAAGAAACAATACGCTCAGGTTGTGGGTGAGAAAGTGATTGAATATATGACCAATGTGGGTTTGTTGCCTAACTATGCCTTTCCGGAAACAGGTGTTAAGCTACAAGCCAGCGTTTATGCATCGCATGAGAAGGAAGACAATGAGCACAATAAAATGGCACCAAAGTCATTTGAGTTAATGCGTTCGGCTTCACAAGGTATCAAAGAGTTGGCTCCTGGTAATAACTTCTACACGCAGAAATTCAAGCTGAATATCAGTGGAATCTCTACATTTGATTGGAAAGACGCATTGACAGAAATGCGATTCTGCTCAAAATGCGATTGTATAGCACTAAAGGGTGAGTCTGGTTATGATTCTGCTGCTTGTCCAAAGTGTAATGACCCATCTTGGGGCGTAAACAAGCATCAATTGTTGAAGTTTACCAATTCACGAAGCATCATGCATAGTAATGACGCAGCATTGGATGACTCCAGTGAAGATCGTGATTCAGAAAACTACATCATCAAGCGTCACTATATGTTCCATCACAATGGCGCTACTACCTCGTATGCTATGCGTAGTGTGGGCTTTGGTATTGAGTTCTGCAACAACATGGAGTTGTATGAAGTAAACTATGGTATGCAGATGCAATCCGGTGCAAAGCTGGAGGTGGACAATGATGCTACGGTTCCTCAGAATGGTTTTGTCACCTGTAAATATTGTGGTAAATCAACTCATCTTTTGGCCGGTGTAAAACAGACCGAAGACTTCCATTATCGATTCTGTAATCACAAGGGCATAAGCTTTGCTGATGATGTAAAGGGCGATGTATTCGAAACGCTTTACCTCTACCGCCATATGCAAACGGAGGCTATCAAGATATTGCTTCCCGTACAAATTATGGATGCAAATGCTGCTATTGAGATGTTCAAGGCCGGTATCGAACTCGGATTAAAGGCATACTATAAATCATCGCCAGAGCATATACGCATTGACTCCTATAGTGAAATGAATATGGCAACGATGAACAAAGACCATTACCTTGTGATGTATGATACCATCCCAGGCGGTACGGGCTATTTGTCGAAGCTATATGACACCGAGGAATTTTCCACTCTTCTGCAGTATGCCTATGAGAAGATTCATGAATGTACTTGTCAATGGGAGGGCAAAGATGGCTGTTACCATTGCATCCTTACCTATGGCAACCAATATAAACGCGATTCTTTCAGCCGAGAATATGCGGATAGTCTCTTTGAGCAACTTATTAGTCATGCTAAATCGTGGGAAACACTTCCAGGATCAGTAGGAACTATCTCACAGTCTGGTGTAGCAGAGGATAGCGAGTTGGAATTGAAATTCGTTAATGCCCTAAAGGTCATCGCAAGAAATAATAATTGGGAATTTGAGAAGATTCCGGATGTAAATACTTATCGTTATGAACTTCGCCTCATTGATGAAGCGGACGATACGGACATTAAATATTACATCATTCCTCAGTTTGCCCTTGGAGGACCTTATGGCGTTCGCCATTATACTGTAGCCGATTTCCAAATCATCTGTATGTCGGCAAAAATTAAAGGCCAAGACATTGCGCAACCTGAAAAAATGCCCATGTGGGCCATTTTCCTCGATGGTTATAGCTATCATGCCAAAGCGCCTAACATACGATTCTATGGTGACATAGAAAAGAGAGACGGCATCCGTGCATCAACCACGCATAACCTATATTCATGGACGATGACGTGGGAGGATATTCAATTGTTTGAGAGTGGACAGGATGATAGTCTTGGACTTAATTCCGTAACGCGTCTTATCGAACTATTGAAGAATCCCCTACCAGGGCACATCACAGAAACGGCATTTGGCTGTATTGCAGATGCTGACGAATTTATGGCACATGGTGGTTTTTTGTACAATGGAAGTATAACGATTGATGATAGTTGCTATGATTTATTAACAGACAATTCGACCGATGAAGAAGTAGCCGCTGCATTACAAAATGGTATTCACTACGAGTGGAATCTGCAATTTCACTTGCTCTCAATAGATAACGAAGAGTGGACTGGCTTCTGGCGGCGATACAATCTACTTCAGTTCTTCCCAAACAAAACGAATGTGGTGGTTTCTACTACTTCAACAGTAGAGACAGTGGACCGTGATGAAGTGAAGATGTATTATCCTGGCCTTGAGGACATCATTGATCAGTTATTAGATCACAATATCTCTTTCAGCCATGAAGGAGACGTGGATTTAACAGACGATGATGGAATCGTGATTGCAAGCGCTCAGATGATTCTTAGTGAACTGAAAATCGCTATCGATCCGGTTGACGAACAATCTAGTGAAACATTCATCAGCTATGGTTATCATGTAATAGCCGCTTCTGACTTCAATATTAACAACATAATAAATTCATAATATGAGACTATTTCTTTCTGACACATTCTATGAAGCAGTTCTCTCGCTGCCGAAGAAGATACAAAGCAAAGTGATAGCATTTCAAAAGAAGTTCCGTGAGAACAACGCTTCTAACGGCATTCATCTGGAACCTATTGCTCAGTTTAAGGACAATGCATTGCGCTCAGCCCGAGTGGATGATAATTATCGTGCCATCATTGGTGTACTGGGTAATAATACTTACCATTTACTTTACGTAGGTACACACGAAGATGCCTATAACTGGGGCATGAGAAAACGCTTTGCTTGGAATGAGCATACGCAATCATGTCAGTTGATTACTGTAACAGAGTCTGAAGAAGTCGTATCAAAGGCTGCTCCAGAAACAACAGAAAACGCTTTCTTTAAGGATGTAACTGACGATAAACTCCTGGCCATTGGCGTGCCTCAAGAGCTGTTGGGCAAAGTAAGAGCCATTCAGACACTCGATGATTTAGATCCATTAGACGATATGTTACCGAATGATGCATATGAGAACATCTTCAATCTGATGGATGGCGAGAACATAGATGACATCATAGCAGGCATTGAGTCTGGACGTGCCAAAGCTAATGAGGATGAATTACTTAGTGACAACAATAAACGTCGGTTTGTAGAACTGACGGATGACGATGAGTTGCAACGTATCATAGATAAGGATATGGATGTATGGCAACTATTCCTTCACCCTTCACAGCGTAAATTGGTCAATGCTGATTATAAGGGAACGATGAAGGTAAGTGGTGGTGCTGGAACAGGTAAGACTGTGGCAGCCTTACACCGCATGAAGTACCTTACATCCAATCCCAATGCCAATGTGCTGTTCACTACTTATACACGCACACTCAAGGAAAACTTGGATGGTCTGGTTCAGAAGATGGATATTAATAGAGGGCGCTATGTTTTGAATAACATCGATCAAATTCTGATCGAATGCGCTCGCCAATACCATATTAAAGATGGCTTTAAGATTTTGGACTACACGGGAGACGAAGAGTCTTTGAAGCTGTGGCGAGAGGTTCTTGAAACAGAAGTAACTGAGTTTGATGAACATTTCCTTTATGATGAATACATTGATGTAATAGTCTATTTTGGAAATGCAGACGCGCATAGTTACATGATGCAGCAACGTGTTGGTCGTACCAAAGCTTTAAGCCGCAAACAGCGTATGGAGATCTGGAAGCTTGTTGAAAAATATGTGGCGTTGAAACAGGAACGAAGATATATCGATCGCTTAGAGTTGTTCAATGAGACCACCAATTATCTTAATGAACACAATGTTCGTCCATTTACTAATGTAATTGCTGACGAGTTCCAAGATTTCTCTAATCCGGAACTGAAGTTTCTGCGCGCTTTGGTAGCGGAAGGGCGTAACGACCTGTTCTTAACAGGAGATCCGATGCAACGTATTTACAGCGGACGAAAAATCAACTTTAGTACTGCTGGTATTAATGTACGTGGTGTACGTAGTCGCCGGTTGAAAATCAATTATCGTACAACTGAGCCAATTAAGCGCGTAGCTGTATCTATCATTAAAGGTCAAACTTACGATGATATGGATGGTGGTACCGAGTCAACAAAAGGCTATGTATCTTTGATTCACGGTGGAGAAAAGCCACAGTACGTCATGGTGTCAAATGCTACTGAGGAAGTTACTCAAGTGGCAGAATGGATTGAAGCCTGTAAAAACAGCGGCATCTCTTTGAAGGATATATGTATTGCTGCCCCCAGTATGGGATTGATGAAAGAGCTACAGACTCGTCTCCATACGGATGGTACAGCTTATAAGGTACTCAAAGGTACCAGTAAACAAGGAGCTAGTGATGGTGTATCTTTGTGTACTTTCCATTCCCTCAAAGGTCTTGAATTTAAGGCGGTCATCTTAATGGGTGTAAATGAGCGCAATGTTCCATCGAAAGCCACAGAGGCATATCCTTTCAATGGTATGGATGCATTGGAAAAGAAGGAGTATCTCTCAAGCAAGCGGTCGCTATTGTATGTAGCGATAACTCGTGCTAGAGGATTGGTGTACATGGTTGGTTATGGTGAGCCTTGTGGACTTGTAGCTGATTTGATAAAAAGATTATTATAGCCAGTAAACTACATATAATGTAACTGTACAAAAATAGTTAGATTTAGTAGGTGTGATAATAATATCAACCTACTAAACTAACTATGATATGAATAATTTGTTTTATTGACCAATCGGAAAGAAAGGAGTAACAATAAAAAGCTATTGCTTATTTTCTCCAAAGACTATTCCGTATTCCTTTTGGGCTCTACTCCTATTTTTGCCATCAAGCACTGATGCTGTTCTTTCACCGCCCGATACATGGAATAATGTGCAAAGGATTCTTCCTTATATTTCATACTACTAACAGAAGCTGCAACAGCCCATATCATAATAACAATAACGAAAGCCACGACATATCGTAACTTAATATGATAGCCACATATAAACATCCCATTGATATTGGGTGGAATAACGGTTATTGGATTTTTCAACTCATTAATTTTTTCAAGTATCTCATTCTGCCCTTTTAGTATGCTTTCGATATTAGCCTCAATAGTCATACGGTTGAGGTTATAATCGCAAACATGACGATAAAGATATTCAAGAAGTTTGGACTTCTGTTTGAATAATTCAATGAGTTTCGGAAACCATAGCGAAAAAGGCAATGTGTCCGACTGTTGTTTCCAGATATGCTTCTTTATCACAGACAAGGCTTCGTTCCAGCAAGTGTAGAAACTTTTAGCGACTCCATTATAAATGGTCTTTTCGTCAAAGTCCACTTTTACAGATTGT
>ERZ780149.1284-NODE-1284-length-28403-cov-4.499506_pt1 | contig 28403 bp, 48 predicted proteins | sample MGYA00511367_ERZ780149 | MGnify/ENA primary metagenome ERZ780149 (study PRJEB29588, sample SAMEA2153852) | human gut metagenome | biome: human gut; feature: human-associated habitat; material: faeces | place: Denmark | collected 2008/2010 ... | reverse complement strand
GGGGGGTGTACTCATAGCAACCACCCGAGTTTTTGTGAATGTCATCGGAACCCGTTGTGTGTGCGTGTGCGTGTGCGTGTGCGTGCGTGATCGTTTGGTGGGGGTGAATCGGGTTGCGGAGGTCTCAGCCTGGCAGGCTTTCGGATGGTAAAAACTTATGGTGTGTTTGTTTTGCATAAGAACAAACGATGAAGAAAGTTTGTGAAATGCTTGCATGGTATAAAATTTTATACTATCTTTGTGATATAGAAAGGGAGGATCAGGTAATCACACCCTTCGAAGTTAATGAGGTAAACATTTGAAGCCATGAAAAAGAGTCAAACGAACAACTCCACCAATTGGAAGAACGAAGTAAATGAAATCCGGGGACGTCTGGAAGCCGTTAAAACGCGGTCGTGTTGGGATCGAGGCGTGAAAGGTTTTGCGCTGGATCTGCTGGAAAGTTACGAAAACATTTGCGAGTATTGCGAGCATAACGGCCAGCCAATTCCGGAACTCAATGAAGAAACATTATTAAACGGTGCGGACGACTGGAACGCCTATTGTTATGGCGGGTGCTCGCTGATCTACGACGGGGATATAGCAAAAAACCTCTGCACTCCCTCGGAGTTAAAACGCACCGACAACGGCAACAAAGCCCCCAACGATCGGGAGGGCTGGCAGGACGTGCAGGCCCGCGCGTATTTCCAGGCATATAGAATGTTAATGTCTTGTATTTGCTAACCCCCGAAAGCCATGAAAACAAGAAAAGAGGCCGCCCGTGAATTATTGGTTCGATGGGTCTAACTGGAGGCTGATAGGATACGCGCACGATTATACAGCATAATAACCCCGGAAATAATGAATCAGAATTATAAACTTACATTGTATGCCGTTCAGGTATACGGCGTGCGGCTCTCAGACTACCACGAGCCGCGACCTGTTGAAATACTATGCAACAGCGAAGAAGAACGAAATACAATTCGGGAAAGGGCAAAAAATGGTAACCTTTATGACGAATTTAATTGCTACTATATCAGTGAAGAAGAGGCGCGCCGCTCGATAGATTGGGCATTATTCATACTTAATATAATATACTCGAACCATGAAAAGCACTAACAATACCATAAAGGCCGCCGCGCTGGTGGTGCTCACGGCTTTATGCTGCTGGATCCTGTTCCGAAGCACGCTGCGGGTAGAATCGGTACACAGGACGGAGAGCGGGTACCTCGTCGAAGTTTCAGCACTCGGCGGGATGGAAATACACGAATACAGTTTATAAACACAAAAAAACCAGAAGCCATGACACACGTTAATTTCACTTAATTATGAAAACAATGAACGAACTGGCAGAAAGGGCGTACGCCTTTACCCAGGAGATGCCCCAGGACACGATAAGCGCGATACATATTTTCCGCGAGACGCAGGAGATCGGGGCGTACGTGAAGCATAGCTACGAGGCCTTGAGGGCTATCGAAGAGATCGCAGTACGCCGAGGCATCGGCGTAAGTACGGCCCTCAGGGAAGGCGTGATAACCATCCAAATACAGGAACAGGATTTGCGGATATGGATAAAAATCGAGTAAGGCAGCTACTCGCCCTGTGGGCGGTAGTGCTGGCAGGAATGGCCGCCTTTGCGGCGGTAGTCCTCCTGCACCTTCAGAACAACGCATTTTAACACACAGTATACGCCATGAAAAACAACATCGAGTCGAATATTTAAAAACCAAAAAACAATGAAATGGGTCGAAGCGGCCAAAGAAGGCCAGGATTATGTACTGAGCGCCGAACTGAAAGAAAAGCGCGACACTATCGAAGCGGAAGCAGCGGAGGTGCTGAAGAAATCGGGCGCCACGCCGTGCACACTCTACGGGATCGCCGACGGATCACCCGTCGTCTCGTCGGTAGAAATAGGGATCAAGGACGGGGAGGACTATATGTTGTTATATCCATGCGCGAGATGGTGGAAGGTAGCGGAATTCAAACTACTGAAGATGCTACCCGTGTATCCCGAATGCGATGGCTATTCGGACGTCTGCAACGATGAACCCGCATGTATTACCAAGGATTCCACGGCGGAGGACGTGGAAGCCTGGCGGGCGTTCAACCAAAGACGCGCCGAAAGATATGAGCAGGCGCGGCAATTGGCGATAGCCAATTATAGGGTATACAACGAAACGATGGCCCAAGTGTGCCCCGGGTTTAAGGGAGCGGGGCCGGGTTACACGCAGACTTCATCGGGAATTCGTTCCGGCATACATTTCACGGCTCGATATTATAAGCATGAAGGGACTACCTTCTGCATGGGGTTGAAGCGCGGGACAAAGGCCACCCCGGACGGGTTCAAACTGATTTCCGCAAACTACTACGGCAAGAAGGGGCACGAACGCCTAAGAAAGGAGATTGACTTCCTCGACGAGATCGACGCGGCGATAGAGGAGGGGGATATGTCGCAAGCGCATCAACTGGTAGGCGACTGGAGGAAGGAACTGGACGACTACCTCGCGTTAAACGAAAAAGAATGCGGTACTCATGATGACGGAGCGGGAGACGAAGCAGCAGTTGCAAAAACGAAGGAATGACGAGTTTGTACAAATACTCAGACGGTATGCCGATCAACACGACAGCGTAATATGCTGGCGAAACATAACTCCCTATTGCATTCGGGTTTACCAGCGCTTAAAATCATGGGGGAGTGTGTGGGAGCCGGGAGAACTGAAACCCAAACGCGCGCTGATCTATTCGGGTGCCCGCCGTCAAATACTGGACTTGTACCCCCTTGGCCTGAAATTCCATGCCCTTCGGTTCAACAGGCGCGGGATAATAAGGGGAAGATGGGAGGATAAAATTAACCAATTGCTAAATATGAGCATACAAGATGATAACACGAACGACCTATAAAACACGACAAGAGTGGTTGCATGCGCGCAACGACACCCCCGTTATCGGAAGTTCCGACGTTGGGACGATTATGGGGCTTAATCCCTATATGACGCCGTACCAGTACTGGCGCGTAAAGAAAATGGAGACCTTGGAGACCGCGGCCGAAGAGGATAACGACAGTATGATCCGCGGGCGCTTCAAGGAGGACGCGATTGCCCGCATGTTCGAGCAGGTGACCGGGGAAAAGATCGTCAAACGATCCGAGCAGATCGAGGTGTACCGCAATGACAAATACCCGCCCTACATGCAGGCAGCGCCCGACAGGGAGGTTTTCGCCGCGGGCAGGAGTACCCGGTATATCCTGGAGTGCAAGGACACGAAAATGCACCTGCCGGAACTGACGCCCGAGACGGTGCCGATGCTGTGGTACACGCAGATCATGTACCAAATGGGGATCATGGAGCGCGATGCGGCGTACATAGCCGCGGAGGAGGGAGGCAAGCGGCTCGTGTATGCGCTATTCGATTTCGACCGATCCAAATTCGCCTATATCGTGGAGTACTGCCGGGATTGGTTCGAAAGGTACATTTTGGGCGACGAAATACCCCCGGTGGAGACAGGCCAGGACGTTATACTGGCATGGCCTGTGTCGGAAGCCGCCCCGCGGGAAGCAGATGCGGAGATACGGGATATTATCGCGTGGGTGCGGGCGCAGCGGTCGAAGGTAGCCGCCATGCAGGCGGAGATCACCAAGGCAGAAGAGCGGGTTAAGGCGTATTTCATGCAGTACGACACCATAACCTACGACGGGCGACCGCTGGCTACATTCAAGACTGTAACAAGCCGCAGGCTGGATTCGAAGGCATTAAAGGCGGACAATCCGGACATATACGCCAAGTATGTAAAGGAGAGTACGACGCGGCAATTATTATTCAAATAACATGAAGACGAAGCGAGAAATAACAGCACGGGAATACGAGGAGGTGGCAAGCCGCCTCACGGACGCCATCAACGGGAATACATACTTCTCCGACAGCATCTCGGGCGAAGGCTGGCGTTTCACCCCCTCCGTTATGGTGTATTGGCACACCGATACACTGGGATCGGGAGAAAAGGAAACGCGGATGGAAAAACTGGTGTGGATCTGGTGGGAGTTCCACACGTTCGACGCGGAGGGTGACGAGGTACTAAACGATTTCAAAACATCAACCTTAGAGCTTTTTTTAGGAATATGACAACCATAACAGACAAGAACGAACGCGCAATGCGCGAGGGGATGGTAGCCAAGACCGCCACCCCGAATTTGCAGGAGATGATCGCCCTGCTGGAGGACAAAAAAGGGGAGGTGCAGGCGCGCCTGCATGCGGTGCTCGGCGACAGGGCTCCGATATTCACGCAGGCCGTACGCAACCTGCTGGTGGCTCCCGAGAACAAAATGCTGCGGGAGTGCACGCCCAAATCCATCATGCGCTCGTGCATGGCCTGTGCAACAACGGGGCTTTCCCTCGATCCGGCATTCGGGCAGGCCGCCATCGTTCCCTTCACTGAGACTACGTACAAGAACGGGCAGCAGGTAGTCACCAAGAAGGCGGTGTTCATGCCGATGAAAAACGGGCTGGTGCAACTTGCCAACAATACCGGGATGATCCAGCGGTTGATGGCCGCTCCGGTGTATGAGGGGGACATAAAGTATCACGACCCTTTTACGGGCGATATGGAGTATAACCAGGAGCCGCACGAACGCACAAAACTGCTCGGATATGTAGCCTATCTTCGCTACATAAACGGCGGCGATCACTACCTGTACATGACGGTCGAAGAGCTGGAGGAGCACGGCAAGAAGTACAGCAAAAGCTACTACAACAAAAATGGTTTGTGGCAGAAAAACAAGCCTGCCATGTATGAAAAGACGGTCATCAAACGCATCTTGATGAAATGGGGTAGCATGGATGTAATGGCCAACTCGAAGCTTATCACAGCGCTAAAATACGACATGGCAACCCCCTCCTCGATGGATATGTCGCAGGCGACCCCCGAGTATGTCGACGGAGTGGACGACAATATTGCGGCCGTCGAAGAGCAGGAGGCCGTGGACGTGACTGACGAACCCGAAAAATAACAGAAAAAGATGAAGCCGAAGCAGAAAGAGACAGTAGTTACAATAGCCGAATACGCCCGCAGGTGCGGAATCACCTATCGGGGTGTGCAGATGCGCATTGCCAGCGGGCGAGTGAAAACAGTGAAATTCGGGGGCGTGGACTTCATAGATACGACAGTCTATCCTCCTATGCCCCGGCAAGACGTAAAAACTCATGAACGATGATATGAACACGGCGCTGGAATGGCTCGTTGGCCTTGTCCTGTTCCCGCTACTGATGTTGTCGAACTTTATAGGATATGCGCTCGGCCTGCCTCCGCAGGCCGGGGGCGAATCCGAGGCTAAGGATTCGGATCCGACAGAAGCGGAAGCGCCGGAAATAAACGAGGAATTGCAGGCGGACGCGATACGAGCTATCAAGACTTTGGGATTCCCCAAAGAAAGGGCAAAACAGGCCGTTTTAGAGGCTTTGAATGCCTATCCGGATGCAACCCTCGAAGAGATTGTAAAATGCGCCCTAAGGCGCCAAAAATAGGCAATATGAATGAATGCATATTTCATACGATTCCCGGAGTACAGGGGGGGGTGAAGTTTAAGCCCATCGACGAGTTCCCGGGATATTGGATCGGAGAGGACGGAACGGTGGTGTCTACGCGGCGCGGAGACCCCCATGTGTTGAAGGTGGATTACAATGCCGACGGGTACGTAAGGGTGCGGTTATTCAACCGTTTAGGGAGGTACAACTACTTTGTTCACCGCCTTGTAGCTGAGGCTTTTATCCCAAAAAGGGAGGGGGACAAAATCGTGGATCACCTTGATACGAACGTCGAGAACAACAATGCCTCGAATCTGAGGTGGTGCCGGGACATGAAGGAGAACATGGCCAACCCGCTGAGTGTAGCCAAAAGACAGCGGGCGGCGGCAAACAGACACAGCCGCGCAGCGAAGAGGAAAGCATACATGGAGGAGATCATGAGGCAGGCAATGACGGACACTCCGTTCTGATTTTTTTTGGAGAATGGAAAAAATTTGTTTATATTTGCGGTGTGAATGCTCGGGCAGGGGCAAAATGCAACTTACCGCTTTAGTAGATACCGGGCTGCCCCCCGGTATCGAACGAGCGGTTTTTTTTTATCCCCTTTTAATAATGAAGCTAAAGGACATACAAAACGGATGGATGAAAATACCAACCAAATGGTACCGAGAAACAAGCATTAAGGCTTGCCGGGAACACGCTATGCTTCAGTGGCTGGTTATGAACGCGAACATCACGGAATCGGAGTGGAACGGAATCACGATTAAACGCGGGCAAGTAGTAACAAGTCTATCTAAGTTGAGCGAAGGGGTGCAACAAAGTACTCAACAAACACGCGACACACTTAACAACATAGTCAGCAACAAAGAAGTAACAAAGATAGCAACAAAGACGTACACCATAATAACTATCTGTAACTTTGATGATTACGTCGGTTTAAATTTTTACGATAACAAAGAGGAGAACAAAGAAGCAACACAGTCAGCAACACAGTCAGCAACAAAGAAGCAACACAGTCAGCAACAACAGATAAGAGATATTGTAGAGAATAAAGACATAGAGATTACTTCTCGTACTGACGTACTCGAAGAAGCAGAGATAGTAACAGAGAGTATTAATAATCCTGGTAGAGACTATAAGCGCGCACGCGCGAGAAAAAAGCCAGAAACCCCGAATGAGGTTACATGGCGCGACAGCTTCGACGTATACCTGCAAGATTGCCGGGATGCATGGAAGCGATGGACGAACGACAGGGATTGGATGGACGAGCGAAAGCGTTTCAACCCGGGCGTCGACATTAGACTGACACTCGAAAAGGCCTGCAAGGAGTTTTGGGCCACGGAGGCCGGATGGCTGCACAAGAAAAAAGGCCGAAGCAAGACGATAGACTGGAAACGTATTTTCGAATTCGCAATATCACAAAAACAGAATAGGGTTTATGAAACAAAAGCAGGAAATAATCGCGACACCGGAGGCCTTACCGACGAAGAACGCGCCATGTTCGAACGCATCGCATTCGGCACTACTCTATCCGGGAGAGGGGATGAGGACATGTAGGGCCATGTCCACGCCGATCAAATGCGCTCAGTCGGGAATGGAATCCTTGTCGGGGCTTCGGCGGATTCACGGAGACAAGCTCGTTATATCCTGCATGGCGCTATGGATCGACGACCTGCAATCGTTTCTCAACATATCCGCCAAGATGAGCAGGTTTCAAATCATCGAGACGTGTTCCATGATCCTGGAGGATTTCTACGCGCTAAACCTGGCAGACGTACGACTTGTGATGACGCGGGCCAAAAAAGGACAATACGGCGCATTATACGGGCGTCTCGACGGGCAGATAGTCTACCAGTGGTTCGCGGAATACTTCGACGAGCGGTGCGCAGAATGCGGCCGGACAGCAGACGCCGAGGCAAAGGTGAGGGATTCCCAGCTCGCGGCTATGTCGCCGGAGCAAAAAAAGAAGATTCTGGAATTATGGAGCAAACAAAAAAAATCACAAAAATGAAACAGGAGACAAAAGCAACCATCGCCTATTTGGCAGCAATCATTTTCGTTATCATCTGCATCGCATTGATGGCTGTGACCCCCGCGTATGGCCAAAATCAAACGGTGATAAAGGATTCCAAGGGGGAAGTGGTATACGTCAAAATCAAGACGGCCAGCGGGTACATTGTCAAGGACAAAAACGGCGTTCTGCTTTACACCGTGGTAGAGAACGACACGGAAAAGAGAGTTTACGACGCCTCCGGACGTCTAATTTCGGTAGAGAAAAAAAGATACAAGCTGCGGGAATCAGCGATACACAGCAGTACAAGTGGCCGGAAACAGTATCGTAAAAGCTCCGATGATGGGGATATTTAAAAACATGTTGAGATACGGATTATGCGAATAGGTTTGGTTGACAAGGAGCCATCCGGCCCGCGTCTCCGCTACGGGAGCTTATCGGCGACAAGCGCCGGGCTGTATTGCTCGATAACAACGTGCTGGCATCGGACTTTGGGCTGGATTTCCTGCATACCAAATCGGAAAGTAAAACACAAAAGATAACCAACCATGAAAACACTTTATCTCTGGGTTTCAGACAAAGGCTGGACACCCTTTCAGTACAATGAACTTTCTGAATTATCCTCCGAATTTGAGGCGCGCAATATCAAACTGGGCTACGGGTGCAAACTGGGCGACAGGTGCGAACTGGGCGACGGGTGCGAACTGGGCTACGGGTGCGAACTGGGCGACAGGTGCGATGTTCCGAAATCGCTATTTATCAGCGCATCTCGTCATACAGTATCCTATTGGGGTGAGGATGTTATTCAAATAGGCTGCAAACGCTACACCATTTCCGAGTGGCAGAAGCATTTCCGAAAAATTGGCGAGGCCGAATGCTATAGTCCCGAGCAGATGGAGGAATACAAAGGGTATATAGACCTGATCGCTGCAATGCACAAGACGTGGGCGTTACACTAAAACATCCTAACCATGAAAAGCGAAAAAGCAGAGGAATATCTGTTTAAAAACGGGTTAGGATACCCGTATACCGGGTATGTTACAGAGCAGGTAGCAGAAAGGGCCGTTGAAATTGCCGAGCAGGAGGCCGAGGAGCGAATGCGCGAGAAAGCAATAGAGGCGTTTTGCGACGAATGCGCATGTTTTGAGGCGTGTATTTGTTGTTTGCCGGCTGGGGCATGCGACAGAAAGAATAATTTTATCCAAAAACTGACCAAGAAATGAAAACGATTGAGGAAAGAGCAAAAGCATTTTGCGAAAATAACATCTGCGTAGATTGCGGAGATCGAAAGAATTGCGACCGGGGGTGTGTGGGATGCTCTATTTCTACCTACTCCGCCCTTGAATGGCTTATCCAGTTCGGAAAATCCGAGCACGAGGAACTGATGCGCTGGCACGACCCGAAAGAACCACCCGAACCGGGACGGGTTGTGCTTGTAAAGCGGAATCCAAGCTCTATCATACCGTATGATTTGGGGCATATTGATAACGATGGGAACTGGGTGGATTCGTGGTGTGGTTCTCCGATAGATGATAAGATCCTCGGCTGGCGGGAAATTCACGAATAAGACAGAGCTATGAAAACAGAGAAAACAGCGGCCGAAAGGCGCGAGGACGAGGAATTGGCGACCCTCTTGTTTTGCCAAAGTTATCTATACTATCACGATATGCTGTCCTCGGCCGAATCTAAGAGGGTATGTAAAAGGATATCGGCCTTTCAGGATAAGCACCGAATCGCTATCACGCGGGAGCAGATCGACAGTGTGGAAATTAAATACCAAGATGAACTATGAAAGGATACAGAATCAAAGTAGTGGCGCAGATAACCATTAACGTCACCAAAGAGGAGTTCGACGAGGACGATTCCGTAGGAATAGGATTCAACAAATTTAATGCGGTAATGTATGCGAAAGGATGCCTTGTCGAACGGATACGGAATAACCCCAATGTGGGGAGTGTGAAGGTTGAGGAATTCGAATACGATGACGAGCCATGACAAAAGCATCATTTAACACAATAGGCGGACTGTTGATCGCCTTTGTTGCGGGAAACTTAGCGCAACACGACTACTCGGTGGCGGATTGGTGGAGGTTTGCGCTGCACGTTATTTTTACTGTTGCGGGAATTTGGATGTTCAGCAACGGATATAGCAATTTGCCGAAAAAAATAAAACAATGACACCAAAGGAGCTATACGACTGGGCGGTCGAGAGCGGCTGCGAGAATTACGACATAAAAAATACGTGCGTTCATTGATGGCTGGGGTGACATTGCTTCCGATATTGAGGAGCTTGGAATTGTCAAAAAAGAACGACCTAAAATGATTATAATTGACATAAATAACCGATGAAACGAGAACTCACACTGACCGACATTGCGGGGTATTTGGATCATACCCTGCTTGGGCAACATCTTACGGGCGCAATTTGTTGGATAGATGTTAAATTTATAGCCCAACACGGAATCGCGCTCGCGAGGTATAATCCCGTCCTTCGGCCGATGTCCGATCTGTACGTGGAGATCTCCGAGCGCGGTTACAACAACGGGAAGCCGTTCGTGCCGCTGGTGGAGTTTGCAAAAGTGAGATACCCTTATTTAACATCGCGTCGATTTATCACTGATACAAAGTATGTCGAATGCGCTGAAAACGATTCAAGCGGCTGGGGAAAGTGGAAAATGTATGAATTGGAACTGGAGAGCATGTCTGTTGATGAATTAGACCTTCTCCACCGCCTGCATTTAGACTATCGAGACCTAATCGACGCCGGACTGGCCGTCAGCGTTCACGATTTACCCACAAATCCATATGAGGCATGAAAAATTACACAACACAAGCCGGCGTTGAATTAACACAGAAGCAGTGCGAATGCATAGCCGAACTGGAGAAATTAGCGCGTAAGTGGAAGAGAGATAGCGAAGGATTATGGTTGTTTTCTGCTTCCGGCACCCTGCATGTAATGTTGGAGGGTGACACGAAACAAAATCCGGAGCCTGAAAAATCATCAAATGGAGGTGTCAACCCGGATAACAGCGTAATTATCATTCGCGGAATCCATAACGACGGGGGAGATTGGTGAAATGAAAACCAAACTACTGCGCCGACTGAGGGAAGAAGCCGAAACGGAATCCTTATGGGTAACAGATGATTTTAAAATATATTGTCGGTATTACAAGCGCTGGATTAGGGCATATATCCTCCGCCGTGTTGCGGAGTTCTTGCAGGAGAAATATGGCGCAGGTCGCCCGTCGGTGCTATGCGTGTCCGAAGAGGGTAATATCAAACATTACGGCGGTGGCTGGCCGCATCGGGGTGGTCGTAAACTGTTCCTTGAAGAGCAACTTACCGCGGCCCGGCTTGGATGTATGCGGGTTTGGAACTTAAAAGAGAAACTTATAAAACAGCAGAGCCATGCAGAAGATAATGTTTAACGACCGCTATGGACTGACGGATGCGGTCATTGACTATATAAAAAACAATACGCGCCGCATCGAGGGAGGTGAACAATTTCAACGGGCTGCGACCTCGGCCGAAGACTTCACCTATGAGGAAGCCACTGGCTGTTTTGATGCCCCACCAAATCCGCATCACCGGAATCAAGTGCGAGCAGTGGTTTATCGCGGAGGAAGCGAAGGCATGGGTAAACCAAGGGCTGTATGCACCCATTGGGAGCTTCGAAAAATGCTTGCTGGAGCATCGGGTCGGTATCCCCGCCCGTAAGGCCACGGTTGAGGAGATTATCGAACATTTCAAAAAGAGGGAGAAATGATACGAGCAAGATTCTATATCAAATTCAAAGATTGCGGTAACGATTATCGGCCAGTTAAATGGCCGATCAAGTATCCGTATTGGTGTACGGGCGAAAGCGTCGACGCTTTCGTTATTGTCGCCTATGCCGAAAATGTCGAGCAAATAAAGGGGCTATGGCCGGAGGCTTATATGATCGAATGCGAGGAAGTGAATGAAATAACCTTCACTACAAGATTCCCAAAACCGAAGTGGTACAATTCGAGTTCGAATTGTTGAAATAGCGAGATTCTCGCAAAATCAAGATAAAATGCAGAAAAATGAGAACCTTACAGTATTCGAAGCCGTAGCAGCCGATGCCGTATCATACGCTGATGCCGTCCTTGAAGATCTGGACAAGAAAAAATAGAGCGGATCGGGATTGTATGATAAAATAATTTACTATATTTACTGCATGGAAATTATTTTATCGAAAATAGGGATGCTGCTCGAACGCCACTTTGGCGTATCGCTGGAGGAGATACAGGCACCCTGTCGGCGCCAAAGGGTTACGGATGCCCGAACGGTATTCATCCATATCATGTACTCCCACAAGCTCATGAACGGGGTGAAGCTGTCCAACTACCTGAACTGCACGAGCCGGAATTCATACTACCATATCCGCAAGTTTGAGGATATGAAGGAGATAAAGGCGTACAGCAAAATAATATCGAAGTTTGAACACGAGGCGAAATTGGAGATTGAATCATGGCGGGAATCTTATATGCCGAAATAGACCTGAAAAAGATACCTGTTGACGTGATAGAAGAGTTTGTTCGCAATAACGGAGAGTTGGGAGCCAAGGTTAAACTTTGCATCGCGCCGCTCAAAAAAATAGACAAATTCGGGCACACGCATACCGTATATCTTTACCAGCCCAAACCGGAAGTAGGGGAGCGAGGCAAACCTACCTTTATAGGAAATGGGAGAATGCTGCGACCGTCGTACAGATGGCAGGATGATGCCAAGCAAAACCCCGAACCCGATAATGAACCATAAAGCCATGAAACACTTGGTGTATCTGCGTTCCGGCAAAGTGGCCGAGGTCGACGCCCTCCGTTTCCAGTGTGTTGACCATAAGAACCAAATATACAAATTTTACGACAAGGTGGATGAGTATGCGCTAAACGAACAGGTCGTTTTCATCGCAAACAATCCGGACGCCATAAAACCCATAATACACAAACAGAAAGATGAAAAATCAGACTTCTATTCTGAATGAGCTGTTGGCCACCCTCGAAGTAGCCTACTCGAACGCCAAAGGGCGTCATTGGATGGTATACGGCACGCCCTTCCGATCCCTGCACCTGCTGCTGGACGATACTGCGGCCACGCTCCGGAAAGGCGCCGACAAGATGGCCGAGACCATCCGCGTGCTGGATGGCATTCCGCTGCATACGATGACGCAGTTCGTGGATTCGTCTCAGATCGAGGAGGCGCTTACGATCCCCGATGCTCTGACCATCGCGCGCGAAATGCGGGACGACCTAAACGAAATCGTCGCAATGGTGCATGGAGGGGTTGATGCAAAAGTGTTCGACCCTACCACCGAGAACGACGTGCTGAATATCACGAGCGAGATTCGGCACTGGATTCTGTTTTTCGACGGAATCATATCCAACTGGACGCCCGCTATACCGAGAATACCTGAATTTTAACTTTATATAAAATGGACAACAAACTGAAAATCGGGTTGATAGCTGCTGCGGTAGCCGTGGTAGCCATCATTGTGTTCAACTTCCTGCCGGGCAGCATTCGAAGCGCCGGAACCATCGGATTCCTCGCGGGGGTAGTATCGGGATGGTTTTTACGCTCGTGGTACGGCACCATCGTCGACAAAGAGATCGACGCATAGGAGATGAACAGGCTAACATCGGCCATAATCGGGGCAATCATAGCTATGATCGCACTTTATAGCCTGCGGTCATGGCTTTGCTTCACCCCATCGAAACCGGAGATCGAATTCCGCATCGACACGGTGGTCGTAAGGGAATACATAAGAGACACCGTATTTCAAACGGAAGTACACCAAATTTCGAAGATCGACACTGTATTAGTACATCTGCCCGGCGACACGGTTAAAGTGGCTGTAACGCTTCCTTTCGAGCTAAAGACATTCCAGACCGAAAATTATCGGGCCACGGTGTCCGGGTACAAACCTATGCTCGAAAGTATAGACTTGTTCGTGCCAACCAAGATCATAACGCAGACCCACCACACCACGACGATCATGCCGCCCACATGGGAAGGGGGGATAGTAGTGGCCGCGCAGGTTGCCCCCGGATGGAACAATCAGTTTATGGGCGCGCGCGTGCGATACAACAAGGGGCGGTTCAGCATCGAGGGAACCGTAGGGTACAACCCCTTCGATGACGTCCCGTACGGAGAGGTGCGCGGAGGGTTTAATATTTGGAGGAAATGAAGCTGAGGACGCCGAAAAAGCCAGCAAAACCGAAGAACGAAAGATTCGAAGATCGGCCGAAGGTAACATGCAAGTCCTGCAAACACCTGTCAGCCCAGGAGAATATGCACCATATCTGCCCCAAGACGGGCATGATGACGCATATAAACACCGAAAAGATTTGCATATACCATGAACAGCAAAGTGTCAATACAGGTCAAGCCGCTGACGGTAAATAGGGCATACAAAGGGCGCCGATTCAAAACCAGCGAGCACGATGCCTTCCGCGCAGAATGCCTCTTAAAACTCCCGGACATAGAATTGCCGTCTCCTCCGTTCGAGGTGTGGTATGAGTTCGGATTCTCCAACACTCAGTGCGACTACGACAACGCGGTAAAACCGTTCCAGGATGCGCTGCAAGAAAGGTATCAATTCAACGACAAATTAATCTTTAAAGCACATATCCGCAAGTACATAGTACCCAAGGGGTGCGAATTTATATCATTCAATATCAAATCATTAGCAGACACAGAATGGAAACAACAAAACGAGTAGTATTCTCCTCGTCGCTCTTGAAAGAGTGCAAGGATATGGTAGCTTCATCGGTCATCGACCTGCTCGAATCCATAGCCGAGAAGAGCGACAACCCGAAGGTGACCATCACCTCCACGTGGCGCAACCCTTATCGGCAGGCGATGGCCATGTACAACAACCTGGTCGCCGGAAAGCGCATCCGCTACCGGGAACCCGGCAGAAAGGTGACCGCACTGTTCGACGACTGCCAGGATCAGGGCATGGACAAAGAGGAGACCATCGACGAGATGTCCAAACTTATCAGTCGGCTTAGTGAAAAGGGCGAACGGGTGTCCAAGCACTGTGTGAGCGCCGAGGAGTATCGCAAGGTGAATGTGCTGGACGTGAGTATGACTATGGAGAAACCCGTGGAGTTCTTGGTCGCAGCACTCGACGAGCCGCGCGTCATCAAAGTGATTTCGCCCGTATCTATTCCCGGCAAAAACCCCAAGTTTTCGTATGACCTGAGTGAGCCTGCGTTCCACCTCGAAATAAAAGCATAGTCATGAACAGTGCGTGCGTACTCTTCTTTGTAGCCGGGATTATTATGCTGGTGTTCGGGATCGCCGGGCGAGGAATAGACCCGCCAAACAAAAACAGGCGCCGATAGGGTGCCTGTTCTTTTATGCCTACTCAACGCTGCCCCCGGGGGAGCCTCCTGTGTTGAGTTTGGTGGTGTCGACGGCATGATCCGCGATCTTGGGCGTCGTGACACACAGGTCTTGTAGCAACGGCCGCATTGGCGATTTTATCACCGGTGACAGCCCCGTCGGCCGGAGCCTGCGGGGCGTTTTCAATATCAATACCTACTTCATCCTTCATCTTCTTCCCCACGTATTTTTGGAGGGATCGGAATACCGGAGCGTCGGATATTTCCATGGCATTCTCCAAATACGACCACATTTCGATGCCGCATACCATGCCCGTGAAGAGCTTGGCCAGGTGCAAGTTCATGAAGTCGATGATTTGAGTGTCTATAAGGTGGCACATGCCGATCCCAACGACAATGCACGTAAGTTTGATGACCGTTTTCCACGCCTTGTCGCTGGAGAAATACCAGTCCTTATGCTGCCGAGCCGCCCTCTTGCGCCCGGCCAGTATACCCATCACGAAGTCTATCATGACGAATGCCAAGGCGCAGAGCACAAGCGGCGTCACGGGCGCGAACAACGACAGCAAGCCCCCCACCATAGCCATAATCCATTTCAATAAGGTGTCCATTATCCTATTATTTGACATAATTACCGTCACCGGAACTCCAATAATATACGCCACCGTTGTACACAAATATTTCTACGTACATTCCTGTAACGTTGCTGGCAATATTGATATTACCTTTTACTACTCCTTCTTGTGACAGTTTTATATCTATGTAATGAAGTTCAGCGAACGTGTGTTCTATAAATATTCGAACCGGCGTTCCGGGCAGTTGCTGAACGGGCATTATGGCATTTATGTGCGTGTTCTCTACATTGCCTATTTTGATGATATTTAATTTGTGATTTACCAGCATCGCATTGGGCGTCACGGTAGTTGGCTCCAAGTAAATTACTCCCGGAGCGGCCATTTTATCCGCCGGAATAGTACCTCCTTCTATTTTTTCCCCGGATATGGCGTCATCTGCGATCTTGGAGCCCGTAATTGCTCCGTCCTTGATGATGGAAGTATTAACCGAGTTTACTTGCAATGCTCGTGTCGATACCGACGCGGTGCCATATTGTGCCTCTTCGATAGAACCATTCTCCAGCTTTTGATTTGCGATGATGGTTTTGTTGGCGATCTCCTCGTTCGTGATCGTTTCAGGTGCGATCTGACTCGAGGTGATCGTCGCATCGGCAATCTTCTCAGCAGTGATTGCTTTGTCAGCAATCTGCGTTCCGGTGATGGTCTTATTATTGAGCTTTGAGCCGGGAATGGACTGGTCGGCCAGTTTACTCCCGGTGATCTGTCCATCCTGGATGTTGCCGTTCTTGATTGCCTCCACGCCGATCTGCAAGCTACCAACCGCCCCATCTGCGATCTTTGCTGTTGTGACAGCGCTGTTTGCGAGCTTTGGCGTCGTCACTGCGCCATCGGCCAGCATAGCCGCTGTTACGGAACCGTCGGATAGCACGCCCACCTTCCATGCTGCGAGGTTGGCCGCCGTGGCCTGCCCTATGAGGGTGCCAATTCCCGATGCCGACGCATTGGCCGCAGCATTCACGACATAATCCTGATATGTGTATCGCGTCGTGCCATCTTCATACACGCGCTGTTCGTCCTGTATGGTGTTGGCATAAAGATACTGGCCTATTTTAGCGACATCGGCGGCCAGGTAGTAAGCCTGCCCTTGGTAGCAGATGATACCTTCGCCGATGTTCGTCCCGGTGTCGTTGTTCGCCGTGGCGAATCCTGCAACGATGGAGATGGGCGTTTTGGTGGATCGGAGGAGCGAGTTGATGGCGCTCCAGAGGTTCTGCAAATCCTGCATCTGCACGGGGTTGCCAGTGCCCGATATGACGTTGATATTTTTTATTCCTGCCATGTTATTGAGTTTTTATAGTATACTTGATATAAAAGGGAAATAGCGTGTTGACGTCTGCGACAAACTGGCTGTATGCTTCCGAGTTGTTGTACAGGGCAGCCGGGATCATAATGATGGGCTGCTCCGTGGCGGTGCCGCCGCGGCCCAACCATACCTTCGGCGTGTCGGTGTCGTACAGGTATATGGGCGGCGTAGGCGAATCGTACCACATAGATTGCCATATGCTCGCGCCGCTCGGGATGATGGATATTTGGCCCCACTCGCCGTACCAGTACCGGAGTACGCCTTCGATCTGCCCGTACGTAGGTGTGCACGCCGCCATCATGTACCACTTGGAGCGCACCATGTAGTAGTTGCACAGATAGTCGTGCAACACCATGAGCAACGACAGGCAGTAGCGGTATATTATCGTTGTCCAAAACGGCTGCTCCGTGTAGCTGTGGTCGCGCCGCACCGAGTAATTCGGCCGGAGCAACTGCAACACCAGCTTCGGGATGTCAATATATCGGAAACGCATCATATAGCTTCGAATATTGTAATGTTCTTGGTGAAATCGTACAGATTGGGGTCGAAGTTGAAATAACCCGGATTCAATACTATCTTGCCATCCTGCGGTGTTGTGATGCCGCTATCCTGCGAGACCTTGATCTCGGAGAAGTAGGCATCCTTGATGCCGTTCAACCCCGAGATGTAGCTTTCTATGTCGTTGATATACAGAATATTTGTCGTGCGTCGTTGCATCTGCAAGTCATGCAGCCCCGTGTTGATGCTGTTCTTGATGGTATCGAGGTTGTACGACTTGTCGAAGCGGACGTACAGCTTGTCGGCCGAAAGGACGGCCGGAGCATTGGATGCGGCCTGTATTTGCGCGCCGACGCCCCAAAAGTTGCGGTAGTAGGCGCTGAACGCATCGAGTTGATCCTGCGTGAGTGAGACCACGTTGTTGTTGGCATCGGCCGTCGCCACGTTGATGTAGTACAAACCCTCCTGATTAGACCCCATCGAAGCCTGCTTTATTATCTGCTTCGTGGCATCTATGGTCGCATAGCCCAGCTCTTGCGTCGCTTCGTTCACCACGACTACCTGATCGCCCTGCTGATAGGCGTATGCCTTCTCGACATACCATACCTCACTCGTCACGCGCGCGATCTTCGCGGCCGCGGCTATCGTCTGTTCGCTGCGCAGGATTTCAAGCCGCACAATGTCAAGCACGGTGCCTACCACCTCCGCGATCTTGCGCAGGATGCCCGCGTTGCTGGTGTTCATCGCCGGGATCGTCCGTTGGATGTTATCCCATATGGTATTTATAAGTGACATATCGGTTATTGTTTAATTATTGAGGGGTAGTTGTAATAGTCGAGGTTTGTATTCGGCCACTCCGCGGGCGGCGCCAACAGGGGCTCCAGCACTCCGTTAACGGGCATCTGTTTGTGTGACGACCACCAATAGCCCGCCTTGGTGGGATCATCACTCCGAGGCTGCATGTTCTGCGGCAGATACTCCCGTGTGCAGGATGCCTTCATAGCCGCATCTACCACGAACGACGCGGGATCGCCTCCGTTCCACAGCATCAACGCCTGTGCTTCTGTCAGGTGTTTATTGAAGTTGCGGAAGTGGTAGATTTCGCCCTTCAACAAGATCGGAATATTTATGCTGTACATGCCAAGGTTGATGGATCTTTGTTGCATATCACGACCCAATTTGAACGTCCCCGAAATCTTGATCCCGTTTACAAAGATGTAGCCTAAATTTTCCTGTAAAGCATAGCAGAGTACCACGTGATAAGTCGTGTTTGGCTCGCAGAGATATGTCGCTGAGGAAGCCGTGGTTGCGAAAAACAATTTGTTGGAAATAATTGTGAGCCTTGGAAGTGTCATATTATCCATCATGCTGAATACGCACTGCTCATTATGGATGTCGTCTCCGGTTTTGAAGTAGCATTCCAGCGTCCCGTTGACGAGCGACTGTGTGGATATGCGCTGTCCCATGAAGGCGCCATTGGCGGTATAGGCGCCCTTGAAGTCGTAATGGGGTTTGTAGATCGGCTCGCGGCCTATCTTGGGATTATCATTGACCACCAGGTCATAACCCCCGGCAGACTTGCGAAGGAGCGGCGGAGTAGAGATGTCGGGCGGCATCTGCTTGGCGCTGTCGAGCCACATGGCGGGCTTCGAGCTGTCCTCCTCAGAGGGTATGAGGTTCTGAGGTATGTACTCAGCTACACAGGACAGCTTCAAGGCCGGGGGCACAATATAGTCCTGCGGGCGCACTCCGTTTTGGAGTGCCGTCATTTCCTCCTCTGTGAGTGCGCGGTCGAACCAGCGGGCGCATATCACCTCCCCCATAAAATCAACCGCCGGACGATTATTAACACCATATCCACCAAGAAATAGATATGAAGAAACATAACTAACCCAATTTTTATTTTGGGAGTTTACCAGATTGTTGTTGATATATGCATAGACCTTGGCTCCGTTGCTAATGAATACGACGCTGTATAAATAGTCCCAAAAAACAGGATATGAATATATACCCGTCCGATTGTTGTATAACAGAAGAGAGGTGGTGCCTTCTGAGGAGGATTTGATATCGATGCGAGGGAAATTCAATGCCCCCGACGTGTCAAGTATTGTCCGAGACACAGATTCAGGGTTGGGGATGTATTTGTACTTGGGAGGCGTGCGGAATAAACACTGCACGGTATATGGGCTGTTGTAGAACGTGTCGCGCAAAAAGGTGCCGTTCCTCCTCATCATCGCCCCCATAGCCTCGGGCGCAAGCGCCGATATGAGGGCGCGTCCTCCTTCGGCCGTAGCTTTGAAGAGACGCGAGATTTCCGCCTCCACCTCTTCCTTCACGTCCATCGAGGAGTTGAAGGGAGGCCGCTGCAAGGTTTGGAGGTTGTATATGTCGATCCCCTCGACGTCGAGAATCTGATTTGTCCTCAGCGCCGGAGTGTAGGATTCCATAAAGTTCTTGGCGGGAGGCTCCTGGCGGTACTGCATGGCCTTCCAGTCCGCGGGCGGGATATTCGTGGGCGTGTTTTTCTCCAATATCGGGTCTATGCCCGCGAGAGAGCCGGACACGTTGAATGCCACGTCCTGGATGGTGTCTCCCTGTTTTACTCTGTACGTCTTTGCCATGTCTACTCCTTGTATCGTGCATGTATGTCCGCGGTCACAACTCCCGAGGCTGTCTCCTCAAAGATATTCACGCGGGCAATGAGGGCTCCGTCGTCGTATATTTGCTTTTCAGCCGTGGCCTCAACCTTACCCCACGCCCACTTGGGCAGCAGGGGATAGAAGTCCTCGAATCCGACCCCGAACTGGGGCTTCGTAAGACTTGCCGCCGACTTGGAAAATATCAGTGTGGCGTTCTGCTGGCTGCACAAAGATACCAACTCGACGCCCCCGTTGGATATAACTATGTCGTTGGCCTGAAAGTCGAATTTTGCGTCTGTCATTGCGTTATCTTGGTATTTTCGTAGTCTCCTTTATTGAACTGGGAGGGGGCGGTCATAGGGGTGGCCGGAGGCGACGCACCTTGGGCGCCGTGAGTATGCGCATTGAATACTGTGCACATATTCCCTACCTGCGTCACTAAATTGTTGAGCGCCGTGGTGACGCCATCTACCAGCACAAGCCCCCCGTTCTCCCCGCCATCCATTTCAATTTTATCGGCAGTGAAAGATATTTTATTTTTTTCAATCCGCCAAGAAGAGGTGCCGCGGATTATTTCCACGGCGTCCTTATCGAAAGAAATAGTGCTTTCTCCCTCCTCTTCGGTACCCGCGACGTTCGATGCGACCATCTTGTCGATCTTCGTGGCTTTTATGAGCACCGGAACCTCGGAGTAACCCTCTATGAACCCCAGCACCACAAGAGAATTCACGGAGGGTATAATATAGAGGCTGTTGCCCCCGTTTGGAAAAATGTTTAGACTTATGTCGCTGAATATCCTATCATTATCCACAACAGCCTCTAAGGTTTTGGCATCCTCGTCTATAGCCGACACGGTGGCTATGACGAGCGATACCCTCTTCCCGTCATTCATCTTTGTTCCGAATTCCGCTCCCAAACGGGCGCATTCGTCGTCGAAAGTGCCGGATGTTTTCATAATATAAACATTTCGTTGGTTACTGTCAGGGTTTGGATGAACCCGTCGGAAGTGTCGCAGCTCAAATTCCTGCCTATCACGTAGTAGTTTCCCGTAAGCTCCGGGAGCATGGTGTCCGTGTACTCCACAAAGTCGAACATATTAACCTGCGGATAGAGCACGGTTTTTATGGTTCCCTTGTTGCGCGTTCCCTTCAACCGGGCCATTATGTTCTTGGCCGTCTGTTCGGTCAGCGATACCGTATTGGCCGGGACAAAATATCGGTGTGCCTCGCCTTGGGAATCGCCGTATTCGTAGGTGTACTTTGTACCGTCGGCCATGAGGGCGTTTACCACCACTTTGTAGTTCTCGAACAGCCCGTCGGTAGGCACTATGTCGCGGCCGATGACATTGGTGTTCGTGGCCAGTGTCACCGTGCGCTTGAATTTGTCCCTTACGCCAATACCGAAATACACCTTCCCCTGGGTGTTCACAGTGCCGTACAGCGTAAACATATTCATGAGCTTCGACAGGGCCTCGAACGGCGATATGAGCTTGAAGGTCTGCAACGCGAACTCCACATCCGCACTATCCGATGAATCGAAAGACAGAGCCGGGAAGTCCGCCGGGTTGTCGAACCCCTGTGCCTTGCGGTAGTCCTCGAATGCCTTGTTCGAGATGGGGCATAGATAGTCTACCATGTCCTTTAGCTTCGTGCGCGACACCCAGTCCCGATTTATAGTACCGAACCGCAGGATGAAAGAGTAGTCCTCGCATACGATCTTCGACGGGAATCCCCCGATGACCTGCCGGATGAAGCCGCTGAAAATGCGCAGTCTCTCGAACTGCTGCCCCAACTGAGCATTGTTGTAGAACCAGCCGTCGATGTCTATGCGGGCGCCGGGCTTGATGTTTATGCCCTCCAAGGCCGCCCTTATGCGCTGTGCCGGAGGCAATCCCTGCCGGAACCCGATGGCATACACCGGGAGGGTCATGGTGCAGCTTCCCGAGAGGGAATCCCGCTCCTCGGTAATGTCTACTGAGGCGAATCGGCCGATGCTCTTCCCCTCGATAAACACCTCGTTTCCTACTCTGAACAAATTACCTTTCATCACCTACCGCCCCCCCCCGCGGGATTGGTCGTATTTACCGTCTCCTGCGTAAATACGATGGCATTTTCATCCATGTTTATTTGGTGGAGCGTCATGCTGACGTCCACGATGGTAGACCCCGGATTGGGGGTATATTTGAACCTCTTCATGTACGCCCACTCCAGTCCGAGGTCGTTGTTGAGGACTTTGTTCTCGATCTTGAAAACATCCTGCCCCTGCCACAAACTCCGAAGAGCCACGCCGAGGTCGGCGATAGCCATGGCCGCGGGATCGGTGTTGTCGAGCCCCTGGTCGGCATATGCCTCATAGGACAAGGCGTCGAGCATGGAAAGGTTCGAGGCCGAGGCGTCCGTGTCGACGCGAGACAAGTTGCGTTCAATGCGCAGACGCACCGTTACGACCATCGGTTTGTAGTTGAGAACCTGGAGGATTTCTGCCCCGTCGACGAGCTGGGAGGTAGAATCGTTCTTTTCCCCTTCCACTTCGTAGGTGAGGTTGATAGGGAGGAAATAATCCCCGCAGCGAAATACATATTCTCGCTGTATATCCTGGCGATCTACCGATTGTATGGCCGTTTTGTAGTCGCCGGACTGCTTTAGGGCGTCCGCCATCCCGGTATACTGAGGATCGGAGGTCTTGGCCTTGCCGCGGAACTGAACGATCTGACGCCAGAATCCTACCTCCGCCAGGGTTATTTTCAACCCCGCCTGATATGCTTTTTCTACGGCGCTTATGCCATCCGTCACGGCCTTGTACGCCGGGATTTGTCCCAAGGACGGGAGGTCGTTAGGAGTGTCGTTGGGGGTTGTGTTTGCGGTATATTGATCTTTAGCCATTGAGCGTGCGTGTTGAGTTGTTGAAGGCTATTTGCAGTCCTCGAATTGTCACCTCTTCGATCTGTTTGGATATGGTCTGCATGATGCTTTCCGGCGTGGCATTGGTGTTTATTTGGGTCGGCATCTGCACAATGGGTGCATTGAAGTTGATAATGAGCGACTTCGATCCCTTTGTCAAATCTTCTATCTTCTTGGTGTCCTTCCCGCTGGCGCCGCCGCCTTCGCCGTAAATCTTCGTCACCCGGTTGAAATTCTCGTTGATCTCCCGGTCGTTGAGCGCAGGATTGGTACGGAAGGTTACAGGTTGAGTGGATAGTTCTCCTTTGGTTACAGTGGTAACGTCTCTCGAATTACCTGTTTTTAGGAAATTAAAGAGACTGAATCCATTGTTTGCTTCGTACGGGGTGTAATTATACTTCAGCAATCCCGTAGCATACTGGGGCTGCCCGTTTTCGGCAGGAAGATGCCCCGGATATTCTTCCAGTCCTTCCCGCACCTTGGGCGTAAAGGTAGTGGTGAAGTTTTTAAGCAGGATGTCGCGCGCGTCTTTCAGATTCGCGGCGCGGTTCTCCTCGGTGCCTTCGTCCAAACCCCACGCCTTGCGGGCAGCCGGAGTAGAAAGGTATTCCTCGACATACCTCTTTCCCAGCTCCTCGGACAGATATGTCGCGGCTTTGCGTCTCTCCGTGTATTCCGACTGCTTGGCCGACTTCTCGTACCGCAAGTCCCAGCGGCTCTTGTCGCCCCAGCTCCACGGATTCAGGAGCCCGAAGAAGTCGGAGAGGTTGAGTATCCAGTCCGAAAGGGCCGTCAGTGCGCCTATGGCATCCTCTACGCCATCCACGAATTCATCGAAGATATGGTTGAGCATATTGGGATCGAACGAGTTGTACCATACGTCCAGGCGCGCTGATATGCGGTCGAACATATTCTCTCCAGCCCGGCCGACGCTCTCCCATAGTTTGTCCATCCCCGCGAGGTTGATCCAAAAATTCTCCTTGGCGAGGGCGATCTGTCCGCGCGCCGCGGCGGCCGACGGGGGTTGGAGCTCCGTATCGAGCCTGTGCAGGGCGCGCAGCATGTTGGCGCGATCCTGGAGATAGTTGTAGGGGCTCGTCCCTGTCACGCCGCGCCTCTGCATGGCCTCGTTGGCGTATCTGTTGAGGATGGGGGCGGCGTGGATCAACTCTCGCACGTCTCGCATGTTGGGTTTTTCGGCAGCCAACAACTGCTGCATGTTCAGACCCACGATGTCATAGGGTCGGCCACCGATCTGGGCGACTTTACCCACCTGCCGCGCGATCTGCGTGGCTATGGCCGTGCCGATCTGAGTGCCTCCGATTTCGAAGCCCGACACGGTGTTTATCATGGAGAGCATGCCTGCGCGAGAATAGCCGTATTCGGCCGCCATGCGCGTGGCATCAGACAGCGCCGAGGTGTAGCCCGATCCCAACCCCCTGCGCGCCATATCCATCTGCATACGGTTGGATATGGCGTCCGTCATGGACGAGCTGTTCAAGGTTTTGGACAGCACGGCGTATAGCCCTCCGCCAATGAGCTTAGGAAGAGCGTACGCCGCGGCGCCAGTACCGAGAATACCCGCGCCCATCAGGAGTGCGGGATTGCTCTTTATCACTGCGGCGGCGGAATCGAACACCGCCCCGACCAAGTTCCCGGCGTTTCGCATCCACCCGCTCGGAGTGAAGGAATTGCGCACGAACTGTTCGCGGAAGCGCCGGATGGAACCGAACGCCCGGTTGGCATCGGACATGAAATCCTCGCGCGTATGTCGGTTGCCGAATCGGCGCGACACGTCATACATGGAGGACATGCGCTCGTGCCATCCGTGCCGCAGGTTCGGATAGTTGGCCACACCACCTCCGCCTCCGCCTCGGCCATTCCGGGACATGCGGTTGGTCTTGCGCTCCAGTTGGTCACTCAGTGCGTTGGCACGAGTAAGACGTTCGATGACGTCTCCCCCAAGGTTGAGGCGTATGGTGTATGTTGCCATTATTTTTTAGATTTAAAGGGCGCCATGTCTATGATGTCGACAAGGTGAAGCGCAAGTGTATATAACTTGTCTATATCATTGATGCTTAGCCTTTTATCCATGTCAGAGTAAGGCTCATGGAAGTATCTGGAGACGACGGCCTTCTTGATAAGCAGAGGGTCGTCCTTCGCATACTCCTCTATTTTTTGCCGGATGGATTCTTCGGGAGCGCCTTCAAGAACTCCCAAGTCCCGAAAAAACGGCGGAAGTCCTCGCTGACAGGTTCCGACTGAAAGATTTCCACGCAGGCAAGAGCGTCGCCGAGCAAATCTTCGCGCACCTTGTCGTCGACGCAGCAGGCTTTGATGAAGTCCATGGCCAGGCCAATAACTCCCTTCTGCTCCGATTCCTCGCGCGACAGGATCGACATGGATAGCTTCGAGTGCTCGATGTTGCGGCGCTGTAAACGCCAAAAGGCGATATTTTGGTTCTTTTTCTCCTCCTCGATCATATGACCTTCTTTGTTGAAGGAGGGGACGAAATACGAGGCCGTGACGGTGTATTGGAGGTCAAGGCGCTCCGTTTCTTGTATTTGCGACATAATTTTTGGGTTTTAAAGACGGGCGGGTCTTGGGGTGCCCGCCCGTCCTGGTTTACACAATAGTTTGGATGGGTGCGACCGAGCGCTGTACGGCACGGGCACGGATGTTGATGGACGAAAGCGTCTCCGCGTCGTTTCGGTTAGTGTCCGAGCTCGACTGTTCGCACTTGCACCCTAACAGGGATTCCGAGACGGTCTTTGGCGTCGCGCTGTTGCGCAGCGACATGGTTTTCGTCAGCGTGAAGGGCGGCAGTTGGAGCATGGACGCATAGGGCGTCTGCCCGGCCGGAAGAGCGCCGTTGATCGCATCGAGGATGGTGTGCTGCTCCCCGGTCTGGTGCGACAGAGTGGCCGCATACTGAGCGTTGAGCTGCACCAGGTCGATAGGGTCTGTTTCCCCGATAGCGAATATGTCCTGCACTGTCTGCGAGTACTGCAAGTTGAGCGAGGTACCCGTGCCGATCTTGATTGCTGGAAGCCCCTCGAAAGTAAGGTAGATTTGGACGTCCTTCGAGGGCACTACATAAGGATTAGGCATGGCGTTTAGTTTAACGTAGTTACAAAGAAAGTTTCGATATATGCCTCGCGGAGCGGGCTAAGGGGAAGTACCTCCACGGTAACCTGGATAGCCTTGGACATATTGTAGTTGCCGTCTTTGGCGGCGAAATCTACATTGATGGCCTGTGCTTCTCCGCGGTTGATACGGGGTGTCAGTTCTGTTTCGTCGAGCTGAGCCAGCGTTCCGGACTTGAATCCCGCGTCGATCGCTCCGGTGGAAGCATCCGTGGGGATGTTCTCCTGGAGCAACTTGACAAAGAATCTCTCCACGCTGTCACACACGGCATTGCCCACGCGGACAAACGAAATTTCCGAAAGAGCCATCTCCGGATCGTTGCATGTGGCGCCGTCGTTGTAGTATACGCCTGCCAGTTGCGGACGCACGCGGGTGAAGAGGTATTGGTTCTTACCCAGGAGGTTGCACTTCGCAGGCACAAGCTTCGATACCGGGGTGTTGATATCTTGCGGGTCGGCGCTGGCCGTGACATCCACAAAATAGTCGATGTCGCCTGCTGCCCCGGCAGTGGTCACGGCACCGGGAGACGTCGCCAGCGACAGGCTCGACAGCATTCCGAGAGTTCGGCCTACGGATGCCGACATGCCGGGCTTCGAAGTTGTAACCTGATAGGCCACACGGGGTGCCTTGAGCGTTGCGAGATTCTCCAGCTTACTCAGGTCGGTGGAGAGGATGGTCTTGCCTGTCGGAACGCAAACAACGCCGTCGAAGATGCCGACCATGCGGATCGACTGCTGGAACAGGTTGTTGAGTACGGTTTGCAGGTTGCCAATGAGGGTCTTGTGGGTAGCCGGGAGTTCCCCCTCGGTCGTCCCTGAGAAATCCTGGAACGTGGGAAGCGGCGATGCGAAGGATATCATGCGCGGACGCAGGTCGAAGTTCGACGCCGTGGTACCGCTGATGATGGATTCCAGCTTGGCCGAAATAAATGTCTTGTATTCGGCCTGAGCATACCCCACGACCCACACGCGAGAGCCGCTACCTGCCTTGGCGTAATACTCCTCCACCTGGAACAGGAGCATGGATCCGGTTCCCGAGGTCACACCCATCGCCGTAAGGTCGGCAACGGAGGTAATGAGGTAGGCGGTATCGAGCGCGAAGGCCGCACCTCCGGTTCCCGAGGAGGCCATTGCCGGGGCGACGATCATGCCAATACCATCGCTGGGTGTGGTGTTGCCCAGCCTGGTGTCGCCTAAAGTTGTATAAATATCTACTACTGCCATATTTGCGTAGGTTTTGTTATTTTGCGAGTTCTGCACCGACTGCGGCCTTCTGCTCGTCGGAAAGGGCGTTGTACGCCTCCAGGGTCTTGGAGTACCCGGCGCTGTGGTGCAGCTTCGGGTTCACGGTTGCCCGGATGGCATCCCGAACCTTGGCATACTCCACGCCTTCGATCAGCGCCTCTGTTGCGGCTTCCTCCTCCTGTTTCTCAGGAGCGGGGGTCTTGCCGTCGAGCAGGGCTTCTGCCTCGGCATCGGACATGACGGGCTTGTTGCGTTCCTTCTCGGCCTCTGCCAGGGAGTTCTTGGCTGCCTGACGGCGTGCCCGGAACTGGTTCTCGAGCATCTCCTCGAACTCCGCGGTGTCCTTGGGCGGATTGGATTTGTCGACGCGGGCATAGCGGAGCTCCTGGACGAGTTCTCCGTTCAGGTGTGCCAGCTTCTCGCGGGACTGGCAGCGTGTCTGCGCCTGCGATTCGTTGACGTAGATGTTGCCGTCCTCAGTGACGTACAGGGTGCCGTAGATTTGGAGCTGCTTTACGAGCTCGATGAAAAACTTGCGGGTGAATGTTGCGATCTGAATCATAATTTAAGGGGGGGGGAATTAAATTGTTGATATTGATTTTTTTTGGAATACCAGCCCGACAACATGCCGGGCTGGTTTTTTCTGTGTGTGTTGAGTTACGCTCCGGCGGATACCGTCGGGCGATACAGAACGATGCCTGCCGCGCTGCTTCGGAGAGTTCCGGCACCCGTCGAAATATCCATCGACACTTTCCAACCGTAGTTGTTCGGATCGGACACCATATGGATGTTCGTGTTGCCGATTGCCACAACGACCTCCTCGGGGATAAAGCCGAGGCCGATGTCGTAAACCTTCGCGACCAGCACGGGTTTCACATGACTGGCGTCGATAGCTCCGGTTGCGAAGGTGACGGGCTTGTCGAAATAAGTCTCCGCATCCACGACCGTAGAAGTTACAGTGTTGTAGGCAGCGATGACCGAGCGCGCCATGACGTCGAATCCCGAGTAAGTGAAGCCTTCGGGACGGGCGTTCGACAACTGCTGCGTCAGAATGCTCTGAACCTTGTCGGTCTGCACCAGCGACGTGTAGTAGGGCTCTGCGAACACAGCCACACCGTTCCCTCGGCGGAAGTTGAGGTTGCGGGCGATGAAGCGACCCTGTGCG
>ERZ780149.1282-NODE-1282-length-28417-cov-3.428038_pt1 | contig 28417 bp, 26 predicted proteins | sample MGYA00511367_ERZ780149 | MGnify/ENA primary metagenome ERZ780149 (study PRJEB29588, sample SAMEA2153852) | human gut metagenome | biome: human gut; feature: human-associated habitat; material: faeces | place: Denmark | collected 2008/2010 ... | reverse complement strand
GCTTTTCTGGGCGCGCAGCCGCCGGCCGTTAAAGGGCTGGGCAGCGTCAGCTTTGCCGAAAGCGACAATGCCGACGTTTCCTTTGAGCTTGATTTTGCCGAAACCGAACTGGCCTACAACGACAAAGGCATCGCCCGCCTGTTCCGCAATCTCAAAAACTTTCTGATTGGCAAATACAGCCAAGAAGAGGCCGATAATATCATCCCCGAATATGCGATTGAGGAAATTTCTTCCGGAGCGGAACGCAGCCTGAACAAAGCTGCCGAAGCCAAAACCGAATTCAGCGAGCCTGAAACCGAGCAGAAAACCCCGGTTGAGCCGGAAGAAAATGCAAAAAATCAGCTGGCGGACGCCGTTCAGGCTAAAGAAGCCGAAAATGCCAGACTCAAAGCCGAGCTGTTGAAAGCAAAAGCCGACAAACAGGCCGCCGAAAACAGGGCATTCTGCGAAAATCAGATCAAAGCCGGCCGCCTGTTGCCAGCCATGCAGGACAGCGTTCTGGCTTTCATGGATGACTTGAGCGAGCTCGAACTTGAGTTTGCGGAAGAAAATTCAACCCTGACCGCATTTAAAGCACTTATCAGCCAGCTGCCGCCGTCTGTCAACTTTTCCGAGGTAACTCCGCCGGAAGACGGTGACGCAACCCCGCAGACCGCCGCGGGCATTGCTGCCAAAGCGGCCGAATATCAGGCCAAACAGGCCGAAAGCGGCAAAGACATCCGCTTTTGCGAAGCCGTTCGTGCCGTTTGCAAATAGGAGAAAGCAATCATGAGAGGCAGAAAACCCAATCAGAATAAATCCTTCCCGGCAACCGTAACTGACGGAAACCGGACTGAAATCCGCGCCCGGCGGGAAGAATACTGCGACCGCATTGCCGACACGGCAGACGTCATTCACGCCATGATTGACCAACTGCGGCAGGAAGGCGGAAACGAAGCCCTGCTGCAACGCGCCGAGTTTTATTTTCAGTGCGCATTCCTGGCGGCCGGCTGGTCGCTGGATTTAGTCGACGGCGATGTCATCGACTTTGTTATGTAACCCCCAACACATGAAAGGCAACAAACTTATGAAAAACCTGCCCTATACCGCCGAAACGGACATTGAAGGCTACCGCCTGGTCACTTTCGGCACCAACGACGGCGAAGTCAAGCCGACCACCGCCAAAACAGACCCGGTTATCGGCGTCACCAACTACATCGGCGCCCCGAAAGGCACCACCGTTGACGTTAATGTTGACAATGTCGGCAAGGTCAAGCTTTCCGGCGGCAAATGCGCGTCGCGTAAACTCTCCCGGCTCGGCAATGCGGCAACCCTGGCGCACAAGCAGTTGCACCGTCTCGCGCTGAATCCATGCCGATCCGTGGACCGACAGCTCCACCACGTCGTCGCCGGTAAATGATGCCGGCGCACAAAACACTGTCGCCACGGCGCTGTCAATCACCTCGTCGCTCTCGTCGACAATTGAGCCGAGGTGAGCCGTGTGACTCGCCACGCCGTCAAGGCGTTTTCCGCGCCACACCCGGTCAACAATCTGCCGTGCCTGCGCTCCGCTGACGCGTATCACGGCTATGCCGCCCACACCCGGAGCTGTCGATACGGCGCATATCGTGTCATCGTTAAATGTCATATCTCGCAAAGTTTAGGCTGCAAAATTACTGAAAAGTTGTCAGATTTCAGTTTTCAGTCGTCAGTTTTCAGTTTTCAGAAGGGAAGGATACAGATTGACATAAGAGCAGAATAAAAATGTTATTTAAGGGAGTTTATCCTGAAGTAGGGCTGTACCACGGTTCAGCCGCCTTCACGCTCGGAAGCTATAGCGGGCCCCGGCACTTTGCAGCCCCAACGCTAATGACATAATTCGTGGCTATTTATAGATGATATGTGCCGATTTTGAAGCATATCCCTTTGTTTCCTTAAATTTTTATTGTATATTTGTAAATAGGAATAGTAACGCATATCTTGAAGCTGTCGGTCTTCAAGTGCTATGATAGTACTTCTTCTTATATAAATGACAGATTCACAAGTCGACATAAAAGAAAATGAGATTTTCGAGCTTTCGCCCGAACTGCTCAATACGTTGCTTAAGGACCATACTTTAAGTACCGATACTGAACAGGTCAATATCTTTTGGGCTACTGACAACTATGCCGAGCGCGGCGTAGGTTATCAGTATGGTGACCAAATCAAGATAGAGGCTATCACCGGTGCCAATGGGCGCATTATCGTGCCGCGAGCCGTCAAGTCACGCGAGCAACAGCAACAACGCAGCCGCGAAATGGCGGAGGTGTTCACTCCCTCGTGGATATGCAACAAGCAGAACAATCTTGTTGATGATGCGTGGTTTGGTCGCGAGGGCGTTTTCAATACAGAGGTTGACAATCCCGACGGCACCCATTCATGGATTGTCAATGCCGAGCCTGTTTCTTTCCCTGAAGGCAAGACTTGGCGCGATTATGTCAATGAAAACCGTCTCGAAATTACCTGCGGCGAGGCTCCTTATCTTGTAAGCAGATACGACACTGTGACAGGTGAGTCTATACCGGTGGAGCACCGCATCGGACTTCTTGACCGCAAACTACGCATTGTCAGTGAAAACACCACGACGACCGGTGAATGGCTTAAGGCGGCACAATCTGCATATAAAAGCATTTACGGTTTTGAGTGGCAAGGCGATAACCTTGTACTTGCTCGCGAAGCGTTGCTCTATACTTTCTTAGACCACTACCGTGCCAAGTTTGGCAAAGAGCCGCAACTCAAATCACTACAATATATTGCCTACATCATATCATGGAATATCTGGCAGATGGACGGTCTCAAAGGGGTGATACCAGATTCGTGCGGCGAACGCCGTACCGTAGTTTCCGACCTTTTCGGCGAGACCGAAATTATAACCCAATGCCAGGGATGTAAAAACGGAGACATCCGCGCCCACAACGGCACATACGCACTAATCAAAGACTGGTGCGCTCCTCCGGCAAAGCAAAAAATCCGATTCATCGACCTAATAAAATAATCCGCCATGGAATATTTCTCTAACCTTAAAGCCAAGTTGATCTATGTGTTCCGCATACCTGATGCGGCACATGGTGACTGCCTCAAAATCGGCGAAGCCACTTTTGAGGACGGCAACATTACGCTGCCGCCCAACAGCAGTGCGCTCAATAAGGCTGCAAAGGCTCGTATAGACCAGTACACCAAGACTGCCGGTATCACTTACGAACTGCTCCATACGGAGATTGCAATTTTCGTTCGCGACGGCAAATTGGGCGCCATGAACGACAAGGAGGTACACGACGTGCTTCTCCGCAGTGGCATAAAGCGCAAGGTGTTCGACAAGGTAAACGGTGCCAACGAATGGTTCTGCTGCGACCTCGAAACCGCCAAGCGAGCTATCGACGCTGTCAAGGAGGGTCGCAAGGCGTTGAAAGGCTCTGAAATCTCTGTCGGTCAGTCGCCAATCGTGTTCCGCCCGGAACAGCGCGAGGCTATCGACAAGACCCTCAAACAATTCAAGAAAGGCAATCAGATGCTTTGGAACGCCAAGATGCGTTTTGGCAAAACGCTTTCGGCATTGCAGGTTGTCAAGGAGCGAGGCGATTTTCGCCGCGTACTTATCCTCACTCACCGCCCTGTGGTCGATGCGGGCTGGTTCGAGGATTTCCAAAAGATATTCTACGATAATGAAGAGTACGCCTACGGCTCCAAGACTAACGGTGACACTTTCGTAAACCTCGAACGTCGCGCCCGGCGTGAGGAATGTCGTTATATATACTTCGCTTCGATGCAAGACCTCAGAGGCTCAGAACTTGTTGGTGGCAACTTCGACAAGAACAATGATATTTTCTCAACCCCGTGGGATCTCATCATCGTTGATGAAGCCCACGAAGGTACGCAGACTGAACTCGGTAAAGCTGTAATGGCCGAGCTTACCAAAGAGAAAACAAAGGTGCTCCGTCTCAGCGGTACTCCGTTCAATCTGCTTGACGATTTCAAGGAAGAAGAAATTTACACCTGGGATTATGTCATGGAGCAACGCGCCAAAGCCGAATGGGACCTGACCCATCCGGGCGACCATAATCCCTACGCAGGTCTGCCTCGCCTCAATATATATACATACGACCTCGGCAGACTGATGAACGAATTTGCCGACGAGGACATCGCCTTCAACTTCCGCGAATTTTTCCGTACCAATGATGACGGCGATTTCGTTCACAAAAAACATGTCGAAAATTTCCTCAATCTTCTCACGAAGACCGATGAGAAAAGCATGTACCCCTTTGCTAACAAATGCTACCGCGACATATTCCGTCACACCCTTTGGATGGTGCCGGGGGTCAAGTCGGCTAAGGCTCTCTCGGCAATGCTACGCAATCACCCCGTGTTCGGGCTGTTTGATGTTGTAAATGTTGCCGGTGACGGTGATGAGGAAGAAGCCAACGAGGAAGCTCTGCGCAAGGTCGAGAAAGCAATCGGTCCTGACCCGGACAAGACGCGTACAATCACGCTCTCTTGCGGCAGATTGACTACCGGCGTAAGCGTCAAGCCGTGGACCGGCGTATTTATGCTGTCGGGTAGTTTCAACACTGCTGCCTCTGCATATATGCAGACCATTTTCCGCGTTCAGACTCCGGCAACTATCAATGGCCGTGTGAAGGAGGACTGCTATGTGTTCGACTTCGCGCCCGACCGCACTCTCAAAGTGCTTGCCGAAACAGCGAAGATTTCCACCAAAGCGGGCAAGCAATCCGGCTCCGACCGTCAGCAACTCGGAGAGTTCCTTAATTTCTGCCCGATTATTTCCATTGAGGGCAGTCAGATGAAGCAACTCAACACCGAGCACATGCTTCAGCAACTCAAACGTGTTTACGTCGAGCGCGTTGTGCAGCATGGCTTTGAGGACGGCTACCTCTATAACGACGAACTGATGCGTCTCACCGACGTTGACATACAGGAGTTCGACGAGCTGAAAGGCATTATCGGTCAGACAAAGGCGATGGGTAAGACCAACGATATTACGGTCAACGACCAGGGGCTTACCAACGAGGCGTATGAGGAGATGGAAAAGCTCGGAAAGAAAAAGAAACGCGAGTTGACCGAGGAAGAAAAGGCTCGCCTCGAAGAATTGAAGAAAAAGAAAAAAGTCAAGGAGGATGCCATTTCAATTCTTCGCGGTATCTCTATTCGTATGCCGCTGATGATATACGGTGCCAAAGTCGAGAACGAAGACGAGGAGTTGACTATCGACAATTTCACTCAACTTGTCGACCCTCAGTCGTGGGAGGAATTTATGCCGAAAGGCGTCACCAAGCAACGCTTCAACGCCTTCAAGAAGTATTACGACCCAGACATCTTCACTGCAGCCGCCAAGCGCATACGACAGATAGCACGCGCAGCTGATCGCCTTTCTATCGAGGAACGCATCGAACGTATCGCCGCCATCTTCGCCACATTCCGCAATCCTGACAAAGAAACAGTGTTGACTCCGTGGCGGGTGGTAAATATGCACATGAGCGATTGCCTCGGTGGTTACACATTCTTCAATGAGGACTTCTCGGAAACCATCGAAGAACCGCGCTTTGTCGACCGTGGCGATGTTACCGCCGAGGTATTCGCCCCCGATAGCCCGCTTCTTGAGATAAACTCTAAGTCGGGTCTATATCCTCTCTACCTCGCCTATAATATTTATCGTGCACAGTTGTGCGATGAGATGTTCTCGCCGGAAACCCTTGAAGAGTATCAGGCAATTTGGGATAAAACCGTTGCAGAAAACATCTTTGTCATCTGCAAAACCCCTATGGCAAAGCGAATAACCAAACGCACTCTTTTAGGCTTCCGCAACGGTAAAACTAATATGTGGGCGCCCGAAGACTTAATCAACAAAATCAAGAATCAGCCCGAACTTTTCATCAAGAAGGTGGGCGACTTAGTCGTAAAAAACGTGAAAATTAAAGCAATAGTTGGCAACCCGCCTTATCAAGTTATGGATGGCGGCGCAGGAGTTAGTGCTATTCCAGTTTATAATCTGTTTGTAGATATATCTAAGCAGGTTAGTCCTTCATATATTTCTATGATTATGCCTGCTCGTTGGTATGCTGGGGGTAAGGGATTAGATGATTTTCGCGAACGTACTTTGCATGATACCTCAATGTCTAAAATTGTGGATTATTTTGATTCCACTGATGTTTTTCCTGGCATTGATCTATCGGGGGGTGTGTGCTATTTCCTGTGGGATGCTTCTCATAAAGGAAATTGCTCTATCGTCAGTCATAGAATGGGAATTACAAATTCTTTGGTGCGTCCTCTCTTAACTCATGGTGAAAATTTCATTCGTTTTAACGAAGCCGTTACTATAGTATCTAAGGTTTCCACAGACCCCGAACTAAATTTTTCAAATTTAGTAAGTATACGTAAACCGTTTGGAATAGCAACGAACCAGAAAATTTCTAATTCTCCAACGAATAGAGATGTAGAAATTTTCGCATATCCCAAAAACGGTTATGTTTCTCAAACTGATATCTCTAATAACATTAATTGGGTAAGTCTTTTTAAGGTATATATTTCTTATGCTTATGGGGAACGTGGAGACTTCCCATACTTTGCTATAGGTAAGCCATTTATAGGTAAGCCAAACACATGCTGTTCTGAAACATATTTAGTTATTAACCCGTCCGATTCAGAGGATGTTGTATTTAATACCGCAAAATATTTACGTACAAAATTCCTACGCTTTATGGTCCTTCTTAAGAAGAACACTCAACATGCAACTTCTAAGGTCTATTCGTTAGTGCCTATGCAGGACTTCACTTCGGGTAGCGATATTGACTGGAGCAAGAGTGTGGAGGAAATCGACGCTCAACTTTACGCTAAATACAATCTCTCCAATGAAGAAATTGCCTTCATCGAATCCATGATTAAACCAATGTAATTATGAGAGTATCATCAATTAAAATCTCACATTTCCGGGGTATACCATCAGAGTTAAATCTGCAATTTACAGATATAACGGGTAAAGCTGTGTCTGCCATTATATATGGGGATAATGGCTCAGGGAAATCTTCAATTGTTGATGCATTGGAATTTGGTCTACAAAGCAGAATTGAACGCTCTACTTCTATAAATAATCCGACCAGACCAGCGGTTTTTAATCAATCAATCTCTGCTGACAGTCTTGCCACTGTCGAGATCGGATTCGATGATAATTCTCATTTATACAGAGACGCACATACTGAATATGATGAAGAAAAACAACGTGTTAAATACATAGTAAATCCAACCAAACCGCACCAAGATTTTAGCCGATGTCCTGTCGTACTCAGACGTAATGATATTCTATCATATTCATCTGTCTCTGAGATTCAAAAGCAAGTTTATCTCATGAAATGTATTTACTCTTATGGCTCTTCGGTTAGAGTAAGTACCGACCCTGAAATTCTTAAAATTAAGGAGAATTGTGTGTTTCTGAAACAAAAGAGACGTGAGCTAATTAAAGAATTGGCGGCTTGTCTTGAAATTGACTCAGAGGAATTATTACATCAAATTACGAATCTTCAAGGTTATATACGGAATCGTATTACACCCGATTCATCTCATAAATATTATTCAAAAAATAAGGAAAGACGCTTAAAAAGAGTGCCGTTAAAAGTTTTCAATTACATAATAGGTTTATGTAATGAAATAATATCATTGACAACAGAAATTAAGAAACTCGAAGGTGCTATAAAAACGTTTACTGATGCCCAAAATGTAAGTAAGACTGTATTTGTTAATTTGCAGAACTTACTACGCGAAGCTGAAAAGTATTTATATTCTGCTTTCATTCAAATTTCTAATGTAGATTATATAAAAAGCATTGAGCTTGTTATGGGTGATAAGTCTGAGGTCTCTTTAGAAATAAAATTACATTTGAATTCAGGACGCGTAACGACTCCTCAAAGGATTTTTAGTGAAGCAAATTACGATTTAATCATACTTTTATTACATATATCACTTTTTAGGGCATGCGCGTCTGCTGGCCAAGCAAAATTCTTAATTCTTGATGATGTTCTTCAAAGTGTTGATTCTGTTATCCGCACTCGATTCGTAGAATATCTTTTGAAAGAGTTAAACGATTGGCAATTTGTGATAACTTGTCATGACCGTCTTTGGCTTAATCAACTGAAATATATGTTCCAGCGAGCTTCACACCAGTTCAAGGAATTTAATATCTCTCGTTGGAATTTCATGAAGGGCCCCACTATCGTAAGTCGTAACCATGAACTTAAAGATGATATGATAAGCAAAGCCTTAGAAACAAATAATTCACGATTGATAGCTGCTGCTTGTGGCGTTACTTTAGAAATGATATGTCAAAAGTTAAGCGTATCTTTAGAAATTTCAATTCATCGCAAACCAGAAGATAAATACACTATTGGAGACTTATGGCCAGGTATTAAAAAAGCGTTTAAGAAAAGTCCTGTTTCAGCTCTTTGTGATAAAATTGACTCGTTACTTGTAATCAGAAATATTCTCGGTTGTCACTATAATGAATGGGCTAATTCTTTGAGCGATTCAGAAGTACGTGAATTTGCAAATTCCGTCCAAGATTTATATAATTGTTGTTTTTGTGAGAAATGCGGTAGTTGGATATCGATTTCAGATGATAAAGAAATCGTTGCAGATTGTAAATGCCAATCGATGCAACTAAAGAAAGTCTAACCTTGATTTTGTCATACGAGGTATGAGCCTATTTAAATACATCAGTGAGTTTTTCTTGTTTCGCTGGCTGTTTGGCTTTCACTGGCATAATGAAGCTAAATGCGGTGTGCTAGATGCGACCGTAAATCCAGTTGACAGTGAGAGTTTGGATGATTTGGATTCAGGTATGCGCTATGGAAATCACCCCTCTGACAAAATTTATTCTTGTTATGACAACCATCACGATGATTCTTCTCGGGCATACGATGATTTCCTTGACGAACAAGATGACTATGGCATGATGGATGATGATTTTTAGTCCATATAATTTCCCTAACAAATGAGCAAGAAGTCGATACAGTTTTTCAATGATCGCGAGGTGAGGGCGGTCTGGGATGACGGGAACAACTGCTGGTGGTTCTCGGCTACGGATGTGGTGCGCGATTGGAAACACTTTTAAAGAATTGATATGGAATCTGAATATATAAAAGAGAGTTTGCGAATCAAGGGATTTCTTGACGAACTGCTCGCCAACAAGGAGAGCGGCGAGGTGGAGTTCAAGTCGGCGAAAGGTGGTTTTCCAGGGTCGTTCTGGGAAACCTATTCCTCTTTTGCCAATACAGACGGCGGCGTGGTGATATTCGGAGTCAGAGAAAAGCACGGTATTTTTTCAGTTGACCCTCTGAGCGAAGCTACTGTGACGGACTTCAAGAAAAAGTTTTCCGACCTGCAACATGACCGCGAAAAAGTCAGCCTGCCACTTTTGACGGACAAAGACATTTTGAGTGAAGCGTATGGCAACGGATATGTTCTTGCTTTTTTTATTCCGAGAGCAACCAGAGACCAACGTCCTGTGTATGTCGGATTAGATCCCATGACAGGTACATATCGCCGTGACCATGAGGGAGACTATAGATGCGAGCCATCGACAGTATCTCAAATGTTTGCCGACAGGAAAAACTCCGAGGTGCTTCAGGAGGCAAAAATATTGCCTAATTATAGTTGGGATGACATCGACCTTACATCATTTCGCCAGTATCGCACGTTGTTTACCAATTTGATACCATCTCATCCATGGGCTGTGCTCGAAGATTTGGAACTGATGAAGAAACTTGGAGGCTACCGTAAGGATAGACTCTCCGGAGAAGAAGGTTTTACTCTTGCCGGGCTTCTGATGTTTGGAAAGACCGAGTCCATAACCGATGTGGCTTGTCTGCCGGACTTTATGCTTGATTATCGCGACATTCCGCAGGATACAAGCAAAACGAGGTGGATCGACCGGGTTTATCCCGATGGCACATGGGAATGCAATCTGTTTCAGTTCTACAGACGTGTATTGCCCAAACTTCATGCGTTCTTGCCAAAACCCTTTGTTCTCAAAGGAGATGAACGACAGGAAGATACACCTATTCATGAGGCAGTCAGAGAAGCATTTATCAACCTGTGTGTCCACGCAAGCTATAGCCGTTCACCGAGGCTGGTTGTTGAAAAGCGTCCTGACGGAATTGTGCTGCGCAATCCCGGGACACTGCTGATTTCTGTTCCCCAGTATTATGAAGGAGGACATAGCGAGTGTCGTAACCCCTCTCTTCAGAAAATGTTTGGATTGATTGGACGCTCAGATAAAGCCGGCAGTGGGGTTGACAAGATTCTTGAAGGATGGAAATACGCCAAATGGCGTAGACCGTATGTCAGCGAGAAAAGTCATCCCGATGTAGTGGAGCTATATTTGCCATTAGAATCTCTTGTGTCTGATACCACCATAGCCGAATTAAAAAGAATATTTGGTGATGGCATCGTTGAACTGCCCCACAACGAGATTATTATTCTCTCAATGGCTGCGACTGAGGAAGAAATATCTAACGCCAGCCTTCAAAATGCCGTAGACCTTCATCCAAGCGACCTCAGCAAGCTCTTAAGAAAAATGTGCAACGATGGAATGCTTATCGCGTCAGGCTTTGGCAGGGGCACGACCTACAGACTTAACCGAGGCAATGTTGCAGGCTTTAACCTTGCAAGCTCTGATGTTGCAAGCTCCGATGTTGCAAGTTCTGATGTTGCAAGCTCCGATGTTGCAAGCTCCGATGTTGCAAGCTCAAATAAAACTCCCACTCATTCGGATGATGATAATGTCATTACTATGATTCGAGAAGCTTGCCGGCATCAATGGCTCTCATCCAGAGATATTTCTTTAAGAATCGGGAGACATCCTACACATGTCCGGCGTATCATTAAAAAAATGCTTGAAAATGGTTCTCTTAAACAGAAATTCCCAAATCAGCCGACCCATCCGGCACAAAGGTATCACACTGTCTGATATCGTGGGCTATTGTTATGAGCAAGAAGTCGATACGGTTTTTCAATGATCGCGAGGTGAGGGCGGTCTGGGATGACGGGAACAACCGCTGGTGGTTCTCGGCTACGGATGTGGTGCGCGCTATCAATGATGAGCCGGACTACACGAAGGCAGGCAATTATTGGCGTTGGCTTAAACGTAAGCTGAAGCACGAGGGCATTCAACTCGTGAGTCCCACTCACGGGTTCAAATTTGAGGCCCCGGATGGCAAACAGCGTATAGCCGATGTGCTGAATGGTGAGGATGTGGTTATTCTTGCCAAACATTATCCCAATAACCGGGCGAGCAAGTTCCTTGACTGGTTCACATACAGCGACAACACTATTGACGGGCAGAGCCGCAAGAAGGCATACACACTGTTTGAAAGTGGCTTGCTCAATTCCCTGGAGCCGGGCAGTATGAAATGCCTACAGCAGATACATGCCTATCTGTTTGGCGGATTATACGATTTCGCCGGACAGATAAGGAATAAGAATATATCGAAGGGTGGTTTTACGTTTGCCAACTGTCTACACTTCCCAACCATCATTCCAACCATTGAACGTATGCCGGAAACCACACTCGATGAAATCGCCGACAAGTATGTGGAGATGAACGTGGTGCATCCGTTTATGGAAGGTAATGGGCGCAGCACCCGCATCTGGCTTGACCTGATGCTACGTCGCTCTCTTAAACGCTGTGTTGACTGGAGCCGGATTGACAAGAATGAATATCTGACAGCGATGCGCGAAAGCGTTGTCGATTCCACACCTATCAAAGCCTTGCTGAAAGGAGCGCTGACCGACAGAATCAACGACCGCGAGATGTTCATGAAAGGCATTGACTACTCCTATTATTATGAGGAAGAGTAAGTAATGAATGGATAACGGATAGATTATAGGGTGTCAGACACAGGGCGGCGAGACTAAAATTGAGCCCCGTCTCTCTCTAATGAATCTGTGTGGCTCACAGCCGCCCTAATGGCGGAACTGTTTAAATGGCAATATATTGGATGTACTAGAATCGCGCTGATGCATCCTCTCTTTTCGCTGAAACTTGCCGATATCCGATAAAAATGTGTAACCGTATGGAATATGTGCCGGTCAGGGGATGAGGATTTTGGTGCCGGACCGGGGATGGATGTAGATGCCGGAGGGTAGGAGAGTGCTGTTGCAGTGGTGGATGAGTCCGGTGAGCCCGATATAGAGATTGTCGCTATAAATAGTGGTGGATATGGAGGGGATTGATGCCGGTAGGCGGTGCGGGTCGAGCAGAAATTCGAGCGGGAGGGTGATGCGTTGCTGCCAGTACCATTCGTTGTGTCCCGCTCCGGTGGCATCATGGGTCATGAGCGAGCCGTCGGCGGTTGAATATCCGTGGTCGAGGGCAATCTGCCGTGCCGTTGCCTCGTAGGGCAGATAGGCGGCATCCCATCCTTCTGTGCCCTGGTCGAGGTATAGCCGGTGAGTGGCGGGTGAGGGGAGACAGGCGTTCATGTAGGCGAGTATTGCCTTGGCACACACCGGGTCGTCGCTCATGTTGTAGTCGGGGTCGAGGTCAAGCGACCCTATCCAGTGGGTTGACAGACAAGCCGCGCCGCCAAACACGTCGGGGTATTCACACATGAGGTAGAGCGATGGGAGTCCGCCCATCGATGAGCCGATGGCAAATGTGTAGGATGGCGCGGGATTGGTGAGATAGAGCCGGTCGATAAGCGGCTTCAGCTCGGTTGCCACGAAGGCGGCTTCCTCGTCGCCGTAAAAGCCGCCTTTGCAGGTGTCAAATATTTTTGTCTTGTCGCGGTCGGTGGCAGGGATATAGTCGAGCACCTTCTCGGGGAAATAGTCGTTGGGGCGCAGGCCTTTGTCACCACGGTTGCTGATGCCTACCACGATTGGGGCTGTGATAGTGCCTCGGTCAATGAGCCCTTGTGCCTTGGAGTCAATTTCCCATGCCACGCCTGCGAATGAAAACGTGGGGTCGAAGATATTTTGCCCGTCATGGGCATAGATTACAGGATAACGGGTGGATGCCGCGGATGAATACCCGTCGGGTGTCCACACATCGACGGTGACTGCTGCTCCTAAGGCATGTGACTCCACGGAGTAGCGCCGGATTTCGCCCGATGTGGCGATGGGGATTTTCCCGGTGGTGATTTCCTTGTAATGCGGTAGCTCGGCGAGAGCGACTGCTGAAAATGTCAGTGCAATAATTGGCGCCGGGAGGCGGCGTAGGGCTGTGAAATTCATATCTTCCTGCATTTTGGCGATTATCGGCGCGGTTTTAAGGTACTCCAGTAGTGAAAGCGGCATTGCGATTCAACTTCTTTCTCCACGCTGTCGGGTAAGGCGGAGAAGAAGTCGTAGCCGGTAGCTTCTTCCACGGCGTCGACCGACACGGCTGCCGCCTGCATGCCGCCGGGGACAGCGCCGTTGTTCATCAGAAATCCAATGGCACGTGGCGGGTCGGCGTAGGGCGACAGGATTACCTTGAAGAAGCGTTGCGGCACTGCGATGTGACTGTCACCGATAGTCTCGATGACGGGATCGGTCATCACCGGACCTGCTACGATGATGGTGGCACTGTCGGCTTGCGCCCATGTGCGGCATTTCTCTTCCAGACGCGCCCACACGCCGGAGTTGAATGATTTCACCTGCGGGCACACGTTGGTCATGTAAAATGACTGCTCCATCGCCTCGCGGCTCCATTTCATGTCGCCTGCGGGAGCGATATGCCCGCGGTCGTATCCTGAGTAAGAGTATTCCCACGGTTCGGGGCATCCGGCTACTGAGAGGTCGGCGGTGAATCCCTTGGCGCGGGGCACAGTGCCGAGTGTCTCCTCGGCGGTGAGTTCCCATGCTACCCAGTTGGGAATATGGCGCGAGGGATTGAATGATACGGTCATGCCGGCATACTCCACAATCTGCGCCCGCAGTGTGTCGGGGATGATTACGGCGGTAAGGTCGCCGGTCGTGGAAGGGGGTGCAACGGTTCCGTCGTCGGCATGACAGCCGGCAAGCGGGCGGAGAGCCACAAATGCCAGAGCCGCCAGTGAGAGCAGTAGTCGCGTGATGCGGCGTCTGTTTCGTGATTTATATCTTTTCTTCATCGGGAAGCCATTTTTATATGCTATACAAATGTATCAATATTATGCGAGTTTGCGCGCCTGTTTGTCGAGATTTCTTTGTACATTTGTGAACATAACATTAAAATAATACCAAGAATTATGAAAAGTGACCCCAAAGAATGTCTTTATTGTACAAACAATCAGACTCTTCACGACCTGATGATAGAAATTGCACCGCTAAGCGTGTCGCGTGTGTTTCTCTTCAAGGAGCAGACTTATCGCGGACGTTGCCTTGTCGCCTATAAGGATCATGTCAACGACCTCTTTGAACTTACACCCGAGGAGCGCAACGCATTTATGGACGATGTGACCCGTGTTACCCGCGCGATGGACAAGGTGTTTCATCCCGAAAAAATCAACTACGGTGCCTACAGCGACAAGCTGTCGCATCTCCATTTCCATCTCGCCCCAAAATATGTCGACGGTCCCGACTACGGAGGCACATTCCGCATGAATCCCGGGGAGGTATATCTTACCGACGAGGAATACGCCGACATGGTCAAGGCTATCCGCGAGGCGCTCTGACACGCTTCCTGCCTGAAACAATCACAAATGCCGCCGTTGCCGACTAAACTTTTCAAGGCGGCATTTGTCATAACTATAACTTAACATTCAACTTTCGCTTGCGAAAGTTGAATGTTAAGAGGTTAAGGCTTGCCGGGCAAGCGGGTTGACGATAGTCACTGCTGTTTACCCATTAACCCGTTGACCTGTTAACCTTTAAGTGAACTTGTTAAACTTAAATAACTTAACTAAAACTATTTATCGACATGAAACTATTGAATCGCGTGTTGCCGGCATTCCTGATAGCCGCCGGCATTTTCTTTCTTGGAGTGTTTATCAAGGCGGGATTTGACAATTTCACCAATCGCGACCGTGTGATTACCGTGCGCGGACTCGCCGAAAAAGAGGTGATGGCAAACAAGGTCACCTGGCCTATCGTGTGCAAGGAAGTAGGCAATGACCTGCCCGCAATCTACGACAAGATAACGTCGACCAACAATGCGCTTGTCAAATTTCTCACCTCCAACGGCATCACACAGGAAGAAATCTCCATCAACGCCCCCGACATCGTCGACCTTCAGGCTGAGCGTTACGGCAGCCGCGACTTCCAGTATCGCTACAATGTGACATCGGTCGTAGTCGTTACCTCCAAAAATGTGGCTAAGGTAAATGAGCTTATCAAGCGTCAGACCGAGCTGCTTAAAGAGGGCATAGCCATCACCGCCGGCGACTACAATTACCAGACACTTTACGAATACACCGACCTCAACAAGATTAAGCCGGGCATGATAGCTGAAGCCACTCACAATGCCCGCGAGGCTGCCGACAAGTTTGCCGCCGACTCCCACAGCAAGATTGGCAAAATCAAGACTGCGACCCAGGGGCAGTTTTCAATCGAAAACCGCGACCCATACACGCCCTATATCAAGAATGTGCGCGTAGTCTCTTCCATCGTATTCTACATCGAAGACTGATTTTTTCGGAAAACATCACGCAAACTTTCGGAAAAACTTTAGAAAAACTGCAAAGATACATTTTGAAAATCAAAAAACATGATGTATCTTTGCAGTCGCAATGCCCAGGTGGCGGAATGGTAGACGCGCTCGTTTCAGGTGCGAGTGCTGCGAGGCGTGCAGGTTCGAGTCCTGTTCTGGGCACCCTAAACCCCTTTTAACTCATTGAGTTTTAAGGGGTTTTTAATTTCCACAAAGCACACACAAAGCACTTTTCACGCATATATACGAAACGCGCCTAACCTCACGGTCGGGCGCGTCCCTCACACAATTTACGGATTTTTCAAAACTTTCTTTTAAGGTACAGGAAAAGTAACCACATTAGCGCGGCGATACACACGCCTAACCCGATACGCGCAAACATGGTGTCGTACCACTTTTGCGCCGGGGTCTTTTCCTCGGTCTGCTTTACCTGCTTGGCTTGGTCGGCACGCACGCCGTTAAGCTGCTCACTATGCCCGGCGGTTTCCTCGGTCTTTTGGCTAACGCCTTTGTCCTGCGCGATACTGCCTTTGCGCTGGCCTTTGACATTATTAACGCCGTCAAAGGTGACGTTACCGGCTTTGTCGATACTCACTTTGCCGCCACCCTCGACAAACTCGATAACGCCGACACCCTCATAGGCTACACGGTTTTTAGTTGTGTCGGTGTTTGTCTGCTTCCGTCCGGCGGTGTCGGCTACCGTCTTGGTAGTATCGACATACGACTGGGCGGCGTTGAGGTCGGAAGCGGTAACGGTTTTGTGGGTCTTACATGAGTAGAGGCACCCGGCCACGCCCACGGCGGCTATCAGTAGTAAACGCTTCATGACCGGAAAGTGATAGCGTTAAGACGACGTAGCCAGCCGCGTTTATACTTGTTGTTTGTCGGGCGGCTCACACAAATGCGGTCGATATACGCTTTGCGCTCGGCCATTATTCGGGCGAAAAATTGCGCCGGGTTCTGCTGGTTCACCGCCGCCAGTGTCTTAGGCCCTACTACGCCGTCCACGGTCACGCCTAATACTCGCTGGGGTATGGTGATACCATATTTGCCGCTGGCCCAAACCCAATCTACCAGTATTTCGGCGATAGACTGGTTAGTAATTTGGTCGGCCTGCCATCTGTCCCAAAACATTGTTTTGAGTATGTCGAGCCACTGGGCGTATGTCATGCCGCGCAGCTGGGCGACGGTGGGGCGCGGATAGCCTTTTGCGCGGCAGTATGCCGTATAGGTCGCTATCGTAACGCCTACCATCGTAGCACCGCCCAAATCGTCGGGGTCGTTTGCGTACCCGGTTGCCCGGGCCTTTTCAAATAGTTCTGCGCCTGTCAGTCCGGCAGGGTTTACCCCTGCCTCAAACTGAATAATAAAAGGCACGATTTTTTCTACGTTTGCCATAATGTTATTTGGTTTATTGGTTTAGTAATCGCTGGGCGGTATTCTATCCGCACAGCCTCGTTTGTGACACTTCTTTACCTCTGCCTCGGCTAACTTTAACTCGACTTCGTGGCGGCGGTGTACTTCCTCCAGCCGGGCGGTTTGCTCTGCGCGTAGTTCGATATATATAGCATCTATCTTTCTGTCGCGCTCGGCTAATCGTTCCTCCAGCCAGCTAACTTGTTTTCGCTCGTTCTCGTTCTCGGCGGCTACCACGTCGGCTACGTCTTGGCGGTCATGCACTTTGCGGCCGCGCCACCACTTGACTAACTCGATAACGCCCTGTATGCCGCCGATACCTCCTACTATGGTTAGTATGTCTGTTAATTCCATTGCTATTTTTGGTATAATTCGATGGTTATTTTATCGTTCTGCTTCTCGACTATTACGGTGTACTGGGTCATAAGTAGCCGTAACACTTCCATATTTAGCGCGTCGGTGCATAGCACCATGACCGGGCGCGGCTCGGTGTTAGTAATCTCCATTTCTAATACGTTCTATGGTTTTGGCGCGTGGGCGGTATTCCTTTTTCACCACGATACTGCGGTAGTCGCCTTTGATGCGTAGATACTCCATTATGCCCGGCTTAATCTTGCCGATTATCCGGCGGCGGTTCTTATACTCGTCGTAGTGACGCAGTAGGCCCAAATAGGAATTTACACTGCTAACCGCCGCCTCGATTTCCTCGATGGTCTTTGCACGGTTCAGTTTAGCCACCGCACCAGCAAAGTTATTTAGGCTACGGTTACAGGCATAGACGCGGTGAGGCTTTACGACGGCCCCGGTGAACTCTACGCCACGGCGGTAGTGCTGTAAGTAAAATTTCTTTTCGTTGATGCGTAACCGATACTCGGCTAACTTCGCCCGGATTTTGGGTATAGCCGCCAGTAGTACGTTTTTATCGGGGTGTATCATGTAAAAGTCATCGACATAACGCCCATGATACTTTATGCCTAATTCCTCTAAAAACCAGTCTAAGACGTTTAACAGGAAATTAGCAAATAGTTGTGCAAACAAATTGCCTATGGCTACACCGTAGCCACGGCCATTAGTGAATAAAGATTTATTCGGCGGTAGTTTGTCCCAAAGGTGCGCCGGGCTGTGTCGTTCGCAGTTAAATTCCGGCTCATGCTCGATAACCACCCTGCACACATAGCGTAAATCTTCCTTGTCGGGTTCGTGGTAATGCTCGACTATAAAGTTATCCACCATGTCGGCCAGCATGGCCCGGTAGATGCTCATAAAAAAGCCTTTCAAATCCAGCTTTAATATGTAACAGTCTTTTTTGTAATTCTCGCTACATTCCTTTATGTCGGCTGTCAGTATGTCGATACCATATAACTGCCCTTTGCCTTTGCGACAATTATAGGTGCGTGGGTTGAAAATCTTTTCAAATAGCGGCTCTAATTTTTGCGCTATGTAGTGGTGTACTATTCTATCTTCAAATGAGGCGGCAAACACTTCGCGGTACCGTGGGCGCGTTACGACAAAGCAAATAGATTTACCGGGCGTATATGTCCGTGCGTTGATACGGTCACGCAAACCGATTAACCGGCTTTCGTAATCCATTTCGTACACGGTCGCGCTGGCTGTTCTCCGTTTATTCTTACGGCAGTCAAAATACGCTTGTAATATGTCGGTCGTTGTTATCAATCTATTTTAGTTTATTATCGTTATTATTTGCTAATTGCCAAATCCGTAAAAAGTGCTGAAACCGGGCGCACTCTGCCCTTGTTGCTGGCCTTAGTGTTCCAGTTGTTGAGGTTGCCGTTGCTGAGGTTCAGATTCCATGCGTTAGCCGCGCTGTTCTCTGTAGGTCGCAGTCATTGCCGTATTAGCGTCGGTGGGGTCAGGCGTTACCAACTCGGCACCAACTCTTAGGCGGTTGCCAGCCGCTCTAAGTCTTAACCGTATATGACGGTACACGGCCCATTTATTACGGAACTTTGCACACTTGGTTAGTCGTAACTTTCCAATTCGGGCGATTAGTCCTTAATCTCGGTTTTACCTACCTCGATTAGTGACTTTTTCCATGCTGAACTTTGCTTGCCTATCGCGTCTATCAGTTCTACGATATGTGCGTGCCGCCCCATGCCTTTAATCCATTTTCTTTCACCGGCTATACGCACTAAGGTTTTTAGCGTTTCAAACTTAATTTGGAAATTTACCAAATACTGTATGCGCGTTTCTCGGTCGCGGTTCATGTACGCCGCCGCTATCTCCTGTAAAATATCGGTAGCCAAATCGTGCATCTTTGAGCCGATAGTATATTTGTAGCTGCGCGGAAAGTTCGGCGTAACGTCGAGTATTTCGTCTAACAGGGCGCGTGCATCCAAATATATGCGCGTATTTGATACTAATTTAAGTTTGTTTGCCATTGTCCTTAGTTGCGTAAATATGGTGCGGCTTTCGCCGCACCAAAGGTTAAAGATTGACTACTTACTATTAACTAATAAATGCTGAAACCGGGCGCACTCTGCCCTTGCCGCTGGCCTTAGTGCCCCAGTTGCCGAGGTAGCCGTCGCTGAGGTGCAGATTCCATGCGTTAGCCGCGCTGCTCTCTGTACTCGTCCAGTACCAGTTTTCTACCAACTGGGTAGCACCGTTGATAAGGCTAAGACAGTAATTTATCTTAGTCATGTTGGCGTAAATCATCATCATTTCGCCTACCGACGGAAGCCACCATTTACCGGCGGTCAGTCCCTTGCCGTTAGCGTTCACGCGGCTGTAGAGGTTGCAGAAACCGGGCGCGTATGCGCTTGTGTTGGTGACGGCGGCCGACGTGCTTTTTGAAATGATAGACGCGGTGTTTGCCTTGCCGTTCCAGTCGTTCATAGCGGTTACGCGGTCGCTGGTGGTAGTCGCGCCACCGCTCACGGCTGCGGAACTCCACAAAATACCTGCGCTGTCGGCTTCGGTGGGTGCCACTACCAGCACTTTGCCGCCCTCGACGATTACCACGCCGTCGGCAATTTCGCCGCTATTTTGATAACTGACCCACTTGTGCGGCTTCACCATCAGCGGAAAATCATCGCTTTTGCGGTGAAACATGATAAACACGCCGTCCATCATGCCGTTAAGGTTGAGGCCACCCAGTAGGGCGGTTTTGAGGTTCGCTAATTCGATTAGCGTAACTTTGCCGTTTGCGTCCACTTTCGCAAACTTTTCGCCAGTGGCTACCGTGGTGGTAGCGGTCTGTGCGCTTAGTTTTTTGGTCTTTTTTACTGCCATAGTTGATTATTTTATAATATGGTTACTCCGTTGTTCATTTCGGAACTTAGCCAAACTGTGTAATCTGAATTTGGCTGGCGTATTCCGATAAGTTCCATGTATTTACCGCCGTTATAACCGCAGTTCTCCAAAGTGACATTTGCGTTAACGGCGTTCATTTCGGATAGCGTTTTTGAAATAAGCACCTTAGGGGTCGCGGGTTTAAGCACCAAATTACCCGGTGAGGTTCGGGTCTGTAAAGAATTTAGTACCCTCATGCTCCGGGCGGTTCCGGCTGGCAATTCCGGCAGGATTATACCGCTTGCCTGTATGCAAATCGAGCCGTTAGCCAGTGCCGGGGCATCTTCGTAGTGTTGGCCTGTGCTTAGTTTGAGGTTTAGGTATTCGGCGGTAATGTCCCCCGACACCTTGATATTTTCAAACGTGCCAGTTTTGCAGGTAACATTACCGTCCTTTGCTTGGAAAAGGATATTACCAGCCGCGTCCCTCATGTCGATACACTCGACACCCAAATTTTTAACCAGCGCATAGGTCGCTAATAAAATTTTGGTCGCCACCAGTTCTATTTTATCGCCTAACTGCCAGTAGCCGTTAGACTGGTCGGTAGTGCTTCCGGGGTAATTGCTTGCGGTCTTGGTATGGCTTTTAACGCAGCTGTAATAATTGTTACCGTATAATACTACGTCTTTCCACGCCTCGCCCTCCGCGCCGCACTGGAAGCCGTACCCGGTAGCGCAATCGCTCCATGCTTGAGGGCCTCGCAGTGCCGGGCCTCGGTCGCCCTTGTCGCCGTCGCATACGATAGCCACCGTAGCCGTGTCGATTAACTGGCTACCGCGATATAAATAAAATTCGATAGCGCGACAGGCGGTATTTGTCGGCACGTTGACGGCCCCGGTATAATTCACCAAAGCCGATAGTACACCGTCATTACGCTGGATAGTGTACTGGATAGTTAAACCCACACTGGAAGGCGTAGCGATAGTGGTAGGCGTATCGTCGCCTACCTGCTTCACCAGTCGGCACGTTACCCTACTGGGCGTAGGCTTTCCGTCGCCGCTCTCGACATCTGCCATAGACACCGACGACACCGACGGAATAAGCCAGTAGCGCACCGCGTCGCTACCCTTATCGCCTTTACGGATAAATTTAACTATTCGTGTTACATTTACGCCCATAGTCTTAATCTTGTGCGGTGATGGTTATCGACACGTCGCCCCCTGCTTGCATACAGTGAGCGCGTGTTACTGCGCACGATGCTTTTGCCGTTTCACGGTCACTTTGACTGTTGAGGTAAACCCCGGCAGCGTCTTTAATCACGAAAAAGAAAAGCGTGTTAAGTGCCTTTGTGTTGGTGCCGCGCTTTACGACGACAGGCGTATAGGTGACTTGACCGTTACCGCTGGTGTCCTCGGTTATTGCCTCATCTTCGGGCGTTGGGTGTGGGTCTATGTCGTATGGGTCGCTTGCGTCCATTACGCCCTGTATGTCCTTGCCTATCTCGGCACCGTCACGAAATACGGTAACGCGATACTCGCCGTAGGTATCTATGTCGGCCTCGGCGACGGTCATAGTTTGCCCGGTCTTTCCGGCTAACGTGTTCCAGCCGCTTGCGCCCATCTTTTCCCACTGGTAGGTTAGGTTTTTGGTGATAGCCGCGCCGGATTGGTACGCCATCGCTTTGAGTATGACACTACCGCCCTTTTCGGTGATTACGAAATTTTTGTTATCACCTGCGGCGATAGTAACGCGGTAACTGGTGCCGGTTGCTTGCTGTATGGGTATAGTGTAGTCGGCTTGTATGTCGTCGCTCTGTGTGCCATACGATATTTTAGCCACCATCTTAATTACCGCTGGGGCGTAGCCGGAAGCGGCGGCGATATTGCCGACAATCTGTAAACCGTAGTAGAGGTTATCGCCGCTGGGTGCTATCTTTTTGAAAAGTCCTGCAAACGTGCCGGTAGAGGTGTCGCCGCTAAAAGCGATTTTAGTACCGTTAAAATAGTAGTCGATGCTGTCGGGCGTGGCGATACCCTCGGCTACACGGCTACTGGTGCAGACGAAATACAGGATAGGTTTAGTGGCGGCAAAGTCCGGGTAAATGTTGGTAACGTCGTTTATCGTTCCCTCCCATTCTTGGTACAGGTCGCCGTCGGGACACATGATTACTGCGGAATATGTGCCAGCCTTTGATATAAATTTTATAGTTCTTGTAGCCGTTGCGCTGCTCATACTTTTTTAGTTTTAGGGGTTGTTACTTCCTGCTCGTCGGCTGTACCGTCGTGCTGGCTTTCGTCGTCGGTGGGTGTTTCGGGGTTCTCGCCCTCACTGGGCGCGTCGCCGGTGCCGGGTACCTCGTCGGGGTTTTCGCCCTCGTTCTCGATGGGCGTTTCGGGTTCGGGTGTTTCTACCGGGGCCGGTGCTGGAACGTCAAACCGGGGGTCGGTCGCTGTCGGCAGGGGGCGCAGTTGCGTGCCGTCCTGTTCCTCGCGTGCTTCGTGCGGCATGAGCGCGATAGCACCGATAGCCGCCAGCGTTTCGGATAGGCGCGTTAGGGGGCCAAAGGCTAATAAATCACTCTGCCAAAGGATATAGTTACCGTCCTTTACGGTGTTGCGGTCGTTCTGCAAATTCAGAAACTGGGCCACTTTGGGGTTTGCTTTAATGTAGCGTGCCATAATGTTATTTGTTAGTGGATTATTTTATTAAAATCACATTGCCGTCGGCATCCTCAAATACCGCGCCGTCGGTGTCCTCAAAGGCGCACAGCGGCCCGACATCTTTAACGTCTAAGCCTATCACCGCGCCGTAACTTAGGCTCATAGCCGTAGTGGGTATCGTCGGTTTAAGTCCGTGCGCTACCTGCGTGTATGACAGTGTGCCGCTTGCCTTGTTTGTGGCGATATACCACAGCGGTAATAATTCCCTTTCGGGGTTCTGTATCGCCCCGGTAGCGTCCCATATTGAAGCCTCCGGCGCGATAGCCAAAATGCCGACAGGGATATTAACCGGCACACCTGTTACGTCGTACTCAAATTTAGGTATGCGACGGATAAACGAAACGATTTTGCAGGGTGAGGCATCCGTTAATGCCACGCCCGACGGATTACCGCCCATGTCGTATTTAGCGCGGCAGCGTAAATACAACTCCGTACCCATGAGGCTACGATTAACTGTGCAGCTTGCGCCGTCGGCGGCTACCGTTACGTCATAGTCCAGCGTGGTATCGGTGCCTACCTCCGTCCATGTATTGCTATCGGCGCGGTAGATTTCCCACACGAAAATACGGTTAGCGGTCGCGCACTCGTTTACCCCTAATCGTAGGCTGGCGTGTACTGTCTGCGTGTCGGGGTCGGTCAGTGGGTTGTATATGGTTTGGTCGGCCGCGTCTAAAATGAGCTGCGGCGCGTACACGGTGGAATTACCGCACGTCACCGAAAAGGTGCGTACAATCGCGTGCAGTTGCCCGGTGCGTGGGTCGCTAAACTCGGCGTGGAACTCCAGCGTAATAGGTAACTTCGGCTGGGCGTTTTTCTTTACCTTGATACGTCCGGCCTGGCCGCCACTGGCTATTACTTCGTAGTTGGTGTTAGTGCTTTCGATAAGCGTAGAAACGCCGCCGACAATCTCATACCATTTCACGTTAGCCAGTTGGTGATTTATACTACCAGCCGCTAAATACTCGTCCTTATCCATAACGCTAACCTGCGGCTGGATAATTAGCGGCGTTAGCGTGTAGTCGGGCGTGTAGGTGTTAGTGTCCGCGTCGTAATTCTGCTTATTAGGCACTGACCCATCTACGGCAAAACCGATGTTTATTTGCAGCGGTCGGAAATTAAAATCAAATCTTCTTGTTTTCATTTCGTTTGCCTTATTGGTTAATACTCAAAAATTGCCTGTTGCTCGGCGGCTGTGTTACCCATGCCGTCGCGTAGTGTCACGGTCGCCGTAAATTTTATGGTCTTAGGTATGTAGCCGTTAAAATCTATGTCGGCGGCGGTGAGGTGCAAAGATTTACCGGCCCCGGCGCGTTTTAAGGCCCACGCATTATCAGATGCTACACGCGGTACGCCCTGTGCGTCCTCGCTGTATCGCGTCCAAACTACGTCAGTGTCTAATATGTCCTGCGTAATGTCGATGTTATGCAGCCACGCGATTATTACCAGTGTCACGTCGAAACTATCCGGGTCAAACAAATAATCTGTTTCGGCAAACTCTACCATAAAATCGGGGTTGCCCTCAATCATGGCCCAGTCGGTGCCGTTCCATGCCGGGGGGTTATGCGTGCCGGTTTTCATGCAGCGGTATTTACACCCCATATACCACACGTCCGACGTTTCATATACCCCGGTGGTCGGGTTGGTCGTTTCGTTGTAGTAGTCGGCGGTCGCGCTCCACTGCCCCCTATCGACGTAGGTAACTATCGGCTTGCCTTGATAGTCGATGCGTATAATGTCCTGCACTATGAGGCCACGCGCATATACATAGTCTTGCCCCTCGATAAGCGGCAAACCCATAGCCGTTAGGAACTCCGGCACGGTGCCAAAGGTCGCGCCGTAATTGCTTTTGTCGATAATCGGTTTGGTAACGCCCGATAACTTGACTATGCGCCCCTCGGTGCTTGACAGATATAGGCAACTTTGCCGTGTCTTGTCGGTTTGATTACCCCAGCGTGCGATTTTCATTAACTCGCACGGTGGGTAATTCTTACCTGCTGGCGTTTCGTCGTCGGGGTACATAGTGACCTCTATATAGTTCTGCGCGGCGTTTACGCTGTTCACGCGAAGCCAGCAAGTATAATAAAGTCCGCTACCAGTAGCCAGCGTGTTAATAATGCCTTTCAGCACATTGTTTTCGCGCTGGGCGGTAAAATATCCGTCCCATTTGCTATGCAGGTACAAACCAAACGTGCCGTCGCCGTTATCTACTACGCGCTCGATGGTGTCGCCCTCGGTTAATAGTTGGTCGCCCTCGATAGCCGCCAGCCTATTAACGATAAACTCCATAGCCTCAAAATATGAGCGCACGCGCACCGTTTCAAATTCGGCGTTACCGTCTTTGTCGATACCTGCGCCCTTTCCGGCGTACAGTGATTTAATGAACTCGCCAAAGTGTGCGCCATCTTGGAATATGGCTAAACCTACGGCGGTTAGTCCCTGCTGAAATGTTATGCGCCCCTCGGCTATATCGTCGGCTATACGGCTTAGGAACTGGTCGCGTACCGGGCTGTCCGGGTCTAAGTCATGCGCCATATCAGCATACCCGGCTTTGACCTTTTCCGTAACGGTCTGTACGTCGATTTCCCCGGTTTCGGGGTTCTCTACCTCTACCGTCCGGGTCAGCCATTCGTAGCCATTATTATCGGTGCTAATTTGGTCTAACGCCGCTTTGTTCGCGTGGGTATGGGTTAGTACGTTATCGGTGTTACCAGCGGTATTAACCGTTATAACGCTACTACCTCCGGCACTACCGATTACACCCAGTTCGCGCAGTCGCTTACTACGCGGTCGGGCCTCTCGGTTATTCGATATAAGTCTATAATCTAATGCCATTGTTATACCCTCCTTTCGTATTCGTCCGGGCGCAGTTCCGTAACCGTGGCATCGCTAACGTCGGTAATAACGTCTTGCGTGTCGGCGGTTATCATAAATACTTTGCCCTCTTGGTTTGCCTCGGTGTGTGCGCACAAAGTGTTAGAAATTATCTGCATTTCGCCCGATAACTTTGTACGACGCGCCCCAAACTGACTAAACAAAGTGCCTATTAACAAATCCTCAATTTGTGAGGTACGCCCGGCTCTCGATAGTTGGGTTATCTGTTTGCCTGTCGCAGTAGAGTAATAAGCACCTCGCGCCGTGGGTACGCCCTCGGCACTACTTCCGCAGATGGTTTCTAACTCTATATCTTCTTTTGCCTCGGCGTTAATCTCGGCGTTATATTCTACGTCGTCGGTGTTAATGGTTTTGTCAAACTGGCTACTGTTCATTATCTCGATTTCGGGAAGCTGACACAGTACCCAGTTATATTTATCATTCCAAAGGCCGTAGGTGTCTATAATCTTGTCGGTCGCTATATTTACATTACCGTCACTAAGCACCCAGCCGGTGCGCACTTCTACCCACAACTCGCCGCCGCTATTTCCAAAGTTCGGATAGGGTATATATTGCCCATCTTCGGAATTAGCCAGCATGGATATAATTTTACCAGTGTGCGGATTTATTGCCGGGCGATTTTTGCGCCAGCCGATTACGCCGGATTTTTCGGCGCGGTCGTCGGTCGTATAGTAGCACAAATAACCCCATACGCTTTGCGCGGCCCCGGTACTGGTATCTTTTACCCAGCGGCCATAAGTGCCGTTAAGCGTTGTAACCTGTGCGCTCTTAACGTCCCTTTTTACCACGTCTATGTTAGTCCAGCAATAGACATCGTTACTACCGTCCGGCTTGAACTTGATAGTAACAGGCACATACATATAGTTACCGCGCAAATTCCATTTTTTTTCGTGGTCGGCTTGGTCTAATCCGTCCATCCATTTTACGGAACTTTCAAACGGATTAAATCGGGGGTCTAATAGCATATCCATAAGCACGCGGATAACTAAGTTACCCGATTTATCAATAACCGGCGGCACCCATACCGGGTTAGTCTTAAAGATAATGCCCCCTACCTTTGCAGTAGTACCGGGCAAAGCCTCATTACTTACGCCGATACCGACACCGTTACGGCTCCACTGCATAGTAGCGTAATAGTTATGACCGCCACCAACTTTGTAGCCATTAACGCCCGGCCATCGTATCGCTATGCCCTCGCTTTCCTGTCCGTCGTACTGCGGTACAATTTTATAAAAGCGTGCGGCGGTGTTAGTAATAGTGGCGTTTTTGCCCTTGTTACTAAGCCAAATAGTAAAGCCGACATCTGTTAAATCTACCCAGTCATTAAGCGACGTAGCGTAATGATATGAAAATATGGTAGCGTCGCCGATAACTCGGCCGCCTATCATGTTCATAGCTGTTTCGTTAGCCGGGGTGTCGAGTACCCAGCACTCTTGATTAGACAGATTACCGCTTTGCGCGTAGGTACTCCACGTTATTTTAGCGTTATTATACACTCGGTCGGTACCCATCGTTTGGCTGTCGCCGTCCCATATTACGGGCCGTGTTTCGGTATGATATAGGGCGTTAAGGTCATACACATAGACGCGCCCGGCGCGTTGTACTATGCGCAGTGCCAGCGGTTGTAATATGCCCTCTAACACTTCTTTTAGCGTCAGTGCCTCGCCGTCCTCATCGTAAAAATTATCGCTTCTTACTTTCAAGTCGGCCAAATTCATTTTAACGCCCCCGGCGGTTAGGCTGGTACTAATTAGGCTTTCGTCGATAATAGAATTTATCGCCGTGCGGTTCATGCAGTAGCCTACAATTTCGTATAGTGAGCGCATACCCGACAGGTCGTATTTAAGGCGGTCTAATACGCCAAAATCGGAAAAGGTGAGCGTTACAGGATAATTCGCCGCTTTTTCGTAGGGTTCTTCGTAAAACTCCGGGTCTAACGCACCACTCCAATATAATAGGTTATTGCGGTACACGTCCATGCGGATGCGTCCGGGCGCGATAGTATATAAATCTTCGTAGGTTCTATCGCCGGGACTTTCAAGCCGTAGGGTCGCGGTACTACCGCAAATAACCTCTTCCTTTTCAGCGTGGCCCCACTCGATAACTAACGCCTCGTCTGCCTCAAAGTCCAGTGAGCCGACAGGGTTAAACGGCGCGTCGGCATCTTGCAAAATTTCCACACGCCACACCACACCGGCGCGGCTAAGGAACTCGCCCATATATCTAAGAAATTTTGCCATTTTAACTACGGTTTTTAAGATTAGTTTCTTTTTCCAAAATGCCTACCAGCGTGCGGCCGTCTATCTTGAATTTTACCACGCCACCGCTAAAACCCTCCACCGGGTTAAGCATACCGCGCAGCTTGTCAAGTGGGGCGACAACTTCGGGGTTATTCGACGCTCCGGCATACTCGCCGATAAGTCCGACGGTCGGGCCGCTCACTATACCACCGTCGGCAAAAGGCATAACGCCGATAGCCTGCACCATCGCGGTAGCGGCGGTG
>ERZ780149.1280-NODE-1280-length-28434-cov-6.475387_pt1 | contig 28434 bp, 17 predicted proteins | sample MGYA00511367_ERZ780149 | MGnify/ENA primary metagenome ERZ780149 (study PRJEB29588, sample SAMEA2153852) | human gut metagenome | biome: human gut; feature: human-associated habitat; material: faeces | place: Denmark | collected 2008/2010 ... | reverse complement strand
TCGCCATCCTGCTCGACATCCTCATCTCGGTGCTGATGCTGGGCATCTTCTTCACCAAAATCGACGGCAAGCTCCATGCCGACGACGCCGATTCACTCACCAACGTAAAGGACTGACGCCATGATCTGCTACCTCATTTTCAGCGTCCTCATCGCGGCAGCGGCCTTCACGGTCCGCCGCCGGAGCCTGCTGCGCCTCACGGGCGCGGCCTTCTACGCCGTGCAGGCGGCCTTCGCCGTTCGGATCGTCGCCGGAGGGCTTTACGGCGAGACCTCGGCCGTGTGGTTCGCCTTCGACGCCGCGGGCACGCTCTTCTACTGCCTGCTCTGCATCGTCTCCGCCTTCGCCTTTTTCCACTCGAAGGCCAGCCTCCACGACTGCGACCTGCGCCAGACCCGTACCTACGCGGGCCTGCTGATGCTCCTGACCACAGCCATCGCGGGAGCCTATTTCGCCTCGAACCTCGCCGTGACGTGGATCTTCCTCGAAGCCACCACGCTCTGCTCGGCGGGCATCGTCTACCACCGCCGCACGGCGCAGGCGCTGGAAGCGGCGTGGAAATACGTCTTCGTCTGCTCGACGGGCATCGCCATGGCCTACCTGGGCATCCTGCTGCTGGCCGCCGCCACCGACTGCGAGTCGCTCGACTACGCCACCGTCGCCGCCGCGGCCCCGGGCGGCAGCGCCCTCTACCTGAAGACGGCCTTTCTGCTGATCCTCTGCGGTTACAGCTGCAAGGCCGAGCTGTTCCCGCTCTACACCGTGGGCGTCGACGCCAACTTCGCCGCCCCGGCCCCGGCCTCGGCGCTGATCTCCACGGGACTGGTCAACGCCGGGTTCCTGGCGTTGCTGCGGGTCTACAAACTGCTCGCCGCGACCGAAGTCTTCCCATGGGTGAAATCCGTGCTGCTGCTCGTCGGCGTGCTGTCGCTGGTGGTCGGCGCGCTGTTCCTGCGCCGCACCAACAACTACAAACGCTTCCTCTCCTACTCCACGGTCGAGAACATGGGCATCGCGGCCATCGGGCTGGGCATCGGGGGCATCGGGGTCTGGGCCGCCGTGTTCCACGTCGTCTGCCATACGCTCATCAAGAGCAGCCTGTTCCTCCAGATCGCCGTCGTGCGGCAGGTCTACGGCAACTACCGCATCAACCGCATCGGCGACTACATCCACATCAACCGCGTGGGGGCCGTGGGACTGCTCACGGGGATGGTTGTGCTGGTGGCCTTCCCGCCCTCGCCGCTGTTCCTCTCCGAGCTGATGATCCTCAAGCAAACCATCGCCGACGGCCGCTGGTGGCTCGTCACGGGCATCATGTTGCTGCTGTGCCTGGTCATCTACTTCTTCTGCTCGCGCCTGCTGCGCCTCTGCTACCAGCCCCGGCAGGACGAACTGCACCCCTCGGCGACCGACCGCGCACTGTCGTGGTCGGCGCTGTCGCTGCTCGCCGCCGCCATCGGGCTGGGGCTTTGGCAGCCCGCATTTTTCCGGGAACTGATCGACCGAATCGCATCGCTATGAATTACTACGTAACCGACAATACCGGCGCCTCCGTCGCGCTGAACGACATCCCCGAAGTCTCCTACGCCGCCTTCTACGAGGACCTTCGCGTAAAACTCTCCGACGCACGCTACCATGCGGCCCACTATTTCGCCCTCCCGTCGGGCGACCGCATGCGTTTCTTCTTGCTGCTGCTCGACGACGCCGAGCGCCGCGTGCTGATCACTTCGCACGCCACGGACTACTACGACGAGACGGCGCTCCCCTCGCTCACAGCCCTGCACCCGCAGATGCACCCCTTCGAGCGCGACATCTCGGAACGCTACGGCATCCGTTTCGACGGCATGCCGTGGCCCAAGCCGCTGCGGTTCCCCGCCGGGCGTTACGACCGCCGCAGTTCGATCGAGAACTACCCCTTCTACACGATGGAGGGACGCTCGCTGCACGAGGTCAACGTCGGGCCGATCCACGCAGGCGTCATCGAACCGGGGGCCTTCCGCTTCATCTGCAACGGCGAGCAGGTCCTGCACCTCGAAATCGCGCTGGGCTACCAGCACCGGGACGTCGAGACGGCCTTCGAAACGACCGCGAACCGCCTGCGGCAGATGTGCCTTGCGGAGTCCGTCGCCGGAGACAGCGCCGTGGCGCACGCCACGGCCTTCGCCCGGGCCGTCGAGAAACTCGCCCGCCGCGAAGTCCCGGCCGCGCTGGAGTGCGAACGCGCCGCGGCCCTCGAACTCGAACGCATGGCGATGCAGATCGCCGACACGGGCGCCCTCTGCATGGACGTGGGCTACCAGCTGGGGCAGGTGGCTTCGGAGGCCCTGCGCACCATGACCATCAACACCACGCAGGCGTGGTGCGGCAACCGCTTCGGCAAGGGGCTGATCCGGCCCCTCGGCACCGACCACCCGCTGACGGCCGAAAAGGCGGCGATGATCCGTGCGAACGTGCGCGAAATCGCCCGCCGCTACGACCAGGTGCGCCGCGACATCAAGTCGTCGCCCTCGCTGCTGGCCCGCTTCGAACAGTGCGGCATCGTCCCGCGCGACGAGATGCAGCGCATCGGCGGCGTGGGTCAGGCGGCCCGCGCGAGCGGTCTGGCCCGCGACATCCGCACGTCGCACCCCTGGGGCGTCTTCGCCGGGGCGCTGCGCCATGAAAGCATCGTCAAAACGCATGGCGACGTGATGGCCCGGCTGATGGTGCGCTGCCGCGAGGTGCTGCAATCGGCCGGATACATCGACCGCCTGCTCGACCTCCACGGACAGGAATGCGGGAACGCCGGACACCCGCGCCCGGACTATGCGGCGCCGCTGGCCCCCTCGTCGCTCGCGTTCGGACTGGTTGAGGGATGGCGCGGCGAGACCTGCCACGTTCTCCTGACCGACGCCGAGGGCCGCATCGCCGCCGCCCGCATCAAGGACCCGAGCCTCCACAACTGGCTGGCGCTGGCGCTCGCCGTGCGCGGCGAAGGGATCTCCGACTTCCCGATCTGCAACAAGAGTTTCAACCTCTCGTACTGCGGCCATGATCTGTAATCGCACCGTTTGGCAACCCTCATACACTCCGTTCGCTGCGTACCGCCGCGTTTACAAACCGGACCCAACTCCACCCCGCCCCGGCGGGGACTTAATGCCCGGAAAAGAATTGGCCGTCACGAGGCTTTTCGTTAATTTTGTTCAATTATTTATTCAAAAATGATCCTCCCAAAAATACGCGTACTGCACAGCCACGGACGGCAGGCGATCCCCGACCTCGACGCCGTGGAGCTGACCCCCGAATTCCGGGGCCGTCCCTGCCTGACCGAGACCCGGGACGCCGACGACGCCGAGCACGCCGCGGCCGTCTGCCCCACGGGAGCCTTCACGGCCGCGCCCCTTGCGCTCGACCTGGGCCGCTGCCTCTTCTGCGGCGAATGCGCGCGCATCGCTCCCCGCAACGTCCGTTTCACCAACGACTACCGCATCGGCTCGCCCACGCGCGAAGGACTTGTCGTCCGTCCGGGCGACCCCCGCATAGCGTTCGACGCCGGAAAGGTGCGTCCCGAAATCCGCCGCTGCTTCTCCCGCGCATTGCAGCTGCGCGAAGTCTCGGCCGGGGGCGACGCGTCGGTCGAAATGGAGCTGGGGGCCACGGGCAACGTCAATTTCGACCTCGGCCGCTTCGGCATCGGCTTCACGGCCTCGCCGCGCCATGCCGACGGCGTGGTGGTCTCCGGCCCCGTCACGGTCAACATGGCCGAGGCGCTGGAAATCTGCTACGACGCCGTCGCGGAACCCAAAATCCTCGTCGCCTGCGGTTCGGAGGCCTGCTCGGGCGGACTTTTCGCCGACAGCCGCGCCGTCGACCGCACGTTCTTCGACACCCACACCCCGGACCTCTGGCTGCCCGGCGCACCGACCCACCCGATGACCTACATCGACGGGATGATGAACCTGCTGGGCCGCAAAACCCGCCAGTGACGATGCAGAGCCTCGCAACCATATTCGTCTCGTTCCTGAAAATCGGGATGTTCACCTTCGGAGGCGGCTATGCCATGCTGCCTCTGATCGAACGCGAGCTGATCACCAAACGCAAGTGGATCGAGCAGAAGGAGTTTTTGGACCTGCTGACCCTCGCGCAATCGGTCCCCGGCCCGATCGCCGTCAACACCTCGGTATTCGTGGGTTACAAGGTCCGCGGACTGCGCGGCGCGGCAGCGGCCCTGCTGGGCACGGTGACGCCGTCGTTCGTCATCATCCTCGTGATCGCCATCTTCTTCGCCGGCATCCGCCAGAACCCCGTCGTCGACGCGGCCTTCAAGGGCATGCGCCCGGCGGTCGTGGCGCTGATCATCGGCCCGGTGCTCACGCTCTCCCGCGGCATGCACTGGACGATGCTGGTCGTCATCGCCGCCTCGGCCCTGGCCATCTGGTGGCTCGACTGGTCGCCGATCTGGATACTCGCCGCGGCCGCCGCGCTGGGCATCGCCTGGGAGTTGACAATGGCAAAAAAGGTGAAAGGTAAAAGGTGAGTTTTGCGGTTGAGCGAGGACAGAGACCGCCTGCGGGACATGCCGACTCCCAACTTTTAATTTTTAATTCTCAATTCTTAATTAGCGCAGCTATGATCCTCTGGCAACTCTTCATATCCTACCTCAAGATCGGATTCTTCGGATTCGGCGGCGGCTACGCCATGCTGTCGCTGATCCAAAACGAAGTGGTCGTGCAGCACCAGTGGATGACCGCCGCCGAATTCGCCGACATCGTCGCCGTGTCGCAGATCACGCCCGGACCCATCGCCATCAACTCGGCGACCTACGTGGGTTACAGCGTCGGCGTCCAGACCGGACACACCTGGTGCGGCATCCTGGGTTCGGCGATCGCCACTTTCGCCGTCTGCATGCCGTCGCTGACGCTAATGATCCTCGTGGCGCGTTTTTTTATGAAACTCAAAGGGAACCGGCTGGTCGAAGGGGCCATGCGGGGCATGCGGCCCGTGGTGATCGGCATGATCGCCGCCGCGGCTCTGCTGCTGATTTTCCCCCACGGCGACAACCCCGACGACCGGAACTTCATCGACGCCTGGAGCTGGGCGCTCTTCGGCGGTGTTTTCGTGGGTTCGTGGCGCAAGGTCAACCCCATCCTGCTGATCGTCCTCTCGGCCGGGGCGGGAATCCTGATTTACTACGTATTCTAACCCGACACACCATGAAGAAATCCTTAAAAAAACAGTTAAAAAAGTGGAATATCGGCGACTATGTCCGCCAATTCTCGATCGTTACGGGCGGCGTGCTGCTGACGCTGTGGCTGACGGCCAAAATTGCCGACTCGGCAAAACAGAGGGAGGTGCGGCAGGCCATGCAGCTCGTTGCGCTCGAACTGCGCGACAACCTGCAAGTTATACAGGATTACAAATGGATGTACAACGACGAGAAACGGGTCGCATACCGCCTGAAGGAGCATGATTTCTCGCTCGACGGCCTTCCCGCCGATACGGTAGCTTACTATACCCGGCGGATCACCGGCAGCATGGGAAAACCCTACCGCTTCCTGACCGACGCGCTGGAGATGTTCAAGACGACGGGCATCGCGTCCGACATCGCCGACAAACAGGTCGTCATCGACCTTCTACGCTGCTACAACGAACTCGGGGCATTCGACAACTCGATGAATATCTACTACGACCAGCGCATGAAAGCCATCCTGCCCGAACAGATGGGGGAAACCTTGTGGTCTGCGGATACGAATATCGACAAGGCATTCGGCAAAATGCTCGCCAGCAAAAAGGTGCGAAACTGGCTCGGTATGATTCCGAGGGCTTTCGACTCACGCTACTTCGAGACGAATGAAGAAAAGCTCGAAACAATGATTGCCGAGCTGGAAAAACGCTACCAGTAGATCAAGTGTCCGCGGATCGGTCAAAAGCCCCGCGATCAGTCCTACCGGCGGTGTAAAGATCACGCCGACGAGGAGTGCTCAATCGCCGTAGTCGTCCCGGTGGGCATACCCGACCGGTTCTTCCACTTCGGTGGAAGAACCTTCTTTGAGGAATATCCCGGAATCGAAGCGCCGGGCGGCCTGATGCAGGGGTATGGACATCTCCGTTCCGGTTTTCACAGGGCCAGCAGCATGGCCCCGCCCGTCAGCGCCAGCAGCAGGAACGCGGCGAAGAACAACAGCCCCAGAATGGCGACGACGGTTCCGACACAACCCCATCGCTGCCCTCCGCCGGGCAGCGGATCGGTCAGCAGGGCGACGATCAGCCCGACGAGCGGCGTGAAGATCAGGCTTATCAGAAACGCCCAGCCGAAGCCGATACGGCGGTGCCTGCCGATGATGCCCACCAGCACGGCGAGGAAACAGCCGCTCAAAATTCCGAATATCACTGCAAGAATACTCATATCACGTGTTTTAAGGTTGATAGAATCCGTCTAAACTCACGGGCGCAGAACCGAAAGGAAAAAGGAACGAAGCCTCCGGGAGCTCCTAAAACCGGCGGGCCTCCGCAGGGCGGAGCTGCGGCCTGCCAACTTGCCCCGGCAAGTTGAAACCGATTTCTTATGCCCTTTTCGGCCGCTGCAATTTCGCAGTCTGCAACTGCCGTTCTGCGCTCGTATTCATAGAACCGGCGTCTTACGCCTGCGCCGCGGAACGCGACACGGGATTCCGACTTGAGGACGGCTGCCAAAAACACAGCGCATCCCCCGCGCCCCCCCCCGCAAACCCTACCGCGTAAACCGGTAATAGGTTCCCAACGGCAGCTGCTTGCCGGCCCGGTCGGTGAAACACAGCTCGCCCCACTGCTCCTCGCGCGGCGCGCCGAACGCCTGCCTCACAGCCGTGCGTGCCAGCGTCGACGAGAGGCCCATCGAGTAGAGGTTCAGCACCAGAAACGCCCCCCGGGGTTCGAGCAGCTGCGCGCAGCACTCCAGCATCTCGCCGATGTTGTCCTCCAGAATCCACCGCTCGCCGTCGGCCCCGCGCCCGTAAGCCGGGGGATCGAGGATGATCCCGCGGTAAAGGCTCCCGCGGCGCACTTCGCGCCGGACGAATTTCAGCGCATCCTCGACGATCCACCGCACGCCCTCCAGGCCGCTCAACTCCATGTTCTCGCGCGACCAGGTCACCACCTGCCTGACCGAATCGACGTGCGTCACCTCGGCCCCGGCGGCCCGCGCCGCGAGCGTCGCCCCGCCCGTATAGGCGAAGAGGTTCAGCACCTTGGGGGCGCCACCTCGCGCAACGCCCGAACCGACAGCCGCAACACGCTCGCCATCAGTAGGTCCGTCTCCGGCCAAAGCCCGGCAGTTGTCGTAGATGAAATTCCAGTTGGCGGCCTGCTCGGGGAAGATGCCCACGTGCTTGAACGACGTAAGCCCCAGCCGCATGCGCAGCCGCATCCGCTTATAGGCATACTCCACCACCCAGCGGTCGGGCATTCCGGGCGCGAGACGCCATTCGCCCCGCTCGTCGCTGCGCGCATCGCGCCGAAACGAAGCGTCGGCCATGCGCCGCCACTCCTCTTCGGCGAGCGAGCGCCTCCAGATGGCCTGCGGCTCGGGACGGCGCGTCACATAACGCCCGAAGCGTTCCAGTTTCTCGAAATCCCCCGTGTCGAGGAGTTCATAATCCCCGAAATCGGGCGTCAGCTGTTCCTGCATACATTATTTTATAAATAGTTACACACCTTCCGGCTCCCGCTTTTCAAGCGGATCGACCAGCGACATTTCGCAGGCCTCGCAGTCGAACGCCAGCCGGTAACGGTAGGCGCCGTGTTCCAGAAACAGGTCGCCGCGCAGCCGCGGATGCTCCCGAAGGCATTCGCCGATCTCGCGGCGGATACAGTAGGCCGAACGCAAGACCACATGCCCGGCGGTCGTCGACGCGAGGTCCAGCCCCCGTTCGATCTGCCGCACCCCGTGGTCGCGGTAGAACGCCTCGGCCAGCCGGTTGGTGACGTTCTCCTCGGCCGCAAGCCGTTCCGACGGGGATTTCGCGGCGGGATTCTCGGGCAGAATGCGGTGTTCCGGCCGCCGTTCGCGGCGCGCTCCGGCAAGTGCCGCCAACGCTTCGCGGCGCAGTTCCGCAGCCAGCGACGCCGGCACGAACCACTCCGCGCCCCGCACTTCGGCTTCGCGGACCGCGAAGATCGTGTCGCCCGACTTCATCGCCTGCGCACGCAGTGCGGCGGCATTGGCGTCGGGATTCTTCGCCGGGTCGAGCCGCACGGCCCGCACGGCCGAGGCCGCAACGCCCTCGCAATCCGTATAAGTAAGTTTCAGCCCTTCGGCCGTCGCCTCCGCCGCGGCCTTCGCCGGAATCACCCGCCGCGTGCGGCTGCGCTCCACGGCCAGCGTGAAACGGCGGTCGAAATTGCGGCGGACCTCCGCCCCGGGCGTGATCCCCTCCATGCGATTGGGCGTGATGCGGCGACCCTCCACGGCGTTGACGTTGGTCCCGGTCACGCCGCGCGGCGTCAGGAAACAGATGCCGTCGCCCGGCGCAAGATCGTGCGCACCATCGAGCGTGAACGTGCCGCCCGAAACGCCCGCCACGCGGCCCACCCGTTCGCCGACCGCCTTCGGGGTGTCGAACGACGCCACTCCGGCGCGCTTTCCGTCCAGAAAATAGTCGGACTCCCCGCGTGTAAAACTCTTCGACGGATCGGGCGTGAAATCCGGGACGCTCTCGCCGACGGACGACCGCACCAGCCCCGGCCGCAGGGCCAGCGCCTCGTCCACCGCCCGGCGGTAGTGGGCCACAACGTTCCGGATATAAGCGAGATCCTTGAGCCGACCTTCTATCTTGAATGAAGTGACGCCCGCATCCAGCAGATCGCCAATACGTTGCGAAAGATTCATGTCGCGTACCGACAGCAGATGCTTCCCGGCAATCCAGGTCCGACCCTTTCCGTCGGTGAGGTCCCACGTCAGGCGGCAGGGCTGGCTGCACGCCCCGCGATTGCCGCTGCGCGCGGACATCGACCGCGAGAGAAAACAGCGGCCGCTGTACCCCACGCAGACCGCCCCGTGGACGAAGCATTCGACCTCGGCCGCAGTGGCGGCGCAGATGGCCCGAATCTCCTCCAGCGTGAGGTTGCGTTCGAGAATCACCCGCGCAAACCCCGCCTCGCCCAAGAACCGTGCCCCCTCGGGCGTGCGGTTCGAAACCTGCGTCGAGGCGTGCAGCTCCACCGGAAGGTCCATCCGCCGCAGAGCCATGTCCTGCACGATCAGCGCATCGACGCCCGCGTCGATCAGGCTGCGGGCCTGCCGTTCGGCGGCCTCCAGTTCGTCGTCCCACACGAGCGTGTTGAGCGTGGCGTGGACCCGCACTCCGAAGCGGTGGGCATACTCCACGACCCGGGCGATCTCCTCCGCGGAGTTCCCCGCGGCCTGCCGCGCGCCGAACCGCGCGCCGCCGATATAGACCGCATCGGCGCCGTAGTCCACGGCGGCCGCGGCCGCAGCGTAATCTTTGGCAGGAGCTAACAGTTCGACGAGTTTCATTTTTTTCTTTTTGCAAAAGTAACAAAAAGCGGTCAATATCGGGACGTCGCGGACGGAAAATCGCGGGAACCGCCGCCGGGACGGACATTATCAATTATCATTCAACAGCTTACGCCCCAAATGGTCAATATATAACAAATACACTTCTTTTTCACCGGACCGGAAATATCCCTGCGATGACAATATCCGACAAACAAAACAGTTGCAGCCGCAAAACGGCTGTCATTCTTCAAAATCATTAAAAATCAACCTTATACACACGCATAACACCGAAAAACAAACAATAAGAAAAGACTTTTACGACAATATTTTCAGGATTTCCAGAAAGCATTCGGGCAAATTTTCGTATATTGTGCCGCAAATAAACAAGTCCAAAAATTTCACACGATGCAATTTTCAGCAAATACGGTTCTCCGGAAACGGGATACCGTACCCATTCATTTTTTATTCCTAATCCAATTTTTATGAGAAGATGCTTTACGCTATTGACGGTTCTCGTCCTCTGCGCCTCAAGCGGCTGCGACGACAAGAACAAAGAGGAGGTCGCGGATGTGATCGTCCTCTCGCGAAGTAGTGTCGCGTTCGCCCAGAAAGGCGGAACGACCACCGTCGCGGTAGCCACGCCCTCCGACTGGAAGGTGAGCTGTCCGGACGATTGGGTGACGCTGGCCTCCGAAGAGGGCCTGCTGACCATCTCCGCGGCAAGCAATACGACCGACAATGTCCGCAACTCGAAAATCACCGTGGAAACGGCCGGCGACAAACAGGAAATCGCCGTTCACCAGGCATTCTCGTGGGAAACGGTCCTGCTGTCCACCACCGCTTCGGAGGAAATTTCGCTGGATTCCGAAGGTGAGAGCGTTCTCTTCACCGTGGTCTCCAACGGCCAGTGGAGCGTCACGAGCGACGCCGACTGGGTTTCGGTCGAAAGCGACCCGGTCAGCGGAACGGTACGCGTCGGCGCCCCGCGCAATCCCGACGCCCACCGCAATGCGACGCTCACCGTCCGGGCGACCAAAGGCTCCGCTACGGAATCCTGCAAAGTGACCGTTTCGCAAATCTCACGCGAGGAAAACCCCTACTACCAAATGCTGGGATATTACGGACTTCATGCGGAAAACTGGTATTACGGCCGTGAACCGATCGGCGTGAGCGGCACGGGTACGTTCTGCACCGTCGAAGAGAAAGAGTACCGCAAGAGTTTCTACATCAAGAACCTGTTCCTGACGGGCACGGTCGTGGAAGCCACCTACGACAAAAACACCCAAACCATGTCGATCGAACTGGGCAGGCTCTGCTACACCCGCGAGATTTCCCCGACGGTCTCCCGCTTCCACTACCTGTACTCGATCAACATGCAGGGCGGAGGTTTCCACAACGGCATGCTGACCGGCAGGCTGGGAGAGGGCTACAACGACGACGCGGACGAAACCCGCAAGGCGATCCTCCTGAACGGTTTCGAATCGCCGTACACCACGCTGGGCATCATCGGATACCAGGAGCAGCAGTGGCTGTCGTTCGGCGACCTCTACTACGCCACCGGCACGATGTATCTCGTGGACTGGGACATTCCGGCCGACACCGGCACGGCCCCGACCTCCGTCACCCGGGCCGCCGACGGCATCGCGCCCTCGGGCAGCACCTTTCCCGTATCGAAACATTAAACCGCAGCACACATGAAAAAATTATATGCACTGACAGCTTTACTGCTCGGCATGATGGGGTGCTCCGAAGAGACGATCACCTACACCAACCCCGTCCCGGGCGACGAACCGTCCGGCATTGCGGCCGAACTGGGCATCTCGTCGAAAAACACATGGTTCGCCGCTGAAGACGAACGCAACGCCTCGATCGGCTTCAAGAGCCTGGGCGGAGAGGTCGTCGTGGACATCCAGACCAACACGACGTGGAAATACGACGCCGTCAACGCCGGCTGGCTGACCATCGAGAAAGACGACGTCGCCGACCAGCTCGTCCTGAACTGCGAGGGCAACAAGGTCGAGGAGCAGCAGCAGGCTACGATCACCATTACCGCCGGCGACAAGACCGCGACCATCTCCGCCACGCAGAACGCGTACGGCACGCTCGAAATCGCCGCATCGAAAAACAACTTCCAGATTCCCGCCATCGGCGAACTGACCGCCGAATTCGAAGTGCAGTCGACCGACGAAGACTGGATCTTCGAAACCAAAGACTGCCCGTGGCTGCTTCTCGAACAGCAGGGCGACAAAGTCACGATGACGCTCGACCCCAACGAGGAGATCGAGGACCGCGAAACGACCTTCGTGCTGATTGCCGGCGAGGGGGGGGGAAATCCCGTCTCTGAAACGATCCGCGTCACGCAGGACCGCGCCGTCTACGTCAACGTTTCGCTAAAAACCATTCCCCTCTCGCCCACTCCCACCGAATCCGACAAAAAAGAGTTGGGAATCAGATCCAACTACGACTGGGAGTACACGCTTTCCGAAAATTCCGACTGGCTTTCCGCCACGAAAACCGAGCAGGGACTTACAATCACCGCCGAGACCAATTCGAGCGGATCGTCCCGCACCGCAACCATCACCGTATCGGCCGGCGACGGCAAACAGAACCAGACCGAACAGGTCGTCACCGTCTCCCAGACCGGCCTGGACCTCGACGCCTTCATCCTCGGAATCGACATCACCTCGTCGAGCCTGAAGACCTATCTGCCGTTCGACAAGGCCATCGACGCCACCATCGACTGGGGCGACGGCAGCATCGAGGAGAACGTCACCTCGGCCTACCCCTCGCACACCTACACCGACCCGGGCTACTACATCGTCTCGGTCAAGGGCAGCGTGACGTCGCTCAACTCCTACGACATCCCCGACTACGGACTGGGCAACCAGTTCAAGGAGGTTTACAACTGGGGCCGCACGGGGCTGACCTCGATGGCGCGCGCATTCCAGAACTGCCGCGAGCTGAAACGGATTCCCTCCGACAACACCGAAGCCTTCGCCAAGGTCACCACCTTCCACTATGCATTTGCCGACTGCCGCGTCCTCGAAGCCGTTCCCGACGGGCTGTTCGACCATGCAACCGAGGCGGAAACCTTCGCCTACTGCTTCCAGAACTGCAACATGGTCACCGAAGTGCCCGCCGACCTGCTTTACAACTGCACGAAGATCACCTCGGTAGGTTCGCTCTTCTCCGGCACGGCGATCACCCAGATCGACGAGGATTTCTTCTCTCGCAACACGGAGCTGACCGACTGTTCGATCATCTTCTCGAACGGCAAACTGAAGACGGTTCCCGAAAAACTCTTCGCCAACAACAAGAAGGTGACGACCTTCAACTCGCTGTTCGCCAACACCGAGTCGTTCGAATTCGTCCCGGCCGGCCTGTTCGCCAACAACCCCGAGGTCGACTCGTTCCGCATGCTCTTCTCGGGAACAAGCCTGAAATCCGTCCCGGCCGGCTTGTTCGCCAACAACCACAAGGTCACCAATTTCCAGAGCGCATTCAGCAAAACGGCCATCCAGAGCGTTCCCGCCGACCTGTTCGCAGGCTGCGACAAGGTGACGACCTTTATGAGCTGTTTCACCGGATGCAGCGAACTGCAAAGCGTCCCGGCCGAGCTGTTCAAAAGCAGCGGAGCCTTCACGACCGTGACGAAGACCGCCTTCAACAACATCTTCAAGGACTGCACCTCGCTGACCGAAGTGCCCGCAGGGCTGTTCGACGGCTTTACCCTGGTCACCGCCTTCAACGACGCCTTCAACGGCTGCGCGTCGCTCACGACGCTCCCCGCAGGGCTGTTCGCCACCAATACGGCGGTCACCTCGTTCACCAATGTCTTCAAAGGCTGCACCTCGCTCAAAAGCATCCCCGAAGGCGTCCTCGGCGGACTTTCCAAAGTCACCTCGTTCTCGGGCCTGTTCGCAGGCTGTACGGGGCTTGAAGAGATCGGCGCCAACATCATCTCCGGCTGCGCCGCCTGCAAGAATATCTCCTCGATGTTCAAGGACTGCGACAACCTGAAAACCGTTTCCGCGGAGGCTTTCGCCGGCGCACCCGCGATCACCAGCATCGGCAGCCTGTTCGAAAACTGCACGCTGCTCGAAAGCGTTCCGGAGGATATTTTCGCCGGGATGCCGAATCTGGCGACCGCCACCAGCGTATTCGCGGCGTCGGGACTGAAAACGGCTCCCGCCGGTCTGTTCAGCCGCAATCCCTCCGTCACGACCTTCGGCAAGGTGTTCCAGAACTGCGCCGCACTGACGACGCTGCCCGACGGACTGTTCGCCGGCAACCCGAAAGTGACGACCTATTCCAACGCCCTGGAGAACTGCACGGCCCTCGAATCGGTCGGCCTCCTCTTCGGGAAGAGCACGGCCTCGGCCAAATGCGACCGCCTCTTCGCAGGGGCCACGGCGCTGAAGAGCGTGCCCGCCGGAATCTTCGACGGACTGACCGGGGCGACGGCCTTCAACAACACGTTCTCCGAATGCTCCGCCCTGGAGACGATTCCGGCAGGGCTCTTCGCCAAGAACGTCAACGCGACCACCGTGGCCCAGTGCTTCCTGAACTGCACCCGCCTCACGATGGTTCCCTCGCGCCTGTTCGAAGCCAACACCAAGACGAAGACCCTGACGGAGATGTTCTCCGGCTGCTCGGGAATCGAAAGCATCGCGCCGGACGCCTTCACGGGACTGAACGGCACGTCGCTCAATTTCCAGAAGGCATTCCTCAACTGTACCTCACTCCGGGAGATCCCCGACGGGCTGCTGAAAACCACGCAGATTTCAACCTACACCAGCCTGTTCGCCGACTGCACGGGACTGGTCCGCGTCGGGTCGGAGGTGTTCAACTGCGCTTCGGCCACCATGTTCAATTCGGTCTTCGACGGTTGTACGTCGCTCGAAGAGGTCGGCAAGAACATGCTGGTCAGCCCCGTCAAACTGACCAGCGTCGCGAATCTCTTCCGCGATTGCGGGATGCTCAGGAGCGTTCCGGTGAGCCTGTTCGACGAAGCCGTGAAGCTCAAGACGCTGACTTCGACCTTCCAGGGCTGCGCGTCGCTCGAAGGCGAATCGCCCTACACGGTCGTCGACGGTGTGAAATACCACCTGTACGACCGCACGGCGGAGAATGCCGCCGCCTCGGGACTCACCGCGATCACCGCCGCCAAGAGCAGTTTCGCGGGATGTACGAAACTCTCGGACTACGACAAGATCCCCACCACATGGAAGGAATAGACGAACACAAAACGATCCCGAACATGAAAAATACGATAATATGCAGCATCGCAGTGCTGTCGGCCGCACTGCTGGCAGCCTGCACCGAAACCACCCGGATATGGCCGGAGGAGGGCGAAAGCAAGGCCTACGTGGAGGTGTCGAGCCAAAAAGTGATCTTCGACGCCGACGGAGGCAACGCCGTGATCACCGTGGCGACGAACGCCGACGGCTGGGACTACGCCGCCGAAGGCGACTGGTTCACCGTCGCCCGGCAGGACGGCAACGCCCTGCTGGTCGAGACCCTGATCAACGCCGGAGCCGAAACCCTGACGGGCAAACTCACGGTCAGCGCCGAGAAGAACGGGGAGACCGTTTCGCAGGAGGTCGCACTCGTACAGCGCGCCGAACGGAGCGTCAACCTGAGCGCCGAAGGCACGGCCAACTGCTACATCGCCCGGACCGGCGGCGTTTACAAATTCGACGCATCGGTCAAGGGCAACGGCGGCGGCGACGGAGTCAGCGACTACATCGCCAACTACGGACTCGCCATCGAGGACGGCGCCTTCGCCGAACTGCTCTGGGAATCGCGCCACGACGGCGACAAGACCATGTCGCGCGAAATCATCGACGGCGCGCCGATCTACCGGGGCGGCTACGTGACCTTCTCGACGGGGCGTTCGGAGGGCAACGCCGTGATCGCCGTGAAGGACATCAAAGGCAACATCGTCTGGAGCTGGCACATCTGGGTCTGCAACGACGAAATCACGGCGCACGACCACATCGACTCGGAAGGCAAAGTCGCCGCCGTGATCATGGACCGCAACCTCGGAGCGCTGAACAACACCCCGATGGACGTGGGCAACCGAGGCATGTTCTACGAATGGGGCCGCAAGGACCCCTTCACGCCTTCGCGATCGCCCTACCACGCGGATACCGACGGCAACAACGTCCCGGCCTACAACGAACCGAACACCGCGATCGGCGACGGAACGGGAACATGGGTCTACAACGCGCAGGCCGCCGTGCTCGCCACGCCGCCGGCCAACATTCCCAATTCGATCCTGAACCCGATGACCTACCTGCAATCGCCGTACAACGGCCACGCCGACTGGTACTGCACGGGAACAGACCCGAAGGCCACGCATCCGGGACTGTGGGGTCCCGAAAAGACCATTTTCGACCCCTGCCCTCCGGGCTACAAGGTCCCGGGACCCGATCTCTGGGGCATTCCCGCCGGAAACAACTCGATCACCAACGGCGGCGCAGCGGCGGATTACGACGAAACCGGCGTCAGCGCCAAATGGGACTGGAACGCCTACGAAGACTGCGGGCGCCGCTGGAAAAACACCGGCGACTACTACCCGATGGCCGGCAACATCTACTACACGGACTACATCTCGGTGAGCATCTGCAACTACACGGGCGGCATGGCATTCTACTGGACCGCCCAGGCGACTCCCGACGCGACGAAGTCATCGGCCTACTTCGTGAACTTCAACCCCAACTGGTGCAATTACAGACTCGGCGAGCACGACTGTTCCGCACAGATACGCTGCATCCGGGAATAACACTAAAAACTGATCGTCTATGAAATATCCATTCAAATCGCTTCTCCTGGCGGCAACCGTCCTCGCGGCGGCATCGTGCGCCAAGGACGACACGCAGAGCGGCGGCGAAGAGACCGCGGGTCCCGTCATCGTCAACGCCTCCCCGGCGGCCATCGGCGGCGAGATCATCCTCAAACTGAAGACCGAGGCCTCCGGCATCGTGGAAAAGAGCCGCGCGCAGGGCGTTTCGAAAGGCAGCGGCATCGACGAGATCGACCGCATCCTCAACACGGTGAACACCGTACGTTTCGAACGGCTCTTCCCGGACGGCGGGCGTTTCGAAGAACGCACCCGCAGGGAAGGCCTGCACCTCTGGTATTACGCCAAATACGACCCGTCGGTCCCGACGAGCGAGATGGCCAGCCTGCTCTCTTCGTGCAAGGACATCGAAATCATCGAATACTCGCTGGCCGCCGAAACTTCGGACCACCGCCGCGCGGCATCTCCCGCCGCCGGGGCGCAGAGCGTCACCCGCGCCATCGCAGACGAGGTGCGCAACGTCCCCTTCCCGTTCAACGAGAGCGAACGCTCGCAGCAGATGCAATGGCACTACAACAACACGGGAAACATCTTCGCGCAGACGAGCCAGCTGGGCGCCGACGCCAACGTATACGCCGCCTGGCAGCTCTCGACGGGCAATCCCGACGTGATCGTCGCCGTCGTGGACCAGGGCGTCAAGTACGACCACGAAGACCTGGCCGCCAACATGTGGGTCAACGAGGCCGAACTGAACGGCACGCCGGGCGTCGACGACGACGGCAACGGCTATGTGGACGACATTTACGGCTACAACTTCACCAAAGAGACCGGCGAACTGGATTTCTCGGCCGAACTGATGCACGGCACGCACGTCGCCGGCACGATCGCCGCCGTGAACAACAACGGCGTGGGCGTCTGCGGCATCGCAGGCGGCTCGGGCAGGGGCGACGGCGTGAAGATCATGTCGTGCGAGATTCTCGGCAAGTCGGAGTCCGGATCGTCGGGCGCCGGACTGGCCGGACAGATCCGCGCCATCAAGTACGCCGCCGACAACGGCGCCGTGATCTGCCAGAACAGCTGGGGATACACCGCCGGAACCATCTCCGTGACCGACTGGACACGCGGTTCCTACTCGGCGCTCTCGCGTGCCATGGAGTACTTCAACAAATATGCGGGACTGGACGAAAACGGCAACCAGACAGGCCCGATGGCCGGCGGCATCGTCCTCTTCGCCGCGGGCAACGACGCTTCGAGCGAGGTCTGCTATCCCGCCGCCGACGCCAACGCGATCAGCGTGGGCGCAACCGCGTTCACGGGCGCCCCGGCCTACTACACCAACTACGGCACATGGGTCCAGATCTCGGCCCCGGGCGGCGACCAGATGCTGAGCAACGCCTACGGCGGCGTTTACAGCACGAGCGTGGCCGCCGACGGCTCTTCGGGCTACGAAGGCAGCCAGGGGACCTCGATGGCCTGCCCCCACGTGTCGGGAGCCTGCGCGCTGGCCGTCAGCTATTACTACGGTGCTGAAAAACGCAAGGGCCTTACGGGCGAAATGCTCCGGCAGGCGCTGTTGAGCAGCACCCAGTCCGTCGACCGCTACTGCACCGGCAAATACCAGCAGTATCTGGGCAACATGGGCATCGGCAGCCTCGACACCTACAAGCTGCTGCGGAACATCGCCAAGATCGACGGCATCCCGGCGCAGCGGGTCGGCGTGGGCGACACCGTCAGCATCGACCTGAGCAACCACTTCACCGCCACCAATGTCCTGGGGTACACCGTTTCCGTTCCCGACCTCGTGAAGATCGAACTTCGGGGCGGAGTGATGAAGCTCACCGGCCTCAAGAAAGGCCGGACGACGATCATCGTCTCGGACGGCGCGGCCATTCGCAAACCGATCGAGGTAACCGTCGAATGACACATTCACTAACGCAAAAGAGAATCAAACCTATGAAAACCTTTTATAAATACGCGGCATTCGCGGCGGCGGCCCTCGCGGGACTGTGCGCCTGCTCGTCGGACGACGACGCGGCGGAGACCGGCTCCGGCCTGCAACCCGTCGCACAGCCGCAGATCATCGTCAGCGACCTGACGACCACCGGATTCACCCTCCGCTGGGAAGCCGTCGACGACGCAGGGTCCTACGTCTACACGTTCGACGGCGGGAGCGAAACCTCGACAACCGGCTGCCGGCTGGAATTCAACAGTCTGGAACGGCAGAAAGAGTATGTCGTGGCGGTCAAGGCCTGCCCCCGGGACCCGGCCGAATACACCGAATCCCCCTTCACCTACATCCACGTGCTGACCGACGATCTGGAGCAGCTTCCCCAGCCGAAGATCACGCTCGGCAGCGCCTATGCGTCGAAAACCGTCATCTCCTGGACCGAAGTGCCCGAAGCGGAACTCTACGAGTTCTCGGTCGACGGCGGGGAGGTGTCGACCACCCGAAACCGTACGGTCATCCTGTCGAAACTCGACAAGGGCCGCACCTACTCCTTCTCGGTGCGCGCCATGACGTCCGACGCCACGCGCTTCACCAACTCGGAAGCCGCACAGCTCTCGTTCGTCACCTCGGACGCCGACGTTCCGCCGCTGGTCATCGCCCCGACGACGATCATCTCCGACGCCGTGGCGTTCGACATCTACGCCTCCAGCGACGAAACCTACTATTATGAGATTCTCCCGGCCACGACCTTCGCCAAGTATTCGCCCGAAGAGCTGATGACCGCCTTCCAGACCTATATCGTCGAATACGCCAAAAAGCAGGGCATCAGCCTCCAGCTGGCCATGGCCTCGATGCTCAAGTCGGGAACCCAGAGCCTCCAGATGACGGGACTCACCCCCGAGTTGAGCTACGTGATCTTCGCCTTCGGCATGGACCTGCGGGGCAACATCACCTCGAACCTCTCCTCCACGCAGTTCAAGACCACGGCCGACGGCTACTCCGCCGGTCCGAACTACGGCGGCAGCGACTGGTTCACGCAGCGGTTCTACATCACCAACGCCTACCTCGCCCTGACGGGTTACGGCTGGACCAACTCCGTGTGGACCCACTGGAAGGGAGACGACGTGACGGACGTCCGTTACCGTACGCTGACGACCAAGCTCTTCAATCAGGTCTTCTCCGATCCCTACGACCGACAGGCCATCGCCGCATTCCTGAAAGACCCCAATTACGGAGTCCAGTTCAACCCCGAGCTGCTCTCGGCGACGGTAAACAGCGCCGACGGTTACAACGGACTTACGGAAGGAGTCAGCGCCGGCACGTCCTACACGCTGCTCACGCTGGCCACCTCGTCGAGCGGCGCCGAAGCGGTCTGCGTCAACTCCGTCACCACGAAGACCAGCACGGCCGCAGCCGCGTGGTTCGCAGCCGCAGCCTCGACCAACGCCAACTACGGCCCGACGCACAACACCGTAGCCGGCGTCATGAAGGGCATCGACATCGCAACGGTGCGTTACGCGATTTTCAAACAGAGCGCCCTGGCGAACGTCAGCACGGACAACTATCCGGCCGTGATCGAAGAGTTCGGACACGACCTCAAGGAGGAGTACCTCCCCTACATCAACGGAAACGGCTTTGCCATCCTCTTCACCGGGGAGAGCGGCGTAACGCCCGAAACCACGTACGTCTTCATGGCGACGGCGACCAACACGGTCGGCGACAAAGTCACCAAATGGGGTTCGGCGACCACCAGCGCGGCTCCGGACGCCGCCCGGGCGAAGGCGCAGGCCGCAACCCGAACGGACGAACCGCTCCGGTCGCCCGCCGGGAAACCCATCGCCAACCCCGAGAAGTTCATCTACCCGATGGAGAGCGTCCAGCTGCCCGCCGGAGCGAAACCCGAAGGCGACCTCTGGACCATCATTCACAACACGCACAACATCAAATAAGAGTACATCTATGAACAAGATAGCAGCAATTCTCTGGTGCATCCTGTCGCTGGCATGGACGACGGCCTCCTGGGCGCAGAACGTCGCCGTCAGCGGCAAAGTCACCGGAGCCAACGGCGAAGCCATCATCGGCGCGAACGTTCTCGTGGAGGGCACTACGCAGGGCATCACGACGAACGTCGACGGAGACTACACCCTGACGAACGTCCCGGCCAACGCCACGCTCGTCGTCTCCTACCTGGGCTACAAGACCGAGAAAATCCCTGTCGGCAACAAGACCCGCATCGACGTCACGCTCCGGGAGGACACCGCCGAGATCGAAGGCGTGATGGTCGTGGCCTACGGTACGGCCAAGAAGGAGTCGTTCACCGGTTCGGCCGCCGTCGTCAAGGGCGGCGAACTCCAGAAGCGCGTCGTGGGCAACGTCACCAAATCGTTCGAAGGAACCGTAGCCGGCGTGCAGGTCGCCTCCGGCGGCGGCCAGCCGGGCGAGGCGGCATCGGTCATCATCCGCGGCATCGGGTCGGTGAACGCCTCGGCGACACCGCTATACGTGGTCGACGGCATCCCCTTCGACGGGTCGCTCAGCGCGATCAACCCCGCGGACATCGAGACGATGACCGTGCTCAAGGACGCATCGGCAGGTGCGCTCTACGGCGCCCGCGGAGCCAACGGCGTCATCGTCATCACGACCAAGAAGGGCAAGAAGGACAAAATCCGCATTTCGTACAAGGGCAACGTCGGAATCGCCTCGCGCGCCATCCCCCGCTACGACCTGGTCGACATGAAAGATTACGTCGAGATGAGCTACGAAGCGCTGCGCAACAGCGCCCAATACGGCACGGGCATGGATTTCGAGGGCGCGAGCCGCTACGCCGCCGCCAACCTCGGCCAGCAGATCGGCGGACTGAAGAATCCCGAATACTACAACCCGTACAAGAACTACACGTGGGAGACGCTGATCGACCAGTCGACGGGCAAGATCCGTTCGGATGCCAAAGCTGCATGGAACGAGAACTGGCTGGACGAAATCAGCGACAATTCGGCCATACGCACCGAACACATCGTCTCGGTGAACGGCGGTTCGGAACGCGCCAACTACGTCGCATCGCTGGGATACTACATGGAAGACGGCATTCTCCAGAACACCGACTTCTCCCGCTACACGGGCCGCGTGGGCGCCGATTCGCAGGCTAAGAGCTGGCTCAAGATCGGCATGAACGCCAACTTCGCCCACAGCGAATCGAGCTACCAGAGTTTCGAGGACGCAAGCACGGCGAACGTCTGGTACACGGCGCAGTTCATGGCCCCGGTCTATCCCGTCTACCTGAAGGACATGGCCGGCAACAACGTGCGCGACGCCGACGGGCGGCTGCAATACGAATACGGATCGGAGGATGACAACGGCTACGCCAACCGCCCCTCGGCCCAGGGCTTCAACTCGAAGGCCGAACTTTACAACAACAAGGCCTACTACACCCGCAACTCGCTTTCGGCGCGCAGCTACATCACCTTCGGGACGGTCAGGGAGGAGGCCCGGCTCTACGGACTGAAACTCACGATGAACTTCGGTACGGACTACACCGACTACCAGCGCACGCTGGTCTACGACAAGGAGCACGGCAACGCGGCCCAGCAGGGCGGACGCCTCAGCAAGACCAACACCCGCACGCTGAGCTACACGTTCAACCAGCTGCTGACCTACGACCGCACGTTCGGCGACCACTCCCTCAACCTGCTGGCCGGCCATGAGTACTACCGCTACAAGTACAACTACGCCCTCGGCGAAAAAACCGGCATCGTCGGCGGGATCGACGAGTTGGGACCCGCCGTGACGACCACCGACAACAACAGCTATTCGCACAACTACGGCGTGGAGTCCTACCTCGCGCGCATCAACTACGGCTTCAAGAGCCGTTACTACATCGACGCCAGCTGGCGAACGGACGGTTCGTCGCGCTTCCATCCCAGCGACCGCTGGGGCCATTTCTGGTCGGTGGGCGCCTCGTGGCGCATCTCCGAAGAGCAGTTCATGGAGAACACCCGCCAGTGGCTCGACAACCTCACGCTGAAGGTTTCATACGGCGTACAGGGCAACGACAACCTGGGAACCTATTACGCATGGCAGGGTCTCTACGACTACACGTGGCCCAACGCCACCGATGCGGGCGCCTTCGTCGACAAGCTCGAAAACAGGAAGGTGACCTGGGAGAAGAACGGCAACCTCAACGCCGGCATCGAAGCCACGATGTTCGGCGGCCGACTGGGCGTTTCGGTCGAGTACTACAACCGCAAAACGCGCGACATGCTGCTCAACAGTCCGCTGCCGATCTCGACCGGATTCACGGGCTTCAACGACAACGTCGGCTCGCTGCGCAACCAGGGGCTCGAGGTCTCGCTGCGCGGAACGATCCTCGACAAGCGCGACTTCCGCTGGGACGCGACGCTGATGGGTTCGTTCAACCGCAACAAGGTGCTCTCGCTCACGGGCGGCCAGGATGTCATCACGTCGGGCATCCGCGTCATCGAGGTGGGGCGGCCGATCTACACCTTCTACCTGCCGAAAACGGCCGGCGTGGACCCCGCCACGGGCAAGCAGCTCTACTACGCCTACTGGACCCAGACGGTCAACGACGAGGGGGCGCTGGTGAACACGCGCTGCGACGAGTACATCACCGACAACGTGGCGATGGCCACCTTGAGCAAATACTACCACGAAAGCCGCGAGCCGAAACTCTTCGGCAGCATCGGTTCGACGTTCACGATCCTGAAGAACATCGACGTCTCGTTCCTGACGACCTATTCGATCGGCGGATGGGTTTACGACGGACTCTACAACGGCTCGATGTACGTGCAGTACGCCGGCAACAACTGGCACAAAAACGCCAAACGCCGCTGGCAGAAGCCGGGCGACAAGACCGACGTGCCGATGCTCGAAGTGGGCGGCTCGTACGCCACGGCCAGCAACTCGCTGATCGACGCTTCGTACTTCGCCATCAAGAACATCACCGTCGGCTACACGCTTCCCAAGCGCTGGCTCAAGAAGATCGACATCGAGTCGCTGCGCATCTACGCCACGCTGGACAACATCGCCATGTTCAACCACATGGACGGCATGGACCCGCAATATAACTTCACGGGATCGGTGGCTTACAGCTACACCCCGTCGCGCGTGATCGCATTCGGTATCGACCTGAACTTTTAACCACGGGAGAAAACAACTATGAAAAAAGCAATATATCTTATCATCGCACTGATCGGCTTATCAGCCCCCTCGTGCAGCGACTCGATGCTCGATTTCTCCCCGACCGACTCGGGTTCGGGCAAGGAACTGCTCAAATCGGCATCCACGGCCATCACTTCGGTCAACGGCGTCTACCGCTCGATGTGGACGGCCGGATGGTCCACGACCGCAAACACCCACCAGTGCTTCGGCATCGCGGCCTACAACCTGGCGCTCGACTGCATGGCCGACGACCTGATCATGCAGTCGCAGGGCAACGGCTGGTTCTGGGGCGACCACTGCTACAACGTCAAGAGCAACTACACTTCGTCGGCCTTCCGGTCGTACGACGTCTGGTACGCCAACTACAAATGGATCGCCAATGTAAACTACATCATCGACGCCGAGCCGGAAATGGCCGGAACGGAGGCCGACGTGGCCTACGTCGCAGGACAGGCCTACGCCATCCGGGCGCTCTGCTACCTGAACCTGGCGACGTGGTTCTCCCGCGCCCCCTACAACTCCCTGACGGGCGCTTCGCGCTGGAACGAGCCCTGCGTACCGGTTTACACCACCGGCACGTCGATCGACACGGGCGGACAGCCCCGCGAATCGCTGCGCACGGTCTACGGCCGTATCGACCAGGACATCGACCGTGCCATCGAACTGCTCGAAAAGGCCAGGGAAACCACGCTGGCCGAGAATAACAAATCGCACATCAACCTCTACGTGGCCCTGGGCATCAAGTCGCGCGCCTGTCTGGCGGAAGGCGACTGGGACGGGGCATTCAAGGCGGCCAAGCGCGTGATCGACGAAGGCGGCTACGCCGTCGGCACGAAGAGCGACCTGACGGGCGGCATGAACTCGCTCGACAAGCAGAACGTCATGTGGGGCGCAGGCATTCAGGAGGCCGACCAGGCGGGCGGCTACGCCGGGTTCTTCACCCACATGGACAACAAGGAGGGCGCCTATGCCAAATCGGCTCCGAAGCTGATCAGCAAGCAGCTCTACAACCGCATCAGCGCGACAGACATCCGCCGCGACTGGTGGGACCCCTCGGACAAGGAGTCGCCCTACGTCAGCAAAAAATTCTCGTTCGCCAACGTGGCCTCCTTCCTGGGCGACTACATCTACATGCGCGTCGAGGAGATGTACTTCACGGCCGCCGAAGCGGCCCTGCGGCTGGACGACCTCAAGAGCGCACGCGAACTGATGAACACCGTCATGGCCGAACGCGACCCGGGTTACAGCGCCAACAACCGCAGCGGCACGCTGCTCGGCGCGACGACCACGACCTGGACCGGATCGTTCCTCGAAAACATCCTCACCCACCGCCGCATCGAACTGTGGGGTGAGTACGGCCGGCTGTTCGACGTCCGCCGCCTGGGCCAGGGCATCGACCGCCGGACCGACGACGGCTTCTCCGAGGAGTGCATTTCGATGATGAACCGCCGGAACGTCAACATCACCAAAGCCGACACTTACGACTGGGTGCTGACCATTCCCAAAGCCGAACTGGATGCCAATCCGAACATCAACGAGGAGGACCAGAATCCCTAACGAGCCTTTGAACCGTTGAAAATCAAGTACACTATGAAAAACATATCGAAATATCTGGGTGCGGGACTGCTGCTCTTCACCGCGGCCTGCAGCCAGACGCAGGAGGGCGACCAATACACCCCCAACAAGGACGATGCGAAGGCCATCCACTTCATCCAGTCGTCCATCCAGAAGGAGTTTCCGCAGGACGCCGTGCAGGGCGTGATCAACGTCGAAATCGCGCGTCCGGGCAACAAAGGCGCCTACAAGGTCTATCTGGCGACCAAGGACGACGACTACGAGCTGTTCTCGGTTCCGGCCGAGGCGACCATTCCCGACGGCAGCCACTCCGTGACGGTTCCCGTCGAGGTCGACCTTTCGAACTTCGTCATGGGTTCGAACTACAAGACCACGCTCTACATCAGCAGCCGGGAGGCGCGTCCGGGCGACAACGCCGCGCAGGTGGCGCAGTACTCCGACAAGGTGACCCTTTCGGCCACCTACGAACTGGAGTGGGAGACGCTCTACCGCACCACCGGAGAGGGCGAAGAGATCCCCCAGCTGGCAACCTACCACTACAACGGGTACTATTCGGGCCGCGATTCGGGCCTGGAGGTCGAGAAAGCCGTGGGAGCCAATATCTTCCGGCTGAAGGACTGGGCCAGCGGCGTGACGTTCAAGTTCGTCCTCCACGACGACAACACCTGCACCGTGCCGGCGCAGTCGATCGGCTACTACAACTCGAACTACAACGAGTACGTCTACGTCGCCGACATGGCCGTTTACACCGGCAACGACTCGGCGTACGCCAGCTATCCCTGCACGTTCGACGGCGAGAGCACCTTCTCGTTCTACCTGATCTACTACGTGTCGTCGGGCTATTTCGCCCAGGGGACCGAGAAACTGATCTTCGACACCGACATCGACACCACGCCCGTCGTGGAGATCGCTTTCGAGGGCATCGAGACCACGAGCACCGGATTCAAGGCTCCGAAACTCCACTTCTCGCCCAACGAATACACGAAGTACTACAAGGCCGCGGTCGTCGCCGGAGACATCACCGCCGACGCCGAACGGCAGCAGGAGGTGCGCCGGCAGCTGATCGACGACAAACTGGAGGCCGTGACCCCCGTGGTGACGCTCCTCGCGGACGACGCCTCGGTCTGGAACGTTCCCTCGGGCAACTACACCGCCGTGGCGCTGGCCTACGACTCGATCGAGACCCCCTGCAAGCTCTACACGCAGCGGTTCACGAACGACCCGAACGACGAATATGCTCCCCGATCGCTCGAATTCGAGTTCTACGCTCCGGAGAACAACCTCAACTACTCGCCCTACAACACGCTCATCTGGCAGATGCAGACCGCGAATGTGGCGGCGATGAAATATCTCTGCGTCAAAACCGCCGTCGCCGACTACCTGTGCGAAGCGCTCGGCATGACACTGGAGGAGGTGACCGCATCCCGGGGCTACGACGTTCCCGAGGAGATGATCGCGCAGCTCAACTCCCCCGAAGGCCGCGGCACGTCGTTCAGCCCGCTCGACGAAGGCAGCACGTACACACTCGCCCTGCTGATGTACAACTCGTTCGGCGACACGGCTTTCGTTTCGAAGAGCGCGTCGACGTTCGGTTACTTCGCCAAGGATTTCGACCGGACGAAGACCCTGGAGGACTTCATCGGCGCATTCGGCGTCACGGCGACCGTCGACGTCGATTCGCAGTCGTCCGAAAAGACCTTCCGCATGGACATCGCGCGCATCAACGACCGCGACGTGCTCATCAGCGGCATGACCGACATGCGCGACTTCGCACCCCAGCTGAAAGGCTACTACGACAAGGAGCTGCACATGCTGATCGTCGAACCCCAGTACGCGGGGATGTACAACGGCGCCTATGCGACGCTCGGCTTCTCGAACGGACTGTCGATCTTCTGGGGCGACGCCGGAATGGCCGTCGGCTACATCGGCGACACGCTCTACTGGGCTTCAAGCCCCTACTCACCCGAAGAGGTCAACAGCTACATGTTCCTGCTCTTCAGCACGCCGCAGGCGTCGAGTTCGAGCTACCTGCGCCAGTACGCCGGTTCGAAAACCTACTCGTCCCTCAAGATGAAGCCCCTCCAGCAGGCGTCCGCACAGACCGCTGCCCGCACCGCGGAATCGCGGACCGGAAGCATCGAGACCGGCGGACAGCGCTTCACGACCTACCTGACGGGCGAACGCGTCGCCGTTCCGGCGAAAGCCTCCGGAAGCACGGCGGCGAAAGTCCCGGCCGAAGGCAAGCGTCTGCGCACGGACCTCGTGCTCCACACCCGCTGATCCGCAGCCCGCACAACCGAAAACCGGATTTCCGCTTTGGGCGGAAGTCCGGTTTTTTCATAAAATCGCAAAAAACGGCGTCTCGGCGTGACAGTTTGGCGCGAATTTACTAATTTTGCAGGTTGTAAGGCGAAAACACAAAAAAACTCACGATATTATGCTTACGATAAAGCAAATCCGCGATGACAAAGAGGCCGCCGCACGCAAGCTGGCCAAGAAGGGCGTGGACGCCACGCCTGTCATCGAAAAGATCATCAGCTTCGACGACCGGCGCAAAGCCCTCCAGCTGGAACTCGACAACACGCTGGCCGCCCAGAACAAGGCCGCCAAGGAGATCGGCGCACTGATGGGCCAGGGCCGCCGCGAGGAGGCCGAGGAGCGCAAACGCTTCGTGGCGGACCTCAAGGAGAAGTCCTCGCGCCTCGAAGCCGAGCTGACCGACGCCCGGCAGGAGTTGCAGTCGGCCATCGTCTCGCTGCCGAACTTCCCCGCCGAGATCGTCCCCGAAGGCAAGACGGCCGAGGACAACCTCGTCGTCAAGCTCGTGGAAAGCTACACCGCGCTTCCGGAAAACCCGCTGCCCCACTGGGAGCTGGCCCGCAAGTACGACATCATCGACTTCGACCTGGGCGTGAAGCTCACCGGCGCGGGATTCCCCGTCTACAAGGGCAAGGGCGCACGGTTGCAGCGCGCGCTGATCAACTATTTCCTCGACTGCAACACAGCGGCCGGCTACCTCGAAGTGGAGCCGCCCGTGATGGTCAACGAGGCTTCGGGCTTCGGCACGGGACAGCTCCCCGACAAGGAGGGGCAGATGTACCACGCCACGGTAGACAACTTCTACCTCGTTCCCACGGCCGAGGTTCCCGTGACGAACATCTACCGCGACGTGATCCTCGAAAAGGAGGATTTCCCGGTGAAGATGACCGCCTACACCCCGTGCTTCCGCCGCGAGGCCGGGTCGTACGGCAAGGACGTGCGCGGACTCAACCGCCTGCACCAGTTCGACAAGGTGGAGATCGTGCAGCTCTCGCTGCCCGAAAAGAGCTACGAAGCATTGGACGGCATGGTGGCCCACGTGGAGAGCATCGTCAAGGCCCTGGGCCTGCCCTACCGCATCCTGCGCCTGTGCGGCGGCGACATGTCGTTCACCTCGGCGCTGACCTACGATTTCGA
>ERZ780149.1270-NODE-1270-length-28607-cov-8.314619_pt1 | contig 28607 bp, 28 predicted proteins | sample MGYA00511367_ERZ780149 | MGnify/ENA primary metagenome ERZ780149 (study PRJEB29588, sample SAMEA2153852) | human gut metagenome | biome: human gut; feature: human-associated habitat; material: faeces | place: Denmark | collected 2008/2010 ... | reverse complement strand
ATTTTTCATCAGTCGGGGTGACTGGATTCGAACCAGCGACCACACGCCCCCCAGAGGAGAAATTTATTTTTTCCGATAAGAGTAATTAACTTTATTTTAGTATATTTACATCACGTACAGAGAATTGCGATTTTGCCTTATTGTCATCTATTGCGATTTTTCTTGTACCACTTTTGTACCACCATCTATTTTACATCGGAAAATGGCCTACTCTGTTCGCATCGTTTTACGGAAATACAAACCCAATTCAATGGGGTATCACATTCTCCAATTATGCGTCACTAAAAACAGCAGTCGCAAGCGCATCAGTCTGAAATTATACGTCGATCCGGCCTATTGGGACAATTCGGCCGAACGACTTACCATCGAACGGAATCTGAAAGGCGAAAAGCAGCGGGAGGCCAATAAGAAACGAATTCAGGACAATGCTTTTTTGGACAAAGTCAAAGCCCGCGCCCGCGAGATTATCGAGAAATTCGAGATAGACGGCATCGACTGGACACTGAACCAATTTGAGGAAACATTTTTGAACCCCTCCAAGCAGGGAAAATTCTGCGCATACCTCGAAAATCACATCCAAACATTAAGGGATACCGGACATACGGGCAACGCCAAATGCTATTTCGAAACGCTTCGACTGCTCAAATATTACGACGGCAAACTGAGTCAACGGCTGTTTTCCGACATCGACCTGCGTTACGTGCGCAATTTCGATACGTTCCTGCAAAAGCGGGGTTGCAAGGGCAATACCCGCAAATATTATTTCAAGGCATTGCGGGCTATATTGAATCAAGCGAAACGAGAAGGTGTCGGTTCGGAAGCGGCCTATCCTTTCGTCAAAGGCGGCTTCGAGATTGCCAAGTTGGAAGAAGCGACCGAGAAACGCTACCTCCCGCCTCAAGACTTGCAAAAACTCAAAGATACGCCCGCACAGAATCCCCAAAACGAATACGCCCGGCAACTCTTTCTTTTTTCTTACTACTGCTACGGAATGTCGTTCGTCGATATGGCCTACCTTACGACCGATCATATTCAACGGCTGGCTGACGGGAATTATATCGTTTACAAACGCAACAAAATCAAGCACCAAAAGAACGCAACTGCCATCCGAATCCACATTACGCCGGAGATTCAGGGATTGATCGAACGGCTGAAATCTGCCTCGCCAACCGTCGAAAATTATTTGTTACCGATCATCACTTGTTCCGGCTATACGGGCGAGAAGCTATACAACCACATCCGAAGCCGTTACGCCAAATATCAGAAATATTTGAAATCGTTGGCCGAAGAACTCGGCATCGATTATCATTTGACCAGCTATGTAAGCCGTCATACAATGGCAATGACCTTGCAATACAATAAAATCCCGCGCGAAATCATTTCGCAGATGCTCGGTCATGCCGACCTTGAGACGACCAACACCTACCTCGACAGCTTCGACAACAAGGTAATCAACGAGGCAGCAAAAGTTTTGTAATAGGCCAACAATGGTTTAATATTTTTTGTATATTTGCGCTATGAGCGTAAAAAACGAGTCGAAAATAAACCAATTACTGCAAGAGGTTCCGGCTGGAGCCGTGTATCTGACCTCGTGGATGAAGCAAAATAACATACCGCATTCCACCCAACACAGATACGTCGAATCCGCTTGGCTGACCCCCATAGGCACGGGTGCAATGATCCGCACGGGCGATACGCCTACATTATACGGAGCCATGTACAGCCTCAATACACAGGCTGACAAACATCTGACAATCGGAGCCATGTCGGCATTGGAGATACACGGATATTCGCACTACCTCCCGATGGGCAGGCCAACCGTTTCGCTGTCTGCGCCACAAAAGGAGTATTTACCGCTTTGGTTCAGAAAATACGACTGGGGAGTTACGCTCCGGCTGTTTACCACCGAAATATTCAATTCCGACACCGGAATCACCACCACCCGACAAGGGGTTTTCGAGTTGCCGATCTCTACCCCAGAACGGGCATTTATGGAGTGTCTGCACCTCGCTCCGCAATATTACGACATTACCGACCTCTATTATGTGATGGAAATGCTGTCGATACTCCCGCCAAAGAATGTGCAACGACTGTTGGAGGAGTGCCGTTCCGTCAAAGTGAAGCGGCTGTTCCTCTTTATGGCCGAAAAGGCCCATCATGCGTGGTTCGGGGCCCTCAACCTCGACAAAATAGACCTCGGCAGTGGCAAGCGGGTAATCGCCAAAGGAGGCGTTTACGATAAGAAATACCAAATCACTATTCCGGCAGAACTGAAAAATGATTAATCAAGAGTACAAAGAGCGCGTGCGGCTGTTGCTCCGCATCATCCCGATTATTTCGACGGAAGAATGTTTTGCCGTTCACGGCGGCACGGCAATCAATCTGTTCGTGCAAAATCTGCCGCGATATTCGGTAGACATCGACCTGACCTATATTCCCGTCGAGCCGCGGGAAGCAAGCCTCGCCCATATCAAAGAACGGCTGAAAGCGATAAAGGCAAAGATCGAGGCTGCAATACCGGGCATTGCAATACGCGAAGTTCCCAACAAATTGATCTGCACCCATAACGGGCATTTCGTCAAAGTAGAGGTAAACGACGTGAAGCGCGGCATTATCGCACCGCCCATCGAATTGCCCTTATGCGACCTCGCCCAAGAAGATTTCGGCGTATTCTGCAGAGCCCGCATCGTTCCGCTGTCACAACTCTACGGTGGCAAGATCACGGCGGCACTCGACCGCCAGCACCCGCGCGACCTGTTCGATGTAAGTCTGATGCTCGATTATATCAAAGACTTTGACCAGATCAAGCGCGGTTTCATCTTCTGCCTGCTGGGAAGCGACCGCCCGATCTTGGAGTCCCTTAATCCTAATTTCAACGACCAGCGCGACGCCCTGACCAACCAATTTGAGGGCATGTCCTCAACGCCGTTCACCTACGAGCAGTACGAAGCGACCCGCCGCCGACTGGTCGAGTATATCAACGACCATCTGACACCGACCGACAAAGCATTTTTACTCGGATTCGAGGACGGGACGCCGGATTGGGACGCATCGGAATACCAAGATTTCCAGCATTATCCGTCGGTTCAATGGAAGCTACTCAATATTAGAAAGCTGAAAAGGAAAAATCCACAAAAGCATGAGGACGGCATAATCAAGTTGCAAAATTATTTTGGATTCTAATGTACGAAGACATAGTAGATTACGATGACTTTTCAGAAAGAGTAGGTTCTGAAAACGACATCCTTGACCTAATTTACAATGAAATTTGGAAGAGAACATATTGCCCTAAATGCGAAAGATTCAACACCCACAGCAGAAGCAAATACGCTTCAAAAAATATTCTTTGCCATCATTGCAGTATACAATGGTCTATCCTGCAAGAGACAATATTTTTCAAGACACGCATCGATTTAGTTAAATGGAGCTATGTCATCTATGCAATATCGTTTTACCCCCGAAAAGTATCTGTTAAATGGCTCATGACCGAATTGAAAATCAACTCCTATAACACAGTCTGGCATATGGCAAACAAAGTTAAAACTGTTGCCAACCATAGCCCAAAAGACAAATGTATTTTCAGAGAATTAGAAAAAATATTTCGTCGGCATAGATTTATATAACAGGATATAAAATTCATATAACAGGATAAATTATATAAACGACACAAAAACCGCATAAAAAAAGCAAAAAAACTTCAGCCAATAGTATCTTTTCCTACATTACATCTTATAATCAATACAATATGACTGGGAACACCAGTCATATTTTTTGTCTAATCCATAAAAAAACGATATAAAATCTTCAAAATAAAAATACACAAAATATTGACAATCAATATTTATAAGGAATATTTATAATAAAATCAAAATACTGTCAAAATATCCATTCGTATTAGGAGTGCATAACTTAATTTTTTAAGATTATGCATACTAATTCTTTCTCAAAATTCGGGGATGATTTCCCCATCGCGGGACTCTCGGTAAAGCAATTTATCGAACTCTGCGTGAGCCTCGGCTTCGGCAATCGCCCCAACTCTTATCCTAATAAGCCGGAATCACCTCCACCAGAAATTATGGGCATCAATGATGTGATTAAACTTACAGGCTATTCAAAGGCCACGATCTACAAGTTCACACATCAACGACTCATCCCATTTCATAGACCCGCCCACGGGGGACGGCGCTTGGTGTTCATCCGACAGGAAATCGAAGACTGGATGAAAGAGAATTCAATCCCCACCGTCGGGCAATACTGTAAAGAACAATTAAAAAAACTTAATAATTAAAAAATTTATGAAAACAGAATTTAACCCTTTGGAAGCACTGGCCGACATTTCTGAAGACGAACTGAATGAATTTATCGAACTACAGGAGGAAGCTCCCAAGAAGCGCCGGAGACAAAAAACCCGAGAATCCTTTGTGTGTTTCATCTCATTTTACGAATCTATTAAATTAATGCCGGAACGGCTCCATTTAAGAGCATTCAGAGTATTGATGGATTATGCATTCTATCAGAAGGAACCGCCTACAAAGACACCAACACGTATTATGCAATCTTTCGTCAGTTGGCGGAAGCAGGTGGATGTGAACTCGCAAAAATATGATAGGAAAGTCGAGAGTAATTGGGGCGGGAAAGATGGTGACGAGAAAGCGGATAATGACGGGACTTAAAACATCCCGTCTTATTTCTCAGAGCAATAACCGGACTGGAAACATACAAGAAACAGGCAGCAAATCAATACACAACACACTGAATAACAAAATCATATCCAAAACCATCGGATAAAATGATAATTTCAAACGCAATGAACCAAAACAATAAACTCACACTCTCAAGGACAAACACCGTTGTTAGGATTCCTGAAGACATAGTTGGGCCTCAAGTTTCGCTCTTTGCAAACGTAGTTAGCACAATCCCTGTCGCAACGGTCGATTTATGGACATTTTTATTAACAGCCTCCTACCAAAATATAGTAGACGAATATCGAGGCACTAAAGATCCGGACATACGCGCCAAAATCAAGAAATTCGAGATACCGTGCGTAACCGTTGCCGGGGTATTCGACACCCGCGCCAAAAAGAGGCTTCATCATCTTCATAGCAGCTATATCTGCATCGACATTGATGGGAAACAGAATCCCCGTGTAAAAGGGCGATGGAACTTGGTCAAAAATATGTTGAAAGAAAGAATCAGCAGTTTATGCTATGCTGGGCTATCTGTTGGAGGCGATGGATTATGCTGCATCTTTCGAATAGCTTATCCTGAACGCCATAAAGCTCACTTTTATGCTCTCGTGGACGAAATACAAGAACGGACGCCACTAATCGTCGATGAAAGTGGCAGCGATGTCGTAAGGCTGCGTGTGGCCAGCTATGACCCTCATCCCTATTTCAACCCTGATGCTCCTCCGTACTTGTATTACAAGCCGAACAAATACAGTGCGCCGCGCAGGGTGAAGAAGGCTCGAAACGCCGAAATGGATGTAATCACAAAACAACGGGCATATTCACTAATAAAAATAATTCAGAAAAAACAGATTGATATCACTGTTGGACGTGCCGTCTGGAAATCCATCGGACAAGCTCTCGCCAGTGAATTTGGGCCCGAAGAAGGGTTACGACTTTTCCACTTGGTAAGTAAATGGCATCCCGATTACGATCCTACTGAATGCAATGAAATGTTTGACTGGTGTATCAAAAATCACGATGATGTGGATATAGCCACTTTCTTTTATCATTGTCAAAGGTATAATATAACTTTCAAATAACCCCATCGTGCCGCGAGTGAAGCCGGAGCCTTCGAAGGCTCCGGCTTTTTTATTATATCTGCATCCCTGCGTAGATAATACCCGAAAGCATGTTTGGCGAAATTTGCACAACAAGGCCCCGATGGGTGTCGTCAATTGCGAAATATTTTTTTACCTTTGTCTTGTCGCGCAAGCGGCGTATATTGGTGAAAGTGTTTCGATTTAACCTCGAATAGGAATCTGGAAAATTCAATTTGCTGAGGGTAAACGACGACACTCATCACTTGTATTGGTATGCGAGATCATAATCCCCATACTATACAGGTGTGGGGTCTTGTGTCAGTTTATTTCAGCAAAGGTATTCCAGAACCTCTATTCGAATAAACCGGGCAGCTCCACACTTTCTTTTTGCTATTGACCCAGCCATACAGGAGCCGAGTGGCAATAAAATTTGAGTCGGAATTCAAATTTATATTGCTATGAAAAAATCAATACTATGTGTCGTAATTCTTGCGGTTTGCATAGTCGGTGCTTGTAGTAAAGAGCACATCGATTCTGATCCTAATAACGGGAACGGAGGGAACAATGGAAACAACCCTTCATCGGAAATAAAACTGGAACTTTCCGAAACGCACCTTTTTGCAAGTTCCGATGCAATTACAAAAACCGTTGCATTGACAGCAAATGCGGATTGGAGCATAGACCAGAATTTCACGGAAAGCGAATGGGCATGGTGTTCGGTAACTCCCACATATGGAAGTGCCGGAACGACGACCCTGACGGTCGATATACAGGCGAACGGATACGATAAGAGAATCCATGATTTTTCGATTAGAAGCGGAGATACCGATATTTTACTGACCATTGAGCAGAAGCAGGTCGTATCTTTTTTAATCGGGGGAAGCCGGGAATTTATTTTTTATGACGAAGGCGGACAAGTCGAATTGACGGGAGGTTCCTCCGTAGGGTGTGAAATTGCATATCTCGACGGAACGGCGGATTGGATTTCCGAAGAGAAAGACACTCGGGCATTCGAATCGTTGAATTTCCGGTTTAGAGTCGCGCCCTACGACGGTATGGAGTCCCGGCGCGGACGAATCGTTCTGAAAGCGCCCGGAGAAGACTTGGCGGACACCGTGCAGATCATTCAATACCATGACAAGGTGATCGACATTCCCGATCCCTATTTCCGGAAATATTGCCTGACAAATTTCGACATGAATAACGACGGCGAGATTACCAAACGTGAAACGGAAGGTGTCAGGGAGGTTAAGCCCGCTAAGTTGCACATTCGGTCGGTGAGGGGTATTGAAGAATTTGCCGATTTGAGATATTTTGACTGTTCTGGAAATCAAATTTCCGAATTGGACGTTTCGAGAAACGAAAAACTATGGTCGTTAAAGTGCGATAAAAATACCTTAACCTCACTCGACGTGCGAAGTAATAAAGAACTAGCTATTCTTTCGTGCGATGATAATCAAATATCTACATTTCTGTTCGACCAGCACAAATGGTTTAGTTTCAGTTGTTCCGGCAATCGAATCTCGACCCTCGGCACGGATCCTATCGGCGCAACATATTTCGATTGTTCCAATAATTCCATAAAATCGTTGGCATTGGATACATCTTTTATTCAAGAAAGTTCGTTATCATCAGTTTCTTGCAATAACAATCTCCTGTATGAACTCGATTTAAGCAAGTGTACCAATACAGCCTATCTATATTGTAATGAAAATCAGTTACAACGACTCGATCTTTCAAATTGTAAGAAACTTACACATTTGAGTTGCGACGATAATCGACTCGAAGATCTCATTCTTCCCGAAAACGGACTGTTATCTGATATTTATGCCGCTGGGAACCGATTGAAAAATATAGATTTACAGCAGTCGATTTTCTTGACCTCGCTATGGATTTCCGAGAATGAGCTGGAGGCGCTGGATTGCAGCAGTTGCGTGTCTTTGGAACTTCTTCATTGTTATAAAAACAAATTGCAATCTTTGAATCTGTCGAACTGTCCGATGTTAATATACATTGATTGTGCAGACAATTTGCTGACAACACTCGACGTAAGCGAAACAGGACTGAATAAATCCAGTTATCCTTCTCCGCTCGATTGCGCTCCGATGCCAACGTTGGAAAACGTATATCTGAAAGAAGGCTGGACAATCAATGGAATCAATTATAATAGGAATCAATGGTATATCCCCGAAACGACGCAAATTCTTTATAAATAAATTATTAACTTTTAATCTTTTGAATTATGGCAGGTACATTATGGAGTGTTACGGCAACTAAAAGTGCCGGTAAATTGACGAGAGGAATGACCGTGGAAATTCTCGTGGTGGGGACTATGGCCCGTCCGAGTGCAAAACAGATCATCGAAGCGATTGAAAGCAAGTACGGTGTAACCGTTGCGAGTTGCCATTGCGGATATGGAAATTTCGAAATTGTAAAATTAGGCTGATTATGAATTACTGTCCGACATGCAATGAAACCGGAAAATCGCAGGGCGATCATCGGTTCGTGCTGGAACAACCCGGCGAAAGGATGCTGTTGGTCGTCGGCCTCAATCCGAGCACTGCGGACGAAACACATCCCGACCCGACGGTGCGCAAAGTCGTGGGATTCGCCGAGGGCGGCGGTTACGACGGATTCGCAATGCTGAACCTTTCGTCGGAACGTGCGACGGACAAACGGAGCTTGTCGGCAACGTTGGACGACGCGATGTACCGGAAAAATCTGGATGTCGCGGCCGATCTGCTGCAACGTTATCCGGCAGCGGACATATTGGTCGCTTTCGGAAACGATATTTCGATAAGACCTTATTTGAAACAGTCTTTTCGGGATTTATACAGCGTGCTGCGTGCGAGTCGGGGGCAATGGTTTCAAATCGGGAGACTTACGGCGAAAGGAAATCCCCGCCATTCGCTTTATGCCCGATACGACCGGGGATTGGTGCTGTTCGAGGTGGAAAAATATATGACAAACTTAAATAACGATCGACGATGAAAAAACTGTTTTTTGCAAGCCTGTGGGCTTTGGCTTGTTTGGTCGTAGCTTGTTCCGATGAAAAAGACGAACCGAACGACGAGTCCGGATCGATCGTCGGCGAATGGGTATTTCAGAGGAACGAGTATTACCGGAACGGGAAACTGGTCGACAGTTTCACGGCCGTGGAAGAGGAGGACAAAGCGATTGCGATCTTTCGGGAAGACGGAACCTATCGTTATTACGATTTCCCGCCCGAGGAGTATTACGACGGGACCTACTCTTATGACGAAATGTCGGGCGTGTTGACGACGGATGACGGAGTGAATGAACAGACTTGTCTGACCGAGATAACCGTCTCGACGATGAAATGGATTTACGAAGAAGGCGACGGCGAGGTGCTCGTCGAATATTATTCACGGAAGTGATCGGGCGCCGGAACAGTCGGCTCTCGGGACGGGAACACCGTCCCGATTTTTTTACGGATAAGTACGGAACAGTCGCTGCCGATTTCGGGAAAGTCCGGAGAACGGAGTTTCCTTTTTCGGCCAAATGTTTACTTATATTCCAGAATTTCGGAAATAACGACCAAATAATTTGTCGACGCGGCATTTAATTCCTACTTTTGCGCCGGATTTTTGTCTCGGAACGGAGCGCGTTTCGGGGCGTAACGGTTTAAAATTTGTGCGAATGAAAAGACTTTTGACGCTTCTCGTGGCCGTCGTCTCGGCGACCGGTCTTCGGGCCGAGGGCTATCAGGTAAACAACCTCTCGACCCGCCAGACGGGTATGGGCCATGTCGGCACGGCCATGAAACTCAATTCGGAATCCATCTTCTTCAACCCCGCTGCCACGGCGTTCCAGGATTCGAAATTCGACCTGTCGGTCGGCGCTGCGGGAATCCTTTCCTATTGTACCTACACCCCTTCGCCCACGATGGAGAACGGTTTCTATTCGGGCAACCGTCCCGAGTGGGAGTCCGACAACAAGATGTCGACGCCGATCTACGCCTATTTCAACTACAAACCTTCCGACCGCTGGGCCGTCGGCTTGGGTTTCTTCACGCCCAACGGTTCGTCGATGAACTGGGGCGACGACTGGCCCGGCGCGAATCTGGTGCAGGAGATCAATCTGGCGGCCTATACCGTGCAGCCGACCGTGTCGTTCAAGCTCTGCGACCGGGTGTCGATCGGTGCGGGTCTGATGATCACGTGGGGTAATTTCGATCTGTCGCGTTCGATGCTTCCCGTCGCGACGGGAAGTGCCACGGCAGCCGGAGGCCTTCAATTGGCAGCGAGCAAGTTGCAGGCACAGGTCGATCAGTTGGAGCAGTTGCCCTCGACGCCCGAGATCGCCGCTCAAATCGCCGCTTTGAACGGATATATCGGTCAGGCCAATGCCGGAGCCGGTTATTTCGCGGCGAATCATGCCGGCGAAGCGCTGGTGTCGGCACGGCTCGAAGGCTCGGCCGATGTGGCCGTAGGCGTCAATGCGGGCATCATGTGGGATATCAATTCCGAGTGGTCGCTGGGCATGTCATGGCGTTCGCGCATGAATATGAAGGTGGGCAGCGGTCGTGCGGCGCTCAGCTACGTTTCGCCCGAGACGCAGCAATACCTTACACTGCTCAACGCGCTGAGCACGATGGCCGGCGGCAGCGAAGTGATTCCCGGACTGGATCGGGGAACCTTCTCGGCCGAGCTGCCGCTGCCGACGACCGTGACGTGGGGCGTCAGCTTCCGCCCCGCACCCAAGTGGGAGTTCGCCGTCGATCTGCAATGGGTCGGCTGGTCGGCCTACGAGGCGCTCAACGTGGAGTTCAACGAGAAGGAGCTGGGCATCGACCCGATCTATTCGGTGAAGAACTACTCCAATACGCTCACGTTCCGGTTCGGCGGTCAGTACCGCGCCTGCGACTGGTTGACGGCGCGCATGGGTATGTACGTCGACGAAAGCCCCGTGAGCAGCGACTACCTCAATCCCGAAACGCCTTCGATGACGAAGGTCTCCTATACGGCCGGTCTGAGCTTCCGTCCCCGCAAGTACGTCTCGATCGACGTGGCCTACTGTTACGTTTCGTCGGCCGACCCCGAACGGACGGGTTCCTATCCGATTTACAGCTATCAGGACAACACGAAGCTCGAATCGATCTTTTCGGGTAATTACAAACTCCACGCCCACGTCCTTTCGTTCGGTGTGGGATTCAATTTCTGAGTCCGCCCGTTGTTTTTGCGGAAAAAACGCTATCTTTGCGGAGCCTGCCGTCCGACGGCCGGGCTCCGTTTTTTTCGGGGCTGCCCGCACTGCGGGGCGGGCTGCGAGGCTCCATAGTTCAAGGGATAGAACGAGGGTTTCCTAAACCCTAAATTCGCGTTCGAGTCGCGGTGGAGCTACAAATGCGGGGGGGGAGGATTGTCCGGTTCCCCCGCTTTGCGTATTTTTGCTGCAAAATAAACAGAGAATCCGATGACCCGACTCGCTATTTTCGATCTCGACGGAACGCTGCTCAACACGATCGGCGATCTGGCCGTCAGTTGCAACGCCGTGCTGGCGCTGCGCGGACTGCCGCAGCACAGTTACGAGGACTACTGTCGTTTCGTAGGCAACGGCATCATGCGGCTCGTGGAGCGCGCACTTCCCGAAGCACTGCGCACGCCCTACACGGTCGACGTCGTGCGGCGCGATTTCGTGGCGTATTATCTCGCGCATATCGACGAACATACGTTCCCTTACGAGGGAATTCCCGAATTGCTGGCCGAGTTGCAGCGGCGGGGCGTGCGGCTGGCCGTCGCGTCGAACAAGTTCCAGGCCGGCACCGAGAAGCTCATCGGCCGCTATTTCCCCGACATCCGCTTCGACGTGGTTCTGGGACAGCGTCCCGACGTGCCGCTCAAACCCGATCCGGCGGTCGTCGGCGAAATACTGACTGCGACGGGCGTCGCCGCCGGCGAGGTGCTCTACGTGGGCGATTCGGGGGTGGACATGCAGACGGCCGCCGCCGCCGGCGTCCGTTCGGCGGGCGTCACGTGGGGGTTCCGCACGCGTGCCGAGTTGGAGCAGAGCGGCGCCCGGCACATCGTAGACCGCCCTGCGGAGTTGCTCGGACTGTTGTAATCTTTCCGGTCGGTTCTTCGGAGCCGGATTCATCGCTGGTTATCAACGGAAAACGGAATCTCCGAGAGATTCCGTTTTCCGTTTTGTGCGGGCGGCGTTACGATTGGCAGTATTTATGTACATCATCGATCGTGATGGTGTCGCCGCTGAGGATGATGAGCCGTTCGATTACGTTGCGCAGTTCGCGGACATTGCCGCTCCACCGCATCGCCGAGAGCGCCTCCATGGCGTCGGAGTCGATCGGCTTGGGCGGGATGCCGTAGAGGGACGATATTTCGTCGACGAAATGCTGCGTCAGTTCGGGAACGTCGGAGGAGCGTTCGCGCAGGGGCGGGACGCGGATGACGATGACGCTGAGACGGTGGTAGAGGTCTTCGCGGAAATTCCCCTTGGCGATCTCCTCGCGCAGGTTCTTGTTGGTGGCTGCGATCACGCGTACGTCGACGTCGATGTCCTTGTCGCTTCCCACGCGGCAGATCTTGTTCTCTTGGAGGGCGCGCAGTACTTTGGCCTGGGCCGCGAGCGACATGTCGCCGATCTCGTCCATGAAGAGCGTACCGCCCGTGGCCTGTTCGAACTTGCCCTTGCGCTGTTTGATGGCCGAGGTGAAGGCGCCGCGTTCGTGGCCGAAGAGTTCGCTTTCGATCAGCTCCGAGGGAATGGCCGCGCAGTTGACTTCGACGAAGGGGCCCGAAGCCCGTCTGCTCTTGGCGTGGAGCCAGCGGGCGACCAGCTCCTTGCCGGTCCCGTTCTCGCCGGTGATGAGGGTACGGGTATCGAAGGCTGCGATCCGTTCGACGACCTGCCGCACGTTGCCGATGGCGTTCGACGAGCCGATGATGGGCTGCACGGACGAGGCGCGCGTGCGCCGGGCGCGCCCCATCGCATGTGCGGACATGCGTTGTTTGGGGAGCGGCGTCTGTGTCGGAGCCTCCTCTTCCGAGTAACGCCGCAGCGTATCGTAGAGACGGTTGATGTCGGAGGGGATTTGCAGGAAGTCCATCGCACCGTCGCGGAATGCGGTGACGGCGCGCTGAATCTGGTTGTCGCCCGCGCCCGCGAGTACGATAAAGGGAATTCCGAGCGGCGAAGCATTGCTGCTGTCGTCGGTGAGGACTACGTCGAAGGCCATTTGACGACACATTTCGGAAGCCTCCGATACGTCGTCCGTGGCTTCGATGGCATAACCTTCGTATGCGAGTCGTTCGCCGAGCGTCTTTCGCATACTTTTTGAATGGTCTAAAATTAAAACTTTTGTCATAAATATTCTGTTTTCTCTCGATTTTTTGTTTACATTTGTAGCCAAATTAGTGAAAATTTTCAGGCGAGTCAAACTCCAGTAAGTTCGGTGCAAACGCTTGCGGAGAGCCTTTTTTACCATTAAAAATTCGATGTATTCGGTCCGAACGGAACAATGTTCCGGCTACGGGACGGTCTGCGCGAATCAATTCCGTTATGAAAAAGAATTATAATTACACCCGCTGCAAACTTTTCCTGCCGGAGTACGGGCGCCATATCCACGAGATGGTCGCGTCGCTGCTCGAAATCGAAGACCGCCGCGAGCGGACGCGGCAGGCCAAGGCCGTCATCGCCGTGATGGGCAACCTGAACCCGCTGTTGCGCGATACGGCCGACTTCACGCACAAATTGTGGGATCACCTCTTTATCATGTCTGATTTTCAGTTGGATGTGGACTCTCCCTATCCGCGTCCCTCGCGTCAGGATCTGACGGTCGCACCGCGGAGGATGCCCTATTCGCAGCGGCGCATCCTGTTCAAGCATTACGGGAAATATGTGGGAGAGATGATCCGTTCGCTGGTCGGCAAAAGCAGTCCCGACGTGAGCCGGACGGTCGACAATCTGGCGCGTTACATGCGTGCCAAGAGCTACGAGTACAATCAGGAACACCCCAACAACGAGGTGATCATAAAAGATATAAGACAAATGTCCGGCGGGAACATTTCGATAGACGAAGCTGCTATCAATAATCTCCGAAGCGACTATAAACAACACTTTACGGCCCACCCCCAAAAAGGCCCCCAGCGCACCGGCGGACGTCCCGTGCAGAAAGGCCGTAACAATCCGCGTGCCCGTCAGGGCAATTATCAGCAGAATCACCAGGGGCAGTATCAGGGATACGTTAAAAACGGCCGTTCGTACAATTCGACCAAATAATTTTGCGTTATAAGGCAAAAAAGTTATATTTGTAGTTACGAAAATCCGGTTGCGGCAGGCGTATCCCGCCGGAAGCGGGATAGGGAACGGTGCGATTCGGCCCGTCGTGTTGCGCGGACGGCCTCGTGCGGGATATTCCCGCGGACGGAGACGTTCCCGGTACGCGCGGTCTTTCCTTCGTTCGCCGAAACCGAATATTGTGTGTTTCCTGCGTCGGGAAGAGCGGCACGCTCTCCGCGCTGAATGAAAACGTGCGAAAAAATGGAGAAAAGCAAGATAGTGATGGGAATTCTGGCGGCGGCGACGCTCGGCGCCTGCCAGTCGTCCAAGGTGAAGATTTCGGGCCGCCTGGTCGGGGCCGACGCCCGGCAGGTCTACATCGAACAGCTTTCGGCGGGCGGCAAGGCCCCCCTGATCGATTCGGTGTCGCTCGACGACGCGGGCAACTACCGGTTCGAATTGAAGAACGTCCCCTCCACCCCGTCGCTTTACACGATCTCCTACAACGGCGAGAGCGTGCCCGTGCTGATCGAGGGCGGCGACCGCCTGACGATCAATTCGGCGGGCAGTTTCGCCCGCAACTATACGGTCGAGGGGAACGAGGAGTCGTCGCTGCTGCGCGAATTCAACCTCGCCTATGTCGAGGGGGCTGAAAAGCTCAACGACATCGCCGCAGCCTATGCCCGCAACGGCCAGTCGGAGGAGGAGCTCAAACGCCTTGCCAAAGCCTATTCGGACGAATACCTGCGCATCAAGCGTGCGCAGCTCGCATTCATCGTCGAACACAAGGCGTCGATCGCGGCGGTCTATGCGCTTTCGCAGCGCCTGCCCGGCGACCGTTACCTCTTCAACGGGCAAGGCGACGCCGTCTACTACCGCACGGTGGCCGATGCGCTCGAAGAGCGCTATCCCCAGTCGCCCTATCTGGCGTCGCTCCATGCCGAGATTTCGCGCCTCGATGCGTTGCAGAACCTCTCGGCGACGGTCTCCGAAGCGGGCTTCCCCGATCTGGAAATCGCCGACATGTACGGCAAGAAGGTGCGGCTGTCGTCGCTCGAAGGCAATGTCGTGCTGATCGACTTCTGGTCGCCGTCGCTGGGTAACAGCAACGCGCTGAACGCCGACCTGAAACAACTTTACGAGAAATACCACGACAGCGGGTTCGAGGTCTACCAGGTGGCTGTCGAGACGTCGAAACCGATGTGGATCAATACGGTGCAGGAGCAGTCGCTGCCGTGGATTTCGGTCTGCGACCTGCGCGGCGAAGCATCGCCCGCGCTGACGATCTACAACGTCCGCAAACTGCCCGCCAACTACCTGATCGACCGCAAGGGCGACATCGTCGCCAAAGATCTCTACGGAACTTCGCTCGAACAGCAACTCGAAAAACTGTTGTAAGGGCGATGATCTACTTCGCCTCGGATATTCATCTGGGTGCCGGCGATCCGGCGACGGCGCGGCGCACCGAGCGTCGGTTCACGGCGTGGCTCGACGCCGTTTCCCGCGATGCCGAGGCGATCTACCTGCTCGGGGACCTGTTCGATTTCTGGTTCGAATACCGGCGGGTCGTGCCGCAGGGGTTCGTCCGCACGCTGGGCAAACTGGCCGAACTGACCGACCGCGGCGTGCGCGTGGTCTTCTTCACCGGCAACCACGACATGTGGGTGGGCGACTACCTGCACCGCGAATGCGGCGTGGAGATCCATACCGAGCCGCAGGTAGTGACGCTCGCCGGCAAGCGGCTCTTTCTGGCGCACGGCGACAATATCAACGTCGGCCACCTGCCGTGGCTCTGCTTCATGAATCGTGTTTTCCGGTCGCGGCCGCTGCGCTGGCTCTTTTCGTGGGGCGTGCATCCCGACTGGGCGGTGAAGTTCGGCCGCTGGTGGAGCGGTCGTTCGCGCAAGTCGCATGGCGGCGAGTCCGACCGGAGCGTGACCGAACCGTTGATCGCCTATGCCCGCGACCGGCAGCGGATCGATCCGGTCGACTACTATATCTTCGGCCACATGCACTACGCGCGCGACTATGCGGCCGACGGCCTGCGGGTCGTGCTGCTCGGGGCGTGGGACGCTCCGGCCTGTGCCGTGCTGGACGATGCCGGAAAGCTGGAACTCAAACGACTGTGACGTCATGAAACAATACCTCGATCTGCTGCGCAGGATTTGCGACGAAGGCGTCGTGCGGGGCGACCGCACGGGAACCGGCACGCGCAGCGTCTTCGGCCACCAGATGCGTTTCGACCTCGGCGAAGGATTCCCGCTGCTGACCACCAAGAAGGTCTTCCTGAAAGGGGTGATCCACGAGTTGCTCTGGTTTCTGCGGGGCGATACCAACATCCGCTATCTGGTCGAGAACGGCGTGCATATCTGGGACAACGACGCCTACCGCTATTACAACGAACTGTGCGTGCGCCACGGCGTGCTGCCCGTCGACCGCGAGACGTTCCTGTCGGCCGCAGGCGGGGAGTCGCCCGTCGAGGGCTACCGCTTCGGCGATCTCAACCACGTCTACGGCTGGCAGTGGCGCAGTTGGGGACGGCCCGACGGCAGTGCGATCGACCAGATCGCACGGGCCGTCGATACGATCCGCCGCAATCCCGAGTCGCGGCGAATCATCGTCTCGGCGTGGAATGTCGCCGAGGTCGACGACATGGCGCTGCCGCCCTGCCACGTACTGTTCCAGTTCTATGTGGCCGACGGGCGGCTGTCGTGCCAGTTGTACCAGCGTAGTGCCGACACGTTTCTGGGCGTGCCGTTCAATATCGCCTCCTATGCCCTGCTGACGCTGATGATGGCGCAGGTGTGCGACCTTCGTCCGGGTGATTTCGTCCATACGCTGGGCGATACGCACCTCTACCTGAACCACATGGAGCAGGTGGCCGAGCAGTTGTCGCGCACGCCGCGCAAGTTGCCTTCGATGCGGCTCAACCCCGCCGTGCGGTCGATCTTCGATTTCCGTTACGAGGATTTTACGCTCGAAGGCTACGACCCGTGGCCGGCGATCAAGGCTCCCATGTCGTTCTGAGGCGCCGGAACGACCGTTAAAAGTTGAAACTGACATGATTTCGATTATCGTAGCCGTTGCCGAAAACGGCGTCATCGGGGATAACAACCGATTGCTGTGGCACATATCCGAGGATCTGCGCCGATTCAAACGCATCACGACGGGGCATCCCGTGGTGATGGGCCGCAAGACGTGGGAGTCGCTGGGCCGGCCGCTGCCGGGGCGGGAAAACGTCGTCGTCACGCGGCGGGAACTGTCGTTCGACGGTGCGCGGACGGTGCATTCGCTCGACGAGGCATACGCTCTCTTCCCGCCGGAGGAGGAGGTGTTCGTCATCGGCGGCGCGCAGATCTACGGCGAGGCGCTGCCTGCGGCCGACCGATTCTACCTCACGCGCGTGCACCGCGCCTACGAGGGCGATACACGCTTTCCGGAGTGGGACGCCGCCGAGTGGCGGCTCGTCGGGAGCGAGTCGTTCCCCTGCGGCGAACGGTACGAGTATCCCTTCACGTTCGAGACCTACGAACGGAAGCGGTAGGGAGAAGAGCCTTTTTCGTTAAGCCGGATTTGTTCGGACTCTGCCGAGGTGAGAAATGGACGAAAGAGATCAACCATTTCATTAAGCCTAGTGCAGAGCCGAACTCGGTTCGAGCTCTGCCGAAGCGGGAAATGGAAAAATGAAATTCAATCTTAAAACCGAATAAGATGAAAAAGTTGTTTTTGTTGCTTTTGGCGGGATGCCTGTGGTCGCTTGCGGCCGATGCGCAGCCCGTGATCGAAAAACAGGGCTCGAAGAAGGAGCCTTTCACGTTCGTACAGATCGCCGATCCGCAGCTGGGCTTCTGCGACAAGGGGCAGGACTGGCGGTGGACGGTCGACAATCTGAAAGCGACCGTCGCACGTGTCAACGAGCTTAAACCGGCCTTCGTGATCGTGACGGGCGACCTGATACACAACCATAAGAACGCCGAGCAGGCCCGGGCCTACCGTGAGAACATCGCTCTGATCGATGCGTTGATCCCCGTGTTCCACATTCCGGGCAACCACGACATTCCCGACTACGGGGCCGAAGCCCTGGCGCAGTACCTCGACGAATTCGGTTACGACCGCTTCTCGTTCTCCTACAACGGTTCGGCGTTCATCGGGCTGAACAGCAATGCGATGGTCTGCGACAGCGAACGTGCGGCGGCCGATGCCCGCGCCCAGTTGGAGTGGTTCGGGAAGCAGTTGGAGCGCTATCGCAAGTGCAATCACATCTTCGTCTTCACGCATCACCCGCTCGTTTTGAGTCCCGACAGCCGGGTCACGCACAAATCGGCCTACGACGAACCTTTCCGCACGGAGTACGCCGCGCTGATGAAGAGATACGGCGTGCGTGCGATCTTCGCCGGCCACACCCATATCACGGGGCTGACCGAGGTGGCCGGTATTCCGATGATTATCGCGGGAGCGTCGAGCTATCCGCTTTACGGGGCCTCGACGGGCATCAACGTGGTCGATGTCACGCCGACCGGTTTTAGCAGCGAGTTCGTCGCCAACGATCCTGCCGATGGGAATATCCGGTTGCACTGACGGCGGCAGCGGAGCGGTAGTCCGTTCTGCGGGCAGGAAACGGCATCGGGGCGTTCGAGCAATCTCGAACGCCCCGATGCCGTTTTTCGTCCGTTTCAGTCTGCGACGGGTTGCAGAATGTTCCAGTCGGGGATGCCGATGACGGAGAGGAAGGGCGCGAAGGCCTCCTCCTCGCGGTCGGTGCCCGCGTCGCGGTAGGTCTCCCAGATCGGTTTCTTGCCGCCGGGGTCTTCGGCGTCGTCGGGATAGCGGCGCAGGCCGATGCGCAGCGTCCCCTCGTTGCGGTGGTCGAACCAGTTGTGCCACTGGATGCCGTCGATGCCGGGCAGGGCGGCGATTTTCTTCCAGCCGTAGGCGAAGCCCGCGCACTGGTTGCGCAGATCGGCTTCGGCGTAGGTGGGGGAGTTGGTTCCCGCTTCGGAGAGCCATACCGAGCGGCGCGTCGTGCCGCGGAAGAGGTTGGCCGGCGTCAGGGCCCATTTGCTGAGCACTTCGAGATTTTTGAGCGTGACGAAGGGGGTGTTCATCGCGAAAGTCGCATTCGGTTCGCGCCACGTACAGGGGTCGGAGATCGTCTCGGGGTAACTGTGGCAGGCGAGCGCCCAGCGAAAGTCGCCTTCCGCGCGACTGAAATCGCCGAGCAGCCCGACCATGTCGCGCACGGGATACCAGCCCGGGTTCGAAGCGCGGCTCCACGAATGGGAGAACGAGGCGAAGAATTCGGCGTTGGCGTCGTATTGGTGGACGATCGAGGCGCACAGGCGCATTGATTTGACGTAGGCGTTCGTATAGGTCGTAACGAGCTTGTCGTCGCCCATGTTGGTCCAGTCGACGCCGCCGTCGACTTCGTTGTGGACGATCCAGTGCGCGATGCGGCCGTAGGCGTCGTCCTCGCGGCAGTAGCGCTGCGCGAGGAAATCGATCATCGCCGCGTAGGCGCGCACGGCCTTGGGGGTGGTCATGTTGGGCATGGTGTAGGTTCCCCGCGTGTAGTCGGGGTGTTGCAGCAGGGCGCCGAGTTCGGCGTCGCGCGCCTCTGCGGCGGGATCGACCAGCAGGATCGCCGCGACGGTAATGTCGCGTGCGGCGGTTTCGCGGAGCGTGGCGTCGAGCGCATCGAGCTTTTCGGTGTCGAAATAGTAGGTTTCGCCGCAGTAGGCGTGTTCGACCATGCCGGCCTTTGCGGGCGACAGGTACATGAATTGCAACGGACTGACGTTGACCGTGGCGCTGGTGATGCCCAGGTCGTCCAGATCGCTCGTGTAGTCGCCGGCGTAGAATCCGCCCAGTCCCTTCTTCGACCGCATCGGTACGGGCGGCAGGTTGCGCAGCGCGGCGACCTCGTCGGCGTAGCGGCCGTGCGAGACGATGCGGTCGCCCTCGGCCGTGCGGCATACGACGGCCCATTGCGACAGCAGCCGGTCGTAGGGAAATCCTTCGGGCGAGGCCATGCGGTCGAACGTGACGTCGAACGGACTCTGCGTGAGCGGTGTGGCGTATTTCTGGTAGGCGGTCTCGATGCGGGTGATGTCGGCGTAGGGCGGCAGTTCGTAGAGCAGGAAGCTCCCTTCGCCCGCATAGCTGCCCGTGATGCGGATTTTGTCGGCGGTCGCCTCGACGCGGTCTACTTTGCTCGTGTACGATGCGTGGAGGTACTCTTTGAGCCGTTCCTCGTAGACCGATGCATTCTGGTCGTTCTCGTTTTCGGCCGCGTCTTCGGCACGTTCGGCGTCGGTCATTTCGCGCAGCCGCAGGTTGCGCAGGCGGATGTCGGCGTCCTTCACCGTGCCGAAGTCGATACGCAGCAGGTTGCCCGCTTCGCCCCAGAAGAACTCCTCGCGGCATTTGCGGATGCGCACGCTATACTCCTTCCATGTGTCGGCGGCCTCGAACGGCGTGGTGACGATCGTCCGTTCGACGTCGGGAATCACTTCGCCGTCGACTTCCGTCCAGAAGAAGAGCTGTATGTGGTCCGTGCGACGGTCGGTTTGATATTCGAAGGCCAGTACGTTGAGGTCGGCGGGGACGTTTCCGTCGAAGGGAACGGTGCAGAAATAGGGATCTTCTCCGGTAGTATGGATGTGGTAGACGCCCGTCGTCTCTTCTTCGATTTCGATGTCGTTCTGTACGCGGGGATCCATGTTCGGCACGAGCGTCAGCGGGGCGAGAGGCTCGGGGGCGGGCGGCGTGTAGACATCGGGGTCTTCGTTTTCGCAGGCACTCCCCGCGAAGAGCAGCAGTGCGGCGGCGAGCGTGTGCAGCGCGCCGTGCAGCAGGCGTCCGGAGCAGCCGGTTCCGGACGGGAATCGGAAATTCGTTTTCATGTTTTTCTGAAAATTTGGAAGTGACGAAGCCGTCGGCAGGCGACGTTCGTATTTTTCAATTTTTTAAGTAAAACAAGGCGCATGTCGGTTTACTGCATGGCCGGAACGGAAAAATTGCGCTTCGGAACGCCGCGTCCGGTGTGCGGAAGGCCGTTCGCCCCTCTCTCCGGTTGCGTGCGCCGGATGCGGGGAAGGAGGCCGTTCCGGCGCAACGGCGTTTGAAAATAGGTATTTATACTGTTTCCCGTCCGATACGTTACCGGTAACTTTGCCTGATGCAAAGTTGTAGGTTATGAGTCGTTATTTCGAAATGCTGATGGAGGACGTTCGCTTCCGCGAGGGGTTGAAGTCGTGCATGAACTGCGGGATCTGTACGGGAGTCTGCCCTGCGGCCGAGTTCTACGATTACGATCCGCGCCAGATCGTGGCGATCGTCCAGACGCGCGACGAGGAGCAGATCGAGCGTCTGTTGAAGGGCGACACGATCTGGTTCTGCGGCGAGTGCATGTCGTGCCGTCCGCGCTGTCCGCGCGGCAATACGCCGGGATATGTCATTCAGGCGCTGCGCACGCTGTCCCAAAAGCTGGGCTTTTTCGTCGAGAGCGAGAAAGGGCGCCAGCAACTCGCGCTCAAACGCACGATCGGCGAGAATATCCTGCGCACGGGGTATTGCGTGACGCCCAAGCTCGTCGTTCCCGACCTGCATCCCGAACAGGGGCCGGTTTGGAGTTGGGTCTACCGCAACGACCGCGAAATTTACTGCCAGTTCAACCCCACCTACGACCGTCCGGGGCCGGGCGCCGTGCGCCGAATCGACGACGCCACGCTCGGCGAGCTGCACCGCATCTTCGACGAAACGGGCGGTACGGCCTTCTTCGAGAACATCGAACGCTGCTCCGAGCGCAAGGCGCGCGAGTTGGGATACGACGGTGCCGACGAGCGTTATTTCATGGATGTATACACCCGCAATTCACAGAACGAGGATGAATAGAAATTGGCAAGACTACCAGAAGGAGATCGCCGACGACCGCTATTACTACGTGCGTAGCTGCATCCGGCAGAACTTTTTCCCGGGCAGCGAGAAGGCTTTTTTGGATATCATGCACGACGATCTGGGTCGCGACTGCTTCGACGATCCGCTCCACACCTCCTGCACGGGCATCGGCTATCACGCCGATATCGTGCCGTTGGAGACGATCATGACCGTCGTGGCGCGGCAGTTCGCGCTGATGGGCGAGGCGGGCTACGAGAACTTCATCTCGTCGTGCATCACCTCGTTCGGCATCTACACCGAGATACTGGCCACGTGGGAGGAGTTTCCCGAGACCGAGGAGCGGGCGCGCGAGGCGCTCTACAAGGCCACGGGCCGCACGCTGGTCAAGCCCAAGAATCTGGCGCACACGTCGGACGTCGTCTTCCACCACCGCGAGGCCATCGCCGCACGCGCCAGGCACCGGCTGGTGAATGTGCTCACGGGCGAGCCGCTGCGCGTGGTGGAGCATATCGGCTGCCACTACGCCAAGATCTTTCCCAAGTCGGGTGTCGGCGGTTCGGAGTTCCCCTACGTGCTCTCCGGCATGGTCGAGTCGTGGGGCGGCCAGTGCGTCGACTATCCCGAGCGGCGCCACTGCTGCGGCTTCGGGTTCCGCAACTATCTGGTGCAGGCCAACCGGGGCTATTCGGTGGCCAACACGCAGAAGAAACTCGAAAGCATGGCCCCCTACAAGCCCGATTTCATCGTGGCCAACTGTCCCGGCTGCGCGATGTTCATCGACAAGTGGCAGTATACGATCGCCGAGATGGAGGGCCGTACCTACGGCGAGAACGGGCACGGCATTCCGGTGCTCACCTACGAGGAGATGGCCGGACTGGTGCTCGGCTACGATCCGTGGGCGCTGGGGATGCAGATGCACCAGGTCGACGTCGAACCGCTGCTGGACAAGATGGGCATCGAATACGATCCGGCAGCCAAATATCTGGGAATGAACGGAAAATATATCGGACAACCCGCCTCCGCCATCGTCAATTGCGGTTCGCAGGATACGGTCTACAATATCAAACAGTGATGGGAAAACGCGTAATCGTCGTCGGCGGGGGAATCGCCGGCATGCAGACGGCATTGAAACTCTCCGCCGGAGGCGTCTCTGCGCTCCTGTTGGAGCGCGACGCCGACCTGGGCGGAAAACTCACGGGCTGGCACAAACTCTTTCCTTCGTTCACGCCGGCGCACGAGGTGCTGGACGAACTGCGCCGTCGGCTCGCCGCCAGCGACGTCGAGGTGCGCACGCGGTGCGAGGTCGCGGAAGTGGCGCGCGACGGCGTGATGCTTTCGACGGGCGAACGGCTGGAAGCCGACGCCGTGGTGGTCGCTACGGGCTTCACCCTTTTCGACGCCCGCATCAAGGAGGAGTACGGTTACGGCATCTACGACAACGTCTATACGACCGTCGACATCGAGCGGATGCTCAACGAGGGGCGCGTGGCGTTGAAGGACGGCGCCGCGCCGCATCGCCTTCCTGCACTGTGTCGGTTCGCGCGACGAGAAGGTCTGCCAGCACCACTGCTCGAAGGTGTGCTGCATCACGGGCGTCAAACAGGCCATGGAGCTCAAGGAGATGTTCCCCGCGGCCGACGTCTTCAATTTCTATATGGACATCCGCATGTTCGGGCCCGGCTACGAGGAGATGTACCGCGACGCCCAGCAGCGGCTCAACATCCACTTCGTGCGCGGCCGCATTTCGGAGGCCAGCCCGACGCTCGACGGCCGCGTGCAGATCAAGGCCGAGGACACGCTCACGGGGCGTCCGCTGAAAATGTCGGTCGACATGCTGGTGCTCATCGTCGGGATGCGCAGCAATGCGTCGAACGCCCGTTTCGCGGCCGGAGCGGGGCTCGGCGTGCAGCCGAGCGGGTTCCTGGCGCCCCGCGACGCCTTTCTTCACAATGTCGAGAGCGGCGTCGACGGAATCTTCTACGCCGGAGCGGTCACTGCGCCCAAGAATATCGGCGAATCGTTGTCGGAGGCGGTCGTGGCGGCCGACCGTGCGGCGGAATATCTCAAACGTGCATAGGACGATGGCGACGGTGAATTTCGGATTCGGCATCAACAAGCCGCGCGTGATCGATCTGGATCGCAACAATCTGCGCAAGAGCGACGAGATCCTGCGCGAGATGCCCGAGTTGCAGACCTGCATCGGCTGCGGGGCCTGCACGGCGCTCTGTACGGCGGGCAACCTGACGTCGTTCAACTTCCGCAAGGTGCATACGCTGGTGCGGCGCGGCGAGTACGAGGGTGCCTACGAGGAGATGAACAAATGCATGTTGTGCGGCAAGTGCCGGCTGGCCTGCCCGCGGGGGATCAACACGCGCGGCGTGGTGATGCTCATCAAACGTAAACTGGGGGATTTCTGACGATGAAGTTTTACGCACCCTTCTGCCTGCCGTTTCTCGTCGGCGCTTTGGTGATGGCCGCCGTCATCGTGTGGAAATACGTCGTGTGGTTCGCCGAACTGCCGCGCGCGGACAAGAAGCGGGTGCTGTTCGGCATCCCGACGCCGCGGACGCTCGGAGCCGTCGGGGAGGTGATCGGCGAATGCCTGCTCCATCGCCGTATCTTCCGCGTCAATCCGTTGCTGGGATACATGCACATGTCGCTGGCCTTCGGCTGGTTCCTGCTCATCGTGGTGGGGTGGATCGAAACGGTGGCCTACCTCGGCCTGCGCTGGGTGCCGTTGCAGGGACATGTCTTCTTCAAGTACTTCGCGCCGACGCTGATGCTGCGCGAGAAGCCCTTCTTCGATTTCGTAATGGACTTGCTGCTGCTCTTCGTCCTGTCGGGCGTGGCGCTGGCATGGGCCAAACGTTTCTGCTCGCGGGCGATGGGAATGCGCCGCACGACCCGACACGTGCCGGGCGACCGGATCGCCCTCACGGCACTGTGGTTCGTCTTTCCGGCGCGGCTCGCGGCCGAAAGCATCACCTGCGGCATCTACGGCATGGGAGGCTTCCTGACCGGAGGGCTGGGGGCGTTCATGGCCGAGCATCTCGGCCGGTCGACGCTCGTCGTGCTCGAACAGGGGGCGTGGTGGTTCTATTCGATCGCGCTCGGCGTCTTCTTCGTCGCGCTGCCGTTTTCGCGCTACATGCATATCTTCACCGAGATCCCGCTCATCTTCCTGCGTCGCTACGGTGTGCGCCCGCGCGAGAAGGAGTCGTCGGCCGACCGCTTCCAGATCGAAGCCTGCTCGCGGTGCGGCATCTGCATCGACCCCTGCCAGTTGCAGAGCGTGCTGGGCATCGACGACGTGCAGTCGGTTTACTTTCTGCGCGATCGCCGCTACGGGATGCTGACGCGCGAAGTGGCACAGAACTGCCTGATGTGCGGCCGCTGCCAGGCGAAATGTCCGGTGGGGATCGATCTCAACACCCTGCGGCTCAATTCGCGCGACACGATGCGCAACACCCCCGACGAACGGCGCTACGACTACTTCAAGGGACTCGACCGCTCGGAAGGCGAAGGGAAGGTCGGCTATTTCGCGGGCTGCATGACGCTGCTCACGCCGCGCACGATGACGGCCATGGAGCGCATCTTCACGGCTGCCGGCGAGGAGGTGTGGTGGGCCGACCGCAACGGCGGGGTCTGCTGCGGCCGGCCGCTCAAACTTTCGGGCGAAACCGACTCGGCGCGCCGCATGATGGAGTACAACACGCAGCTCTTCCGCAGGCACGGCATCCGCACGCTCGTCACCTCGTGCCCGATCTGTCTGAAAGTCTTCCGCGAGGAGTACCGGCTCGACGGTATCCGTGTCATCCATCATTCGCAGTATATCCTCGAACTGCTGTCCGCCGGCCGGCTGAGGCTGGAACGCGGCGCGGCGAGCTATGCCTATCACGACCCCTGCGAACTGGGGCGCGGCAGCGGCATCTACGACGAACCGCGCCGCGTGATCGAGGCGGTCGGCAGGCTGCTCGAACCGGCGCATACGCGCGAAGATGCGCTCTGCTGCGGGTCGTCGGTGGCCAATACGGTCATTTCGGACGGCGATCAGGTGCGCATCGCCACGTCGGTGGCCGGCGAACTGACGGCCACGGGCGCCGATGCGATCGTCACGGCCTGCCCGCTGTGCAAGAAGGCGCTCGTGCGCGGCACGACGACGGAGGTGTGCGATCTGGCCGAGATCGTAGCCAAACGGATTCACTGAATCCGCCTGTCCGCCGGCCTGAAAGCCTGACGACCCGCCGGACGGCCGACTGCCATTCGTCTGTCTGTCGCCCGCCGTTCTTCCGCTGGCGGGCGGAAGAGTGCGTAGATACGGAGAATACCTGCTCGCGCGGTCGGTTCGTAAACGGCTGTACGGCAGTCGAAAGGGTCTGCGAGAACGGGAAAGTTGCGATTTTATTTGGCAGATTCGAAAATTTGCCTTATCTTTGCATTCACAAAAGCGATAGATCGGGTGCCGCGGCACCGCATCGAACGATACATCGCGGGATAGAGCAGTTGGCAGCTCGTCGGGCTCATAACCCGGAGGTCGGAGGTTCGAGTCCTCCTCCCGCTACCAAAGCAGACAACTTGAAAGGGTTGTCTGTTTTTTGTTTTCATGAATTTCTGCGGGATTATCCCTTTTCATGTTGTTGCTGTCTTAGGGTCTTTCGGCCTTGCCGGAAAGACGCAGCCCGTGCCACCCGCAATGAAGCGCTGCTCTGTTCGCAACAGTTCGCTCGCATCCTCCTTTGATTGCGGACTGAGATGTTCCGATGCGAAAAGGGATGGTTTCGGATTTCCGTAATCGGATGCCATATCACGGAATATTTCAAACACCTTGTTCTCCGAAAAAGTTCGATAAATGCCTTTTCCCTTGTCCCATTCGACTCCTCCGGAATTAGGTTTTCATCGTGTTCCAATATCGAAGACCTCCATGTAGAGGCGGGCGTCGCGCGGTCGGTCTGTTTCCGCAGTTGCGGAGTTCGGGAGCCTGTTTTGCGGCGGGTCTTCCGACGGCGGTGCATGTATGCGTCGCGGGAGGATATTCGTTTTGAAAAATAGCGTGAAAAAGTTTGAATTATGACTTGAAAAGTTCATCTTTGCAAAAACGGAAGAGTTATGCGTAATCGGATTTTCGGGTGGATCATGACGGTGGGATTCGTCGCTGGCGGCGGGGAGGTTGCGGCACAGGAGCCGCTGCGGCAAGGGCCGCAGGAGAGTGTCGTGCTGCGTTTCGACGAGGCTCGGCGCGATACGCTGGCCGACGTGCCGTCGGCGACGGCGGAAACTCTGCCGGCCGCTGCCGGGCGGCCGTTCGCCTACAAACTCAACCACCGCCGCGTAACCCGCGAAGAGGCTTACGGGCGGGTTACATTGTGGAACGTCCGCCGCGTGCGGGTCAAGAACCGTCGTATGCGACTCGCCGATACGACACGGCGCGAACGGGTGCGACTGTTGAAATTCTTCATCGAACGCGACCGCCGCAAGGGCGTGCGGCCGCATCTGCAAGGTAACGTAGCGGGGTACAGGTGGAGTGCGACGAGTCTGGAAGGCGCACGGCAGCGCAGGCAGTGTATATCCGCACCTATACGCTGCGTGCGGAATACGATTCGCTGCGCCGTGCCGGCGGCATCGACCGGTCGGGTCGCATTCCCGACGGATTATGGCATCCGCTGCCGCACGACGCCCGTTATTTGCTCGACGGAATCGAAGTGCCGGGCAGGGTTTTCCAGTTCATCGACGGATTGATCCTCCGTTCGCTCGACATTCGTACCGATTCGGCGACGATCGACGGACGTCCGCTCGTCGTCGGGAGAACCTATGCCGACCGTGCGCCGCTGGTCGTGATCGACGGAATGCCGTCGGATGTCGGAGAGTGGCTGCGGATGTGTCGGGCGAACGTCTTCTCGTTGGAGGCGGAGGTTCCGATGTACTATTATTACCTGCTGCCCGTCGAAGCGGTCGAAACCTTCGGCCGGCGCGGCCGGTTCGGCGCCGTCTGCATCGAACCGGCGCGCTGAGGGAGAAAATGCGGCGGATGAAAATTTCGTAAAAAATGGTCGGGACGGTCGCGGATTCCGAAAAAAATGTTGTACCTTTGTCCCCGATATCGGGAAGCCATGTACAAAGACCATCCGAACATATCCGCCTCTTTCGCGTTTCGGCGAACGAAGGGTAATCCGTCGGATTACGATACTTGCGGGCTTCTTATTTTCCAATTTAAAGGGTAACTGTTTTTCAGTTACTCTTTTTTTATGTACGCAGATGAAGAGATTGTTGCAGGGCGCCGAAGTGTGGCGTGACGGAGGGTTCGTGCGGGCCGACGTGCTCGTCGACGGCGACCGGATCGCGGCCGTGGGGCTCGGGTTGCCGGCCGAAGGGTGCGAGGTCGTGCCGCTCGGAGGAATGAAGATCCTGCCGGGGCTGGTCGATGTGCACGTACACTTGCGCGAACCCGGCTTTACGGCCAAGGAGACCATCGCCACGGGAACGCGCGCGGCTGCTCACGGCGGTTATACGACCGTCTGTCCGATGCCCAATCTTTCGCCTGCGCCCGATTCGCCGGAGCATCTGGCCGTCGAGTTGGAGGCGATCCGGCGCGACGCCGCGGTGCGGGTCGTTCCCTACGGCTGCATCACCCGCGGGCAGAAGGGGCGCGGCGAGCTGGGCGATTTCGACGCGCCGGCACCCGACG
>ERZ780149.1268-NODE-1268-length-28620-cov-3.317066_pt1 | contig 28620 bp, 30 predicted proteins | sample MGYA00511367_ERZ780149 | MGnify/ENA primary metagenome ERZ780149 (study PRJEB29588, sample SAMEA2153852) | human gut metagenome | biome: human gut; feature: human-associated habitat; material: faeces | place: Denmark | collected 2008/2010 ... | reverse complement strand
TCAAGCTTCGGTAGTGTATATAAATAATAACTAATTTATTAAAGACGGTTTTAGCCGTCTTTCAGACTGTCGAAAAAGTCCGGTTTTTACTGGGCTTTTTCTGTGTTTTGTGGTTATATTCATTTGCACTCGCAAATTGCTTTTCGAGTTCCTAAAATGGAATTTGGAGTTACCGAAAATTCATCAAGACCCCACTCTACGAGTTTAGGAATAAGTTCACGGTCGGCTGCTGATTCACCGCACATTCCAACAGGTATGCCTGCACTTTTAGCGCTGTGAATTGTTATTTCAATCGCTTTAAGTACCGCCTGCTTGTGTACGCTGTATAGACTCGACACCCTGCCGTTTCCGCGGTCAACCGCCATAACATATCCGGTAAGGTCGTTTGTACCGATGCTAAAGAAATCGGAAATTTTTGCCAGTTCATCGGCAATCAGCACCGCCGCCGGAGTTTCGATCATAACGCCGACAGGCACATCCTTTTTAAACAGAGCGCCCTCGTTTTCAAGCTCGGTTTCACATTCGGCGATAAGCGCCTTGGCAGATTTAACCTCGTCTATATCAGTAATTAACGGCAGCATAATTTTGATATTGCCGAAATATGCGGCTTTCAGGATAGCTCTTAACTGCATTTTGAACATATCCGGATTGTCAAGGCAGTATCTTATGGCGCGGTAACCTAAAAACGGATTATCTTCTTTAGGTATTTTAAGGTAAGGCACGGCTTTGTCGCCGCCGATATCAAGAGTGCGGATGATAACTTCTTTGCTTCCCATCGATTTTGCAACCGTTGAATAGGCTTCAAACTGTTCATCCTCAGAGGGAAGCGACGGGCGATCCATAAACAGAAATTCTGTTCTGAAAAGACCTATTCCCTCGCCACCGTTGTGAATAACATTTTCAACATCCTCGGGCTTGCCGATGTTGCCGTAGACGGCTTTTCTTATGCCGCTTTTTGTAGCGGTCTCCCTGCTGAAATATTCGCTAAGCGAGGCTTTTTCCTCGAAATAGTTTTGGCGTAATTTTTCGTATTTCTTTGCGGCTTTTTCGTCCGGCTCAAAAAGAATATGACCCTTGCTGCCGTCTATTGCAAGCAGATCGCCGTTCTTTATCAGTTCAGTCGCATCCTTAACGCTTAAAACAGCCGGAATATCAACCGCTCTTGCAAGAATTGCGGAATGTGACGTAACAGATCCGACTTCTGCTATAATTGCATATACATTTTCACGGTTTATACGTGATGTCATTGAGGGTGTAAAGTCCTTTGCAATCAGTATAGAGCCTTTTGGAATATCCTCAATCGCAACGCCGCTATGACCGCAAAGTATTTCGATAAGGCTGTTCTTGATATCAAGAATATCGGAGGCTCGCTGTCTCATCATTTCGTCATCGACTGCGGCAAACATATCGTAAAAGCCGTTGCAAACACAATTAACCGCCTGACTTGCCGTTTTTCCGCCCGATATATTGTCGTTTATCTGGGAAAGCATAAACGGATCATTCAGCATAACAATATGACCGTTTAAAATTTCAGCATTTTCCTTACCGGCAGACTGCGTAAGATTGTCAATTAACTCCCGAGTTTGCTGTGTATAAACAGAAACCGCATTCTGAAATTTTTCAAGTTCCTCCTCTGCCGAAGTAAAGACAGAGGAGTTCACATCAATTTCTGTTTCTTTTATTACAACTGCTTTTCCGACCGCATATCCGGGGCTTACACCTATTCCTTTAAGCGCTTTCATTATTCCAACCCGTTTTCGATAAGACTTACCGCCTCATCAAGCATTGCCTGCTCATCTTCGCCGTCACATATAATTGTGATAGGACTGTCGTACTTAATGCAAGCTGCCATAATATTCATAATGCTTTTACCGTTGATTTTGTTGCCGTTGTATACTATGGTGATGTCTGATTTGTACTTTGTCATAGCGGTTATAAAAATGTTTGCGGGACGCATGTGAAGTCCCAATTTATCAACTACTTTTGTGTCTTTTGATACCATGATTAAATACCTCGTTAATTAGTTTTTTTCTTTTTAAGGAGCGCCAGCATAAGTGCGCCAACCACAGAGCCTGCAACAAGTGCTACTAAATATCCGATCGGATTTCCTACAACTGCAAATGTAAAGATACCGCCGTGCGGAGCAGGGCAGGTGCAGTGGAACAAAGCGGTAATAGCGCCTGATACGGCGGAGCCGACAATGCATGAGGGAATAACTCTCAGCGGGTCGGACGCGGCGTAGGGAATAGCGCCCTCTGTGATAAAGCACAGACCCATAAGATAGTTTACGGGGCCGCTTTTCAGTTCGTCTTTTGTCCAGCGGTTTTTAAAGAATGTGGTAGCAAGCGCGATTGCGATGGGAGGAACCATACCGCCTATCATAACCGCCGCCATAATCCATGTGTTGCCGTCGGCAATAGCTGCAGTGCCGAACACATACGCTGCTTTATTGAACGGACCGCCCATATCAATCGCCATCATACCTGCAAGCACAATAGAAAGTAATAACTTGCTTGTGTTTCCGAGTGAGGAAAGGCCGTTTGAAACCGCGCCGTTTATAAGACCCATAATAGGGTTTATAAGCAACATAAACAGTCCTATAAGCAATGTTCCGAGAAGAGGATAGATGAACACCGGCTTTATGCCGTCCATAGATTTGGGCATCCACTTAAACGCCTTTTTAAGCAGGTTTACAATTATACCGGCGACAAAACCGGCAAGAAGTGCGCCTAAAAATCCCGAAACCGCTGTGTCGTCGCCTGTCGGTGAGGCTAATGTAGCACCCGTTGTAGCAAGATACCCGCCGACAATACCGGGCAAAAGACCGGGACGGTCTGCAATTGACTGCGCAATATAGCCCGACAAAATCGGAAGCATAAACGCGAATGCCGCTTTGCCTATCCAGAAAACAACAGACGCAACAGGATGTGTGAAACCGAAGGTTCCGCCTGCATTTGCATTACCCGCAATGGTATCAATAAGAAAACCGAGTGCAATAAGCACACCGCCGCCTACAACGAACGGGAGCATGTGTGAAACACCGTTCATTAAGTGTTTGTAAACCTTTCTGCCGAAACCTTCTTTTTCTTCACTGTCAAAATCGGTATCGCCCTCACCTTCGTGGTGATATACAGGTGCTTTACCGTCAATAATTTTTTGTACCAATTCTTCGGGTTTATTGATACCGCTTGAAACCGAAACCTTTAATACCGGTTTACCGTCAAAACGCGCCATATCAACATTTTTGTCGGCGGCAATAATAATACCGTCACATTCCTCAATTTCCTTTTTGGTAAGTACATTTTTAGCACCACCGGAACCGTTGGTTTCCGCTTTTAAGGGATAGCCTAATTTTTCACCGGCTTTTTCAAGCGCTTCCGCTGCCATATAGGTGTGAGCTATGCCTGTGGGGCATGCTGTGACCGCCAGAATGCGATAGCCCTCTTTTTTTGGTTCTGATTTAGGCTCGTCAGGGAACTTTTCAGCTTCTTTGTTGTCAATGATTTTCAGAAATTCCTCGGTGCTTTTTGCGTTTCTTAAAGCATTTGTAAAATCAGCATCCATAAGCATCACCATAAGGCGAGACAGAATTTCAAGATGAACATCGCCGTCTTCTGTTGCGGCAATCATAAACAAAATATCTGACGGCTTGCCGTCGGGCGCTTCGTAGTCGATGCCCCCCGGAATTGTGATGCAGGAAAGGGAAGGCACTTTAACCGCTGCAGATTTTGCATGCGGAACAGCTATCCCCTCGCCGATAGCCGTTGTGGAAAGGCTTTCTCTTTGAAGAATATCCTCCTTGTACTTTGCGGCATCGGTAAGATTGCCGGCCTTTTCGTGTAGTGCAATAAGCCTGTCAATAGCTTCGTCCTTTGTTGCGAGGTTGACATTGAGCTCTATTGCGTTTGACTTGAGCAAATCGGTAATACGCATAATGTTTTACCCCTTTCATAAATTTTTATAAATTTCATATATTTCATCAGCTTTCGCCAATTCTTTTGAGAATGCTGTTGCGGCGGAGCATGCAACGGAAAGTTTTAATGCTTCGGAATAGCTTTTGCTTTTAATATATCCTGCAATGAATCCCGCTACCATTGAATCGCCGCAGCCGACTGAGTTTACAAGTTTTCCTTTGACTGCCGACGCAGGATGAACAGTACCGTTTTCGTCAACAAGCACCGCACCGTCGCCCCCGCGTGATACAAGCACATTTACAGCGCCCATCTCTTTAAGCTTTTTCGCATATTTGGTAATCTCTTCGGATGTGTTCATTTTTTTACCGAATATTTCTCCGAGTTCATGATGATTGGGCTTTATCAAAAACGGATTGTATTTGAGAACGTTCAAAAGCTGACTGCCTGTTGTATCGACAACAATTTTTATGTTTTTTTCTGAAAGCTCTTCGAGAATTTTGCTGTATAAATCATCGGGCAAAGAAGATGGGACGCTTCCCGCAAGCACGAGGTAATCGCCGCAATTGAGTTGTTTGAGTTTGCGGAAAAGTTCATTTATCCTATCTGCGGTAATTTTGGGCCCGTTGGCGTTTATGTCCAGCTCTTTGCCGAATTTAACCTTAACATTTATTCTTGTGAATCCGTTATTTAGTTCTACAAAATCGTTTTTTATTCCATCGTAATTCATCATTTCTCTGAGTTTATCACCGGTAAAGCCCGCTGTAAAACCGAGAGCAACGGTGGGGATATTAAGACGGGAAAGAATTGCCGAAACATTTATGCCCTTCCCGCCGTAATAAAGTTCTTCGGATTCTGTTCGATTTATATCGTCAGTTGATAGCTTTTCAACATTCATCACATAATCAAGTGCGGGATTAAATGTAACGGTATATACCATTTTTACTCTACTCCTTTCCGAGTTTACTCTATAACCTTTATAACCGTCAGCTTTTCAAAAAGTCCGTCGGGCTTTTTGCCTGTAATGACACAAGCTCGGTCAATGGTTGCAAAGCTTATCAAGGATACCTTGCCGAACTTTGAAGAATCGGCGAGCACATATGATACAAATGAACGGTTAATAGCCGCTGACTTTACAAAAGCCTCTTCGCTGTCTGGTGTGGAAAAGCCCTGATCCTCGGTTATGCCGTTTGTGCCGATAAACGCTTTTGTAAAATTATAATTTTGTAGGTTGTTTGCGGCGGCAAGACCGATAACCGCTTCGGTTGAGCTTTTTAGCTGTCCACCGAGAATAAAAACCTTAAAGTTTCTTTTTGAAAGCAATTTTGCGTGGCTTATTCCGTTGGTTACAAAGCTCGCCTTGAGCGTTTCGGGAAGATAATCTATCATAGATAGGGTGGTCGTTCCTGCGTCAAGATATACAAAGTCGCTGTCGCTTATTTGTTCGGCGGCATATTTTGCGATTCGTCTTTTTTCGTCTATGTTTTTGTCCTGCTTGTCGTTGACGGTATCCTCATTAAAAATAAACTGCTTACTATTCAAAGTGGCACCGCCATGCACCTTTTTTAGACTGCCGCTTCTTGAAAGTTCCAGCAAATCTCGGCGTATTGTGGATTCCGACACTCCGAGAGTCGCCGTAAGCTCGGCTACCGAAGCGGCGCCTTTTTCATTAACTATTTTTAAAATTTTTTCGTGCCTTTCGGAATTAAGCATTTTAATCCCCCTTTGTTTTACAAGCACAGTATAACATAATAAAAAAACATTTTCAATCATTTTCAATCAAATTCAATCAATTTCGTGCAATATTACAAACAAACAATCAATTTTTTGTCGCTCGCAAACAGATTCAAAACAATTTATGACCGATTTTGATTGTTTCCAAAAATCAGTAATATAATCGGTCATTGACACAAACTCTCGGTCGGACTGTATTGCACGCAAGTGATACAGTCAATCCGAACGTGCAGATTGAAATTTGAATGAAATGTATTCGATGGCAGATTTATTGGTTCTAGTGAAATTTCTTACGAAAACCATATCCAAATCAAAAATTCTTGCACTATAAACTGCGGTATGATATAATGCTTTTGTAATGTAAAAAACTATTTTCAAGGTGGTTGTTTATTATGTCTACCGTAAAATTTGTTAAGCTTAACAGTTACGCTATTGTTCCTACTTACGGCACTGATTGTGCCGCAGGTGCTGATTTATACGCACTGCCAAACGGTGCCGTTGCAATAAAGCCTAATGAGACAGTTTTAATTCATACAGGTATCGCTATGCAGATACCCGACGGTTATGCGGGCTTTATTTTTGCACGCAGCGGCATTGCAACCAAGCGCGGCTTGGCTCCCGCTAACAAGGTGGGTGTTATCGACAGCGATTACCGCGGCGAAATAATGGTGGCGATTCACAACCATTCGACCGAGGTTCAGGAAATCGCAGGCGGCGAGCGTGTGGCTCAAATGGTAATAATGCCGTATATTAAAGCGGAATTTACCGAATGTGATACTCTTGAAGAGACCGAGCGTGCCGCAGGCGGCTTTGGCTCAACGGGCACAAAGTAATATCGATTATACAAAAAATCACAGCACCTGCAAAAAGCGGGTGCTGTGATTTTTTGTGTATTGATTGAAAAGCTTGAAAAAATATGATATAATATTTAAGGCAATTTTTTTGAAAGGTTTAACTATGAAACGCACTAAACTTATTGACAGAATACTCCCCGACTATACAAACGGTGAAGAAGTTTTTAATATGGTAACACACATTATAGGCGGCGGGCTCGGCATTGTTTATCTTGTAATTTGCGTTATTGTGTCGGCACTACATCATAATGTATGGGGCGTGGTATCATCGGCAATATACGGCGCATCGGTTATTTCGCTTTTTACAATGTCAAGCGTTTACCACGGGGTTAAGCACACTATGGCAAAAAAAGTTTTGCAGGTGATTGACCACTGCACAATTTATTTTATGATTGCGGGCACATATACTCCAATTATGCTTTCATTGGTAAGGCGCACTAACCCTGCCATAGCCTGGACGGTTTTCGGCGTTGTTTGGGGTATTGCGGCGCTTGCCATAACACTCACCGCAATCGACCTTAAAAAGTATAATGTTTTTTCAATGATTTGTTATATAGGGATGGGCTGGTGCATTATTCTTACCGTTGTTCCGGTTTACAGGGCGCTGACCTTTTGGGGCTTTATGTGGTTGCTCGGCGGAGGAATAATGTACACAATAGGTGCGGTTCTTTTCGGCATCGGCGCAAAGGTAAGGTATATGCACTCGGTGTTTCATATATTTGTTGTGCTTGCAAGCCTTATGCACTTTATTTGCATTTTGTTTTATGTAATCTGACACTCACACCTGACCTGCTTTTTCGTAAAATAAAGTGGGGGTGTTAAAATGAGGCATTTAAGAAAAAGACATACTTTTTCGGTGGCACGGCGTTGGTTTATTGTGCTTTTGTGCCTTTGTGTTATATTTATTGGATGTTTTATAAGCGTGAAGCCGTTTGTTTTTACATACGCCAAAAGCGAGGCCGAAACAATTGTTTTAAATGCGGCAAATACCGCCGTGCTTAATATAATAGAGAAAAACAATATTTCATATTCGGACATATCAAATGTATCAAGGCAAGATGACGGCGTGATTACGGGCATTGAAATTGATATTGAAAAGGTTAACCTGCTTAAAAGCCAAATTTCAAACGAACTTGCACGCATCATAGCCGAAAACAATAAATACGATTTATTTGTACCGTTAGGTACTCTTTTCGGAAACGAATACACCACGGGCTACGGACCCAATGTCAGATTTAAAATGCAGCTTACCGAAACGGCAATTTTAGATTTTGAAAGCAAGTTTACATCGGCGGGAATAAACAATGTACTGCATCAAATAATTATAAATATTGACATAAAGACAAGTGTGCTGATGATTGGCTGCACAGACGGTTTTGATGTGTCAACAAAGGCGCTTGCGGCTCAAACGGTGATTTCGGGCACGGTGCCTGATTCATACACAAATGTCATCGAATACCCAAACAACGATTTGGCAGATGAAATATTTAACTTCGGTGACCTTGACTGACAGGAGGATAAAAATGGAATTTAAACAGGCAAAAAAAAGAGCGGCGCAACTTACAAAAGAAATAAGGTATCACAACGAGCTTTATTATAATCAGGATTCGCCTGAAATATCCGATTTTGAATATGACGCGCTTACGCGTGAGCTTAAAGCAATCGAAAAGGAATACCCCGAGCTTATAACACCCGATTCACCTACGCAAAAGGTGGGCGGCACTGCATTAAAGCTTTTTGACCCTGTTGTGCATGCGGTTAAAATGGAAAGCTTACAGGATGTTTTCAGCATTGATGAACTGCGTGAGTTCGGCGGCAAGATTAATACAAAAGAAACGGTATTTTCGGTAGAACCTAAAATTGACGGCCTTTCTGTTTCGCTTGAATATTCGGGCGGCCGCTTTGCACGAGGCTCTACCCGCGGTGACGGCAATACGGGCGAAGATGTAACCGCTAATCTTTTGCAGATTGAGTCGATACCGAAAAGCATTGATTTTGACGGAGATTTAGAGGTGCGCGGCGAGGTTTATATGCCCAAAAAATCTTTTCTAAGACTTGTTGAAAGGCAGGAGCTTTTGGGTGAACAGCCGGCAAAAAACCCGCGCAATGCGGCGGCAGGGTCTTTGCGCCAAAAAAACAGCGCGGTAACGGCAAGCCGAGGGCTTGATATATTTGTTTTTAATGTTCAAAGCATTGAAGGCAAAAGCTTTAACTCTCACATAGAAACGCTCGACTTTCTGAAAGGGCTTGGCTTTAATGTTTTGCCTTTTTACACCAAATGCAAAACCATTGACGAGGCTATCGGCGAAGTAAACCGCATAGGCGAAAACCGCGGCAGCTTCGAGTTTGACATTGACGGCGCTGTAATAAAGGTCGATAACCTTGCTTACCGTAAAGAGCTCGGCAGTACGGCAAAGTATCCCCGTTGGGCGGTGGCGTTTAAATATCCGCCCGAAGAAAAAGAGACTGTGCTTAAAAATATTGAAATAAATGTAGGCAGAACAGGGGCGCTGACCCCCACGGCAGAGTTTGAGCCTATACAGCTTGCGGGAACAACAGTCAGCAGAGCTGTGCTTCATAACGAAGATTTTATAAACGAGAAGCAAATAGGCATAGGCGACACAATTGTTGTGCGCAAAGCCGGCGAGATTATACCCGAGGTTTTGGCGGTAAGTAAGCACTGTGAAAATTCGGTTGTGTTTAAAATGCCGACACACTGCCCGTCTTGTAATGCGCCCGTGTTCAGAGAAGAGGGTGAGGCGGTAATTCGTTGCACTAATTCAGATTGCCCCGCGCAGCTACTTCGCAATCTTATACATTTTACCTCGCGCGACGCTATGGACATTGAGGGCTTGGGCCCAGCCGTGCTTGAACAGCTGGTTGACGCAGACCTTGTGCATAACATAGTTGACCTTTACACCCTCGATTTTGACAGGGTGAAAGAACTTGACCGAATAGGCGAAAAATCTGCTCGGAATATGTTTGAGAATATAGAAAAATCAAAGGGCAACGATTTGTCAAAGCTTATTACGGCTTTGGGAATAAGGCATATAGGCACAAAGGCGGCAAAGCTGCTTGCCGACAGATTTGCGGATATTGACGCGCTTATTGCGGCAAGCCGTGAAGAATTAGAGTCAATAGAAGGCTTTGGAACGGTTCTTGCAAACTCCGCTTTGGAATATTTTGAAGTCGAAGAAAACCGTGATATGATAAGCCGATTGAAAGAATTGGGCGTTAATACCAAGTCAACTAAAAAAATATCGGATAACCGCTTTGCGGGAATGACATTTGTTCTTACCGGCACATTGCCGACATATACACGCTCTGCGGCAACAGAAATTATTGAATCCTTCGGTGGTAAGGTTTCGGGTTCGGTATCTAAAAAAACAACCTATGTGCTTGCAGGCGAAGAAGCGGGCAGTAAGCTTGAAAAGGCAAATGCCTTGGGTGTTGCGGTGATCGACGAGGCAGATTTTAAAAATATGTTAATTTAAAAATATACTCTTGACATTACCTGCCCGATTATAGTATAATGACATTTGTAAGTTTATACCCCTGCACTTTTGCGGAGGGAGGGAATGTTAATGAGTCAGGTAAAAGTTAAAGAAAATGAATCACTCGATAATGCGCTTCGTCGCTTTAAGCGTCAGACCGCTAAGGACGGCGTTATTCAAGAAGTTCGTAAAAGAGAGCACTACGAAAAGCCCTCTGTAAAGCGTAAGAAGAAGTCGGAAGCTGCTCGCAAGAGAAAGTTCCGCTAATTTACGGCACTTAAAAGGCGATTAGGGAACTCCCTTGTCGCCTTTTTAATTTTTAACGGAGAAATTAAAATGTTACTTAAACCAAATATTAAGCTTCACGGTATAACCGATATTACCGTTGAAATTTTAAATAAATTTAATATTAAGGCGTTGCTTTTAGATGTTGACAACACTATGTCAACACACCACGGTCAAGCTTTAACCGAGGGTTTGCTCGAATGGATTGACCGCATGAATAAAAACGGTATAAAGCTGATGGTGCTGTCAAATTCAAAAAGAAAACGCATTGAGCCTTTTGCCGCCCGTATATCACTGCCTTTTATAAGCCTTGGCTGTAAACCGCTGCCCATGGGCTATCTGCGCGGCGTAAGGGCATTGGGCGAAAAGCGAAAAAATGTTGCCATTGTGGGCGACCAGATTTTTACCGATGTTTTAGGCGGCAATATTGTAGGCGTAAAAACCGTTTTGTTAACACCTATTAAACTTGAAGACGGCTTGAGCTTCAAAATTCGCCGCAACTTAGAGAAAAAAATATACAAGCATTACAATATAAAAGATTACGAGGTATAACTATGTCAGCAAAATTCGGCCCCGCGGGCAATTCTAACAGCTTTTTTGAAATGGGCTATAAAGGCAGTCTGCAAGTACCTGAATACATAGAGCGTATGGGTCTTGATGCATTCGAATATCAATGCGGCAGGGGAGTAAATATCGGCGAGGATAAGGCCCGTGAGCTCGGTAAGCTTGCGTCAGAAAAGGGCATAACACTGTCGCTTCACGCTCCGTATTATATATCTATGTCTTCGGTTGAAGAGGATAAACGGCTAAACTCTATAAATTATATTTTGTCTTCGGCAAGAGCCGTAGATTTTATGGGAGGCAACCGCATTGTAGTGCACACAGGCTCTTGCGGTAAAATAAGCCGTGAGGATGCGCTCGAACTTGCCATAGACACCATGAAAAAAGCGCTTGACGCGCTTGATAACGAGAATCTCGGTCATATTCATATCTGCCCCGAAACTATGGGTAAGGTCAATCAGCTTGGCACTTTGGATGAGGTTTTGGCTCTTTGTAAAATTGATGAACGGCTTATACCCTGCATAGATTTCGGCCATCTTAACGCGCGTGATTTAGGCTATTTTAAAACAAAGCAAGATTATAAAACCGTGTTTGATAAAATTGAAAATGCTTTGGGTTACGAGAGGCTTTGCAATTTTCATTCGCATTTTTCAAAAATCGAATATACTACAGGCGGCGAAAAGAGACATCTTACCTTTGCCGATACCGTTTACGGTCCTGATTTTGAGCCGGTAATCGACCTTGTAGTGCAAAAGGGCTGCAGCCCCACCTTTATCTGCGAATCTGACGGTACACAGGCTGAAGATGTAAAGCAGATGAAGGATTATTATAATTCAATAAAATAGTTTTTAAAACAAATTCCCCAAAAGATAATCGTTTTGGGGAATTTTTGTAATATGTAAATATTTATGATACCGTGTTTTTTGGTTTGCCTTTTAGAAAGGCAATAATATTATCCTCAACAATGCCTATAAGCCTTTTTCGTGTGGCAATCGGCGCCCATGCGGTGTGTGGTGTAACGGTTAAATTGGGAACGCCTAAAAGCACACAGTCTTTTGCCATAGGCTCGGTTGTCAGCACATCAATCGCCGCACCCGACAGTTTGCCCGATTTAAGCGCGCTTGCAAGGTCCTGCTCGTTTACAATTCCGCCGCGCGCCGTGTTTATAAAGAAGGCGCCGTCACGCATTTTTGAAAAAGCAGTGACGTCGAACATTTCGCGGCTTTGCTCGTTTAAAGGGCAATGTACCGTTACTATATCGCTCTGCTTTAACAACTCATCAAAAGATACAAATTTAACTCGTCCGTCAGCTTTCGGTGTGCGGGCGAAAACCAAAACATTCATATCAAAAGCAAGGGCGATTTCGGCTACCCGTTTGCCGATACTGCCGTAACCTACAATGCCGATTGTCTTGCCTTGCAGTTCGTCGGTAGGGTAGCACAGCACCGAAAACATTTCGGAATTTTGCCAACCGCCGCTTTTTACAAAATCGTTATAACGGCTTATTTGGCAGTAATGGTTCAGAATATATGCAAAAACCTGTTGAGCCACGGCAGAGGTCGAATAACTGCCGGCGTTGCAAACGGTAATGCCGCGCTCTTTTGCCGCTTGAATGTCGATGTTATTATAGCCTGTGGCAAAAACGCCGATATATTTTAAATTTTTTGCCTTTTCAATAACGGCTTTGTCTATGATTGTTTTATTGCATAAAATCATATCGTACCCTGCCGCCGTGTCGAGCAGTTCGCTTTGCGATATGTTGGGGTTATAAACAACATCACCGTATTTTTCAAATACGGTGAGTGATAAATCATTATTTTGCGTCAGGGTGGCGCAGTCAGAAATTAAAATTTTCATTGTTTGGGCACAACCTTTTTCTTGGTACCGTCGGGCTCGAGAATATACATATTTTCAAGTTGAGCCACAAGACTTCTTTTGTAGCTTTCAATATACTCACGGCGAAGAACTGCCTGCTCTTCCTTTTCTTCGGGGGTCAAACCCTCGGACTTTTGCTTGCGGGCAAGCTCATTTATACGATCGATTTTCTTTTGTTCCATAATTAAATCTCATTTCTGCCCTCAAGCGCGCGGGCAAGCGTGTATTCGTCGGCGTATTCAAGGTCGCCGCCTACCGGTATGCCGTAAGCCAAGCGTGTAACCTTTATGCCCATCGGTTTTACAAGACGCGATATATAGCTTGCGGTGGCTTCGCCCTCGACAGTGGGGTTTGTTGCCATAATAATTTCTTTTACATTGCCGTCGCCAAGCCGTGTCATCAGTTCTTTTATTCTTAACTTATCGGGGCCTATGTTGTCGAGCGGCGAAATAACGCCGTGAAGCACATGATAAACGCCTGTGTATTCGCGGGTGCGTTCAAATGCCATAACATCGCGCGGGTCTTCAACCACGCAAATAACGCTTTTATCACGGCGGTCATCAGAGCAGATTTGACAAATATCTAAATCAGTAAGCGACTGACATACAGAGCAAAAATGTATTTTTTGCCGTGCGTTGACAAGTGCTTCGGCAAACTGTTTTGCGCGCTCGGGCGGCTGTTCCAAAATGCTGTATGCCAAACGCTGAGCAGTCTTTTTGCCAATGCCCGGCAGACGCGCAAATTGGTTAATAAGCTCGGTAAGCGGAACTATATTGTAACCCATAATTAAAACATACCCGGCAAATTAAGCCCGCCGGTTATAGCGCCCATTTCCTCTTCGGCGGTTTTAATTGCATTGTTTATCGCCTCATTAACAGCCACGGTTACAAGGTCCTCAATCATTTCGGCATCTTCGGGGTCAATGATGTCGGGATTGATTTTAACAGATTTTATTAAATGCTTGCCGTCAACCGTTACCGTTACCGAACCGCCGCCTGAAGAGGCTGTGTATTCGCGGGCTTCAAGGTCGGCTTGAAGAGTGGCCATATCCTCCTGCATTTTTTGAGCCTGTTTAAGCATTTGGTTCATATTGCCGGGTCCGCCGGAATTGGGAATTCGTACTTTCATATTTTATCACCTGAATTTAATTATTTTCTAATTGCTTTAACCTTTGAGCAAAGCTTTGAAGCGGGTCGTCGGTATTTTGCGATTTAACGCTTTTTGCGTGGTAAGGTCCTAATTTATAAACCCTGCCAAGCACTGCCTGCGCCGCCTTGCGTATAGAATCGCGATAAACCGAATTATTGCCGTTTACAAGTGTGCGGAACTGCGAATTATCGGTGTCGATAAGCAGTCGGTCGCCTTCGATATATGCGTCGGACCCTTGAAGCACACCCGCAATTATAGGACAGCTTTTACGCAAAATACACAAAATATCTTCCCATTGAGTTACGGGGCGTATGCCCTCAGCGGTGCTCGGTGCAGGAGCCTGCGCTTTCGGCAAATCAACCTCTGAAACGGGTGTGGCGGGTTGCTTTTCGCTTTCGGATACGGCGGATTCCTGCTCGTTTACAACATAATCGGAGCTTGTTTCGCTGTTTTCAAATGACACGAATTTTCTGCTTTCAAGTGCCGCAATCCGTCTTTCAAGCGACGCGATGTCTTGCCTGATTTCGGGATTGCAAAGTCGCACAGTCAACATTTCCATTTCACAGCGTCGGTTTCCGCTTTGCATTGCTGCCGCCGACGATTGAAGCACACTTAAAATTGCCATTATCTCTTTTATGTCAAAATTTTGTGCCTGAGCCTCAAGCGCCGACATTTTTTTTGCGGAACAAACAAGCGGTTTATCGTTTCCCTTTACAACCTTAACAATCATAAGGTCTCTGAAATGCTGAGTAAGCTCCGAAAGCAGTCTTAGCATATCTACCGATGAGTTGTGAAGCTCATCAATAAGCATAAGCGCGCCTTCGGTGTTTTGATTTTTAATAAGGTCTGCCATTTTTAAAAGATAATCGTTACCCGCCATAGAGCAAACGGCTGTAACGGTATCCTCGGTAATATTATTGCTGCTTGAAGCGCACAGATCAAGAATGGAAAGCGCGTCACGCATACCGCCGTCTGCGGCAGATGCAATAAGCGTTGCGGCGTCGTCCGTAACGGTCAGGTTTTCACGGCTTGCAACATATTTCAAACGGTTTATGATTTCATTGCTGTCTATACGGCGAAAATCGAAACGCTGACAACGCGAAAGAATAGTGGCAGGCAGTTTATATACCTCGGTTGTCGCAAGTATAAACACAACATGCTCAGGCGGTTCTTCAAGCGTTTTAAGAAATGCGTTAAAAGCGGAGCCCGAAAGCATGTGAACTTCGTCTATAATATAAACGCGGTATTTAGCTGCCGCAGGCGCAAAATTCACCTGCTCGCGAAGCTCGCGTATATATTCGACGCCTGTGTTTGATGCGGCGTCCATTTCAACAATATCGGTTATTTCATCGTTGGCTATAGCACGGCACATTTCACATTCGCCGCAGGGGTCGCCGTTTACGGGGTGCAGGCAGTTGATTGCTTTTGCAAAAATTTTGGCACAGGTGGTTTTGCCGGTGCCGCGAGTGCCGGTAAAAAGGTAAGCGTGCACGGTTTTTTTGCATTCGATTTCTTTTTTAAGCGTTTTGGTAATATGCTCTTGCCCCACAACATCATCAAATGTTTGAGGGCGGTATTTGCGATACAACGCCTGATATGCCATAAATTCACCCCGAATATAAATTTAACCTATATCTTCGGTCGTACGAATGAACCGATTTACTATTCGCACGGAAAAAACTGCTTAATGCTGCTCGGTTCCCCGCCTGACATGGTTCACAGCCTTCCGTCGTATAGGACCCGCTCATTCGCACGACCGAATATACAGGCTACTTTAAAAGTATAACTCAAAATCCACATATTTGCAACACCTAAATTTTATAAAATGTTGAAAAATGTTAATAAAACTGTTATAATAATTTCAATTATCCTTACTATACTATATAACATATAGTTAAAGGGGCAAAAGCCGATACGGCTGAAAAGTTTAAATTAACGGAGAAGTTATGGAAAAGTGGGACATATTAAACTCGGATGGTGAGCCTACCGGCAAGACAACCCTTCGAGGACGGTGCAGGCTCAAACCCGGAGAATATCATCTGGTTGTTCATATATGGGCGGTATCGTCAAAGGGTGAATTTTTAATTCAGCGCAGGTCTGAAAACAAAAAGCTTATGCCCGGAGAATGGGCGGCAACAGGCGGAGCCGCAATTTCGGGTGAGGACTCATACACAGCGGCAAACCGAGAGCTTTACGAAGAACTCGGTATACCTTCAAACAGACACAGCCTTAAAAAGCTGGTGCGCATAAAAAGGCGTAATTCTCTGCTTGATATATGGTTTATTAACACCGATATTAAAATTGAAAATTTACGCCTTCAAAAAAGCGAGGTAGCTGAGGCAAAATGGGTTTGCAAAAGTGAATTTATATCAATGATTGAAAACGGCGAATTTCATAATTACGGTTCGGAGTATTTTGAAACTCTGTTTTCTAAAATAGACGAATTGCGAGGTGTTACGGTATGAGCTTAAATATTTCGGAAGAAAAATGCTCTGTGTGTCAGGCTTATCTTTTTGAAGATGACGATATTGTTTACTGCCCCGAGTGCGGCGCACCGCATCACCGAGATTGCTATAATTCTGTAGGGCATTGCGGTTTAGAACAGTATCACGGCACAGAAAAACAGTATAAAAGGCCGCAAAATGAGACCGCGCAGCAAGCGGTACAGGAACAGCCAGAGGTTAAAGATGACATAGAAACGGTTTGCCAAATGTGCGGAAAAGGTTTTGACCGTGACAGCGCCCAGTGCCCAAACTGCGGCGCGCCGAATATATCAAAATTGGGCGGAAGATTTATCGAAATCGACCTTTTGGGCGGTGTTCCCGCCGATATGGATTTAGGCGACGGCGTTACCGCAAACGAGGCAAAAATGTTTGTTGCCTCAAATACACAGCGCTATATACGTAAGTTTGCCGGTTTTATACTCGGCAAAAAGGCATCTTGGAATTGGGCGGCTTTTTTGTTTCCGTGCGCATGGTTTGCTTCACGAAAAATGTATTCTAAAGCCGCTCTTATCGGAACGTTTCAAGTGGTATTTTCAATGTTGACTTTGCCGCTTCAACGCGCAATCAGTTTTTTGGATTTTTCCGGCGCAAAAAACTATACTCAAATCTTTGAAATTATTATGCAAAATTTAGATAAGGTAGGCACAGTGGCAATTGTTGCGGCGCTTGTCAGCTCAATTTTTGCCTTGATATTGCGCATTGTGTGCGCAATATTTGCAGATTATTCTTACAGAAATCGCGTCATATCGGCTGTAACCGAAATTAAAAAAAGCATAGAAGACCCGATTGTTGCCTATCGACGCCGCGGGGGTATGAGTCTTACGGCGGCGCTTATAGGGCTTATGGCGGTACGGTATTTACCGGCAATTTTTGCCATGCCTATAGGTATTTTTTAAAAAGGAGTATTCAAAATGAATAACATTATTTGTCATGAATGCGGAACCGAAAACGAGCCGCAATATATTTATTGCAAAAACTGCGGCGCTTCATTAAGACCTGACACGGTTAACAACAATACACAATATGCCCAAGGTCAAAATTATAATTCCGAATATAATGTGAACAATTCAAATCAAAATACATATAATCGCACCGTTATACTCGATACAATCGACGGTGTGCCGAGTGAAGATATGGCTGGCCTTTGCAGGTAAAAATTTTCATCAGATAATGGCAAAATTCACAAAAATGGAGCTTACGGGGTCAAAAGTAAGTTGGTGCTGGCCTGCGGCGGTTTTAGGCTTTTTGTTTGGTCCTTTGGGTGCGGCAATATGGTTCTTTTACAGAAAGATGTATAAAGCGGCTGTTATATTTATGGCAATAGGCATAGTGTTTAGCGCTGCCGTCGGCATTATAGCAGGTCCGATTACCGATAAAGATTTTCTTCAAGGTGCTGTAGAAAGCTATTACAGCGGCGATTATGAAGGCTTTTATAACGGTGTAGGCGAACTGCTTTGTTCGGAAGATACGGTAAGAAGCATTGCGGCAAGCGTTCTTGATTCGGCTGTAAGCATTGCAACAATGATTGTTGCGGGAATGTTTGGTTTTTATTTTTATAAGCGTCACGCTGTGAGAAGCATTAACCGTTACCGCGATATGTCGGTTGACCCGAGATATTACAAAATAGGTCTTGCTTCAATAGGCGGCACATCGTCGGGTATGGCGGTTTTGGGCGTGGCAATATTGATATTGGTTCCTAATTTATTAAGCTGGCTTACGCTTTTGGTATAGTTTATGAAAAAATACACAACACTTTATTTTGACCTTGATAACACCATCCTTGATTTTACCGCTACCGAGCATAATGCCGTTGAGCAGCTTTTAAAATTACATAATTTGCCCGTCAGCGATGAAATAATTGCAAAATATTCCGCAATAAACCAAAGTTGGTGGGAACGCTTTGAAAAAGGTGAAATAGAAAAATCGCAAATATTCGAAGGCCGTTTTAAAACCTTTATTGAATTTTACGGATTTAAGGCGAGTTCCGAAAAAATGGCGGCTGACTATTTCGGATTATTGGCTTCGGGGCACGATGTTATCGACGGCGCCGAAGCCGTTTTAAAGTATGTAAAAAATAACGGTTATACCGTGTGCATCACAACAAACGGAATATCCAAAACTCAATACCGCAGAATAGCCGAAAGCGGTTTAAAGAGGTATTTTGACTATGTGTTTGTTTCGGAGCAGGCAGGTCATCAAAAGCCCGAGGCAGAATATTTCCGATATGTTATGTCAAAAAGCAAAGAAAAGAATAAGCAAAAAATACTTGTTATCGGCGACTCAATGTCTTCGGATATTTTGGGCGGAATAAATTTCGGGGTTGATACCTGTTGGCTAAACACCGTCGGCAAAACCGCCCCATACAAACCCACCTATGAAATTGACAGCATAGTCAAATTAACTGATATTTTATGAAAATATGCAAAAATTTTGCATAAAATCAAAAAAATTGAATATTTATTCAAAAAATGCTTGACAAATGCGATAATCAGGCATATAATGACTGCATATTAAATGAAATGCAGTTTAAAAGGAGACTACAAACAATGGACAAAAAGAATATCAAAAAGGTAGTGCTTGCCTACTCGGGCGGTCTTGATACATCAATAATTATTCCTTGGCTTAAAGAGAATTACAATAACTGTGAGGTTATTGCGGTGTCGGGCAATGTCGGACAGGCAGACGAGCTTGAAGGTCTTGAAGAAAAGGCAATAAAGACAGGCGCATCAAAGCTTTATGTTCTTGACCTTACCGAAGAATATGTTGACGATTATATTATTCCTTGTGTAAAAGCAGGTGCAATTTACGAAGATTATCTTTTAGGCACAAGCCATGCGCGCCCCTGCATTGCAAAGGGTCTGGTTGATATTGCCATTAAAGAAGGAGCAGACGCCATTTGTCACGGCTGTACGGGTAAGGGTAACGACCAGGTTCGTTTTGAGCTTGCAATCAAGCACTTTGCACCCAATATGCCTATAATTGCTCCCTGGCGAGAGTGGAATATTAAATCTCGTGAAGAAGAAATCGAATATGCAGAAGCACACAATATTCCTCTAAAGATTAACAGAGAAACCAATTACTCTAAAGATAAAAATTTATGGCATCTTTCTCACGAAGGTTTAGACCTTGAGGATACCGGCAATGAGCCTATGTACGATAAGCCGGGCTTTCTTGAAATGGGCGTATCGCCCGTAATGGCACCCGATGAGCCTACCTATGTAACACTTGAATTCAATCAAGGTGTACCGGTAGCCGTTGACGGCGAAAAGATGAGCGCTAAAAATATAATATTAAAGCTTAATGAGCTTGGCGGTAAAAACGGTATCGGTATTATTGATATTGTAGAAAACCGTCTTGTAGGAATGAAATGCCGCGGAGTTTATGAAACCCCCGGCGGTACAATTCTTTACCGCGCACATGAAGCGCTCGAGAGCATCTGCCTTGACAAAATGACGCTTCACGAAAAGCAAAGGCTTGCAATTACATATGCAGAGCTTGTGTATAACGGTCAGTGGTTTACACCCTTGCGTGAGGCTCTTGCCGCCTTTGTTGACAAGACTCAGGAAAAGGTAACAGGTACGGTTAAGCTTAAGCTTTATAAGGGCAATATTATCAAAGCGGGTATATGGAGCGATTATTCGCTTTACAGTGAAGAAATTGCAACCTTTGGCGAGAGCGATTATGACCAAAAAGATTCTGCCGGCTTTATAAACCTTTACGGATTGCCCATTAAGGTTCAGGCAATGGTTGACGGCAAAAAATAAAAAAAGGATAAATCTGCCCGACTGCAAGGTCGGGCAGATAAATGTATTATGACTAATGTATTTATAGACGGAAGCGCGGGGACGACCGGTCTTCGCATTTATGACAGATTAAGCAAAAGAGATGATATTTCGCTTATAAATTTACCCGAAAATTTAAGAAAAGACGATAACGCCCGCGCAGAAGCAATCAATTCGGCAGATATTGTTTTTCTTTGCCTGCCCGATGACGCGGCAAGGCAGGCGGTAGGTTTTGTGAAAAATGATAAAACCGCCGTTATCGACACTTCAACCGCTCACCGTGTAGATAGCGCTTGGATATACGGCTTTCCCGAACTTACGGGCAAGCGTGAGGCGATAGCAAGTTCAAAAAGAATTGCCAACCCAGGTTGTCACGCGAGCGGCTTTATAGCGCTTGTTAAACCGCTTATTGAGGCGGGTGTTCTAGACACAAATTCAGCGCTTACTTGTTTTTCGGTTACGGGTTATTCGGGCGGCGGCAAAAAAATGATTGCCGAATATGAAAGCGATGACAGGTCTTTTTTGCTTAATGCACCGCGACAGTACGGACTTCCTCAACAGCATAAGCATTTAAAAGAAATGCAGATAATTTCGGGCATTGAAGCGGCACCTGCATTTTGCCCTGTGGTTGCCGATTTTTACAGCGGTATGGAAGTTACAGTTACGCTGTTTAAGAAAGATATAAAGGCTAATATAGCTAACTTAAAGGAAATATACAAAAATTATTATACAGGCAAGCTTGTTCATTTTGAAGATACTGCCGACGAAAGCGGCTTTTTATCTGCGGCGGCTTTTTCGGGTAGGGATGATATGCAGCTTTGTGTATTCGGAAACGAAGACAGAATAATACTTACTGCACGGTATGACAATCTCGGTAAGGGTGCGTCGGGTGCGGCAATACAAAATATGAATATACTTATGGGAGTTTCGGAAGAAACAGGTCTTGTTTTTTAACGGAGGAACAATGGATATTAAATTTATAAGCGGCGGTGTGTGCGCGGCAAGCGGTTTTAAGGCGTCGGGTGTGCACTGCGGAATACGCAAAAACAGAACAAAAAAAGATTTAGCGCTCATTTTAAGCGACAGTATTTGTAATGCTGCGGCGGTTTATACTACAAATTTAGTAAAGGGTGCGCCGCTCACCGTTACAAAAAATCATATCAGCGACGGCAAAGCACAGGCTGTAATTTGCAACAGCGGTAATGCGAACACTTGTAATGCCAACGGCATAGAGATTGCCGAGCAAATGAGCGAGCTTGTTGCAAACAAACTCAATATAAACGCAAATGATGTTGTTGTGGCTTCAACCGGCGTTATAGGTCAGCCGCTTGATATTGCGCCGATTGCTAAGGGTGTTCCTGCTTTGGTAAGCGGTTTGTCAGAAAACGGCAGCAGTGACGCGGCAGAAGCAATAATGACTACCGACACAGTAGAAAAGCAGATTGCTGTTGAGTTTACGATAGGCGGTAAGACTTGCAAAATAGGAGGTATTGCAAAAGGCAGCGGTATGATTCATCCCAATATGGCTACAATGCTTGTATTTATTACCACCGACGCCAAAATATCTTCAAATATGCTGCAAAAAGCACTGTCGGGTGATATTGCCAACACATTTAATATGCTAAGCATTGACGGTGATACATCAACAAATGATATGGTAACAGTTCTTGCGAACGGTAAAGCGGGCAATGATGAAATTACCGACTTTGGTGAAGATTTTGATATCTTTATGAAAGCACTTAACACAGTCACAGTTAACCTCTGCCGCGTTATTGCAGGCGACGGCGAAGGCGCTACAAAGCTACTTGAATGTAAAGTGAGCGGGGCTAAGAATCTCGACACGGCAAAAACAGTTGCTAAAAGTGTAATATGTTCAAGTCTGCTCAAAGCCGCTATGTTCGGTGCAGACGCTAACTGGGGCAGAGTGCTTTGTGCCATAGGCTACAGCGGTGCTAATGTTGATGTTACAAAGATAGATGTTTCGTTTATTTCCAACAAGGGCGAAATACTCGTTTGCCGCAACGGCGCGGGCGTAGATTTTTCTGAAGAAAAGGCAAAGGAAATTTTGCTTGAAAAGGAAATAGTTATAGATATAAAGCTTAACAGCGGCGATTATTCGTCAACTGCTTGGGGTTGCGACCTTACCTACGATTATGTAAAAATTAACGGAGATTACAGGACTTAGGGAGAAAACTATGGAAAACCAATTTTCTAATTCCGAACGCGCCGAGGTCTTAACACAGGCGCTGCCATATATTAAAAAGCATACGGGAAAAATTATAGTCATAAAATACGGCGGCAATGCCATGATAAACGAACAGCTTAAGCAACAGGTTATGGAGGATATTGTTCTTTTGTGGCTTATAGGTGTTAAGGTTGTTCTTGTTCACGGCGGCGGCCCTGAAATTAACGACCTTATGGACAAGCTCGGCAAAAAGCCTCAGTTTGTTGACGGTCTGCGCGTTACCGATAAAGAAACGGTTGACATTGTGCAGATGGTGCTTGCGGGAAAGGTTAATAAAACCCTTGTAAATCTTCTTGAAAAAAAAGGCGGAAATGCTATGGGTATTTCGGGTATGGACGGAAGACTCATTGAAGCCGAAATCAAGGATGAGCGCCTAGGGTATGTAGGAAAGATAAAAAAAGTAAATATTTCGCCTGTGATAGACCTGCTTGAAAAGGGCTACATACCGGTGGTGTCTACCATAGGTTGTGATAAGCAGGGAAACGCTTATAACATAAACGGCGATACGGCGGCTGCATTTATTGCAGGTGCATTAGGCGCGCAACGCCTTATTATGATGACCGACATTGACGGGATACTGCGCGATAAAGATGATTCGTCAACCATTATTCCGCAGATTACAATAAGTGAAATTAAACAGCTTAAAGCTGACGGCACAATTTCGGGCGGTATGATACCTAAAGTAGATTGCTGTGTCGAAGCAATACACAAGGGTGTTAAAAATGTTGTTATAATGGACGGCAGAGTGCCGCACTCAATTCTTATGGAGCTTTTAACCGACGAAGGTGCCGGTACAATGGTGAGTGAAGATGTTTGATACAATTTCTACCGATAAACAGTACATTGCTAATACTTATAACCGTTTTCCCGTGGAGTTAGTGAGCGGTAAAGGCTCAAAGCTTTATGATAAAGAGGGTAAAGAATATATAGATATGGGCTCAGGTATAGGCGTTACATCATTCGGCATTGCCGATGAAGAATGGGCTCGGGCTGTTACAAAGCAGGCATCTGCTTTACAGCATACATCTAATCTTTACTATACCGAGCCTTGTGCGCGGCTTGCCAAAGCCTTATGTGACAAAACAGGTCTTAAAAAGGTATTCTTTTCAAATTCCGGCGCCGAGGCAAACGAGTGCGCAATTAAGGTTGCGCGCAAGTGGGCGGCCGAGCAAAAGGGCGAAGATTATTTTACTATAGTAACCCTTAAAAACAGCTTTCACGGCAGAACCGTCACCACGCTTGCAGCAACGGGGCAGGACCATTATCACGAGCTTTTTGCCCCCTTGACTGCGGGCTTTGTCCACACGCCTGCCAATGATATTGGCGCGCTTGAAAAAACTGTCAGTGAAAATAAAGTAGCCGCTGTAATGATTGAGTGCGTTCAGGGCGAAGGCGGAGTTATATCGCTTGATTATGATTTTGTAAAGGCGATTGACAGACTTTCAAAGCAGGATAATTTTTTAATAATTGTTGACGAGGTTCAAACCGGCAATGGCAGAAGCGGTAAAATGTACGCCTATATGAATTATGATATAACGCCAGATATTGTCACTACGGCAAAGGGGCTTGGCGGCGGTTTGCCGATAGGTGCGGCGATTTTAGGTGAAAAAACAGAAAATGTTTTGAAATTCGGCGACCACGGTTCTACATACGGAGGCAACCCTGTGTGCTGCGCCGGCGCGCTTATCGTAATAAACCGACTGACCGACAGTTTTTTGGCAGAGGTTAAGGCAAAAAGTGATTATGCATTTAGCGAATTATCCGGTGCTGTTGGAATTGAAAGTGTCAGCGGTATGGGTCTTATGATTGGCATAAAAACAGTAAAACCCGCGGCTGAAATTGTCAAAGCGGCAATGGAAAAGGGTGTGTTGTGTCTTACAGCAAAAGATAAGGTGCGTCTGCTTCCTGCGCTTAATATTCCGTTTGATGATTTAAAAAAGGCTATACAGGTTATAAAAGAGGTGGCGGCAATATGAATTTAGGCGGTAAAAGCTTTTTAAAGCTTCTTGATTTTACACCTGAAGAAATAAACGGTTTGTTAGATTTGGCAAGCGAGCTAAAACAAAAGAAAAAATGCGGCGAGCCGCATAGGTATTTTGAGGGCAAAAATATAGCCCTTATATTTGAAAAAACAAGCACACGCACCCGTTGTTCTTTCGAGGTGGCGGCGGCTGACCTTGGTATTCACCCTACATATCTTGAACCGACAGGCTCACAGATAGGCAAAAAAGAAAGCATTGCCGACACGGCTCGCGTTTTGGGCAGAATGTATGACGGCATAGAGTACCGCGGTTTCGGTCAGGAAATTGTTGAGGAATTGTCCCGCTTTGCAGGCGTTCCCGTTTGGAACGGTCTTACAAATGAATTTCATCCTACTCAGATTTTGGCAGATTTTCTTACAATACGCGAACATTTCGGCGAGCTTAAGGGAAAAAAGCTTGTTTATATGGGAGATGCCCGTTACAATATGGGTAATTCGCTTATGGTGGGTTGCGCTAAAATGGGTATGCATTTTGTGGCTTGCACAAACAGTAAATATTTTCCCGACAGCGCGCTTGTAAATCAGTGCCTTGAAATTGCAAAAGAAACGGGCGCAACGATTGAGTTTTCCGAAAGCACCGACGCAGTAGTCGGAGCCGATGTTGTTTATACCGATGTTTGGGTGTCTATGGGCGAGCCCGATTCGGTTTGGGAAGAGAGAATAAAAGATTTAATGCCATATCAGGTAAACGGCACGCTTATGCAAAAAGCAGGCGAGCAGTGCCGTTTTATGCACTGCTTACCCGCATTTCATAATCTTGACACAAAAATCGGCAAAGAAATTTACGAAAAATTCGGCATAGACTGTATGGAAGTAACCGATGAGGTATTTGAATCTCGGCAGTCGATTGTTTTTGATGAAGCCGAAAACCGTATGCACACAATAAAGGCAGTAATAGCGGCTACTATGATTTAAAAATTAAGTGTATATTTGCTATAAAAATTGCAGATATACACTTGTTTTTTTATGATTTTATATGTATAATAAATAAAAATATTAACCAGCGAGGTGCTTTATGAAAAGAAGACAGATACATCTTGATTTTCACACATCAGAGAAAATAGGCGGCATAGGCAGCGCATTTTCAAAGCAGCAGTTTCAGGAAATGCTCAAAAAAGGCCATGTTGATTCTATAACGGTATTTTCTAAATGCCATCACGGTTGGTCATATCATCCTACTAAGGTCAACCAAATGCATCCACACCTTGATTTTGATCTTTTAGGCGCGCAAATCGAGGCCGCGCATGAAATCGGTGTAAAAACGCCTGTGTATATTTCGGCAGGCTTTGATCACAAGGCGATGAACGAGCACAATGAATGGTTGCATGTAAGAGAGGACGAGTATAAAAACGGTGGCGTAAATATGGAATGGGTAGGCTATCATAAGCTTTGCCTTAATACGCCTTACCTTGACGAGCTTCTTGCCGAGGTTAAAGAGGTTTGTGAAAATTATGACGCTGACGGAATTTTTCTTGATATTGTCGGCGTTGACCCATGCTACTGCGACACCTGCCGTGCAGAGCTCGAAAGGCGCGGCATGGATATAAATAACCCCGATGATGTCAACGCTTTAGCAGAAGAGGTATATGCCAACTATACGCGCCGTGTTCGCGAAACGGTTGATTCGGTAAAACCCGGTCTTCCCGTGTTCCACAACGGCGGGCATATACGCCACGGCAGACGCGATTTAGCGCATATGAACACTCATTTAGAGATTGAAAGCCTGCCAACAGGCGGTTGGGGCTATGACCATTTTCCAATGTCGGCGGCTTATGTTCGCACAATCGGCATGGAATACCTCGGTATGACCGGTAAATTCCACAAATCGTGGGGTGAATTCGGCGGATATAAGCACCCGAATGCCCTAAAGTATGAGGTGGCTTTGTCATCGGCAAACGGTGCTTGCTGTTCAATAGGAGACCAACTGCATCCTACGGGACTTATGGACAACGCTACATATACTCTTATAGGTGAGGCTTACAAAACGGTTGAGGAGCGTGAGCCTTGGCTTGATGGCTATAAAAATAAATCGGATATCGCAATTCTTTCAAGCGAGGCTATTTTAAACTACAACGGTATTGCGCTTCCTCACTGGAAAAGTTTGAGCTGGAATGCCGGTTGTGCGCGTATTTTGCTTGAAAGCAACTATCTTTTTGATGTTGTTGACACCGAGGCGGACATTTCGGATTATAAGCTTCTTATTATGCCTGATATTTGTGTTTTAGACGAAAAGCTTGCGGGCAAGGTAAAAAAATTTTTGGCAAACGGCGGTAAAGTTCTTGCAAGCTATGAGTCGGGCTTGAATCCCGAAAAAACCGACTTTGCTGTTGATTTCGGCTGTAAGTTTGAGGGCGTAAGCGAATATAAGCCTACATATATTAGACCAAACAGCGATTTGGAAAGTCTTGCACAGGCGTCTTATGTTATATATGAAGACGCAATGAAGGTGTCGGCAAACGGTGGCAAATCAACCGCAATTATTGACAAGCCGTATTTCAACCGTACATTAGAGCATTTTTGTTCACATATTCACACACCCGCAAGCGGCGAAAAATACAGCGACGCGGTGGTAATGACCGAAAACACGGCATATTTTGCCCATAAAATATTCCAAGAATATTATACGCAGGGAAATATTTATACAAAAGAAATCGTACGCGCCGCTATTGAAGCGCTTATCGGCGAGGAGAAAAGAATTAAAACAAATCTGCCGGCACAGGGTGTTGTAACGCTTACCGAAAAAGGTGATAGTCAGATTGTTCACACGCTCTATGCATCCCCCGTGCGCCGCGGCGAAAAGATTGAGATAATAGAAGATATTATTCCGATTTATGATACCACGGTATCTGTAAAGAGCGATAAGGCACCGAAGAGTGTTAAATTGGTGCCCGAAAATACACCGATTGATTTTGAATATAAAGACGGCAGAATTAACTTTACTGTGCCTAAAATAGATTGCTGGCAAATGACCGAGATTAAATACTAAAAGTAAAAACGCTGATTGTTAACAATCAGCGTTTTTTGATTTTATTTGTTTTTCTCTTTCTTGCTTTGAAAAAATGCAGCCGCAGTAATCTTGTCTGTAAATTCCGTACTGACGGGAAAGCTCGGTAGAGCGTTTATATCCGTTCTTCTTTTTAAAATCGGACACTAAATATTTAACACCGTATTCTTTGCCTAATGAAAGACCGATTTCATTAAGCTTATCGGCATTTTTAAGCGGACTGATTGAAAGGGTGGTTGTAAAATAATCAGAATTGCGTGCCTTTGCATATTCCGCCGCTTCACGCAGACGAAGTTGATAACACAAAAAGCAACGCTCGCCGCCTTCACTCATATTTTCTTTGCCCTTTGCCATTGCATAAAATCGTTCTTTATCAAAATTACCTTCAACAAAGTCAATCTTATTTTTTGCAGGAAAGCGGTTTATAAACTGCTTTTGCTCATCTACACGCTTGTAGTATTCTTCGTCTGGGTATATGTTGGGGTTATAATAAAACACCGTAATTTTAAAATACTGCGATAAATACTCTATCACATAGCTGCTGCACGGCGCGCAGCAGCTATGTAAAAACAGGGTGGGAATTTCACCCTTTGACTGATGAAATTCTATAATTTTTTCAAGCTCGGTCTGATAATTTACTTTCATTACCGTTATTTGTTTGACAGGTATTCGTCAATGGCTCTTGCCGCAGTTTTGCCCGCACCCATTGCAGAAATTACGGTTGCGGCGCCCGTTACCGCGTCGCCGCCTGCATAAACAGCCTCGCGTGATGTGATACCGTCTTCGTTTACAATTATACCGCCGCGAGAGTTAACCTCTAACCCTGCGGTAGTGTTTTTAATAAGCGGGTTGGGCGAAGTGCCTATTGAAATAATAACAGTGTCAACATCTAAAACAAATTCGGAGTTTTCAATCGGAACGGGGCGGCGTCTGCCTTTTTCGTCCGGCTCGCCAAGCTCCATTTTAATGCACTTCATACCGGTGACAAAGCCGTTTTTGCTGTCAAATTTATCGTCGGGGTTGTTGTAACCCAAAATTTCTATCGGGTTGTTAAGCAGTTTGAATTCGATGCCTTCTTCAATAGCGTGTTCAACCTCTTCCTTACGGGCGGGGAGCTCCTCCATAGAACGGCGATAGACAATATAAACCTTTTCGGCGCCGAGTCGCAAAGCGGTGCGCGC
>ERZ780149.1265-NODE-1265-length-28667-cov-3.724172_pt1 | contig 28667 bp, 24 predicted proteins | sample MGYA00511367_ERZ780149 | MGnify/ENA primary metagenome ERZ780149 (study PRJEB29588, sample SAMEA2153852) | human gut metagenome | biome: human gut; feature: human-associated habitat; material: faeces | place: Denmark | collected 2008/2010 ... | reverse complement strand
CATCCGGATGCCCGCGACCCGCGAGACAGCACCGGACTCGCTCTACTGCCGCGCCGACGAGGTCGCGCAAACCCGGAGCGAAGCGGTCTTTATCCCCTACTTTGCCTTCGCGAACCGCGGCAAATCCGACATGGCAGTCTGGGTAAGGCGTAACTGACGCGCCGGGACGGAAACAGCGATGGGGCGCTTCCCCCGAAAAAGCGCCCCCTTTCCCCCGCCAAGACCTGCAACAAGGGGATTTTGGAATGCAAAATCCGCCGACATTTTCCCGATTCCGGGAGATTGCAAAAAAATATTCGGTTTCACAAAACTTTTTTTCAAAAACCCCTTGCATTTTTCGGGAAGATGTGTTATAATATCTAAGTCAGCAAAAGTTGGCCCCTTAGTCAAACGGTCAAGACGTCGCCCTCTCACGGCGAAGATATGGGTTCGATTCCCGTAGGGGTCACCAACTTATGAATCAATGGAGAAACCGTGCAAACGGTTTTCCTTTTTGGGCCATTAGCTCAGCTGGGAGAGCGCCAGGTTCGCAATCTGGAGGTCAGGGGTTCGATCCCCCTATGGTCCACCAAAGAAGCACCCCATCACCAAAGTGATGGGGTGCTTCTTTGGTGGATCATCTGCGTTTCGGAGAGAGAACCCCCTCCGCCGTAGCCGTGCCAAACGTGCGGGGTGCTTCTTTGGCGAAGCGTTCCTCCGGCAGGGATTCCGGGGTTTATTCCGTCAGTCCCTCTCGCTTCATCCGTTCCTTCACATCCGTGTAGCAGTAGTCCAGAAATCTGTAAAATTCTTTCTCGTCAACGAAAGGATTGATTTCCGGATTCGCTTCCATCGCGGCGGCTTTCTCATCGGTATTGTTGTTCCAACAATGGTTGCCGAGAAACAGATCGACCTTTTCCGCTTTCAACCGTGCAAGCGAATTGAAATAATCGTTTCTGGAACCCTTGTAGTAATCCACGTTGTCTTCAAAAAGCGCGCCGCGACCGGCGCCGCCGAACATACCGACATGGTAGGTTCTTCCGTCCTCCGGATAATCAAAGAAGATCGATACCGTTCCGACCGTGTGCCCGGGCGTTTCGACAAAGCGGAACGTGATATCCCCGCAGGTCAGCGTATCCCCGTCCTTCACAACGATGTCGGGCTTGATTCCGTACCGCTCGAACACCCGCTTGTCATCCCTGACGCCGATAACGGTTTTGGCTTCCGGTGCAAGGGTCAGCATGGGTTTAACGCCTTCCACATGGTCACCGTGCCAGTGCGTCATGAAAATGTACTTCACATCCGACGGTCGATACCCGAGCGAATAAATTCCGTTGACCACCCAATAGAACGTATTCAGATACCCCGTGTCAATCATCACCAGACCGTCTCCGGTATCAATCAGATGAATCGACGCCTGATAAGTTCCGACAAAGGAAATCCCCTTCAGAATATGAAACGGCTTGAGCAACCCGCTCCACGACTTCCCCGCAACCTGCTGTTTTCTCGGATACATAATCAATTCTTCTCCTTATTCTTATAGCTCTCTTTATTATATAGTTTTTTTGCGGCATTGTAAAGTGTATGATTTGCTGATTTATCGATGAAGCGCAAGTCTTACACAAAGCCGCGAAAACCGCCCCTGCGCCATTCTCTGCAGTCAACGGTTTCCCCTCCCCGTTTGATTCCCGAAAAAAAGTTGTCGGAAAGCAAAGAAAATTCAAAAAACCCCTTGACAAATCGGACAGAACCTGATATAATATAAAAGGTTTGAGACAGCACGCTCTTTACGAGACGGTTTGTTGGCTCATAAAACTTCATATGCGGGCATGGCGGAATTGGCAGACGCGCTAGATTCAGGTTCTAGTGAAAGCAATTTCATGGAGGTTCAAGTCCTCTTGCCCGCACCAAAAAATCCTCAGAAACAGATGGTTCTGAGGATTTTTCTTTGTTTTTTTCGCCCGACAGACAGATTTTACGACACCGCGAATGCCTGATCGGTCAACTGCCTGTTTTCGTCGTAAAATTCCAAATGAATTCCGCATCTCAGGTTCATTATAGCAAATATACCTATCAGAAACTGTTATATTCACAAAAGACTTTTATCTTTTTTCAGTGGTCATAGAGCCAGTATATCATATCGGTGTAGCAGCTTTTGCAACATCCAAAAATATAATACAAAAGAGCACCGCTTCGGAGAAAAAATTTTCTCGAAGCGGTGCTCTTTCTTTTTTATTATCTCAAAACCGTATGAAAGGGGCAAAATAATACCGCAACATATGCGACACCATTCCGACCCCGCAAATTCCAAAAAAATCGTTTTTACGACACCGTAGGTACGACCCCTTGCAGAGAAATACAAACTGCCCGTAACCGCCTGTAACCGTCCCCTATCGCCTCTCCAACCGGCTTTGCCGGGCGGTGTAACCCCGCCGCGGAGTGTCTCCGACCCCGCGGCTTTCTCCTGCTTACGCAGAAAGTGAACCCGCCGAACGAATGAAAAAACGCATTCCTATCAATTCAACATTTTTTGAGATAGTTGATAGCTTTCAAAAAATCATACAAAGTGTAAATTGTACAAAACGAGCCGAGCATCAAAGCGTGGAAAGGAACTTAAACACTTCATCATCATTCCCGTTCAGTCCTTCGTGGCCGAAATCAGGATAGATCAATACCGATTTGGGGGAGGTGATCTTGTTGTACATGGCGAACTGCGTGGAGGGCGGGCAGGTGGTGTCCATCAATCCTGTGGACATCAGGACCATCGCTTGAATGCGCGGGGCGAGATACTGAATATCGATGTAGCCGAGCTTTGTAAAAATCTCATCCTCACGCTCATGCAAAGGATCAAACCAACGGAACCAATAGCGAATGCCGTCATACGCTCCTTTGGCAAGATCCATATTCCAAACGCGGCGATAATCGCTCATGTAAGGGTAGGTTGTGGCGCAGAGCTTGATTTTCGGCACCAATGCAGCGCAGGCAACCGACAAACCGCCCCCCTGAGAACCACCGTAAACACCAACTCTTGCGTCATCCACATCGTCACGCGCCATGATTACACGGGCAAGCTGTGCGGTATCAAGGAAAATATCCCGCGCCAACAGATTCTCCGGTTCTCCCTCAATGCCGCGCATGAACGGGGTTGGAAATGTCGTTCCGGAAGTTCCCCCGATGTCCTCGGAGAGTCCGCCCTGTCCCCTGACATCCATCGAGACAGCCACAAAACCCTGTGATGCGTAAACAAGCAGGTTTTTCCAATTTTCACACCGACCGGAAAGTCCGTGAAAATGCAGAGTAGCGGGTGCTTTGCCCGTCAGGTTCTTCGGAACGGCGACACGACCGTGAATCCGCGCTCCTTTCATGGAGGTGAACCAAAGATCATACAGCCGTGCAATCTTGGAGGGGTAGTCATAGGGCAGGAATTCCGCCTGTGGGTCGATGGCGTACAGTTCCTCCAGAGAGCGATTCCAAAATGCGTCAAAATCATACGGACGCGGGTTGATTCCCGAGTAAACCTTCAGTCTTTCCAAAGGCATATCTACAATTGGCATGAGAATACAGTCCTTTCATTTTTCAGGTTATTTCTGATCAAAGCAATCCGAATAAATATTCAACGAAAAAATGCAGACCCGATTTTATGCAGATCTGCATTTTCCAAGCGTTTAATTCGTAAAATAAAAATCTGCAATTACCGGACTGTGATCGGATGCAATCGCAGTCATTTTTTCTTTTTCAATGATTGTCTTTCCGAGTTTCAGCCCTGCAGGATCGTACAGAATATGATCCACAAAGACTTCGGCTTTGCCTCCCATTGCGTCCGAGAAGCCCGTTCGGTCAATAAGACGGTCATACGGGGATTGCCCTTTTACGCAGTTCAGATCCCCCATCAGAATGACGGGAACGCGATACTGTTCGGTCAGCCGTTCCAACAGCTTGAGAGTCAGGTTCACCTGCTGCAAGCGCCAGCTCTCCCCCTGCGTCCCAGGTTCGGACGCATAATGCGTACCGAGAACGAGGAATTGCTTTCCGTTTGCTTTCTCTTCAAACAGCCCCCACATGACAATGCGTTTGTTGTTATCGTTTTCCCAAAGGCTGATGTTTTCATATCCGCCATCGATCAGATTCAGGCGATCGGCATTGTATACGATGGAATTTCGGTTTGATGAACCGTCGGGTCTGTCGATTGCAACAAACCGATAGCAGCTATCCAAAAGCGGCGGAAGCTGCTTTCTCCAATTCTCAAAGAACTCACACAGGCAAAAAACATCCGGCTTGTAACCGTTGATAACTTCGGCAATGATTTCTTTGCGCAATTCAACCTCGGGAGGAATTGACCCTCCGGCCCCCCAACCGGGGAACTCGACCAAAACATTGTACTCCATAATGCGGAGGTCGGCGCTGTTCGCTTCAAAAACCGCATCCTTCAGCAGGGATACCTTTTGGCTCATTCCGTCAACAATCCCGTTTTTCGTGCTCAACACATAGGTCCCGAACGCCTCGATTGCTTTTTGTGTTGAGAACGGATATGCGCCTGCGATCAGAATTTTGTCTCCTTCCGTCACCAGCGCATACTCCATCGCCTGCAAAGCAAGCGCCTCATAGGCTTTGTCCGTACGGTTGGTCTTTCCGATCAAAATTTCATACCGGCGCTCCGGAGTCTTATCGGAAGCAATCTCCAAAACAAATCCGCTCAGTGACCCGATCTGATCGCGCAGCTTGATTGCATTGGTTTTCCCCATAGAATCCTCCGCAGAATATACAATGGTATATTCCTGCAGGGAGGTCCGATGCAGAGAAATATCCGCGAGCTTATATGACATTGCGCTGTAGGTGTAATCTCCTGCCCAGACCAACTCGGAGCGGTTTTCGGACTTTTCGATATTTCCCTTCAGCATACGGATCAGCTTTTGGGTAGCCTTTACCGCAGTTTCGTCGTCATGAGCGACTGCCAGAATGGTATCCTTTTGGAGACTGATTCTGTAATCCTTGTATCTGAGTTCCCGAAGAAGCGCTTGGGCGGCGGAACGACTGCAATTTCCGATCACGATCTCCTTCACGTCGTCTGCAGGATCGCCCTCTCCGTAATCCTCCGTCACGCGGAATCTTGCGCCTGTCGCATCCGAAAGCGCTTTTTGCAGATCGTCAACTGCGGAACTCAATCCTTTTGAAGCGTCCGCAGGTTTTACAAGGATGTAATCGGAAAGGATTCCGGAGGAAAGCGTCAGCCGCGTTCCTGCAGTTCCGTGATCCGTTGTTTCGTCCCCCGCTTGCGTGGGTACCGTATCGGTCGGCTTGCCGTTTGTTTCTGTCTTGCCGCAGGCAATGATGAACAGCCCAACGGCAAGCAGAAGCAGTAAAGCAAGCAATTGCCGGGCAATTCTTCTTTTCATCGTGATCAGCTCCTCGAAAATCAGTCAAAGAAAAAATCGTCCAATGCCCCCGCAACCCCGTTCATAGGGTCTTGGAAGCCTCCTTCAACATAGGTTGACCAGCCTGTCTTTTTCAACAGTAACGCATTTCTGAACATGGAAGCAGGCTCGATTCCGTTTGTAAACAGCATATAACCCAAAATGCCAAGCTCGGTGCAGGACCCGGAACGAATAATGTCAAACATTCTGGACGAATTGGGATCCTTGCTGAACCGATATTTCATGACCTTCTGAAAAACCTCCGGGGTAACAAAAAGATTGCTGGCATATGCCATGGTCTCCATCACTGCCGCCGATTCATCCACTTTGTTGGCATCAAACGGAATAAAGTATTGCGTGTGGGGAGACCCCAACAGTGTGCGATAGCGCTCATCCTCTATATATTTCGGGAAAGGAAGCAGACCGACATCCTTAGCGTCGTCAATAATGCCTTTCAGGTTATATACCGTCATGACACCAAACACACTTTTATTATTCTTGAACATGTAATTGGTAACACCTGCGTTAGCACCGTAACTGATGATATGATCATCATAAATCGCCTTGTAGACTTTTTCATACAGACCAACGGTCTTAGCGGAGGTGATATCCTTTGATGTCGTTAAGTGTCCCTCTTCTATCTCAAAGAGTTTCTGTCCGGATGTAATGTAAAAGCTGTCCAGCATATTGCCATCCACACAGCTGACACCATAGAATGCCCCCTCGGTCCATTTTCCGTCCGAATCTGCCTGTGAAATATCGGAAGTGATCTCCAGCAAACGGTCCAGCGTCCATTCTCCCGCATCCACAAGGTCATACAGTTCTTTTTCACTGATATTATAAGCCGCCAACAGATCGCCGTGAAAAGCCATGATCTGCATGAAATACAGCAGATTGACGGAAATATCACCCGACATGAAGTAGGCGCGGTTGTTGATGGCAACGGAATCATAGATGAAATCCGCCCACCAATCCTTTCCGAAATCGAGATATTTCAGTGCGTTCAGGTCCTCCAGAATACCCCGCACCATCAGAGATACGGGAATCAGACTGTAGGAGCCGATCAGATCATACGCAGCCAAGCCGCTGCTTACGGAATTGGCTACATAGTCCGCATAACTGAGGCGGTCTGCATACTGACCGTTTTTGCTCGCGGTCTTTACGGTTACCCCCAGATAGCTCTCCACAAAGCGATCGCGGTTGACAAGCGCCGTGTTGACGCTGTCTGCTCCGTCCCCCTCCGGATCACCGAATTCCGGCTCTGAACTGTTATAAGTCAGGATGGTAAAGGTGCGATCGAAATTCAGCTTTTCGGGAACCGTAAAGTCCGGATTCTGGTCGGCTGTTCCCGTGGGTTCGGTCGTCTCCGAAGGGGTTTGCGGCTTTTTCCCGCAGGACACCGCAAAGGCGCATCCGACAAGCATCAGGCAAGCCAGAAAGAAACAAATACTTCTTTTCATATAAAATCTCCTTAATGTGTTTCGTACTCCCAATCGGTGCCGAGGCTCCGATTGGGAGCGGAAATTCAATCAGTAAAAGTTCGTCCAATCCTGCTTCGGGGGTTGCGGAGCCTCTGTGTGGGACTCCTTCTTTTCATCGGTTGGAGCAACCGTGCTCTCCGTTACGGCAGAGCCGCTCGGCTTTTCTTCCCCCTTCTCCTTATTGCAGGATACAAGCATACACGCGCAAAGCACCAGTGCCAGCAGCATAGCAAAAATTTTTCGCATAATAAAGCTCCTTTCAAATTCCAAAGCGGAAACGATTCCGCTTCCCGATGTGTCCGTCAGGCTTCCGTTTTTTCAGCCGTTAACAGCTTTTTCAGAAACGCCAGCTGTTCACGGGTGTACGGAGCATAGGAAATCCGTTCAAAGCCCCGAATGCCATACTCCTGACCGATCTTAAAGGAATGGGTCTGAGATCTGATCTGAACCCGATCCGCATAGGCAGCTTCCGCAACGGCGATCACGGAACGGGAATTGTTTTCGGCAGAATAATCTCCCGCATATTCAACCGTTGTTCCGTCTGCTGTTTGCACGACAATATAAGGGAAAGCAGAATATGACTTTTCGCAATTCGTAATGTCCTCAAGAACCGCCTCAAATGTTTCCGCCTTATCGGTTTCGCTTTTTACAAATGCAATGTTCGCCGCAGTCAGCGCCGCAGGCGTTACGCCGTTTGCAATCAGCTCATCCGTGACCAATGCAGTCTCCACAATTACGATTCCAACCTTGGAAAGATCGTCTCCGTACTTTTCAAAATCGGCAACCGACCCCTCAAATTTCATCGCAACCGTTCCGGACAGGCGTACACTTGCACCGGTACGAAGCTGTGTTTTCGGGTTGACGGCATCGAAACGGGCGGTTTCGCCGGCTGTTACGGGAAACTCGGAGCCTGCCGCGTACAGCTTGCTGTCCGCACGGTTCTTCCATGCGCAGACCTTGGTATCGGATACCGCAGAGGGTAGCGTCACCTTGCCGGAAGCGTCCTTATTCAAACCCGCAACCGCGATGCCGTTGTTATAAAAGACCGCATTCGCATTTTCATCCACAACGCTTCCGAGATCGGCGGCATTCGCATTCTTCAGCGTTGCCCGTCCTGCCAGATCCGGCTTGCTTTGCGGGTTGTTGCTCCAAGCATACTGACGGACCCAAGACTTTCCGTTGCCGCGCTGTGCAATGACTTCAAAGCCGAATACGCCGTCCGCCTTTGCATACTGCCGATCATAAAAGGTGTATCTCGCCTCCACCGTAACCGATGTTCCCTCACGGGAAATGAAGTATTCAAACCAGCTTCCGATCTTCTGCGTGCCTTCTGCAGACTTCAAAGGACGGCTTCCGGTTCTGCGGCAAACGCCGTCTCCGCCGCTTACAACGTCGCTCGCTTCTGTTTTGCTTCCGGTTTCATCCACGAAAACCTGAAAGATGTCCGCCTGCCAGTCATCATACCCGTTGTGTGAAGTATATTCTCCGTCCGGATCTGTCAGTTCAACCAAAATATACAGGTACGAATGCTCTGCATCACTCGACCAAAGCGCCTTGAAATGCCCTGGCTCCTCCGGCTCCGTAAAGTCCGTCATATCCGCGTTGTCATTGACGGCATAATACCGAAGCTGTTCGCTCCACGGGACCTTTTCCCACGGTTCGTTTTCGCTGACCTTTCCGTCCAAAACCATTTTGGCGGAATCCGTGCGGTAAATGTCGTAACGGAGCTGATCCTCATATGTCTTTGCCGATGCTGAAATTGCTCCGAACGCAACCATAAGCTGCACAAGAACCAAGCATAGTGCGACCAAAACAACCGATTTTCTTCTCATTTCTTTTCTCCTTTTAGGTAAGTCCAAAATTGTCTTCCATTCCAAACTCACCGACGGCAAGCCGTACACCGGCTCCTTCTCCCGATGTGGAAATGATGTCCGCAGGAGCAAGTCCGGTCCACAAAAATTCAGGGGTTTCATATTTTGCTTTCATCGCTTTATCCTCCGATTTTGATATTACAGTAAATTGGGTAGTGGTCGGAAGCCGTCTTCGTTGCTTCGGTTTCCATAAAGGCAAAGGAATCCGTCCGGCAGCGCGCCGTTGCTATGTGGTCCACAATCCAAGCCCGAACCGCGTCAACACCGTTTTCGGAAGCTTCCGCATCGGTCAGTCCGCCGTCGGTCAACAACCTTTGGTACGCTTCGGAAGAATAGTAGGTGTTGAAATCCCCCGCGACAACAACGGGAAGACGGGCATAATCGTCATGCGACAGCACCTCCCGCATGATACGGCTCATGCTTTCGGCTTGCTTTCCGTGCAGTTCGGCAAGAGCCGCCGCATCGGTACCGGAGCTCCAATGCGTGGCGAACACCACAAATCTTACACCGTTTGATTCGGAATCGGAAATATCCTCCAAAACCGCATACGAAACCACGCGCTTGTTTTGCGATTTGGAAAAATCCATCTCTTCGCCAAGCTCTGCGGATCCGGACTCCACGCAACGGAATTGATCGGTTTTATAAACAATCGGGGTTCTGTTTACGGTCGCTCCGTTCTCAATGCGGTTCTCGGCAAAGGCATACCGACTTCCCAACAGGGCGGCAAGATCGACCGTGTCGCTGTAGTCAACCGTAATCCCCGCCCACTCGTCATGTCGCTCCGCAAGCACCAGAACATCGGGGTCGGCTTCGTTGATTGCCTGCACAACACTTTGGGCGCGCGCCTTCAATCCGAGGCTCAGATATGTTTCGGAGCCCCATCCCGCCTTCTGATGCAGGATGTTATATTGCATAATGCGATAGGATGCGGGGGTTCTCAAGATTGGGTTCCCCCCGAGATAAAATTTTCAAGGATTTCTTTTTGCGCAGCTGTGTACACTGCGGAGGTATCTTCCAGCGCCATTCGTGCAACCTCCGCAACCGATCTTGCGTTTTCCGGTGTATATCCGCCGTAGAGCATGTAAACCGTGCCGTCCTTCAGCTCCACGCGGGCATAGCCGACCGCAGAGAAGTTGCGCTTGAAATTTTTGATTCCGAACAGAGTACCGATAAACAGTCCGTCAGTACCTTCCGCCCATGTATTTCCGACATTTACAATGTCGTAAAAATCCTTTCCTTCCGTCAGACCCGCCGAAAGGAGGTTGGCTTTGGTGAATTCGGTAATGCCTTTGTCCGTCAGCGTTGCAGTCGGAAGCAACAGCGTTCCGGTTGTAACGGTTGCTCCCGTTTCCTGCAATTTTGCGATCGATGCGGCATCAACCGTTGTGCGGAACCGAATTCCCGATTTGTTCGGCTCCTCGGTATCAACACGGACAGATGCACCCTCCATGGTCCTGACCGAAAATACGGGAATATCGGAAATGATTCCCATTCCGGTTGCGGGATTGTCTCCTCCCGCCTGCTTCTTCCATGCATATCTGACATACGGCCCGTTTCCGCTTGCGGCGTTACCGGTGAAATCATGTACCTGCGCTTCCATCAAGACAACGCCTGCACAGTTTGCGGCATTTACAAAAGTATATTTCGCCTCAACGGTATAGCCCTTTCCCTCCGCGCGATGATCATCTACCTTATATTCAATCTGATCGTCAAAGACATCCTTTCCGAGATATCTTGCACTCGGTTTTGTTTCATTTGTTCCGTTCGCATCTTCATCAACATAAATCTTAAAGTAATCGTATGGCCATCCCGACATTCCGAAAGAATCGGTTGCATCATTCGTTTCAATCAGAAAATAAAGGTATGCCTTTTCGGAATCTTTTTGCCACAGGACCTTCATTCTTGCGAGAAAACCCGCCTGCACGGTTCCGTTGCCGGATGTATAGGTCGGCTCTTTTTTGAAATCAGTCCATTGCACGGCGCTCCACGCTTCATCATCGGTTGCCTTTCCGTCCAGCGTGATATTCCCCATGGCTTGATAGATGTGATAGCGTCCGAGGGAGTCCTCTCCAATCGGCTCGGTTTCCGACCCGGTTACTGGCTCGGAGCCGATCGTACCGACACCTATCGGCACTACATTGTTTTGTGGAACATTGTTCCATGCGTATCTGGAATATTTTGCTTTTCCCGCCGTGTCATCTTTTTCCAATCCCTCGTAGTTATCCTGCACGAGAAGGTCGAAAAAGAAGGTTTCGTTCGTCACCCGAAAGCGTCCTTCTGCCCTGAAAAGAGAATCGGAAGCTCTCGTGTCAATCGAAGAGTAAGTTACCTCCATGCCGCCGGTGGTTGCGTTGGAGACGGTTTTCATGACCGTTGTCGATGTATTTTTGTGTGTTCCGTTTTCATTCAGAATTACAAAAAACGCATCTCCCTGCCAGTCGGTCCGCTTTGAAACGGTGGGGTCCGTAACTTCAAGGAAGAAGTAAACATACTTTTCGCCGTTCACTTCCTTCCACAGACCCTTGAAGCGCGCGGAAAAGCCTTCCCGTTCCTCTCCGAGCGTTTTATGAAGAGCGGTCCACTCCACTTTGTCCCATTCTTCTCCCTCGGTTACCGCCCCATCAAGAACAATATCATGCTCGGCGCGGGTAAAGGTATATGAGGCACTCTCCACGGCTCCTGCTTGGATGAAGCCTACAGAACTCAAAGCAGCCATAACAACCATGATCAAAGCGAGGGTTAAACAACTTTTCTTTCTCATGATAAACTCCTTTTTAATTTAATATTAAAATGAAAAGTCATGTTTTTGCAGAGACGGCTATGACCGCAGGCTTCCTCCTTTCGTAAAATCCGCCAATGATTCAATCATGCAACCGTTTCCAAAGGTCTTGTCCATACAACACGGCTAACCGGCATTGTCTTGACAAATCATCTAAAACCGCCTTAAATAACCGCACTTTTATTATACACCATGCGCATTGTAAATAAAGCCCTTTTTTTTGATACAAAATATACTATTTTTTTATTTTTAGCCACTCCAAAGGGGATATTTAACAATTGTAATACTGTTTTTTCTTGACTTTCCCAAAAATCCATGATATAATAGACTGAAAGCCATATGGTCAAGGAGGTCATCATGGAACCTGCATATCATTTCATGCGGCAGAATTTCTTTCACCCAACGGATTTCGACGGAACGAAAATTTTTCAGATCGGAAGAGCGTTCTGCCATCGCACCTCCGTTATCAACACACATATTCACCTTGATCTGTTTGAGCTGACAATCGTAACAGGCGGAAAAGGAATCATCACCATTAACGGAACCCCGTTGCAGGTTCAGAAAAACGACATTCACCTTGCCTTTCCGCGCGATGCCCATAAAATCGAGTCTGACAGTGCGGATCCTCTGAAATACGATTTCATTGCATTTCATACCGATGACGCAACCTTCCGACAGGAACTTCTGAACATTGAAAAGAATTACCGCCCCGCCAACAAGCGCATCATCCGCGAGGAACATATCTCCGCTCTGGTTGGAAATGCAATTGACGAGTACAGCACAACCAAAATATACTCGCAAAAGCTCCTGTCCTCCATTTTTTATGAAATGCTGATCTATCTGGTGCGGGCATTCCAAAACATTACGCCGGAGAAACCTACAAAGAGAGCCAAAAATGTTGATACCCTTTGCATTCAGATCATGAACTATATTGACAATCACATTTTTACCATGAAAAATCTGGAGGATATCGCCCCCGTTATGGGCTATTGCTACTGTTACCTTTCCACCGTGTTCAAAAAAACGACCTCCATTACCATCTCCCGCTATTTTCACGAAAAGAAGCTGGAGGTCAGCCGCATGATGGTGGAGGAGGGAGACTACAAAATTTCAGAAATTGCAGAAAAGCTGAACTATTCCACATCTTTCGCATTCAGCAATGCTTTTTCCGCCAAATTCGGTTGCTCTCCAAGGACTTATCGGAAGAGACATATCCAAAACGCTTTGTCCGAATCCGAAAAGAAAGATTCCGACTTATCGGAATCGCAATAAAGATTTGAGCGAAAGCCGTTTTGCAAGCATCACCGGCAGAGCGGAGACAGCAATTCCATATCAGATAAACCGCTTTCCTGTTACCGAGGTGTCGCAACCATCAGGTTCTAGTGAAAGCAATTTCATGGAGGTTCAAGTCCTCTTGCCCGCACCAAAAAACCTCAGAAACGTCTGTTTCTGAGGTTTTTTCTTTGTTTTTTTGCCCGACAGACAGATTTTACGACACCGCGAATGCTTTATCGGTCAGATGCCCGTTTTCATCGTATATGTCCAAGTGGCTTCGGAACGCGGCTTTGAGGTGGATGTTGACGGATCGTTTGCCGTCGCTTTCGTGAATCACAATCGGTTGCGGGAGTCGCTGCCCGTAGCAACAACCCCCGCGACCTGCTTTGGTCAATGTGCAAGATCTGTTTTTTCGATCACCGGTGCCAGCTGCCGTGCAAAATACGCCAGCCCCTCCACCGTCAGGTGAATGCCGTCCGGCTTGGTATACTCCGCGTTTTGCAGGAGCGCATTCATATCGAAGAAATCGACTGTCAGCCCCTTTGCCTCAAGGAACTCGGGAATCCCTTTTTGCGATCCGACAATCGCACGGATCGCGCCGCCGACCGTTCCGTCCCGCTCCTCAAAAATTTCCGGAGAGGACAGGAACAGAATCTTCATATCCGGGTTCTTCCGCCGCAGGGCTTCGGCAATCGTTTGCGCCGAAGCTTTGAACATTCCGTCGGAATATGCGTCCCATTGGTCATTGCGGATGTAACGCGCGTCGTTTGTTCCGAGCATAACCGTTACGACATCCAATCCCGCTGCGTCTTTCAGGCAGGTTTTCCAGATCTCCGACTTGGTATAGGCGTTGCCAGCGTCGGTTCGCATTTCCCTTCCGCCCTCGCCGTAGTTTATCACTACCGCGTCGCGCCAGAGCAGATACCCGAGCTGTTTCGGATAGGTCAGATAGTCGTAGTTGTAATAGTCCTCGTTCCAGCCGACCGTGATGCTGTCCCCGATACAGCCGATGCGCGTCAGGCGGTAAGTTCCATCCAGTCGGAAGTCCGCGCTAAGGTCGTAGATCGCCTTGCCCTTTGCAAGCGCATCGCGCAGATGCGCTTCCAGTGCGTCCATGGCGTGCCATGTATTGCCGTAAGTCTCCCCGCAGACTGCAAGCGTGCTTTTCACCGTCATAATCCGGTATCCGTCGGTCGGAAGTCCGCTGCAGACCGTGTAGGTCGCGCTCCGGGAGGTCATGCCGACGGTGATTTCGTGCTCGGCGCTGTCGGTGTCCATGTCGCAGACAACCTCAAGCCTGACTCCGCTGACCGCTTCGAGCATATCGCGTAACCGTTCGGCGCTCTGCCTGTCAAAATCGCAGTCCGCGATCAGGTCGCCTCCCCGAATGCTCTCTTTTGCAAGACGGGTGGAATCCTGTGCGTAAACGATGCGGTAATCCGAAATCGGGTTGCCCGCAACCGTCAGCGCCGTAAAGCGGTCAACCGGTTCGCCTGCCGTTTCGGTCTCTTTTTCTGTTCGCCCATTCGGGACAGTCTCGGTTTCTGTCATGCCTGTCTCCTTTGATTCCCCGGCGGGGCGGCAGGCGGCGAGCAACAGCCCACACAGCACCGCCAGACCGCACAGCAGACGAACCCAAGCGGGTTTCCGTTTCGTGGATTTCATCAGTTCGGAACCTTCTCGTTCATGTTGTTGATAAACTTCGTCAGATTGCCCATGGCATTGGCGCGCAGACCTCCGAGCGTGGAGGAAAGCTCACCCGATTTTTGCTTCTGTGCAAGATCGTCCACTGCCGCCTGTACACCCGTGATACGCATTGCGCCGTCGGTATCAAAAACCTTGCTTGCAAAGATCAGCTCCAACATTTCCTGATCTTCGGAGGTCTGACAGATCTTGTTGATCATCAGCCACTCATACTCTGCTGCAACCACAGTCCGCTGTCCCTCTTTCGCGGCATAGCGGGAGAAATAGCCCATCGCGTCGGTAATTTTTGCGGTTCTGTCCGCATGACGGAGCGCGTTTGCGGGAATCATCAGCGGCAGATGGGAATATGCCGAGCAATAGGAGTAGAAGCCGTCCTGTCCCTCCTCATACATCGGCGTGGGCATGACATTGAAGGAATCCTTCATCATACCGGTGATATTGATGGCGGAGCTGAGCGTAGTGGTGTAGAAAAGCGCCTGATTGTTTGCAAACATACCCCAGATCTCACCCCATGCATTGGCGTCCGAAAGCACGCCGTGGCTTGCGTCGGCAAAAAGAACCTCGCCGTTCTCCGCAATGCCCTTGAGCAGCTTATCCAGCATATCCTGGCAGAGCGCGTACTCGGTACGCTCGGTAAAGACCAGCTTGAGCGATTGATCCTCCTGCGTCAGGATGGTTGACTTGCCCGAACCGAGATAGAGAATATACGGAAGCGGGCTTTCGGTCAACAGCCCCCACTTGCTGTCCTTGGTCAGCGCCTCCCCGCTCCCGTTGTTCAGGTCGGAGCGGTCGCGGAACATCGCACACATGGTTTCATAGGTCCACTTTCCGTCCTTTACCACCTCCAGAGGAGAGCCGTAAGTGTCGTAGTAGCCCCAAAGACCCCAGAGCGAGCCGTTTGCCAGAACGCCGTAGGTGCAAAGTTCGTCAAAGACCGTGAAGTCGCCCTCCAAAGTAAACAGCTTGCCGTTGATCTGATACCCCTTCTGAATCCGCTGATCCCAATAGGACGCGCCGAGGTTCAGCCCATCCAGTTTGTTCAGATCCGCCACAAGGCCGTTCGGGATTGCCGAAGGCATGCCGCCCGCCGCAATGCCGAGCACGACATCTACATTATCCGCGCCGGAGTTCGCCATCATGGTCAGTTCCGTATTCATGCCGTACTTTTTCTCCAGCTTTCTCATGCGGATGTTGATGTTGAAATACTCCTCGAGAAAGCTGTTGCGGTTGTAGAACGCCCAGCTCAGGGTCGGGACTGATGAGGTATCGGAATCCTCGTCATTGATATACCATCTTGTGTCCTGACCGCCGTCTATTACCATCCAGTAGTCCGCGCTCTCAAAATCCTCGCGCTCCGGACGTTGGTCGTCCTCTCCCCCGCCCGTGGTCACACTGCCGGCAGGTTCACCGCCCGCGTCGGTCGTGCCCGCCGGGGTCTTGCCGCTGTCCTTTTTACATCCCGTAACCCCGACAGACAGCGCAAGCACCGTCATGCAGGCGAGCAGAAATGCCAAAATTCGTTTCATGTGTTCCTCACTTTCTTTCGTATGCGTGGTACGGGTCGTCCGTCAGCAAGTCGCGGCAGTCTACGCTCACGTTTTCAAAAACGCCGGTTCCGTTTGCGCTCTTCTGCGAGAGCATCGCAACGCCGCCCGCGTCCCGACGGAAGCCCGCGCGGAACACGGTGACGATTGACGAAAAATCACCGTCCGCCTGGAATGCCGTCAGCACATAATCCTTTGTCATACTCACACCCGAAGCGTTCTTTGCCTCATACCAGAACACATAGCAGTTGTTGAAAAAGCTCACCGCATTGTGCGCCAGACGGAAGCCGACGCGGAAATGATCGCTGTAGCAGAAATCGAACCAGTTGGTGCCCCATTCATCCCAGAAGCCGCAGCTGTCGGCGTAGTCCGAATAATCCGAGTAGTAGAGCGGGTGAATGTTGGTCAGCTTGTTCGCCGCGCCGCGCAGATGCACGCCGATGTGAACCTTGCCGATGCGGATGTTGGTAAAGGTGTTGTCGTAGCCCTCTACGAAAATGCCCTTGGAGTCCTTTGTTCCCGTGCCGATGATGTTGCAGGAGGAAATGTCCGCGTCGGAAGAGCCGCCGTTGATGCCGAACTTGACGTGAATTCCGATCGGAGTGTTTTTGATGGCAACGCCGCTGATGACAACCTCTCTGCCGCCGTCAATCGAAATGCCGTTTGCCACGCCCGCGCCGTTGACAATACCGCCCTTGAAGAACCAGTTGCTCCCGTTGCGTTCGGAATTGTTGGTCTTTGAATCCTGTGCGCCGAGGCGGATCATGGCTTCCTTGCTCGTCCAGTAATTGCGATCTGCCAGAATGATCGCATAATTGGAAAGCTGCAGGGAAACGCTCTTCGTCGGGTCGCCGGAGGTCGTAATGGGTTTGCGGATGAGATAAGTCCCGTCCGGGAAGAAGAGCGTCCGGTTCGGGTTTTCGTTGATAAGCGTTTGCAGGGCTTCGGTCACATCGGTCGAGCCGTCCGCCCGAACGCCGTGCTCGGTGACAACAAGGTAACCGAGACGGCTTTCGTCCGTATTGGGTGTGCTTTTGGTTTCTGCCATAGTGGTAATCTCCGTTTCGCTTTGCCGCCCGCTGTCGGTGACAGCGGGGTCAGACCCCGCCGTGTTGCATCCGACCAACAGTCCCATAACTGCCATGGCGGCGAGAAGTATACTGATTGTTTTTTTGAATTTCATATCTGACCCTTTCGTGTTTCGGGTTCGTTATCCGCGGCTGTCTGTTCCGTTGCTTATGCAAACGGTCCCCAGTCCGATCCGTCTGCCGGATTCGGCGCGGCGGTTTCATTGTCGGTTGACCTGTTACTTTCGGTATCGGGCGAAGCCGAAGCGGAGGGCGTTTTCACCTCCGCTCCGGTCGCGTCCGTTTTGATCCCGCTGTCCCGCAGAGTGGATTCGGAGGAATCGCCACCCGTGCAGGCAGAGAGACACACGGTAAGCAACAGCACCGCAAGCCATGCCGCAATGCGTTTTTTCATCGTTTCGTCACGACCTCGGAATTCCGAACCAATCCTGATTTGCCGGAATGACATTTTCCTTGGCGCTCTCATCCCAGACCGCGGAGGTGCGGATCAGGTCGGTTTCCAAGAGGTTCATAACAGCCGCGATGGGGGTCTGATAGTTCCGTTTCATATTCGTTTCCTCCTTATCCGATCTCGGTCACGGTCAGGTTGCTGACCTTGTAGCCAACGCCCGCAGTGCCAAAGCAAAGCTGTGCCTCGGTAAGAGCGGTTGTCGTTGTGACGGTCTTGCTCCAGGAACGGGTTCCGTTCTGTTCCTTCAAGGTTACCTTGACGGTATTTGCGTCCGTGACCTCAAAGGTAATGTGGAAGTTCTGCATACCCCAGCCGAGAGAATTGCCGTCTCCGACCTGTTTCAATTCAAAGGAGAAGGTTCCGCTTGCCGCGCCGACCGCGCCAAGCTCTTTCGTGCCGTAAAGATAGGTCTGGAGCACTGCCAACGCATTTTCGGATTTTGTCATGTCTGTTCCGACATTCGCCAACCAGAAATACGCTTTGCTGTGAGAACCTGATTTGAACGATGTCAGATTCAGATCGAATTCCAGTTTCTGACCGACCTTTACCGTCTTGTTTGCGGTAATGCAGGTGGCAGTATCCATCACGGCTCCGTCTTTTGCGGTTACCGCCTCGCCGTAGGTCACGGAATCCTTAGCAACGGTTACATAATCCGCACCGCTTCCGCTGATATAATCAAAGATTCCGCCCTCGGCAACCTCGGTCACGGTCAGGTTGCTGACCTTGTAGGACAGCGCCGCAGTACCGAAGCAGAGCCGCGCATCGGTAATCGGGGCGGTTGTGGTAATCGTTTCAGTATAATACCCCGTGTTGTTGCGCTCGGAGATGGTAACAACAACCGTGTTGCTGTCCTTGATATAGAAGCAGATGCGCTCCTTGGTCTGATCCAAATGGAGAGATCCTGCCCCGCCTGCAACCTCTTTGGTATCCATGATGTTCCATGCGCCCGCACCCGCAATGCCGACACGACCGACCTGCAAAGCAGCTCCGTACTCATAAATCTGCATCTTGGCAAATGCGTTTTCGCCCTCTGTCATATTCTTGCTCGGGTCGCCCAGCCAGAAATATGCCTTTGTCGGCTTTCCGGAGGCAAGCAGATCCAGATCGAATTCCACCTTCATGCCGGGCTTCAGTGCAAGATTTGCCTTCACCATCGTCTCGGCATTCATGTGATCCGATTCAAGCGCCGTCACACCTGCTCCGTAGGTCACGGAATCCTTTGCAACGGTCATATAGTCCCCGCCCGCCGCATCGGATTTGATGTAAGAATAGGTCGGGAGCGTACCGACATCGAGAATCGACTCCACAATCCCGTTTTCTTCATAGCCTGCCATATTCCGATAGGCTTTCGCGACATCGTAGAGCGACCGATTGTTCCCGCTGTTGTACGGCGCGTACATCGTGCTTTGCTCTCCGTTCGTGTCGGTCACGACAGCATAGGCTCTCGCGGCAAACTTCATGTTCACGCTTGCATAGGTCTTGGGCAGATCCACCAGCGCCACGCGGAACACCTTGCTGCCGTCGGCGTTCTCCACCGACCAGCCCTTGCTTACCGCGTTCACATAGTTTCCCGCCGCCATGCTCTCAAGCGTGAAGTCACTTCCGATGCGATTCTCGGGTGCAATCAGCATTCCGTAAACGGCGCTTTCACCCCAAGTTTCGATGAAATCCGCCGCAACCGTTGCTTCAAAGCGGATTCCGTAATTCTCTGCGGTTCGGATGGACGCACCCGTTGTCATAACGATTTTGTCCGTCACCATCGCTTCGTCTGCCACCGCCGCAAACGGGAGCACTCCCACCAAGAGCAGAACTCCCGCAAGAAGCAGACCGAACGCTCTTGCTTTGCGTGTTTGTTTCATTGTGGTTTTCTCCTTTTCTTCTCTGTTGTTTCCGAGGAGCGCTGTTTGGATTATTTTGGAATCTGTCGTTTTTGATTTTTCCTTATTTTCTTCTTTTTTCCGCCTCCGTTCGGAAAAAGATTGCCGATTTTCTCAAAAAGTTGTTGACAAACAGCTCCATCGGTTGTATAATCATTATAACACATCACCAAACGACTCTCCACACCGATAGTGGAAATAAATGAAACAATATTGTCATCGGAGGACTCATGAGCCGCGAAAAGATTATTTACAACATCGACCGTGTACCGATCCGCCTGACCCACGAGGACTCGGAACGCGCCACCTTCAGCTTTTATTTCAAAACCGAATACACCCGTGCTGACAACGAACACACCCGCGACTGCGTCGTGGAAGCGCTTTCCGACATCCGTGCGGGGCAAACGGTCGAATTCGATTATGTGTGGCTCGCCAGCCGGACCTCGCAGGATTGCTTCTCGCAGGTCTGGTTCTGGCTCTTCGACGGCGCGGCAACGGACAACAATTACCGCCGCAACACCGTCAGCACCATGACCTTTCTCTACTACGGCAACGAGGACGCGTCCCATGCGGCGTTCGGAACCGATTGGAATCCGCTTTCCTTCCTGTTCACAGGACCCGAAGCGCCGACGGGAATGCACTACGATGTACGGAAGTATCATATCTCCATCTCCGTGCGCGCGGCGCAGGGCGGAACCGATTTCCTTTACACGGTCACCGAAGCGGATCGCGGGTTTCACAACAGCTATTGTACAACCGTCCACAGCGACCGCGCCATTCCGAACGGGTTGCGCTTGGTGTTTTCCTCCAACCGTACCGCCTACGGCATTTCCAACCTTTCCGTGAATCATAAAACGGTTTCTCTGCCGCGCCTTGATACCCCAACCGCCGCGGCGCAGGATTTTGTGGTGTTCAACGATTCCTCCTGCCGCACGGTGCATTTTCACGAGCAGATTGAAATTCTGCAGGTCCGGAGCGGCTGTATGTCCTACACGGTCAACGGTGCCGACCTGACCCTTTCCCAAGGTCAGACCCTGCTCATCAACAGCAACATCCCGCACCGCATCAAATCGCAGACCGAAAACTCCGAGGTTACGGTTCTTGATTTCGACATTTACGATTGGATTGCGCAGTCCGACATGGAAAATGCCCAATACCCTTACTCCCTTCTCAGCCGCCACACGACAGTCCCCTACCGCATCTGGAACAGCACCGACGCGGAGGAGCTGATTTCGCACATCTATCGCATCGCGGAAGAAACCGAAGCCAAGCGCCCCGCCTATCGGATGTTTGTCAAAGCCTATATCACCTGGATTGCCGCCTACCTGTGGCGGGAAAATTTTCTGACCGACATTGACCTCGGGAAAAAGCCCGAGCTGAACCGCGTCCTCCCGGCAATCCGCTTCATTGACGAACATTATCACCAGCCGCTGACATTGGATCAGATCAGCCGCGCGGTTCTGCTGGACCGCTCCTATCTTTGCAAGCTCTTCAAGCGCGCAACCGACACGACCCTGACCGATTACATCAACTATGTCCGCGTGCGTCGCGCGGCGGAGATGCTCCGTACCACCGACCGCAGTTCCATGGAGATCGCCTACGCCTGCGGGTTTGCCTCCCAGCAATACTTCAACCGCATTTTCAAGCGGGAGTTCGGGCAAACGCCCAAAGCCTTCCGGATCAGTCAACGGATCGACTGACGGCTGTCCGCAAACCGGATGTCGCAGAGCCATAAGCAGGCAAGAGCCGGATCGGCAAAACCGACCCGGCTCTTATGAAATTGCACTGCGGTGTCCGAATCGGAATCCCGACGCAAACTTTTCCCGAAGGGGCAAAATAAACCCGCAGGATCTGTGACACCGTTCCGCTCCGGCAGTTGCGAAAAAACAGAGGCGATTCCCTCATGGGAGTCGTCTCTGTTTGTTTTCGGAATCTCTTTTCCTGCTCTCAGCCCCTGACGATCTCCGCCCAGTCGTGATCCGTCATGCCGATGGCTTCGCAGATCGGTTCGGCACGGCGGATGGTGTCAAGCGCCGCGAGGGAATGCGCGTCTGTTCCCAAGGTAAAGCGGATTCCTTCCTCCCTTGCCGCCCGCATGATCGCAACCATCGGATCGTTGCGGTAGCCGTCCCCGGAAGCCGAATAAAAGCAGAGGTTGATGTCAAAGCCGACTCCCATCCCCGCCGCCTTTGCGCAAAGCGCGTGCACGCGGTCCAGATCGATCCGTCGGCGGATCTCCACCGACAGCTCCCCTTCCAACGGAGCGAACGGGTGGGCGATGATAACCGGAACGGTCTGCGACAGCTTCACGAATTCCGCGTTGTTCAGCATCCTCTCAAAGCTGTCGACGGCGAAGTCCGCCGCATAACCGACAAAATCGAAGGTATCCGCAATCAGCGGATAGAGCTCGTTGTGGTTCAGCGCGGCTGCCATTTTCCCGATCTGCCGATCGCTCAGAAAATCAAAGGTTGCCCGCAACCGGTCGGCAATCTGCCTGCGGTATGCCGCAATCTCGGGCGGCTCTGCCATGGTGAAGTTCTTCATGTGCGTATGGGTATGCGGAACAAGGATGTAGTCGAAGTGCTTTGCGCTCTCTGCGGTGATGCCGAGCGTATCGCTCATGCCGCAGTATTCCGTTTCCGCGCCGAACAGCACTTTCACGCCGCCCGTATCCTTCGGAATGCAGTTCTTTGCCTCCAGAACATACGGAACAGACTGCCCTGCATACCATGCGCTGGCACCCGGAACGGTTTCGTCCCACAGATGGTCGGAAATACCGAATATGCGGTGTCCCAATTCCGCCGCCCGCCTGACATACGCCTCCACGGTAGCCGCAGGGTCTGTACAGCAGGAGGAAAACAGCGTGTGCGTGTGAATATCATGTGTACAATTCATGCCGCTCATTCCTCCCTCGGCTCAAGCGGAATCAGACCGCTGTATCCGTCGTCCTCCGGACTCTTTGCGTCCGTTGCGGGGGCGGTCGGCTGTTCTGCGGTGTTCTCGCGGCTTCCGGCGTCAGACGGAACTTCCGCCCCGGTTGTGACAACCGTTGTTTCCTGCGTCTCGGTTTCCGGTTTGCCGCACGCCGACAAACCGAGCAGAAGAGACAGACAAACCGCGATCCGTGCAATCCGTCTGTTTTTCATATGCAATCCTCCGTTTCTTCTTTCGGTTCTGTATCCAGCCAGATCGGGAAATGGTCGGTTGCCTCGGCGGCTTCGGCAGAGCGAAGCTGTCTGTGGGCTTTGACCGTCACCGTATCCCGCATGACCGAAATATGATCGATCGCGCCGTCATCATCCCGCGGAACGGTTTCCCCCAACCGATGCCAGCCGGAAGAATAACCGTCGTTATCCGAGGTCAGGAGCATTCCCGACTCCAACGGCAAATCGCGGCTCATCACGCGGAATTCCGCGCTGTCCCGGTTGCAGTTGTAGTCTCCGGTTACAAAGATCGGGACATTCGGGTATGCGGCGCGCAGTTCCTTCAGCTTTCGGTTGACCGCCTCCGCCTGCGGGGCGCGGGTTTCGAAAGACGCGTAATGATAATGCAGATTCATATGAATCACGCGTTCCCCCTCCCGTATCCGATCGCGGTAAACCGCCCATTCATAGCCCCAACAGCCGCCAAAGGAGCAGAACCCGCCGTCGAGACAGGCAAACCGACTCTTTTTGTAAAGCAGAGGCGTATAGTTCTTCTCCGCCTTTTGCGGCGGGAAGGCATAGACATCCTGCAAAAGCGCGCCCAATTCCCGCTTCATTGCCACGTCCGCTTCCTGCAGTCCCAGCAGATCGGGGGCAACCGACAGGTAAATCCGCGCCAGTATTTCCGCCCGCGCGGTGTACGGAATGCGCCACCCCATGGATGCCGGGTCATTGGAATTCAGCACATTGCTTGACATCACCCGACAGAATCCGTTTTCCGGTTTCTCCATTTTATGCCCCCGTCGCGCCGCCGCGAAGTCTTATATCGATCAGAACCGGATAATGGTCGGTCGCGGACGCGATCAGTCCGTCGTGAACGATTTTGTGCCGGATGACCTCCACGGTATCGGTTGTAACCATAATATGGTCGAGCTGTTCGTTCCGGTCGGTTTCGAATGCGGTCAGATCCAGCGTATGCCACGAGAGCGTGTTGTAGTCCCGCATATTCTCCGGTGCTACGGTAACGGCGGACTTCATATTCAGTCCTTCCGTCATCTTCTCATGCACGGGCGAATCCAGACAGGTGTTATAGTCCCCCGTCACCGCAATTGCCGCATCCGGGTACTTCTCCGTCACCCGCTTCAGTTCCGCGTTGACCTGCTCCGCCTGCGGAAGGCGGTCGGCGTCGGTGTTGTAGTGGTAGTGGACATTCCCGTGGATATACCGCTCATGCGTCGTTTTGTTCTCGAACAGCGCCCACTGGAACGCATAGTTGTTTCCGAGATCGATGATGTTGTGATCCTTCAGATCATACTTATCCTTCCGGTACAACGTCTTTTCCCCGCTTGTCACCGCGTCATACGGAACCCATGCGTAAACATCCGAAATGACGGGATCGAGATACTTCACATTGTTGTTGATGATGCATTCCTGAAGCCCGACGGAATCGGGAAGGAACGCCAGGCAATAGTCGCCGATCACCTCGATGCGGGTACGGTCGTTGAAACGGCTTCCTTTGATATGCCCGTTTGCAAACAGCGTGTTGATGCTCATGATCCGGATGTCTGCGCCGTCGGTCAGATCAAGGGGCTGATTTCCGAGATAGGACGCCCGCAGAGAGGACGCCAGACGGTAAGCCTCCGTTCTGCCGGCATAGCAGTCGGTCAGCAGAAGGTCCAGCGCCGCATACAGAGCGCCCGCGCCGTTGTAGCCGACGGAAACCGCCGTCCCGTTGCTGTCTATCCGAAAATCGCCGCGTGCAAACGTGTCCGCACCGGAGGGATACTGCGCCGCGCTGTCCGCGCGGCTCGTCCTGCCGATCCGGATCTCCGAATCGGTTGCCGCTTCCGTATCCGCAACAATCGGGAGATACGCGCCGGTATTGCCGCCGATCTCGCTCCGGAAATTCTCCGCCAGATTCCGTTCCGACTCGCCGCAGTCGGCGGGGAGCACCAAACGGTAGTCGGAAAGCGGTTTTCCAAGCAGTGTACAGCCCGGCTTCAGGTACTTCGGATTGCGCAGAAACAGCGTGGAATCCGGCAGCGTTACGCTGACTTTCCCCTCCCCGTTCCGCGTGGCGAACGATTTGGTCATGGTGCTGAGCCAGTACTGCACCGCTTTTCCGACGGCGTCGGCATTGTAGCCGCAAACATAGATATGCGCGCCCGAGGTCCTGACCGCGTATCCGTTATAGGTCAGATCGCCGTAGATTTCCGCGTCCGTCCCCTCGGTCTGTCCGACGATGATGCACGGGCGGGATTCCGCCGTGTCCTCCCGCCGGGTGAGCGGGAACGCAACGCCGTATTTTTCAAACAGTTTATCCTGCAGGTTCTCCGCATAGGAAAGGTAATCCGAATTCCCGCAGAGAATGGTATATTGAGGCTCTCCGTCGCGGATCAGCGAAACCGTAGTTCCCGGTTGGGGTTGCTCGGTCACCGTCTCCCCGGAGGCGGGATCGGACGTGGGGGAGTCCGTCCGGTCTCCCCCGTTTTCCGCTCCCCCACATGCGGTCAGCAACAGAAATCCCGCAAGAAGCAAAGCAAAGAATCGTTTCATGTCCGTTACCTGTTCTGATAAATATCGATGATCTTATTGATGGTGTCGCAGCCGTTTGTCATGAGGTTCGCCACATTCTGGTTGTAGTAGGAAATCCAGTCCGTGGAATTTGCGTTCACGCAGTCGCGGAACGCACTCCATGTCTTTCCGCCGAACACACTGGTAAACAACCGACCGCTGTCAAAGCTGATGGTATTCTTGATGTAATCGATCATTTTATATTCGCCCGGGTCGTCCGCATAGCGCCGACGGAGCAACTGCTCGTAAAAGGCGGGCATCACGTTGCGGTAGGATTCGGAAGCCAGACACTCCAGCGCCGCGCCGACCGCCTCGTCCTTAGCCGAACCGTTTGCCACCGACCATACCGTGCTGTAGAAACCGGGGGTGCAACGGTAACCGTCCTGTTCTTCGTCCGCCTTCGGGACGGGAAGCAGGTAGGTGTACACTTTCTTTTCGTAATTCAGCTTTGCGCGTGTGAAATCCTCCATGAGGAACATCGCGCGGTTTTCGTACCATGCGTTGATCCATGTGGCGTTGTCCCACCCCTCGTCATATCTGCCGAGGAATGCGGCGGACGATTTGAAGAAATCCACAAGCGTAGTCAACAGGTTCTGCGTGTCGACAGAGCCGAACGAATCGGAAGGGATCAGCGATCCGTCCGCGCCGTTTTCCACGGTCAGAATCCCCGCGCCCTGCAGGAAGGGATCGACATTGATCAGATACGTGGAAAAACCGTAGGTCGCGCCGGCGGCGCTTCCGTCCCCGCTTTCCACGGCGACATCGCGGGACAGACGGATCATTTTGTCAAGCGTCCACTTTCCGCTGTACACCAGATCGTACAGTGTATTCTCGCCATATTCGCTTGCAATCGTTTCTTCAATGCGATTGTCCGCAACCATCTTTTTGTTCGCGTAGACGACGTAGGTCGCCGCCAGCATATCCGGAGAAAGGTCTCCCGCCCCGAAATAGTTTTTGTCATAGATCGAGCATTTCTCAAGCATACTCCGATTCCACCACGGATTGCCAAGATTCACGCTCGGAAGGGCGTTCATATCCGAAAGCAGACCATCCTGCGCCAGCGTTGCGGGAACCATGCTGTACGCTGCGAAGATATCCACATCCCCCGATTGCGAGAGCGCCCGCGCTTGGGTGATGTAGTTGTCCATTGTGGAGTTGTTCCCCTCAATCGACGTCCACTTCAGCTGCACCTTCATCCGCTGCTCCACACGCAGGTTGCGGGAATAAACCGCCTCCTCGAACTTGTTGCTGTGATCTCCGTTTTCGGAATCGAAGGAGAACTGATTGTAGGATTTGTTGATCCATGTCAGAATCCGGATCTTTTTGTCGTTGTAGTCCCGCTCCCCGAGGTCATCGAGCAGATAGCCGTTCTCGTCCCGGTTGTCGGTTGTCACCTCACTTCTGTCGGACTCCGTCCCGTTGCCGTTTTCCGTGCTGTCTGCGGGATTCGTTTTCCCGCCCTTGCAGGAAGCCAATCCCGCAAGCAAAGTCAGCGTTGCAAGCGCCGACGCGCAATATCGCATCCAGTTTTTCATAGCATTCACTCTCCGATTTTCGTGTATTGCGGGCGGTAAGGGATTATTTCAGGTTCTCCCATTGAACCACCATTTTCTTATCCATTTCAAACAGCTCGGTTGCTCCGGAAGCAGTCAGAATATCCTCGCAGGGGATCCCGATATACGCCATGTCAGGTTTCAGATAAGCCTTCATATTGCCCCCTCCTTATTTCGAAAGCAGTCCGTTGACGGTAAAGGAATAGGTCTCGCCGAGAATCACCGTGCCGTTTTTGACGGCAAACGGACGAACGCTGAATTCCGTTCCGAAATCGGCTTTCGGAATTCCGTCGATTCCCAATGCCAGCCAACCGAATCCCTCCGCGTCTGTTCCGATCTTCTCGCCGTTCGCGTAAACGGCGGTATACAGCTTGTCGGTCTCCACCGACAGAATCTTCCCGCCGTTTGCCAATGCGCAGAACAGAATCCGGTTTTCGGCAGATACGAGGAAGCCGTAGCTTTCATAGCCTTCCATGGGCACTTGAATCGCAAACCGGACGTTCGTGGAAGCGGACTCTGCGGTTGTCCCCTTCAGATACTGTGCGTAAAGCGTGTTCGTAAAGGGGTGATTCTGCGCCGTCTGCTTCTTGCCGCCGAACGAAAGCGTGGATTTTTCTTCGTTCAGCTTGCCTGCGGTGATGCTGAAATCGGTATTCGCATCCAGATCCAGTGCCAGCTTGGAGGTATCGATCTCCGCGCCGCTGACCGTCACCTTTGCGCGGGCATTTTCGGGCGTTTTGTAGGTCGACACCGCCCATGCGAACGACTGACCCGCTTCCTCAACCGTCAGTTTGCCACTCTCCAGACGGATAGCGGAATTCTGCGTTCCCTGATAGTACACGCAATACTGGGATTTGCTGTTGAGCCGCGTAAGATTTCCCTTCACCGTCAGGGTCAGGTTTTCCACCGTTCCGTTTCCGCCGCCGGCTTTGACGCATGCACCGCCGGCCTTGGAGCTGTTCAGATTCAGCGTGCTGTCCTCGATCGTGATATCGGTTTTTGCCGTTCGCTCCACATAGATGCCGTACTGCGCGTTGCTGTTCAGCGTGCTGTTCTTAACGATCAGTACATTATCGGCGGTAATATTGTACTCTTTGGGGTTACCGCCGATCTTCACACAAGCACCGTCCGCCTTGGAACCGTCGTTCGCGTTCAGGGTTGAATCCGTGATACGGATCTCCATATTCGATTTTCCGTTGCCGTTGCTGACAGGCGCGTACATGCCGCCGATATTGGCGGTCTGCGTCAGCACAGCGCCGTTGATGTTTACGGCAATTTTGGTTCTTTCCTCCGCCGTTTTCGGCATGGTTGAACCGCACACAACGCATCCCCAGTTGGAAACATAGTTTCCGCCCTCAATGTTCAGCGTAATGCCCTGCACATCGATGAACACGCAATAGTATCCGTTGGACTCCACATCGCAGTTCTTCAGGGTCAGCACCGATCCGGCAGAATCCGATGTGAAAGAGAATACATTTTGGGTAGATGTAAAGCGCAGACCTTCAAAGGTCGGAGTAGCATTCGCATCGGGAACAATCGAAGCGCCCACCGTAATCAGCGGCTTTTCGGTCAACCCGTCCGCACCTTTTACGGTGATGTTCTTGGAAATTTTCATTCCCGCGAAATTGCAATTCTTCAACACCTCCACGGTTTCGCCGTCCTTTGCGGCGGTAATCGCATCTCCGAGTGTCGCATACAGAACGCTTCCGATCTTCGCTTCATCGTTGGCGGCGGAAACCGCCATGGGAATCACGGTCAGAATCAGGGTCAGGGTAAGCAGAAAGCTAAAAATTCGGTTTTTCATAAATGTTCCTCCAAGATCAGAATATGTTTTCAGGGTTCGCGACAAAACGGTATCAGCTTCTCTCAACCTCCTTCCGAACGGCTTTGATCCCCCGCTCCCGCGGGGAAACGCCCATCACAAAAGGCAGAGAACC
>ERZ780149.1258-NODE-1258-length-28790-cov-17.667131_pt1 | contig 28790 bp, 29 predicted proteins | sample MGYA00511367_ERZ780149 | MGnify/ENA primary metagenome ERZ780149 (study PRJEB29588, sample SAMEA2153852) | human gut metagenome | biome: human gut; feature: human-associated habitat; material: faeces | place: Denmark | collected 2008/2010 ... | reverse complement strand
AACATTTCGAGGGATATGTACCAACATTTCGAGGATATGTACCAACATTTCGAGGATATGTACCCCATTTTCGAGGATATGTATACAAATTTAGAGAAAAACAGAAAGGAGTGATAAAAAAATATGTACCATAAAAAAAAAGATTGGCACATAAGTACCAATCTTGACTTTTTTAGTACATATAATCTATACTAAATTTTGGCAAATTAAGTATTCAATAAAGTATTCAATGAAAGATTCAAGAAAGGTTTCAATGAAAAATTCAAAGAAAGGAGATTATATGTACCATACTATTATACTATGGGTACATATAGTAAGTAAAGCATGAAGAATTTACCAGCAGTGAGGAACCATACCATGATTAAATATCACAATAATTTAAATCTGGTAACACTAAAAGATTTTACGGCACGGGAAATGAATATTTTTTTAACAATGTGTTCTATCATGCGGGATGAAGGCATTAAAGATGTAGAAATTTCCTTCCAAGATATTAAAACCGTAACCGGATCTGTTTTTAGAAAAGAAGAAGAATTTATAAAAACATTACGCACAACAAACCGGAAGTTTTTAAAATTCACTTGTGGTTTTACCACAAAAGATGGTAAGTTGGTAGATTTTGTTTTATTCCCCACTTTTGAAATAGATCCAAATAAAAAAGTTTTAAAAGTTGCCGTAAATTCAAAATTCTCTTATATTTTGAACGAGATAACTAAAAATTTTACAGTTTTTGAGTTACAGGAATTTTCCAGTTTAAAATCTACTTATTCAAAAAATCTTTTTCGTTTCTTAAAGCAATATAAAAGCACAGGAGTTTATCGGGTATCAGTGGAAGAGTTCAGAAGGCTGATGGATATTCCAGAATCTTATGATATGAGGAAAATTGGAAGTTATGTTTTTTCTAATATAAATAAAGAGCTTCCACTTTATTTTGAGGATTTTAAAATTCACAAAATAAAAGAGGGACGATTGATAAAATATTTTGAATTTACCTTTAAACCACAAGCATCAAATACTACCGGTAAAGTGATAGATGTTGAACCGGAGCAGGAATCACCGGTTCAGGAAGCGGAAATAATTATTTGTCCACATTGTCACAAAGAATTACAATATATTTGTTCCGCTGGTCATTGTTTCTATGGGCATAAAGACTATAAAACAGCTGCTTGTCACAAAACTTTTTCTACGCTGGAAGATGTAAAAGCCGAAGAAGCAAGGCTTTCAGAAATTGAAAGAAGGAAAGCTGAAGCAAAGAAGCAGCAAGAAGCAGATTTGAGAAAGACACAGGAAGCCGCTTTCAAATTTCTCGAAAAACAAACAGAGTATAGAGCGGATCCGGAAGACGTTACAGAAGAAGATTTCAAAAAATTATGTGAGGAAAATTCATTCTTATTTGAATTTAAAGGTGTTGTATCTCCCGGTGGATTAAAAAAAGTATTTATTAATGACAAGAGGAGCGGTGGTAATATTTCATACGAAGTTAATCATGAAAGTTTCAAAAAATTTAGAATATTAGTAGAAAAGGCAATTAGTGAATTATAAGGAGCGGAAAGATGAAGAAAGTCGTATTGAAGGTATTAGCACTGTTTTTTATTTCATTTACAGTTGTTCTTGCCGGCTGCGGAAGCTCACCGGGAGATAAATTTGTGGGAACATGGGGATTTATAGGAACCTCAGAGCATCCATCTGAACATTATTTAGTGATTGAAAAGAGTAAAAATTCTAATTCATATGAACTTACTCAATATCATTTATATGAACATTCATATCCAGATTGGAAAAATAAAACACGAATTTATCAGAAGGAGTCTTCAAAAGAAATTCACCATTTAACAGAAAATAAAGATAAATTAGAATTTACGCCGGGGGGATATTTCTATATAGACAATGCAGGAGAACTTCGGGCAAATGTAAACTATGGTAATGTTGGCTATAAAAGAATTAGTGATAAAGCACTTACTTTTGAAGAAATGAATAAAGGAAGAGGTTACCCGGATCCGGACAAGAAGAAATAATAGAATCAAGATGGAGATAGGTTATGTTAGATAGATTAAAAATAGGCACACATATCACGTTATTTCCGGTAAAAGCACTAAATAACATCAAACGGGAACCCGTCTGAACTTGCTCTCGCAAGCTTTTTTGCTGGCAGCGGAAAAACATAGGCGTAAGAGGGAATAAATGCAAGGGACAAGGAACGATACGCCGTAGGGCAGCCCTTGCATTTATTCCCGTCCTATGTACGCTAAAAAAGCAAAAAATGCGTTTAAAAAAGCAGCTTTCGGATCGATCAAGCTGCTTCCTTTTTTCTTGTTGATTTAATAAAAATATAAAATAGATATATAAAGAATATTTAAAGCCTATTGATTTTATGTTTATTTAATATATAATAGATATGAAATAAATATATTATAGGAAGGAAGAAAGAATGGTAATCGATGTTGCTCATACAAAAGGAGGTTACCCGGATCCGGACAAGAAGAAATAGAGAAAAATTTGAACGATATAGTCCCAAAATTCATGCTATGACAAAATATATAAATTAAATACGATTTTTTGAAAATAAGCTGAAGGCTTATTTTCATTTTCGGAATAATAAAAAGGACGGACTTAAATTCCGTCCTTTTTATTATCTTTCAATCTCTCCGCTTCTTTTTTCTCGAATCATGTCTTTTATTAATTTTTGCCGGAATTTCTCTTTTTCACTTAATTCAATACCTAAGAGCTTTAATTCTTTTTTATCCTCATTATTTAAGGCAGCAATATAACGTTCTCTTTGTCCCTTTTCAATAACAACAGGGGGAATACTTTCTTTTAGGCAGTAAAGCACAATTAAAGCCCTTCCAACACGGCCATTTCCATCTGAAAATGGGTGGATATGTTCAAAGCGTAAGTGACTTTCCATGATAGCATCTATCTTTTCTTCCTTAGAATTTGCTTCTTTCAGTGCAAATTCTAAGTTTTCTATCCAATTTCCTAAACTCTCAATAACCATATAAGGCGGTGTTGGCGTGAATGATGCGCCAAGGACAATATTTTTTATTTTCTTGAATTTTCCATTATCATCCCTGATATTTTCTAAAAGTATTTTATGTATTTCTTTTATTTTTTCTATTGACATCGGTTCCTTATAATTTTCACCAAGCCACTTCATGAATTTTCTATAATTGAACACTTCATAGTATTCTCTATTTCCCATCTGGCGGGGAATTATATCATCAATCAAAATGCTTTTTGTTTCCCCTTGCGTTAAAGTATTTCCTTCGATAGCGGTACTATGGTGAGCCATTCTGACTACTAAATCATCTAAATATTCTTTTTTCATAATAAATTTCCCTCTCTAAAAATCACCATTTTTGGTAAATATATTATACCATAAGAATACTAAATAAATATATTTAAAATATATAAAACCTATTGATTTTATGTTTATTTAGTATATAATAGATATGAAATAAATATATTATAGGAAGGAAGAAAGAATGGTAATCAATGTTGCTCACACAAAAGGTGGAGTAGGAAAATCTACTATTGCCACTAATTTAGCAGTCATCATGAATGTGCCTATTTTTGACCTCGACATTCAAAAGTCTTCTTATTATTTCAACGAATTACGGAAAAATAATAAGAAACCGGCATTAGTTGTTTATCCAGGAAAAACAGAAAAAGATTTAGATTTGCTTGATGAGTATGCAGAAAATCCTAAAAAGCATATCATTATTGATTCCGGGGGAATGGATAATGATTTGCACCGAATTGCTGTATTAATGTCTGATCTTATTATTACACCAGTTGGAATTTCCCAAGTAGAATTGCTTGGTCTTGAAAATTTTTATAATATTTTGGATAAATCAAAAATAGATAAAAGCAAAGATTTTGTTTTATTGAATGATATTTCAATGCGCAGTATCAAAGATATTGCTGCATGCAAAGAGTTAATTAAGAACGAATTTAAATTAAATCTTTTCAAAACAACAATAGGAACAAGAAAATTATTTAAGGATGCTTTCGCTGAAGGAAAGAGCGTAGTAGAAAAAAATAAAAATTCTTTGGCCAGTGAAGAGATTCGGAATTTGGTAAAAGAAATAAAAAGCATTTTAAAGATAGGAAGGAGAAAATATAATGGCATCTAAATTACAAAGAGTGAAGACATTAGCAGCAGATTTTGTAGAAGAGGCTCCACAAGTGGTTACTCAAGAAAAAAGAACCGGTAAACCGGTTATGGTGAATAAAGTAATTCAAATAACACAGGAACAGCATCAATTTTTAAAACGTCTCAAAGCAGAAACCGCTATACCCGGAAATGTATTTTTCCGGCAACTTTTAAATGAATATATTGAAAAATATAATGAAGAAAAATCAAAAGGAACCTAATAGTATAAAAAGGGGGCGCATCATTTATACCGTGCTTTTTTTCATAAAAGTAACCTTTTCGGGCTATAAAAAGACTATAAGAAATGTCTTCTAAAAGTATGCTAAAATGACTTTATAAACATTCATAAAGTCATTTTATTATTTACGAATAAAAATAAGGGGTATATTTTGAAACTCGGATATGGAAGGGTAAGTACAAAAGACCAACACGAAGAACGGCAAAAAAAGGCTTTAATGGAACTGGGTATAGAAGAAAGATTCATCTTTATTGATAAGGCATCCGGGCGAAATTTTAATAGGGAAAAATACGCCCTTTTAAAGTTAATGGCAAGACCCGGCGATACTATATATATATATGAATTAGACCGTTTGGGACGAAATAAGACAGAGGTGCTGAAGGAACTTGAATATTTCCGCAGCGCAGGAATAGAATTAAAAATTCTGGATATTCCTACGACAATGATGGATTTATCACAATATGGGGAAATGGCTGCTAATATTGTGAAAATGGTAAATGCCCTTCTAGTTGAAGTCATGGCCACTTTTGCAGAACAGGAACTTAAAAAATTGGATAAAAGAAGATCCGAAGGAATCGCTGCTGCTAAATTGAAAGGTGTTAAATTTGGACGGCCACGGATCCCATTAACTGATGAATTTAAATTTGCTTATGAGGAATGGCGAGATAAAAACATTCCGGCTGTAAAATTAATGGAACGGCTGCATTTAAAACCTGGTGTATTTTATAAATTAGCAAAAGAATATGAAACAACATTGCCGATGGAAAAACGGCGAAAAAAGAAACGCTGAGTTTACAGAATATTATCCAAAGTGAAAACCCATCTTTTCCCGTCCTATGTGCGCTAAAAAAGCACGGTATAAATACCATGCTTTTGAAATTTAGAGTTCAGCTCCATCATTTTCTTTGTTTTTTCTGGTTGCAAATTTGACACCTTGTTTTTGTGCAGGCTTCTTTTCTGTACTTGGCGGGCTTTCAATACGATCATTAGGAACCGTTTTTTGCGGTTCTTCTTCATTTACTTTGTTCTTATTAAGCATATGTTCCTCAATATATCTCATTGATTGATCTGCTTGTGTAATGGCTTTAAAAAGGAACGTTGGATCATCTTTTATTTCTTGCGCCCAGGAATGAAGGTAACTTGCGTTTTGTTCAACTTGGTCTTGAGAAATACCTATGTTATATTTTTGATTTATAAACGCACTGTTCAATTCGGCTACCAGCTCTTCTTTTGCATAAGATTTTCTACTACGCTCTTCCGGAAATCTATCTAATCTGCTTTTATGGCCGGTACTGTGGCCAATTTCATGCATTGCGGTGCTATAAAAATCATTTATATTCCTAAAATGTTCTCTTGGCCGTAGATGAACTTCATCCCTTCTGGGGCTATAATAATTACTGTTTGTGGCATCGTAAAAAACGGGTGCTTCAGAGTTTTTAATAATTTTTTCTAAATCTTCCGGCCTTTCCATAGTCGTTTTAATTTCTTCATTTTTGGGCAATTCAGGGAAATTTGAAAATTGAGCAGCATTAAATACAATATAAGATTTGATAATTGCATATCCATTTTCAATAGCATTAATAGCCCGGTCTGATTTCCCTTTTTCTTTCAAAGCAGCCTTTTCTTCTTCTGTCAGCTTCTTTGGTTTATGAAATTCATAAAACTCAATCATTGTTCCCTTGGATCCTTTTTTAAGGTGATAACCTTTTTCTTTTGCTTGCTTAAATGTTATCCAGCGTGGATCTTTGTAGCCCTGATTCAATGCTTCCACAGATAAAATTAAGTTATTCATTCCCCGGTAGGCTTTTCCGGACACGGCATTTTGGGGTAAGCTATTAAAGCAGGGATCACGCCACGGAACAACTCCGCCATTATTGATTTTATCAACAATAAAATCAACTAATTTCTGCCGATTTTCAGTAACTCTTTTATCCATTTATGGATTCCTCCGGCAGCACTTCTTCGCCGTGTTCATCAACAATATCTTCTAAATTAACTTCATTGTTGATGTTTTCAATATCAAGGCCTAAATCTTTTGCTTCTTGAATTGTCAAATATACTTTTTCCATAATAAATCTCCTTTTCTGTAAAAAATTACTGTTTTGCTAAATAAGAATTTCACCGTTTTTGCATCCGAAGCTGTCGTAGTAGCTTTAATTTACTTAAAATAATTTTTTTTTCACCTCTCTTTCTTTGTTCCAGATCATCTTGTTGGATAAAATCATAGTCAACATTCCTAATGATCTTTTTTTGTTTATAATACTCATCCTGAATATTTTGGATGTAATCATAAGTAAAGGTCGGAATATGATCTCCAGCTTGGCCTAACCCGGCGTTATAACTTGCAAGAGCGTAATTATATTGGTAAACTCCTTTATCTTTATGCGCATTAATCATTTTTCTAAGATATTTGCTTCCACCATCAATATTACTTTTTATGTTATAAGGATTTGCTCCAACTTCCGCAGCCGTTCCCGGCATAAGTTGTGCTATTCCAATGGCTCCGGCAGAGGAAATAGCAGTATTATTGTAGGCACTTTCAATTCGAAAAACAGCAGAAAGGAATAATGGGTCGATACTATACTTTCTACCCGCTGCTTCTATTTCTCTTGCAATTATTTTGGCTTCTGCCTGGTTATATTGACTAATATACCCTTCCAATGATTGTGCCTCTCCGTTGCTACTAATACTGACGAAAAGAAGGAATAGCAATGCTATTTTATATTTCATTGTGATCTTCCTCATTTACCATTTTTAATAATGTTTGCGCTTCTTCACCGATTTTTTCTAAGGCCATTTCAAAATCATCAGATTGCGACAACACAATAATAGAAGATATTTTTTTCTTGAAATTATTTGTTTTTTCTTTCATTGGAACCAGGACAATACTATTTTCAACTTTCTGATTTTGCTCGTCTGTTTTCAGACCTTTTTCCAATTTTTTTTCAATGGCTTGGCATCGTCTATCTGTGAATTGCACGGCTTCCAGTAATTTGTTCAGCATATCTTCCAAATTCTTTATGCTTCCCGGTTCACTTCTTTCAATATTTTTTTCTTCACCACCTTCATTATTCGGGGTCTCTTCTATTTTTGGCACATCCGGCTTCGCAGCCGTGGGAGAAGATAATTCTTCTATTTCTTCGAGCTCTTCTCCTAAATCAATTTCGTCTTCTCCTTCCATCATTATTTTTTACCTCTTTTCGTAGTTTTTTTCTTTTCTTTTCCGATTACGGCAAAGTCTTCAGCGTTCATTGTGGTTTTACATTCGGGATAGTTTGAGCAAGCATAGAAAACGCTTCCGGTCTTTGTTTTGATTGATTTAAAGTACCCTTTTCCACAATTTGGACACTGTACAATTTTCGGGCTGCCATCTTTGGCAACTGGGAAATACTTCTGTTTACATGATTTATTATTGCAAGCATAGTATTCGTTACTTTCCCCGGTTTCTTTATCTTTATAGAATTTATGGTGCAGGAATCCGATTTTGCAGACCGGGCAAAGGTATTCTCTATTTACGACTGCTAAATTTTCATTCTGATTTAGAACATCAGCAATAAATTTCATGGTGTCTTTCAGTACGTCATTCAATGGCAGCTCTCCGGCTTGGACAAGGTCAAGATCTGCTTCCATTTTGGCTGTATAATCAGCACTCTTAATTTCCTTCGGCAAAATATTGATTAATTCAATACCGGCTTCAGTTGGAATGATGGCCTTTTTTTTCATCATAATTAATTCTTCGCTTAAAAGTTCAGAAATAATATCTGCCCTGGTCGCAGGAGTTCCAATACCTTTAACTTCTTTCAATTTTGCGGCCAGTTCCTTCTTGTCTGAAGAAATACCATTCATAGCTTTAATAAGGGAACCTTCGGTATATAGCTCTGGGGGAGTTGTTTTTCCCTCTTGAATATCAACGCTGTGGATTTTCAAAGAAGATCCTTTCTCGATGTTTTCTGTATTGATTAATACAGAATTTTTCTCTTTATCGGACTTTCTTTCAAGGATTTTAAAGCCTTCTTCTATATTTTCCTTTGCACTGGCAACTAATGTCAGATCAGCAGCAGTCATTTCTATTGACACTTTTTTATATTTATAATCCGGGAAAAACATACTTACATATTTTTCCACAATCAACTTATATAAGTCATACTGATTTTCATTCATGCTTTCTGAAGCCGGAATAACGGTTGTTGGAATGATGGCATGATGGGCAGATATTTTTTTATCATTAAATGGCACCGGCATTCTTTCTCCCGGCTTTGGAATAGGGTAGGGGATAATGTTTTTCTCATTCAATGCCTTTACAATTTCCCCAGATGCTGGGAATTGGCTTTCAGGAAGATATTTGCAATCAGAACGTGGATAGGTTACATATTTTTTTTCGTAAAGATCTTGCAGAAAATCTAAAGTGTCTTTGGCACTTAGTCCTAAATATTTATTAGCTGCAATCTGCAAGGTGTCAAGGCTATAAAGTTCTGTAACTGATTCCGTGACTACTTTATTTTCTATCATGAATACATTCGCAGTTTGACCAATTAATTTATTTTGTACCATCAACGCATCGACATTATTTTCAAAATGTGTATTAGGCTTCAGTTTAACCGGGATAATATCCCCATTAATTTCGACTTTCGGATTGGCTGTCCAGAAAGTTTTCTCTTTAAAATTTTGTAGATCATTCCATCTCTGCACGATAAGATTTAAAGTCGGAGATTTTACTCTGCCTGTTCTCATGACATTTGTATAACCGCCGTGCTTTGCTTTTATTGTGAAAAATCTTGTGAAATTCATTCCAACAAGCCAATCTATATAAGCTCTTCCATTTCCAGCTTCATATAAGCCTTTATATTTCTTATTGGATGCTAAGCCATCTAGGGCTCTTTTGATAGATACATCATCCAGCGCGTTTAATAAAATCCGCTGCACATCTCCTTTAAATCCTTCCAGCAATTCATCAATTAAAACCTGTCCTTCTCTATCCGGATCTCCGCAATGGATAACAGTAGTAGCATCTTTGAGGAAGTTCTTAATTGTTTTATATTGCTGTTTTGCCTCTGATTTTACGGCTTTCCGGAAGATAAAGTTTTCCGGCTGTAACGGCAGCGTGTCCAATTTCCATGCTTTCCATTCCGGATTATAAGCAACTGGGGCTTCAAGATACATTAAATGACCATAAGCCCATGTGACGGTAGCTGCCGCCTTTTCATCAATAAAATACTTGTCGACCTTCTTAAAATTTCCGCCGTGACGATTAAAAAAATCGACTAAGGCTCTTGCCACGCTTGGTTTTTCTGTGATGTACACTTGCATAATAAATCTCCTTTTCTGTAAAAAATCACCGTTTTTGCTTTAAATTTATCCTGATTTTATCGGGATAAATCGTTTTCCTTCTTTATAATTCTTTTTATTTGTTTTTCAATATTCTTCTCCATTTCTTGAACATAGGATAATGGATTAAATGTTTTAGATATAAAAGTATGATTCATTTCCTGTTCATGCTCTAAGTTAACGGCTACTTCTATCAAATCTTTATAATTAAATGTTTCTTTAATATCAATATACTGCTCATCCGTTAATGCTTTTGGTGATGTCTTAATGATATAACCTAAATCATAAAGATCTCTGATTGCGTCTCTATTTCCGAATGAATTTTTCTTCATTCGTGCAAGGGTACTAATATCATAGACATTTATACCATCAATCTTTTTATAAGGGCTTTTTTCGATTAGATCAATATTTCGCCCGGAAATTTCAATCTTTAAAGGATAAAGCCCTTTTTCACTAATTCCACCATAATCGATCATCATTCTGAATGTAGTGGGGGTATTTTTCTTTATGTGGCTTGTCCATCCATTTTCTGAACAGATTTTTTTTAGCTTATTCTCGATATTCATATATTTTCTTTTGGAATCAAGATCAATATCTTCTGAATAACGGTCTAAACCATAAAAGAATAATAATGCTGTTCCCCCTTTTAAGATGTAATTATCTCCAAATTTTGGAAGTATTTTTCCAATTACATCCAATCTTTCTTTTTGCCACGGTTTTAATTGCGTTTCATCAATGTTTAATTTGTACATTTTTCCACTCCTTATAAAATGTTGGAATAATATGTAGGATGAAATATAATGCTTTTTCTTTATCTGGCAACTGTAATAGATAGGAAAACAACTTTTTTTCAATCTCCGGGGTCATTAAAGATGCTCTGGAACCATATAGTTCTAACACTCGTGGATGATCTTTAGGAAAGGTAAATAAAATATCTGCTATTGCTCTTGCAAAGGAAGCAATATAAACCGGTTTTCCACCCGACCATATAATAGGGCGGTACTCTATTCCCTCATCGCCAAGCATCTTGTTTTGATATAATGGGATTTCCTTATGTTTTTTTGTAGCTAACCAATAAACATAAGGATGCCAGTCTGCCGTTGTTCTATCTTCAGTAGGTGTATTTAATGCCTCCCATCCTGAAATATAATGCTTAGGGCTTGTTTCCGGAATTATTTTAAACTCATTATCCATTTTTCTCACCTCTCTTTCTATAATTCGTTCATATTTTCTATTTTAGATGCATCTTTAATATCTACTCGGCTTGCGCTGGTACCCCGATTAGCCTTTTCAAAAGCATTTTTGAGCTTGTCAGGGATCCTTGTTCTGTTTGCAATCCGATGATAGGTAGAAGATAGTTTTTTAAAGGGATATTTACCTTTATTTGTTTTAAATTTCTCTTTCATCTTTGTAGCTTTCTCCCGGGCAATAGGAAGATATTTTAGCCGTAGCTCTCTTGCCTTTGTGTTAAGTTGATCAAGTTCTTTATATAAATGCTCAACTGGTCTTTTTGCAGCTCGTTCCGTCTGAATTTTTTCCCGCTTTTCATTGATTTTTACCTTCAATTTATCCAGTTCGCCGTCTGTTTCTTCGTTAATAGCCCTGTTCAGAAAATAATCCAGCGGTTTATCCGCATTGTTATAAAAATCTAATGCTTCCTGTATGTTTTCTATTCTTTCACTATTCTTTTTCTTTATTTGTTTCTGCCATGCATCGTGTTTTTGTTGGATTCGTTTAATTTGTGTCACTCTTTCCCTTACCCGTTGCCATCTTTCAACCGGAAGCTCTTTTGCAGCTATTTTTTCTATTTCTTTTAGTTTATCAATCGCTTTTTCCGTGGAATTGATCTTTTTATTCAATTCCACTTTTGCAGCATTGATAGTCTTTTTGTCGTCCGCTGTTAAATGCTCGTATATAATAAATTCTTTTTCTTCCCGAAGAGCAGTTAATTCTTCATAAAGAGCAGCTTTCTTTTCCGGATCCTTACTAACAAATTTTAGCAGTGTTTTTTTGCTTTCAATAGTTTGGAGAATTTCTCGATATAGGCCATTGGTTTTTTGATTTAATAAATTTGTAGTAAGATCTTCATCCCGAATAAATTTATAGCTTTTTATTTTGCTTTCCAGCTGCTCTCGGTTAAAAATAAGATCTGCTACAGTTTTCTCTTGGGGAGATGTAGCTTTATCAATAGATTGATTTACAAATGCCAGGGTAACTTTTGCTTCCTTCAGTTCTTGCCGGATAGAATTAATATATTTCTTGATATATTCTTTATTCTCCGGATCGTTGATGGCTGCTTGCAGCTCTTTGATGTAGTTTGTCTTTTTGTCTTGAATGTCTTTTTCTAAAAAACTGATAACTTTTTGCTGCTCTTTGGAAGGCATCCGTCCTGCTTTGATTTTCAATCTGTCAAGATTAAATTCTTTTCTGTTAATTTCCTGTTTTATATCTTCAAAATGGTTATTGAAGCGGCTATTTATCAGTTTAATAGATAGTTTCTTTGTATTAATATTTCGCAATTCAGCAATTTTCTTTTCAAGATCATTTTTTTGTGAGAAAAGTTTATTTCTCCGCTCCAACATATCATCAATCTTTTCAATAGGGGATAGAAGGCAGCGTTTTATATCTTCTAATTCCTTTTGTCCTTCCTGGGTCATTGTGCTTTGATATATCGTTCGCTTTTCTTTCTGCAAGAAGTTTATTTCTTCCTGCAATTTCATCACTTCTTCCGGTTGATTTTTAGTTTCCAAATATTTCAAAAGGTTTTGTTTACTTCTGATCTTCTGATGAATAGCATTATAAGTACCTTTACTTTTTTCATTGAGGAATGTTAAAAGGTATTTATCCGGAGATGTTTCTCTATATTTAAATAACCGTTCTTCCGGGATAATTTGAGGAATCTTTTCAGTTATAAGATCTGCAACAAATTCTTTTTCCATTGTTTCTGACTGATTTATGCAGGCCACAAGAACACGATAATCCGGGGAAAGGGGATCATAGTATTCATCGGTGCTTGGCTTGAATTTATTCTTAACTGTTTTGAAGGGACTATTATAGAATTTTCGCAATTTTTCAAATTCTTTATTTGCAAATATCAAGGCTTCGTATTGCTCTTTTTCGGTAGGAATAAGCCTTGCATTATGGTCATCTACGGCCTTCTGAATATTCTTGTACAGCATCCGTTCCCGGTCTTGATAAATCCGCTGTACAATAGCTTCATTTTCGATATTCTCAATAGGGTTATCTTTATGTATTTCAGAACGAATAACAGGAAGATATGACCTAAATGTTGTTTCATCAATACGAATAATTCGGTCTGTATATGGTTTTCTTTTTTCAATGTTCCCGCTGTAAATAATTTTTTTATTTTGATTTTCCAAAGTGTCGGCAGAAATCTTATAAGGGAGATTATTTTTTTCGTAGTATTTATTGATTTTATCGGCCAGCTTTTGACGTACATCAATAAATTTCTCCGTGCCGGTATATTTTCCGCGGCCTGACCAGCTCCTATCTTTAATGGATCCGCCATATTCAATTCCACTTTTGCTTTTACCATGCTTTTTAAAGAATGTTTCTTTATCCATAAGTAGTGCCGCTTCATCCATGATCCTTTCAGAAAACATCAAGTGAACATGGGTATTTTTCTGTCCATGTAAAGCACTGTCTACTTCATGAATTGCATAAGAATAGGCATTTTCAGGAATAATTTCTTTGATATATTCCTGCACAAGCTCTATTTGTTCTTCTCGTTCTAATTCATTAGGAATAGCAAATTCTATTTCTCTATAGGCTCTTTCTCTTTCATTTGCAGCACAGGCACGCCAAAAATCTTCCGGTGTTTCTGCCCATTCCGGCATATTTCCAGATTCTGCATATTGTAGATCTTCCCGTTCTTCATATTTACCCTTCCGCATAATATAGCAGAAATGGGGGACGGTTTTTCCACATTTTCCAACTTTAATATTGCAGTGATATGTTGCCATTGTTAAGCTCTCTTTACTTCTTTTTTCTACCGTAGGGGTCTTTGTTTTTAGCCCTTGCGCAGCAAGCCCGCTACATATAATGAAATGAACGATAAAGTCAAGGATTTTTGAGGAAATATTTTATTATATGTGTAAGTGGGCATTCTACTATTTTTGAAGAGGTCTTGCGACCTCTAAAGTTACTTATAATTAATTTTATTGTACCACAACTATATGATGATCTGGCAAGCAACTTTTTTTATTATAATTTGTATTTATTCCCTATTGATGATAAAATGTAGATGCATAAATAGATCTCTCTAAAGGGATCTCACCGTTTTTGCAAAGAGGAACCTCTTTGCAATGGGGAAATTTATTTCCCCATTGCAATAAAAATTTTTTCAAAGGAGCGTAAATGAATGGCTGAAGAGAAGACTTATCGGGAAGTTGGCGATGAAGGAAAGAATATTTATTCGAATATTCTTTCAATGAAAGATCTCCAAATTATGAAATGGCAGAGAATGACTTTTATGTCTTCTATAATAACGGCAATCTCTGTCGCCGGATTAATTTTTGTATCAACCAGATCTACTTTTATTCCGTATGTTATATCCGTTGATGAAAAAACCGGGTATGTTACAAGTCTCGGCAGTTTAAAAGAAGTTAATCACGATGTAACGCCGGCAGAAGTAAATTATTTTCTTTCCCGCTTTATTGAAAATGTAAGAGAGATCCCTTTAGATACTTCGGTTTTACAAAAAAATATCAAAAGAGCTACTAACTACTTAAGTTCGGAAAGTGCAACTAAATTTAAGAATTTGTATTTAGATGAATTTACAAAAAAGATTGGTACCGGCATTAATAGAATCAATATATTATCGGTAAATCCAATTGCGAATATGAAAGATACGTATCAAGTACGATGGAATGAAGTATTTATTCCTGTTGGAGGTACTACATCAATCACAAAAACATACACTGGTACTTTTAATATGGTCCAGGAAAGATTAGATGATAAAGAATTACTCGTTTCCAATCCGTTAGGATTAATCATAAAAGATTTTTCAATTTCAGAAGAAGGGGTCGGAAATGAGAACAAGAAATAAGATTTTTGCATTATTGTCTACTTTATGTTTAACGGTTTCCGTTGCATCTGCAACAAATTCTCCTTTTGTCTATACTCCTGATTATTCTGACGGAACGGCCAACGTATATACATATGAACCCTATAGTCAGTATGAAATAAATACAGTTGTTGGCTTTGTCACTGATATTCAGCTTAGACAAAATGAAAAAGTTACAAAAATTGCCACCGGTGATTCCGTACAATGGCTTGTTGATACCGATTTTGTTTCTGGCACTCAACATGTGTACATCAAACCGACAGTTGACGGATTGAAAACAAATTTGATTATAAATACTGACCGCAGAAGTTATCGGCTAATAGTTAATGCCGGGCAAGAAATGGAATACGTCGTTTTATGGACTTATCCAAAAGATGATTTTGAAGAAGCACAACAGGAAAAAGCAGCTGCTTTAAAGGATCTTCAGGACGGAGTTAATCGTTACAATAAGCTCGTTTCTGAAAAACATAATAACAATTACAAGGTAACTAAAAATAAAAATGTAAAACGCTCTTATTTACCACTTTCTATTTTTGATAACGGGGAGAAAACATATATAGAGTTACCGGAAGAAAACCGGGAAAATATGCCAGTTGTTTATTATTTCGATGAATGGGATAAAGGCAAGCTCCAGCTTGTGAATTACCGTTTAAGAGGAAATTATCTTGAAATTGATAAAGTAATGCACAATATCAAGTTGGTTTATTCACAAAATTCTTACTTATTAATCAGCAAGAAGGATGTGGATAATGATATTCCTTCTCCCGGAAAAATAAATATTTCTGACGGAATAGATGTAAACAGTTTATATAATTCTCTATCCAATTCCGAAAAACTTTTGCCTGTTGAATCGTTCTACATTCCGTTGAAAGAACGGATTAAAGACGTGAAAATGCAAGAAGCAAAAGATTTTATTAAAGAAACGCAGCAACAGGAATTATCTAATGAAGATTTAGATGGAATGATTGCAAAGCTCGAAGGAGAATTACAAGGTTCTCCGAATGTTCCACCGGATTCAGAAGATGGAAGTTCTGAATCTGTGCAACGTTTCATTGATGAAAACTATGGGGAAGGAGCTAAGAAATGAAATTATGGATGAAAAAGCCCGCTGAAGGCGAACATTTACAGTTAGATCCGGACACAGATTCCCCTAAAAAAGTAAATAAATCGATTATTTACTTTGTAATTTTTGTCTTGATCCTTGCTTGCAGTTATGCTTTCTTTTCCGGTGGTAAAAAAGAAAAGAAAATTGATCCAAACACGCAAACAACAGCAACTACACAGCTCAATAATTCAAAGTTACAAGAACTAGAAGAGCAGCAAAGACGGCAGGAAACAGGCAGACAGCAATATCAACGGCTGCAGGCGCAAGCTGAAGCTAAAAACAATGCTGAACATGCTGCAAATACACGTTCCGGAAATAGCCAGACAGTACAGCAGCAAGCACCGGCTCCGACAATCGTAACACAGGAAGATAAATTACAACAACAGCGGAGACAAAAAGAATTTGACAGAGAAGAAAAGGCTCGTGATTCTCGTGAAAAGTCCATGTTGGAAGCTAATCGATCGGGGGTTTTCTTTAATCTAAAAAATGAACCCGGTACACGGAGTACATCCGCCCCGGGAAGAAGATCTACAGAGCGTAATGGCTATTATAATACCCAATCAATGGGAGATGGGTATATTCAGGTAATAGAAGATGACAGAAGAATCAGGGGGCGTATAAGAAATGGATATTAAAAAAGCGGTATTATCCGGAATGATATTATGCAGTATCCCTATCTCTTCCTGGGCAATTTATTCAGATCGTGTTTCATATGATATTCCGCAGTATGAAATTGCAAATTCGAATGAAGTATTACAAGCAGGAACGATTATTCCGGCAACGCTGGTAACAAAATTAACAAGTGACAATATGGCAAGTGTTGTTATTGCCGTTGTTCGTCAAAGTGTGTATGATTCCGTGACCGGTGAAAACGTTTTAATCCCGGCTGGTTCCCGCTTGATTGGAGAGCCTATCCAGATGACGGGAAGCAGAATTAATATCAGTTTTCACCGGATAATCTTCCCTAACGGCCATAGTGTACAGATTCCGAATTATGAAGCCATAGACGGGATTGGACAGGCCGGTTTGAAGGATAAATACACTAAGCATTCTTGGGTAAAAGTTCGCTCTGTGTTGACCGGTGCTATTCTTGCAGGCGGCGTAAGTGCCAGCACAAAATCTTCATCCTCTTCTAATAGTAATAATGAAAGTGCAACAGACAGTGCCATGAAAGGAGCTGTAACGGAAATTTTACAAGGAATTTCTGATATAGCCACAAAAGATGCTAATAGTGTCACACCAACCGGCGTAATCCGGGAAGGTTTCCAATTTAATATCCTCCTTCATACGGATATTAGGATTAAACCATATGGAAAGAGATAGAAGACATGAAAAAGAAAAAAATTTTAGCAGTAATCGTTGGGTTATTATTGACAGCAAGTAGCTTCTCCACATTTGCTAACGCTGACGAAAAGGGTAATCTTGATAGTCATACCCATATACAAAAAAGTTACATTATCCAAAAAAAAGCTACGTCCACTACTCCTAAAAAAGTAGCCCCGGAAGAAAAAAAGGGTATATCAAATGATTTAAATACTGCTTTGTTGGATAAAATAGTTTCCGCTGCAAAATCAACGCCTGAAAAGCCTATTAAATTAGTATCTTCTAATTCCACGACCGGACAAGAACGGCTGCGGGAGGTAATTAATTACCTTATCGAGCATGGTGTAAAAAATCCAATTTTTGTAGACGGCCATAAGGTTTAATTAAGAAATGAGGTTAAGATGAAGGCTTTTGCTTATATCGGTACATTTTTACTGATAAATATAATCTTTCAGAATTTCGCAATGCTGAAATTGGTAAAAGCCGTAAATTATATGCCTATTTTTACAAACATGGCACTTTTCCATAGCGGGAATACTTATATTTTCTCTCCGCTTGCCTTTTTTAAGGCAGCTGTTAATTACGGGCATTTAATCCCTACTATTATAAAGCCGTCATTAATCATTTCTCTCGTTGGCTTTTTGTTTAGTCTGGGCGCGTTATTTCTTATAAAAAAATGTTTTACAGAAGAAATGTTGACGTCTTCCGGCTCCGCTCATTGGGCTAAAAGAAAAGATATTGTGAAAAATCTGGTATCACCGTATAAACAAAAACAAGGAAACGGGGTGATATGCGGTGTTTGGTACAGCGGTATAAATTATGAAAAGTTGTATAACTTCATCCATAATTTAACCGGCAAAAATCAGAAAAGAACGTTTTATATTCTTTCTGTTTTTGAAGCCCTCAATTTAACAAAACGGGAATATATCATTGATTCGCTGCCGGCGCATACGTTCCTTTGTGCTCCCTCCCGTGCCGGGAAAGGTATAGGGATTATTATTCCTACACTCCTTTATTACAAAGATTCTGTTATCGTTTCCGATTTGAAGCGGGAAAATCTCGCAAAGACGGGAAGTTACAGGAAAAATGTATTAGGCCACGAAGTAATAGAATTTGCGCCTACTGATGACAGGCCAACATTTAGGTTTAACCCACTCAATGAAATACGCTGGGGGACGAAAAATGAAGGCCGTGATGTGGAAAATTTGGTTTCTATCTTGATTGAAGAAGGGAAAGATCCCCATTGGTCAAATAATGCCAGGGATATAACGATTGGCGTTATTACCCATCTGAAATATAAACATGCCAGATTAAATATGCTTCGTGGATTATCTCCAGGAATGCCCGGGTATATCGAAACCAATTTCGCCCATGTTTTGGAATTTATGACGAAACCGGTTGATTCGGACGGTGCAATTTGCGATTTTCAAACGCAATTGGAATGTGAATTAACCGGAAAAAATTCTTGTCACTTTCCGGCAGAAATCTATATGCCAAATAAAACAAGTGACTTGCCTCCACTTCTTATGGACATTACAGAAGAAAAAGCACAAGAAATTACAATATTTACGGAAGAAGCAAAACAGCATCCAGAAAAACATCCGGTTGTTATAAGTAAATTTAGCAGCTTCTATTCCAAACCGGATAAAGAAGCCGGATCTATTCTTTCCACTGCCATAACAAGCCTTAATATCTTTGCGGAAAAGAATATTTCCGACAATACAGCCACTTCAGATTTTATTCTTGGTGATCTAAGGGGAAAGAAAAATCCAACTGATCTATTTCTTGTTATGCCACCTAACGATGTGGAACGTGCGGGAAAATTATTTAAAATTATTGTTGAATTTATCGTGCAAAGAGCTTTAGAGAATGAAGCGAAAGCGCAGAAGCAGCATAAGTGCCTAATTTTAATGGATGAATTTCCCGCATTCGGCAGAATGCAAAATTTCATTCGATCTTCCGGCTATGTGGCCAGTTATGGGATTAAAATCTTGTTTGTTGTACAAGGATTGGAGCAGATTAATACTACATACAAAAATTATGAAATTTTAACTAACTGTCATGTACAAATTTATATGTCCCCAAAAGATAAAATTACCCCAGAGCATTTATCAAAACTTTTCGATAATGCAACAGAAATTGTTAAACAGGAAAGCCGTAGTGCAGGGCTATTCACCACGGCTAATATAACAAAAATAGAAAAAGCCCGTCCGCTTTTAACAGCCGGCGAAACAATGAAATTGGGAAATGATGTTGTTATGCTTTTTGACGGTGAAACAATAAAATCTCCTAAAAACAAATGGTTTATTTCTGATGATATGGTTTTCAAAATGGATCAGGGTAAAGCTGCTGATCTGGATAAAAAGATTGGTTTTCGTCCGGAACGGCTGCAACGGAAATAGCATCCAATATTGAAATAAATTATATTTATTTCATATTTAAAAAATGTATTAAACATATCTATTTGATATTTATTTTGTATTTATCCTTTAAGGAGGTTTTTTATGAGAATTGATTTAGAAAAATTGAACAAAGACAAAGAAACAATTGATCGTTTAAAAGAAAGCATCCAGATTAGACTAAAGAGGATTCAAGAACGCCAAAATAAGGTTTCTATTAAAGAAGCAAAAGGCTTGTTTTATGAATTGAATAAACTTGGTCTTGGCTATAAGGATCTTTATCTAATCGTTGGCGCAGTAACAAAGGCACGCAAAGACGGTATTGAAAACGAATGTATTAAGTTGGGCGAAGACACGTTAGAAGCGATTGATACCGGAACGGTTTCTTCTAAAGAAGAAGATAGTGAAGGTATTGATGAGGAATAACGGAGAACGTATCTTTCGGGCGTAGTTTCAATCTCTGCGGAATGGCACACGATGGCTTTTCACATCGGGTAGCCTGAAGCATGGATTGAAAGTAAAGAGAAGCCCGTTATATGTAGATAGGTTCGCAAAGAACTAAATTATTGTTTCCGCCGAAAGGAGCTTTTATGCCGGTGCAGGGCAAAGCTGCCGTCAGTGAAAAAAAAAGACGGCAAGCAGAATTTATTGAAAACAGCTTCGGAAAAGATATTCTAAATTTCTTGGCAGATGCCACGGTTAATGAAATTTATGTAAATGACGATAGATTTCTCCGTATAGATACAATCTATGGCCGAAAAAATACAAATATTCGTATTGATGAGGCTCATATCCGCCGTATTTGTGAAAGTATTTCTGGCTATAACGATCAAATCATAAGCGATAAAAAACCGCTGTTAGGCGTTGAATTGGATGCACTTATGATCAGGGCGCAGATTATGTATCCTCCGGTCGTTAAAGCCCCGGTATTTTTCCTTAGAAAACTTCCTCAAACGATTTTTTCGCTGGAAGATTATAAGGAAAATGGCAGTCTTTCCGCTGCCTATTATGATTGTATTCTGGATCTTATCCGAAACAGAAAAAATGTAATCGTTGTTGGCTCTACTGGATCAGGAAAGACAACTTTTTTAAACGCTATTCTAAAAAAGTTGTCTGAACTTGTACCGGAACATAGGCTTTTGATCTTAGAAGACACAAGAGAATTACAGTATTCATCCCCAGATGTAGAGCGGATGACAACATCCGGCAATAAAGAAACAAAAGTTACTCTTCAGGATTTAGTTTTCGTTTCTTTACGTTTATCACCGGACAGAATCATTATCGGCGAAGTCCGTGATAAAAGTGCTTATGACGTGCTAAAAGCGTGGAATACCGGCCATTCCGGGGGCTTCTGCACGATTCATGCAGATAGCACAGTGGATGCTTTCAGCCGTCTTGAATTGCTTATAAGAGAGTCGTCACAGGCTAGTGAAACACCAACAATCAGGTCTATTATCGGGGCTTCCGTGGATGCCATTATAAGCATCCAAAAAAAAGTCACCCAAAAAGGAACAAAACGGCTAATTGAGGATATAATCCTTGTTGATCGTTATGATCCACTTACTAATGGTTTTGTTTACAAGCATGTAAAAAATGCTTGATATAGTTATTTTCCTAAGGGGGAAGAAAAAATGAAATTGGTAAATTTTGTTAAGAAAACGTTTGTAACGGCAAAGCCGGCAAAGTTAGTAGCCGCTGTTTACGGAAGCATGCTTGCTTTTACTCCGGCATTTCATACTTTCGCCGCCAGGACATGGCCGTGGACAGGTATTTTAAATGACATTAAGGATGAACTGACCGGCCCGCTGCCAATGACACTGGGCATATTAGGGATTGTCGTGGCTGCTATTGGTCTGTTTGCAGGTAACGCCGGAGACGGTATGCGCCGTTTTTTAATTATTCTTTTTGCTATCTCAATCGCTTTATTTGCCCCAACAATCGTTCAATGGATTGCGGATGGTATGTAAAATGGAAATTCCAACCTATAAGAGTTTATTTAAGCCAATGTTGTGGGGTGGTGTTCCCCGCAACATGATGATCTTCATCATTCTTTTATCCATGCTTAGTATTATTCTTTTCCAGTCATGGCGGGGCATTTTACCGATTATTGCGCTATATGCTCTTCTTGTTCTTCTTATGCGCATTGACTATAAGATTTTACCGATCTTGCAGGAAAATCTAAAGTATAAGGATGCCTATTTCCCTGACTAAAGAGAGTATAGTATTTACATATTAAATAAATATTTTTTCGATATGCTTGATATATTAATTATATATTAAATACATATCAATAAAATATATAAAGGAGCTATTATGGCACTCAAGACAGGGACCTTTTCCGACATTGTTACATGGTTAGTGATGACGAATAACGCTGTTATTTTTAACAATAACCGGACTATCCAGAAAACCTTCATTTTTGAAGGGAAAGATTCTTACCGCATGACAGATGCGGATCAAGAGCTTTATATTGACCATATCAATGAAGCGTTCAAACGTCTGAAAAGCGGTTTCATTGTTTATCTGGAAGCGCAAAAAACGAAAGACATGGAATATATGGATAAATCAATAGAAAATCCGTTGACCACAGAACTGGACACGATCCGGGAGAAAAATCTTACCGGAAAAAATAATTACCGTATGCGGTATTTTCTGACTTTCGTGTACAGGCAGCCTTCCGATTTTCTCCAGCGTTTTGAAAACGTGGTAGATAAAGACAATAAAACGGTCTTAAAGGAAGTAAAACAGGCCGTAAAGGACTTTATCAACGTTTTCAATATCCGTGCCAATCAGCAGGAAATGGACAATGAAATGATGAAGAATGGGGAATTTATGGCAAAAGCGGAAGCGGACTTTCTGGATAATGTAGAAGAAATTGTTTCCCTTTTGAATAGGCATTTTTCAAATATCCGCCCGCTCACGACAGAAGAAACATTAACTTACCTTCATTCCACGATCAGCGACAGCCGGCACGTCATAAAGGCCAATTACAGGGCATATATCGTGCAGAATTTATCTGATAGCCCTTTAATCACGGGACGGCAGCCTAAATTGGGGAATAAGTATATTGGGACGGTCGGTATAAAAGATCTTCCTGCCACTTGCCATGCGTTTATGTTTGATAAATTAAATTCTCTCAAGAGTGAATTTAGATGGTCTACCCGGTGGATTGCTTTATCAAAAGAGGATGCTAAAAAAGAGAACCTGAAGATACAGCAGCAGCACCGGCAGCGTGCCAAGACACCTTTTACCATGCTTTATGAAGCTTTACAGAATAAAGACAGCGGGAAAGTGGATCCCGCTGCACTCCGGGATGAAGAAGAAGCACAGGATCTTTTGATGGAACAGGAGCAGGATTTAATCAGTCTTGGTTACTTAACGACAAATATTGTGCTTGTGAATGAAGACCCGGATGTCCTTAACCTGGAATTGAAAGAACTGAAAACAATTGTAAATGATATGGGCTTTATTGCCACAGTGGAAAAAGATAATGCCACGTCTGCTTGGCTTTCCACGATACCTTCCGTTTATGAATTGAATGTACGCCGTTTTCTTGTACATTCTTTAACTTTCGCAGCATGTGCGCCTCTTTCTGCACGCTGGGAAGGTCAAAAAAAAAATGAACACTTTGAAAAGTTAGGCTTGCAGTCTATGCCCCTTTTAAAATGTCAAACACCGGAACAATTTCCTTTTTACTTAAATCTTCATGTAGATGAAGTGGGACACACCTTCATAGCCGGCGTTACCGGGACAGGTAAATCCGTTCTTTTAAACGCAATTACCTGTAATTTCCTGAAATATAAAGACGCTAAAATCTTTATTTTTGATAAATCCGCTTCTTCCCGTGTATTGACACAGGCCATGGGCGGTAATTTCTATAATCTGCTTGTAGACGATAGTATCGCTTTCCAGCCGTTGGCCAATATTGATGATCCCAACGAATTAATCTGGGTCTTTGAATGGTTAAAAAGATATGCTTCTTCTAAGAATATTGAATTAACGACAGAAGACGAATCTAAATTATTAGCAGCGTTAAAATCTCTTGCCGGAACACCTAAACACATGAGAACAATAACGCTTTTATCTACATCTGTACAAAGCGAATTGTGGCGTTCTATCCTCTCTTCGCTCATAGGCTCGGATGGATCCGGTGGCACTTACGGCCGTCTTTTTGATAACGATGAAGATAAATTTGGACACGGGAACTGGCAAGCATTTGAAATGGAAAAGATTATGGAAAATGAATCTATCCTTGCCCCTACATTGGATTATCTTTTCCATCGGATCGAATCGCAACTATCCAAAGTGCCTGCTTTGATCATTATGGATGAGTGCTGGCTTTTTCTCCGGAACGATGCCTTCAGGAAAAAAATCGCTGAATATATCAAAGATTTACGAAAAAAGAACGCTGCCGTTATCATGGCAACGCAGAATTTATCCGATATAACCGATGACTTAAAACCGGTAATTTCAGAAAATATGCTTACTAAAATCTTCTTGGCTAATGAAGGAATGACCCCACTCTCTGAAAAATTGTACCGGGAATTTGGTCTGAATGACAGGGAGTTAGAAATAGTGAAGTCACTGAAAAGCAGGAAGGAATATTACTATAAATCGCAGCTGGGCAGCCGTGTATTTGATTTAAACCTCTCCCCGGTGGAATTGGCGTTTATTGCATCGACTAATCGTATTGACCAACAGAAGGCCGGTTTATTGGCCGATCTGAAACCGGCAGAATTTATCCGTGAGTGGAAAAAAGTAAAGGGGGTATCATGATGAATTTAGCAGGAAAACAAAAGAAAATTCTTTTAGGCTTGTCGCTGCTGCTGGCGGTGACGGCTGCAAGCTCTAAGGCTCTTGCGGTCTACCCGGTACATGATTCAAGGGTTTACGCTCAAATCGTGCAGCAGATCAAGAAGGCAACGGAACAAATCAATCATCTAAAGCAGCAGATCAATAATCAGATACAGAACTTGCAAAATCTGAAAAGAGATAATATTGATCCCGTTTTAAATGAAATCGCTGTAATTAACAACGAATATAACAACGTGAAAAAAAGCATGAATAGTTTAATTTCCGGTGTTATATCAGCCAAAGATGCCTATAAACAAAATTTTCAGGATCTTACCAATTTAGATTATAGAAATACCACATTTGCCAGTATTAATTCCAAAATCAATGCAAACCGTGAAAAACTGGAAGAAAGTAATATCCAGATTACGGAAATGATAAATAAAAATCAGGAAAAATTAGCGGCTTCGCAAGAATTAATAAAGAAAACCACGGCCGAAATTGCTAATGCAAAAGGCGCAAAAGATCTGGCACAGCTCCAGAACATTTTACAGGCTGAAACAATAAACTCTCAAAATATAACCAATGAAATTACTGCATTGCAGGCCAAGCAGCAAGCTATTAAGGCAACCGGTGAAAAACTCGAAAAGGACGGCGGGAAAGCAATCATGGAAAAAGCAAGCAGCGACTTTTCAAATGCAGCGGAAGATATGCTTTCTACCGCAAAAGCACAAAAAGGAATAAAAACACAAACACCTACACTATACCGGGAATTTGAAAAGGTCGGGTGGAGATAATGGAAGCAACTGCAACTTCTCTATTAAAACTTTTTGATGATCTCTCGGCAACGATAGAGAAAGCCGTGGCATCAGGAATCCTAAACTTAACAGATCCCCTCATTGACCTTCTTATCGTGCTGGGGATAATCTCTATCGCTTCAAATTGGGAAATGTATTTTTCCGGAAATTTTAACTTTGGCAATCTATTCGTCAAAATCATTCAAATCGGCTTCTTCGCCTTCCTTATCCGAAACTGGGGCATGTTCTTTACAATGATTAAGCAGTCCGGAGAACAATTAGGTCTTTTTGCCGGGGGCGCAGAAGAAACAATGACCAGCGGAACCTTGGTCTTAAAAGGCTTAGGCGTTGTCTTTTCTTTCTTAGCTAAAGTGTATAATGGTGCTTCCATTAGTTTAAATGCCATCTTGGTTTGGCTGCTTGCCATTCTTTGTATTTTGATTGCCCTTTATGCTTTTACAAAAATTGCCTATACACTTTTCATCACAAATATGGAGTTTGTCATTATTGGAGGGCTCTCAATCGTTCTACTTCCTTTTGGTGTTTTGAATTGGACAAAATCCATCAGTGAAAAAACATGGGGGATCCTTCTTACTTGTGCCGTAAAGGTGATGGTCGCTTCTTTCATGGTCGCCCTTCTTTCCACTTTTATTGACAATTCTTTTGATATTGGATCCATTGAAGTAATAAACAACAACGAAATAAAAAATATGCTTCCAAACTTATTCGGGAGCACTATTTCCATGCTGTTTATTGCCTATCTTTTTGGGCAAGCGGTGGAATTTGCCGGGGCAATGACGAACGGCTTAACCATTAGCAGTAGAAATTTAGCAGAATCCGGAATGGGCATGGCAGCCGGAGCAACAAGAAACGCTGCCGGATGGGGCGTGGGAAAATTACGCCAACAGGCATATAAAAATTCCGGAAAATACCGAACATTCTCCGATACTTGGGATAATGTAAAACAACATCGAAACCATTACCATTAATTTTTTAAGTATCTTTTCAAGGATCGAGACACTGATGAAATATCTAAATCATTCTATTTTACATTTCATCGTTACATTACTCTCTTTTGTAATGCTTTGTTTTCCGTCTTTTGCCGTTGAATATGCCCCGCCTATATCCGGGCCGTTAACTTCTCCTTGGTCGGGTGCCCGTGCGCATCCCGTAACCGGTGAAGTTCGGCGACATGACGGTATAGATATTGGTGTTCCTATCGGAACGCCGGTTCCCGCCATAACAAGCGGATATATCGGGTATGCCGGCTGGTGTGACGGATATGGAAATTTCGTTTCTATTGTAGACAGCGAAGGGGTCGCCTGGAATTATGCGCACCTTGACAGCATTGTGGTTAATGAAGGTGACTATGTATCGGCAGATCAATTAGTTGCTTATTCCGGTAATACCGGGATTGGCACCGGCGCACATTTACACGCAGAACGAAGAGTAGGCGGAACATGGGCTGATTCATCGGATCCCCTCCCCTATTATGCTTCTAAATGGAATATCGGCGATTATTCCGGTGAAATTTATGATATTCTCGGCGGTGCCTATCAGGCTGTTAAGAGAATGATTGAAATAGACTTTGATTATACCAATTATTTCTCCCCTTCAGAAATATTAATGACACTTTTTAATAAAATCATTGCTCTTCTCACTCTTCTTTTCGGCAAGCTCGAAGACGCCTTGCTGGAATTGCTGCTTGCTTTGTTCGTTCTTGATTTAGGTTGGCTTTTATGTAAAGCATTGTCTACAAATGAATTTGATCTTGCCTCTCTCGTTCCCCGATTTATCCGGTACGGTTTTTATCTGTTTATGTTTAAATCTTGGGAAACGCTCGTAAAAAATGTGTTTATCCCCTTCTTTGAAGAAGTCGGCAGCACCTTTGCCGGCACAGAATTTTCAGAAAATACCTTTCTTCATTTTGACGTGCTGTTTTCTTCTGTTGTCAAAATTATTGCCAATTTCATCCATCCTAAAGTAAGCGTTGTTGATATAGTTGGAAAAATCTCCCCGGAATTTCTTTATTTTATTTTTGAAAATATTTGTGTGATTATCATTCTTCTGATCACGCTTTCCCTTTGCTTGTGGATGATGACAAAAATTTTGAATTTTTATATTATCTGTGTTTTCGGGATTTTAGGTATTCCGATTACTTTTATCCCCCATATGGAACGTGACGGGAAAACTTTCTTCAGTTCTGTTTTCTCTTCCGTTCTGGATTTGATTATTACCTGTTTCCTTTTTTCCCTCTTACTTAATTACCTCTCCACCATTTCCCCAATTCCGGGAGATAGTTTATCCGGTTTGATAGGTTTTGTTACCCTCTTTTCCATTCTTTCCGTTTTTTTGACACAACAGTCCGGGAAAATGAGGACTTTGTTCCATTCCATTCTAAATTGAGGTGAATTTGGCCATGCATCCCCTTTGGACGAAAAAGTTGAGTGTTTTATCAATCGTTTTTTCCATAGCCCTTCTTGGGGCAAATACAACGGTTTTTGGACGTTGGCATTTTCATGGCGGAAATGTTATTGACGTATCAAATGAAATTAAACAAATAGCTCTAAAAATAAAAGAAAGCGATATTGCCCAAGAATTAAAAAATATTGCTGACTATGGGAAGCAATACAATGAAACATTTAAAGAACTGCAAGAAATCAAAATAGCCGTCCAAGACACATTAGGCAGCCTTCGAGGATTAAGAAACGCTGCCGGCGGTATTTTAGATACCCCAAAACAGGCAAAAAAAGAAATTGAAAAGCTCTATTCCCCCAGTTTTATTGTTGAACATCCAGCTACATCGTTAAAAGACTATTCTCTCTACATCCGGCAACGTGAAACAGCAGAACAGGAATCTACCCTTACCCGTTCTAACCAGATCGGGCAAGTCAATGAAACTATTGCAGATGAAACCGCTAAAATTATGTCAGATTATTCCTCCGGCGTGATTAGCGAACAACAGAAAAATTTGCTTTTGAAAAGCATGCTTGTCCAGTCTAAAAATTCACAAGCTTTAGTAAATAACCAAATTTTACTTGGAGAAATAACGCAGGAAGCAGCAGAAACGGCAGAAAACAATGTAGCAGAAATAGCCGGGAAAATGCAGCAGACACAAATAACAACAGACAATAATCCGGAAACAGCAGAACGAATGAAGAAAGTAAGACTTCCGGAACTGCCAAGATAAAACAAAAAGAGATAGCTAATGAGGCTGTCTCTTTAAAATCGTTAAATTTGATGGAATTTGCCACTAAATTTGAGTTATAGGCGGTTAAAGGTATAAATTTCCTTATACAGTGACACAAACCGCTAAAAACGACCTTAAAATCAATTTTTCAATTCAAATAAAAATAATAAAAAATAATTTTGCTGTTTGAGCAGAAACGCATAAATAATATTAATTTGTTTATTTTTTTATTTTTTGTTTTTTAGTATTTCTTTTTAAATACTTTTAGGGGTCTGGGAACGCCGATAAAATCAGGGTATTTCAGACCCATATGTACCAACATTTCGAGGGATATGTACCAACATTTCGAGGGATATGTACCAACATTTCGAGGATATGTACCA
>ERZ780149.1256-NODE-1256-length-28807-cov-4.139990_pt1 | contig 28807 bp, 19 predicted proteins | sample MGYA00511367_ERZ780149 | MGnify/ENA primary metagenome ERZ780149 (study PRJEB29588, sample SAMEA2153852) | human gut metagenome | biome: human gut; feature: human-associated habitat; material: faeces | place: Denmark | collected 2008/2010 ... | reverse complement strand
TCCCGTTGGCTACGGACAGACTGCATTTTCCCCATGCATCATAGGTATATGTGCCGATCCGTTTTCCTGTGCTATTATAAACCGCGATAATATCTCCCTGCAGATTCTTCTCAAAGAAGAAGCAATCAAATACACCGGCTTCATAGGCACTGGTTCGGTATTTCAGGCCAATCGGCGAACCGGTTTCATCGTAGAGATAATACAGCAGGTATTCAATTCCTGACAGTGTCCATGTCTCCGCAATAATTTGCGTGCCGTTAAGGTAATAGTTGTGCTTAATATCTTGCTGTTACAGTTCCCCGCCGCAATCAACAGCGGCGGGGAGTCCGTACTTTCAAATTACCTTTATTGTAGCAAAAAGTTTATGGCTTTTCACTTTCTAAACCTCGGGTTACCCTGTTCTAACATTTTCAGTCCAGCTTGCAATAACCCAAAATCAGAATCACAATTGTCCGATTTGTCTCTATAAGTCAAAAGCATTTTTGCTATTTCAACCAACTGTGTTTGTAGCTTTCGAAATGGAACCGACTCCTCAATCCTAACTGAACCATCGTGATCATCTACTGCACGAATCAAAATTTGATGCTTGTCTCGATGGCATAACAAATAGTAGGGACCGTCCATAAAATAGAGCTGGAACGCGGAACCAGGGCAACTGCGATTTACCGTATCAATCCAATCAGAAACAATCGGAACACAAAAATCATCCCAATCGCGAGATGGAAAATAGGTTGTACCAAATTGAATACAAAATACTCCCGTTTTCTTCCCACAATATTCGCATATAATGTTCATAAAGTATGGATACCTCTATTCTCAATCATTTAGGGAATGCCGTCTCTATAACCTTTTTTGCGACATTGATCCATATTCTAATTTTTTGCCCCGAAGATGTTCCTTCAAGATAGTATCTTACTCCTTGTTGAATTTTTATTACAGAGTTTGGGAAATTGTCTCTTGCATTGTTATAAGCGTTTCTAACAAGTTCTTCTATCATTGGTCCGGTCATCCATTTAGGAAATTTATCTTTATTCGGTCCCTTTCCTCCGCTTGGATGATGGTTTTCCATGATATGATCAATGTCTACATCCACATCAGCCTCGTCCGGTAGTGATGGCTCGTCATTTGACTCTGGAGTCGTATCCGTTGCCTCCTGAACCAAATCAGCAACTTTTTCAGCCAGCATAATGGTTTCAACAATGGCTAAGGCGCCCAACACTGTGCAACCCGCCACATAGATAATATCTCCGACTGGCAAAGGACCGTCAACCAATGTTTAAAATGCGAACTGAAAACTATCGATGATAGAATCACATACTTTCACTTCAGCGCTTTTTCGTTCACTTTGATATGTTGCAAACACTATTTTGGGATGTTTGGCAACAACCCACAATTTTATAAACCAACCATCAGATGTTGTGCCTGTTCCATACAAAGTTGTTTTGCCATCTCTGTTGAAAAGTATTAAAGGAGAATGCAGTTTTATGTTGTTTTGATCAATAAATCTTTTGGCTAATATGCTTATCTGCTCATCTAAAGATTCTTTTGTATTTAAAACATTGAAAAAAGAAGTTGTTATTGCACCTCTGCCGTCAGGATTATACAAAAGAAGATTATCAGTATCCTCGTCGGCACACCAATTTTTAGGCAATGTATAATTCAAATATTCATTATGATTAAGTGTCATATTATTTTACCTCTAATCATACAACTTAAGCACACCAGTCCAAGTTCCACCAAACTGTTGTTTGGCGGCGGATGTGTATCTATTAAGCTGGTTAATTCCTCGAGCAATAGCTTGTGGATTGTTAGGTTTCAATTCATATATAATACGATTGTTAAAGTCTATTCCGTCAACCCTACATCCAGGTGCAATTGTTTGTTCTTTTAAGACCCCAGGACCGTAATCCATCTGTTTATGCATTGCTTGACCTTTTTGAATTGCTGCTTTTACTTTCGGATTTTGCGTACCTCTCCCTGCCATGGGTCTTGGCTCTTGCGCTTTGGACATCACATACCCGCCGGCACCACCTAAAATAGCACCGCCAGCAGTTGCCGCAACGGTTTCCCAGTTTCCCTGCTCATTGAACTCTTCCACAGAATTGGAAGTCGCAGCAGCTGCAATAACAGCTGTACCATAAACCGTTGCCGAGCCGATGAGTGCCGCAACGGCAACAGTCGAAGCGGTCGTTGCCGCTGCAACACCTGAAGCAACCGCGCAAACAGCGCCTGCCGCTGCCGCAAAACCACCACAAGTTGCAACCGTTAAAGCCGCACAGCCAACGACAATTGCAGCACCTATCGCCCAATGCCACCATGCTTCGCCGGTTGGATCAATCCTATTAACGGGATTATTTCCACAATATGCGAAAAAATTCGCGCCGTTCAAGTCGCCGGTTGAAAGCTGATTGTCCGCATTGAGAAACCGTCCCCACTCGGGGTTATAGTACCTGCTCTGGAGGTAGTAATATCCGGTTTCCACATCGTAATAATATCCACGGTAGCGGAAGGGGTTATAGAAGGCCACAACCTTGTCTTCCAATATCGTATTCCCGTTGGCTACGGACAGACTGCATTTTCCCCATGCATCATAGGTATATGTGCCGATCTTCTTCCCCGTGCTGTTGTAAACCCCGATGATATCTCCCTGCACATTTTTCTCGAAGAAGAAAAAGTCAAATACTCCGGAAGCGTAATTGCTTGTGCGATATTGCATTCCAATCGGCGCACCGCTTTCATCGTAGATATAATACAGCAGATACTCTGTTCCGGACTCTGTCCACATTTCCGCAATAATCTGCGCCCCGTCAAGGTAATAGTTATGCTTGACTCCATTTATCGCTTTGCCGGTTCGGATTCCATCGGCATTGTAGGTAAACTCATAGATGGTTCCGTAGTAAACATCGTCTCCAAAGCTCTCGCTGTATTGATACGATAATAGTTGCCGTCCGGACCACTGTAAGGTATATCCCTCATACCACCCATCGCCCTTCCGTCCGATGAAAGTTGGATTGCCGATTTCGTCGTACTCCATATTGTCCCCGCTAAACCCTGTCAGTAAATCTCCCCATGTTGAGTCACCGTAAGAATAGGAATATGTATTTTTGATTGCCCCAAGTGTACCCGTGGTAAAAGCGTATTGTTTCTTTACAGTAATATTTCCAGCCCTATCATACTCATACACACAGGTTTTATTTGCTGCTCGATTGTCTTCTCGGATTAACTGGCCAAGTGTATCGTAATAGTATTTATTTTGAATAATGCCATTTTTGTCTGCAATCTGGGTAATATTCCCGTTCTTATCATAGGTGAGGCGATACTCCTTAGAAGACAGGACGGAGGAATTGGTCCCTTGCCGGATTTCTTGGGTTACTTTTTCAATTTGTCCGGTTTGATCACCATATTTTTCCGTATATTCATAATCCCACTTTTCATAAAATGCGTCGGCACGATTGAAATTATAGAAATCAGAACCGGAGTTGACGTTGAAATCGATAACCCGATCTATCAGCCTACCGAAATTATCATAATGGGGGGTAATGGTGCCGGTAACTGCATCTCCACCGATTCGCATTTGAGAAATATTCCCGTTTTTCTTGCTGTAGCTGAAAGCATAGTCAGAGGAAAAACCATAAGTTGTCCCATGATAATTGTCAGCCGGGCAGGAATAGTCCAAATAGTGGAATACCATTTGAATTCTGGAATTGTCATCATAGTAAACCTTTGTACCGTACTGATTCAGGTATGTTTCGGTATCGTATACATAGGATTTTACAAGTTTCCCTTGCGAATCATACTTATAAAGTGTAGTTTGATGATTTGGATAGTCAGTTACAGAAAACAGATTTCCGGCCGAATCATAGGTATAGCTATATACGGTTTCATACTCGCCATTACTACTATTATACTGAATCTCGGAAATTCTGTCAAGGGTGTCGTAGACATATTTTACATTTAACCCATTTCCATAACTCAAAATATGCAGTTTTCCGTTAAAGGAATTATAACTATAGTTCGTCAAGGTGTGATTTCCAGCGGTGATCTTCGTTGTATTTCCAAATAAATCGTAGGTAAATTTATACGCTGTAGATTTTGTGGAAATACTGCTCAATCTTTTAGTTGCCTGATCATACTGATAGCAAACGGACGCACTATTCTCTACCTCGGCATATCCATAGACGGTCTCTGTCCACGAATAGTCCTCCCCGGATTCGCCATAAACCTCGTGAAAAATCTCAGTGTTGTCTACGATTGCAGGCAAGACCTCCGTCAGATTTCCAATTGCGTCATAGGAATAGCAAACGCCGTTACCCGCAGGATATACGGTAGCTAAGAGCTGCCCATTGGCTTCATCGTAAAAATAACGCGTAGTTTCCCACAAAGAATTCGTTTCACCTGAAACCGTTCCGAAGATGTGTGACCCAGAGTCTGTATTGTAATAAGTAAATGTTACTGATTCCTCCGGTTGCTCGGAACCATCATACGTCCATGTATAATAATGTTGACCAAATGAGTTGTATCCGTATGAGTAATAATAGTTAGTGACAATCTTGTCTGCTTCATTCTGAACCGTACTTGGAGAACAGTAGCCCGTTCCGATGTACTTTTTATGATACTCTTTATTTACACGATTGTAATTATCATATTCGTAGTCAATAATTCTTCCATCACTTGATATCGTGCGAACCAATCGGTCAGCATCATCGTATGCGCACCAAGCAGTTATCCAACCGGTTTTATAAGAAGACAAATAACCATGCGTGTTATACTTAAAGGTCTTGGTTGTTTCACTGTCCATCACAAGCGAGATGTTGTCAAAAAAGCCCTCTCCCGGATTGTCATTGTACATAAGCAAAATCGTAATGGATTCCAACATCCCCTTGTTCGGATTGCTTGTAAAACCACCGCTGAGGAACTGCCAATCTGTTATACCTTTATCGAAGTCAAAATCATATGATTCGGTTTTCCCATATTTTCCGTCATAATATTTCAACTCAACTCTGATGCCAAACAAACTGGTTCCTGCATATGCTTGAGCGGTTCCTTTTCCCCAGCCGGACACAGTAAACAACTTTATCTCGTTGCTGTAATAGTCCCCTTGGTCGTATGCGTCCTTCATCGCTTGGGTAGCAAACATAACTTTTTGCTGAACAAATCCATAGTCATCCACATTGGCTTTTATTTTCAGGACGTCACCAAAAGCTCCAATGCCGGAATCCACGATGGTAATCGGGGTGCTTTCATTTCCGAGAATTTTCCAGAAAGATGATGTGGTAATATTGCCGCTTGCCTCAAAATGCCCACTTTTTAACAAATCGCATTCGGCGGTTCCTGTAGTTTTTGATAACATCATATTGTCTATCGAAATACTTTGTGTTTCACTGACAGAAACGCCAGTAAGCACTACGGATATTTTGAATGTTTCTTTACTTCCAGAGGATGTCGGCGAGGCAGAGAAATTCAATCCGGCAAATGCATAGGACACGGTTGCGTAATACTCATTTACCGGAATTTCCTGTATAACCGAATGAGCGGAATTTTGCAGGGACTCTGCCTTGAGATAAACTTTAATTCCCTGTGCTTCAAATGTATTGATATACATAGACAAGGAATATTCTCCCTGATCCAAATTCACATATTGGTATATGGTAGAAGTAGTACCCGAACTGCTCACGCTTAGCTCCGCGCAGCTGTTTCCTTCGTATTTTAAGAAAGAACTGCTGTTTGCCGTACCGGTCTTGTACCAATATGTTATGCTTCCGGATGAAGTATCTTCAAAACCTCCGTTCAAAAGATAATTTGACGACTGCTGCGTGGTTTGTACAGAAGATTTCAGATTGTTTCTTGCTTTCTCATTGTCTTCTCCAATGTATTGCCCACAGGAAGCGCTGTACAGTTGTGTTTTGTTCAGGTCGGTGGTATAACAACTGATAACTCTGCCCTCGGTATCAAACCCATAAGTCGTTAGCAAATCATCGGATGTTCCAAATACGTCATCTTTTCCGCTTGTTCTGATAACAGTGCTGGAACTTCCGTATGTGAAAGACAATTCCTGACCCAATCTTAGAGCTGTTCCAGACTGAAATGCTTCAAGCGCGAATTCCCTTGTCGCCTTTACGCGACCGCTGCTATCATAGTTGTAAACAATTCGATACTGCGACAAGGAGTTTGTGACAGCGGTCAATAATCCATTGCTTGCATATTCATAAGAGGCAACTGCGTCCACGGTAATTTTCTCCGTGTCGCGATTTACATTGCTGTCATAAAAGGCGCGCCATTCTGCCTGCGTTACTGTTCCCGTTCCATGGACTCGGATAATTTGACGCAAGTAATTACCGCTACTTGTGCTGACTCCACCGCTCGGCGTAGAGGAATATCTGAAAATCACGGCTTCGTTAGAGGTTGGGTTCCAGACGATATACAGTTTATAATTGCTGTCATAAGCCATTCTGAGCTGCTCAATTGCCGGAAGATTTTTCGGCTTCAAGGAAACCGAGATCGGTCTCGGTCCAGACTCAAAGCCAATTACGATCTTATTTCCGTTTCGATCGGTTATTTCACTCAGATACCACCCGGAAACCGTTCCGGAGGGCTGCGAGCTTAATTTGCTGAAGGTTTTAATGTTCTTGTTTGCATCTGTTATTGTACACTTCTGATCTGCTGTGTTTTCCTCCAACGTCAGCAAAAGACCGTCTTCATCTGAATAGGTATCATCCTTTGACGTTGGCAAGAAGTAGTGTTCCGTACCGTCGCTATCCGCCCATACAAATAATGTTTTCTCCGAACCGTCCTGACCGCTATAGCTTTTCTTAACCAGTGTTTCACGCAAATTATGTTTAAAACCGAGTGCTGTATCGGTTCCCCAATAGGACACTTGGGCATTCGGATATTGATATCCCTTGCCGGCTAAAGAGGAGTTGAATGTCAAAGTTGGGGTAAACGGCATTAGGGCATCGGTGCTGGTCAGAGTCGGAATGGTGAATACCAGATTACCGGTGGCATGATTGACAGAGCCAGTACCGGCAAAGCCAGCACCTTGAGAAGAATATGACCAGTAATCCTCCAAGCCTTTCATATCACGATAGGTAATACAAAGCTGCGGTCTTTTGGCAGAATCGGAATAATTGTTGGATCTGAATTGAGCCGTGCCCGAAAAAGTTGTTCCCGTTGCAGGAGCAAACATCACACCGTAATTTTGTCCGGCATACCATTTTTTCACAATCGGTGTAATATTCCAATAATACCTTCCATCACTGTTTAAATAATAACTCCCATGGCCACCGATGTCGTAACACTGCACTTTTTGGAAATCTGTAAAATTCGTTGCCGGAACACCTTTAGAATTTTCCGCAACAACCGTCATTGCATAGGTTAAATCAGATTGCCAATCCGACATGACATCATATGCCGCCACATAGCCGTTCATCAGACTGGAAGTAAAACAATTCATCGTAAACTTTGCTTCTGTGATATATGCAGACGCAGGCAGTGTCGGGAGTGTTGTTAATTTCCAATATGCCCGCCAGGTCTCGCTCACATAAATGGATGCATCGTTCGGCGAGCTCTTATTCGGAAGGGCAGTAGAAATATCCAAATCTACTACAGAAGTAGAATTGCTTGTATATATAGGCGGATCAATTGTAACAGGAAAAGCCCGATCGCTTTCGTTCATCCAAGTAGCATCGGCAACGACCGTAAGCGTATATTTTCCGTTACCATGATTCGATAGCTCATAGCAAACTGCTTCCGATGCGCTACGCGCCGAATCCCACATCACCGGCGCAGGAATCAAATAAACAGGCTGAGCCGCCGAGGAATTGAAGATCTGAATCTCTCCCTTTTCCGTCAGCTCCGCAGTCAGATTGTTCAGGCACATTTCAAAAGAATAACGATAACTATCCTGTCTATTTTTGACAATAATATTTTCTTTGATGTTTACTCCGGAAACGATATATTCCAAATCGGTATCCCTCAGGATTTCCTCATATCGAACCGTAGCATTCACGTGATCCAGAGTTGTCATTTTTTCCAGTTTCGTAGTTTGGGCATCGAATTCGCTCTGGTGATTGGTGATCTTTCCTGTGATTTTTTTGTTGGCTCCAATCAGAGAAAGAGTCAGTTTTTGATTGCCGTTATGGATTGTGAAAATTTTGTTGCTTCCATTGGTTTTCTTGGCAAATTTGATTTTTGCGTTCTTCGTGGAGATTTCACTCCCATGGGCTGTCAAGGTATTGTCGATCTCCTGCCATGCACCACTCTCATCCAAATAATGAATATCTGAATCGTATTGTGCAATGTAAAACGAACCGTCCTCCAAGCGGAAGGTTTTGGAGGTAGCCGTTCTCTTTTCCAGCACCTCAAAAGGTTCTTTTTCGGCAACAGCTTCTGTTTCCTGATTTTCAAACAACCGTCCCAGTTCATCTGCAAAAACGGTCAAGGGTAACGACATCAACGCGATGGCAATAGACAAAATAGCTGCAACAAGTCTAAGGGAGTAATGTTTCGTCGTTTCCATTTTGATAATCCTTTCAAATGCTTTATTTGATATGAAATGAGTTCACCTATCGATGCGGGGTTTCAGAGTGGGGATCATCATGCCACAATGGCAAAAGAAATGGAAAGGGCAATATGAGCGTTTCTCATATGCCCGCTAAGATGCTTAAGAGCAGAGGAATAATACGATCAATAAATTTGCAAAGGTTGCTTGATTGTCCTTTCATCTTAAGATTCCTCCTCGGTTGTTTGTAACAAAACAACGCATAAGCAAAAGATCGAAGATCTGTGCTTATGCGCTATCAAACTGTTTTGCCGATCAATATCAAGGATACGGAATCCCGGCAAGCAGTGCTATAGGCATACGGTGATCGGGATCGTTTCTTACGGCTATTCTGTTATAAATTTATTATATCATATAAAACATCAAATTGCAATAGGTTTGAACCGTTTTTTCTTTTGTGAATGGTGTGTTTTTTTGGAATTATCAGCAGGAACGACTTTCGGAGATTCAAAATAGTTCAAGAAGTACATAAATAAGACCGGGGGTTCCAACCACGAACCACCGGTCTTGTTCTTTATTCTTCCACAACCCCAATCACCCTGCCACAACAGTAAATACTGTCTGACGAAAGAAGTTGGAGCGGCTTATATGGCTGTGTTGTGCGAGATCAGGCACTTGTTGCCCAACTCCTTGATATATGGCAAGCTGACTATGTGATCCCAATCTCCGGCGACAGTATGGAACCGACATTCCACAGCGGTGATCGCGTCTTTGTTGCGAAAGACGACGCGCTTGAGGAAGGCGACATCGGCATCTTTATTGTCAACGGCGATGCATACCTCGGGTGTTTCATTAACCCAAATCTTTTCGGGAAGTTCGCTTTCAAGGAAATTTCCGGTGCCGGCTGATGCGGGATAATTGTAGTAATCCATGCTCAGCTTACGCTGCCTCGGCTTTCTGGGCTGGCTGACAAGCACGCGTTCATATTCCGCAGCCAAAACCGAGTTTACTGCCTTCTTTCCGAAATCATCAACGATTCGGTATTTTTTAATCAGTCCCCATTCGGTCAACGAGGGACATTCTGCTGACGATTTTATTCCGAGAAGCTGATCTGCAGATGTTTCAAGCACTTCGCATATTTTCAGAAAAGTGACGCAGTCCGGTTTTGCTCTTCCGCTTACAGCGACAATCTTCCGAGCAGAGCAGTAACGCTTTATATGTATCTCTGCCACAGAGCAAATTCGGACGGTCAATGCTGGCCGTCCGAAAAGCGTATAGCGAAAGATTTATCCATGTCTCTGTCCACCGTAAAACGGGCGATTTCTGACCTGCGCAAGCACGGCTATATTGAAACCGAACAACGCTATCGGACCAAAGGTGGCAACAGCACGCTGCAATTCAGAATCAAGAGTCATCCCATCAACACCAAGGGGTAACTCTTGCCCTCTGGTGGTCTGGGGGTGCGGTCACATTGGACTGACAAAGAGAACTGAACAATAGAACAGAAGAATATAGCTGATAAAAGGACTTACAGATATAAACTCAATATAAAAATCCAGCTAATTGTCACTTGAATTTTGTGCCATACTATGTTATAATTAATATGACAATAAACGCTTATCTAATACTTTCAAATATGTAACCCTAAACACTATAAACTGAAGCCCTAAAAATTTCCGAAAATTAAACCGTATAAGTTTGATTCAAACTTTATGATGGCTTCCATTTTAAGAACCTTTCAAGTATAATTACTACATAACTATACTGATAAGGTAATAAAAATGAAAAGTGAAACCGGAAGATTTGACGGTAAAGATGCAAAACAACTTGGATTATATATTCAAAAGCATAGGAAAGCCAAAGGATATACCCAACAAGATCTTGCAGATCTAATGAATCTAACACCGAAATCAATCAGTTTTATTGAGCGAGGAATTAATTATCCAACGCCTAATAACATTTTTAAGTTAGCCGAAATTTTAGATATGTCTCTTGATGAATTTGTCTTCAGCTACTCCAAATTTGATAGTACTTTATGTATAGACGAATTAAATATAATACTATCAAAACTTAATCACAAAGAGCAGAAAATGCTTATGGGAATCATTCAGTCTGTTTGTACCTATATGCTCAAAAACCGGGAGTAATATCTCATGGAAGAAGATCTTAGTTTAGACAACATCTGCAAGCAATATTATCAAACCATTTACCGATACTGCTTGTTCAAAACCAACCATAATACCCATCTAGCTGATGATATTACCAGTGACGTATTTTATTTACTAATTCAAAAGTGGGAAAACTTAAGTAAAGACTCTTCTAAAGGGCTTTTAGCTTGGCTATATAAAACTGCACAACTAAAAATTTTAGAATATTCCAGAAAGCCCCAAACGCTCCCGCTTGACACAAATCAGTTGTTTGAAAATTTTGATACTGATTATTCTCAATCCGAAATAAAAAAATATTATGAATACATAGATCAAATTCGCCAAAAACTTCCTGCTCAGGACTATACATTGTTTTGTGAAATCATTATCAATCGAAAAAGCTATACGGAAATTGCGCGCTCCCTTGGTATATCAAAACACGCTTTGCAACTTAGATGGTATCGAGTTCGACTAAAACTAGCGCAAATACTCCCCTCTCTTATGGCATAGCCTTATAGAATGTAAATAAATCATGAATTTTTGCAAAAAAGCAAGAATAAATGAAACGGTTCGTCATTTGTATACAAGGAGGTGATTCCATGTATACAGATGCCAGACGAAAGGTAAAGAACGATTATGGGTAGCAACTCCAATGAAAAGATGATTTCGCTATTGTATCAGATCATCGATAGCGAATTGGCAAAACCAAATAAAGAAACAGATATCGATTTGATTGCAGAATGTTCAGATTTAGTGGATGAATTGAGCAATGATACACACTATTATACAGATGAAGAACTGGATGCAAAGCTGAAAGAACTTCATCGGCGAGCAGAAAAACCTAACAATCAGCCGAAACAGGTAATCAAAGCAGCTTCGTGTACGCACAAAGAAATAAAACGCAAAATAAAATGGATTGGAATCGCAGTAGCGGTTATGATAGCGACCTCGGTAATTACAATTTCCGCTGCATCTGGTCAGCTCAGCAAAGCATGGCAGTATGTATCTGATAATATCCAAAAAATACTTGGATTAGCCCCGGGAGACAGTCTTCAGGAAGGAGAGATTACGGTTATAAAAGGCACCGGCACTGCAACCTATCCATCTATTGAAGATTACTTACGGCAAGAAAATCCAGATATTCTCTATCCCTCTGCTCTACCCGATAAAATTTATATCAATAAAATAGTAATTAACCAAGAGTCAGATGCTATGTACACTCTTTTGTATCAAACAACCTCCAACAATCTGTCTATCTCTGTGTCTAATTATCTGCAAAACGACCTGTCATCCCCAGAAAACTATATTGTCTATGATACACCATACATAACTTTTTACATTAAAGAAATGTCGAACAGAACATTTCAGGCAATCGGTCAAAGGAATGGGTTTGAATACTACATCAACTTTTCCGATTACGAACAATTGATAACAATTTTGGATAATATGAAAGGAATGTCAAAATGAAAAAGTTCACCGTGGCTATACTTGCCGTTGTAATCGCCATTCTCTCCTGTGTTGCTGTATATGCAAACGATAATGAAATGGGATCGAACACTTTCGAATTAGATGATACGACCGTTATATTTGACGATACTTCAATACTTTCCACTGCGGAAAAGCAAATGGTTGCAGAATTATTGGTCTATGGAACCTCGGATAGAGTAACGACCAAAGGACTGGCTTGCCTGTTCGGACACAAATATGTTGAAGAAAGTGTAGTTACAATTACACACCGAGTTAATGAGACACAGCCTCGTTGCCTGAAAGAATATTTCCTAATCAACACTTGTTCTCGCTGTGGTAAAACAACTACAGAAAGAACCGGATTCATGTATATTAATTGCTGCGCATAAAATAAAAAGCCGGTTCTGCCGGCTTTTTATTTTATGATTCCACTATTCTCACTCCGGTGCATTTGATGATTCCTGCCGGCATCATTCAGATATATCGTTTCAATGACCTCCAATGTTTCCGGGTTCAGCACTTCACATCTGTTCCGAAAGGACTGATTGATAATCGCCTTCTCATTCAAAGTTTCAAACCGATTGCTGTATGACACCCGATGAGAAAATAAGACTTTTCCGTCTGCGATATTGATTGACTGTATTTCATTTTTCCCCTTAGCGCAGCATATTGTTTTTTTACAGACCAAAATATGCGTATACTCGGACTTTCTCTGATTTTCCCAAATAATCCGACCAGTTCTTAAATCCAAGCATGCCAGCCCATTCTGGTCTTGCTGCGCAAAAAGGTAATTACCCTCTATCGAAACAGATATTCCATATAGATAGAAAGCCGGGAAAAATAAATTATTTGAATTCCAAGAATACCGTTCCCCCGTCCGGTAAATTACATGTACAGTACAATTCCATTCATTTAAATCAGAATAAAGTTCAACAGTAGAAACTTCACCTACAGCATAGTGAGCGATAATTCTATTTGAATAACGTTCCAAAAGTATATAGGTATTACTAAAACTTATATGTTCAAACATTAATTTTTCTCTGACCTATCAAATTGTGTCAGTCCCCTCCATTGTTCCACTTCTCTTAACCCACCGGTCTGTGTTATCTCAATAAAATAAGACACCACTGGTTCTCAAGGATCTCATGCTGTACCTGCTCAACAACCACATACTCGCCGTTGACAAGTACCAGAATATCGCCCGCTCTTAACCGGCAAGCCGCTGTCCATCCCTTGACAGGCGAATAGAACGGATGCTCACTCGTGCATACGATCTCTTCTCCGTTAACCGTGACATGAACCCATTCATCGGTTTCGTTTCGGAATAGTTGCACGACCGGTTTCAGTTCCGTTTCTCCGGTTTCCGGGTTGGTTGCCCATACAAAGTTCCCTGGCCGAATATCCTCAATTGGTATCAATCCGTTGGCGGTCGCAATCAAGGTTCCTGCGGCAAAGCACTGATTACTGGTCATTCCTCCGGATATAAATCCGGTAATAGATCCCATCATGTAACCGTCCGCCGCACTGTTCAATGCCGCTTCACCGGCTCCTTCCCAGCTTCCGGTTTTTATTCGGTGTCCTACCGCTCCGGTTACTGCACCCGTCGCTGATCCGATCGCTGCGCCTACCACAGCCCCCTTCAAAGCGCCGACTGCAAAACATCCAAGCGGTCCTGCCGCTGCTCCTCCGGTTGCAACCACCAACACTGCCGCTGCCGCAATTACCGCTGTCCCAACAATCAGTTTCGTTGCCCAAGACGGCCATATATCATCATCGAAGCAACTGGGCAGTAACTGTGCTACTGCCCAGCGCCATTAATTATGAATTCCCATTCCTCCTATCATTATTCACAACACGTAACACCGTATTGTTGCAATTAATATAACCCTTTAATCCTTCTATAGAGTTCTTGGGGAGATAGTACATGCTTATCTAAAGCAAGCAACATGGCATTTTCATCCAAACCAATAGATAAGAACATATTAGCTACCCCTGTAGAAACCAATTCTTCAAAGGGATATTGTAGATACTCACTCCAATTTGTAAGATTTGGCAAGTCAAATATGAATATATTTTCAGGATTTTCGCAATCTGCTTTTTTCAGAACAGTTTCAAGCATATCATATAATATAGCTATGGAAAGTTCAATATTATTGTATGAATGTTGTTTTACAACATAATTTATACCCTGATCTTTTATATATTTCAGCAGCGAACTTTCTTCTGTTACAGAATCAATCGTCACGATAATCCATTTATTCATAAAAACATGACTTATCTTTATGATATTGTCCGGACTACATTGAATGCCATAAATCCATATTTGAGCCGGATTCGTTAGAAAATTCTTTGAGAATCTAATCATGGTTCGGTCTCCCCCATAAACCAGATCCCAATATACCAATGGGAATATGGAAATTTGTTGTCTTAGAAAATTGGATATTCATATGAAACAGGCTCTTTGTACCCACATCAAATCGAATATTTTTATATTTACTTCCGATTTTCAATAGTGTTCCTCCTGGTTCTATCCCCTTGGGATGATTGGGAGATAGGACTCGAACTTTGTTTCCTATTTTGATACCACCATTTCTTCCAGTTGGAACACCTGCATTAGCGGCGATTTTAAAACCGCTACTAATCGCCTGTGAGCCACCGGCCATGATTCCTCCAGTCATAAATCCATTTGCGAATCCGTCAAAAACACCAGTTACAACTGCCTCTCCAGCTCCGTCCCAACTACCTGTTGAAGAATAATGATTGAACGCACTTGTGCCAGCTCCTACGGCTGCACCAATTGCCCCAGAAATCGTTGCAGCCTTCAGCCCTGTTACAACTGCGCCAACAAAGGCAGCTGCAGCACCTCCTGTCGCCGCAGTTGCGGCAACAATCGCAGCACCGGCAACAACGGCAGCCACTCCAATCACTACTTTTGTTGCCCAAGACGGCCATGTCCCGTCTTTATCTGTCAGGTTAACCGGATTGTTCAGACAGTATGCATAAAGGTTATACCGGAGTACAGAATCCGGCTCTGCTGCACTGACTTCCGGTATATCCGCACTGATAAACCGTCCCCATTGCGGATTGTAATAGCGGGAATTGGTATAATAAAGACCGATCTCCCAATCCCAATAATAGCCTCTGTAGCGGAACGGGTTGTATGCATCCGCCATATAACCGCCGTCTGCCGTATTGGTTTCCTTAAGCAGATTTCCCCACGCATCATACTCGTAGGTATAAATCTTTACTCCGTCCTGACTGTAAATCGCAATGACATCCCCCTGCGTGTTCGTCATGAGGAAATAGGATAGACTATCCTCGGTTGTTCCATCCTTCTTCAAATTAAACACACGGAAGGCACTCGGATTTCCCTGCGCATCATAGTAAAACCGAATATCTCTGGACATATACTGACCGTAGAGTTCAAAAACCGTGGAGCGCACAAGTTTATCCCCATCCCAGAAATATTCATAAATCTGATACTGATTATTCTTTCGTATACGACGTCCTTCAGCATCATATTCAAATTGAAGCAGATTCTCATAAATAGAAGGTGACTCATACTCCGATTCGTACTCCACACGGTAATGATACTGCATCAACTCCCGCCCTCTCCATTGAAAGGTTGTGTAATCACCATATGTGAGCGGATTTCCAATTGCATCATAGGTAATCGAATTTCCGTCATAGGACGTCAAGAGATCATTCCATTTATCCCCTGATGTATCGGTTTGATACGCATAGGTGGTCTGCGTATATCGCTGACCGTCAAGACTGCCGGTGGTGTAGGTATACTTTCGCTTATACAAAAGGTTCCCAGAATCATCATAGGCATAAGTCATCGTATAGTTATAGCTTTTTGACGACGATGACGGAACGGTCTTTATGTTTTCCCGAAGCAGTTGTCCCTTTGAATCATACTGGTAAGAGCGTTCGGAAACAACAGTTCCACCCTGTTTACTTACGATGGAAGTAATATTTCCTGCTGCGTCGTACTGATACTCTGTTGTGATCGTGCCGGAAGGATCTTTTAATACTACATTTTTGATCTGCCCGGATGACTGATTTCCGTTATGCGTTTCGTATTGATAACTCTGCGAAATGTCTACATTGCCGCCATAGGTTTTGGCATACTGTTTCTTTGACAGTCTACCCATTTCATCAAACGTGTAGTAGAGCGATACAGATGTTCCGCCGAAATTGATTGCTGTCAGATTTCCTGCATCGTCATAAGCATATTCCGTATAGGACAGCGGCGCCGCCTTGGTATCGGTATAGTAGCTGAATACAGAGGAAAGCCGTCCCTGCTCATCATAGGTGTTTTTCACAACATAGGACACCTTATTTTCCGAGCGAGATTTGACTGTTGTCTGGACCAGTTTTCCGGCACCGTCATACTCGTGAGAATACACCAGATTATTTCTCAAATCAGTATGCTCCGAAACCTGACCGTTAGCGTTATAGGAATAGCTAAAGGTTGCGGTCTGACTTCCATTATAACATACTCCGGTGATTCTGTCAACTCCATCATACAAATAACCGATGGAATAATTGTTTCCGTAAGTCTCGCGAAGCAACTTCCCGTTATTGGTAGCATAAATGTATTTTACCAAGGACTGACCATTAACTTTAATTTCTGTGTTGTTACCAAAATAATCATAGAAATAATTATATGTTGCAGAATCCGTTTTGATGCTTTCCAGCTGACCTTTTGCATTGTAACCGTTGTAAATGTCAATCTGACTTCCGGCAACCATTGAATTGGTAGCAGAATTGTAAGTAGCGACCTTTGCCCAATCCAACTGACCGAAATCATTGTAATGATAAGTCAATCCGTTTCCGGTTGCATCACAAACACCAACTAATCTCGCTTTGCTGTCATAGAAATACCTGTTTACAGCTCCGGTAGCATCCGTTTCCGTCAACAATGCGCCAAAATAATTGCTGTTTGTAGAATAAACCGACGCATTTGAAATAACAAGTGCACTATTCCGCAAAGAGGTCATCTTGGTTAATTTGACGTTTCCATAATTGTCATACTGATACTCTGTTTTATAGTTGTTCGGACTATTCTTATCGTAGGACAACGTAATTCTATGCTTCCCGTCAAATTGAGTTTCATAATTATTGTTGTCTGCCTTGATGTTGGAGATATCCGTTTGATTTCTATCATACTCATATGAAACACCGTTTTCCCCCTCGGACTCTACAGCTGTCAAATAACCCATTTCATTGTAATAATAATAGCTTACAATATCCCCACACTTTGACACAGAAATGTTATCAAAATATGCAGTTCCGGCATTGTAATCATAGCAGCAGTAAACATCCATAGAAGTAACATAGCGATAATTCCCGTTTGTGTCTGGTTGCGTAGAAACCGAACCGGATGCAAATTGCCAATCGGTTACTCTGTCATTAAACGGAATATAATGTGTACTTGTAAAATCAGTATTCAAATAATGAAATACTACCTTCAAGGCAAAAATCGGATTTTTCGCTGTATTATCCGAATAATCAGCCGGATATTCTGTTTTCACAGACGTGGCTTTTCCCCAACCGGATACGACAAAATTAAACGGGCCATCTGCAAACGCTTCATCAGACTCATAAACATATGGTTCAGATGTCAGAAACTTGGTTGAATATTTACCATTGGCTTTCTTTGTCGGTTGTCCGTTAACAATCAAGACTCCATCTGAATCGAATGCCTTGTTTGCATTATAAGTAATAGCAGAATTTTCCGTAGTCCAATTGGATGTTATATTTTCAAAGCAACCATTATCAAGCAAACTGTAGGAGCTTGCACCGCGCCCTTTTTCAAGCATTGCAGAATCCACATAAACATATGAACGAGTGGTCGATCCAGAGTTAATGTAGTACAGCTTAATTTCAACATACCAACCACTACTAAGGCAATTTTCATTTGCATCAAAGGTAACGCTGATGCGACTCCAAAGGGTAGACAATGAATACGATGAATCATAAGCACGAACAGGCGCACTTTCCGCCACAACATTCATATCATTATCATATATCAGCAATTTAACTTCCGCATCATTTTCAAGGCTCCATCGATTAACCAAAGCCGAAAATGTATATGTTCCTTCTTCTGCATAGAATAATTGTCGCAATGAGGAATAGCTATTCGTAGAAGTAATTGACATACACACATACGAATTATCATTGTCATATATATTTGAATTGGATACATAAGCATTTCCGAATTTAGTCCATTTGGGGATCGTGTTTGATGTTGTTGTCTCTTCTTCAAATCCAGGATTCCGCAAATAATTTGCAGCAGCACCCCCGATACTCATAACAGTAGACAATGAATTTTTGGTTTTTGCAGCTTTCACTGCGGAATTTGCATTGCCTTTATTGTCCTCGTTTGCATCGGCATAAGTATAATTTGATGCACCATAGATAAAAGCATTATCCGTGGTATACACACTGGCTGCTTTTCCGGTATCATCAAAATTATAAACGGTATAAATATCGTCTGATGTTCCAAAGACATCATCTTTACCACTACTTCGATAGGTCGTTTTCTTAATGCTATAAGAAATGCCAGCGGATTGTCCAGCGGTTGCCCCAGTTACACCAATAGATTCGCTCACATTTGCGTACTGGTTGATGCGTGTTACCTGGTTGGTATTTTCTGCATCATACATATAGCCAACAGCCATCTTGGTTTTCAGATCCTTAGCATAAATCAAACGACCGTTTGAGTCATATTCAAACGAAACTGAATATGTGCTATTCGATGAATATACGTAAGTAATTTCCCGCAAGTAGTAGCAATCTGATGTATTGCCTGGAATTGTAGCTGATCCATTATTAGCAGATGAGTAGTAGAAATTTGCTACAAGACCGGTTTGTCTGTTGGTAACAGATTTTAAAACCCCATTTTCATATGCTATTTCCAATTGTAGGATAGAACTCATGCCATTCGGAACCAAGGAAATTTTGATTACTTGATTTTGGCTATCCCGTTCAAAAATTCTTTTGTTTCCACTTGCGTCCTCAATGGAGTCCATATACCCAGCCAAATTGAAATGCTTAATATTATTTTTATCATCTGCAATTTGATAGCCTGAAATTTTGTTGGCTGCATCTCTTTCTTCTATAAGATGTAGCTGTAAACCATCCTCATCACAAAATTGCTTTGTGATAACACTGCTTGAAGAATTGTTAGATGGCAACTGATATTCGTACCATCTAAAATAATGTTCGGTTCCGTCCGAATCAGACCAAATATAGTAGTAGTCATTATTACCATTTTCATTTATTCTTTTATAAAGCAATGTTTCGTCAGTATAGAGCTTAAATCCGAACCCGCATTTTGATTGGAACGTTTGCGGAATCAAAGCATTCTGAGACGAAACTTTTTGTTTAGAAAACACACCATTATATGCCAAGCCAAATGTAAACGGAAGAAGCTCATCGGTTGTTGAAATCGAATCATGTAAAAAGACAAGATTCCCGTTGAATGCATTGATATGCCCTGTTCCTGCTCCATCAGCCGAAGACGAAAAATAATCGTAATATTCTTCTACACCTTTGGTATCACGATATTTTATTTGATAATAAGGCTTACACGCATTGTCCGAATCATGGGGCAAAAAGAAATTGATCTGACCATTCGGTGAATCATCTGTAAACCAAAAAGCTAAACCATAGTTTGGCGTTCCATTCATCCACAATTTCATCGTTGAGGTAATATCCCAAGAAAAATCAGAGGAAGCTTTCCCGGCACGACAGTAATCCAACACCACCGTGCTAAATTCAGGGATATTGCTGTATGTGATCGTATTTACATCCCATTCTTTAAGAACCTGGCTAACTGCGACGATGGCATCATCAGAGCCAGAGTGTCCACGCCTTTCAAAATGAACCGTTGCTTCTGTTAAAATGGCATTTTGAGGCAAAGACGGAATGGACATTAGCTTGCTGAATCCGATTAATTCCTTTACTGAATCGGTTTTAGATACTCCCATACTATCAAAATTGCTATCATTGCACATCACATGATCCGGATTCTCTGAATATACATAGGTGCTTTGCACCCGGCTTTCATTTCCATATTCAAGTGTAGGATCTACCGTAACCGGAAAAACACGGTCATCCGCATTGATCCAATTTTTGTCCGCACTAACGGTAATAGTATACTTTTGATTCTTTTGCGTCATAGAATATGAAACCGCATTGGAATAATTACCGTTAGCATCATACATAAAAGGAGCAGGAATTTTATATACCGCATTCTGTGTATTATTATTTATAATTGATATTGAGCCATCCTCGTTCAAGTTAGCGGTTAAGTTATTGACTTTTAATTCAAAGGAATATTGATAATCGCCAACAGTTGGACATTTGATTACGATGTTTTCTTTAATGTTGTTTCCAACCAAAACATATTCAATATCTGTATTTGGATAAGCATTTGCATATTGAACTTTTGAAATTAGCTTCGTTAGCGTAGAAAGACGTTCAAACTTGGTCGCAGCAGAATCATATTCCGCTATTTCCGGATTTTCCATCACAGCTATTTTACTTTGATTCGCGCCAATCAGTCCAAAAGAAAGCTGATAATCTTCACCTTTCAAAAAGACAGTCTTTGAAGCCTTTGTATTTTTAGCAAACTTTACTCTTGCGGTTGATGTCTGATATTCACTTCCGGATGCCGACAAAGTATTGTCAATATCCTGCCAATGATTAGATTCATCAAGATAATGGACAGGAATTTCATATTGCACCGCAATGTAAGATCCATCTGGCATTCGAAAATGTTTTACGCACTCTTCCCTGCGTTCTGTAACCTCAAATGTATCATTATTTCCCATCACATTGGTTACTTCGTTCGGAGGATCATAATCAATCGTTGCAGCAAAAGCCGCTATTGGTAAAGAAGCAATCATAACAACAAAGGCGAGAAGAAAATAGAGCGTTTTAAAGGTTACCACTTTCACTTTCTTTTTCATATTATTTATCCTTTCCTTTTGAAGACATAATTGATAAAGCTAATCTAACCAAAATTCATACAACCTTTATCGTTGGGCTTTCATTAGGCATCCCTCCCAATAGAAAATATTTTTACCTTGCCACTCATACTTTAATATGACGAAAAAAGGCATTTATTCTCATTATTTTGTAAAAAAAGCAACCATAGATAGAAAGATTGTCATAGTGAACACATTAGATGTAGTCCATTTGTATAATTTGCATGGGATTTAGCTTTACTCAATAAACGGCCAAAACGCCCACGATGCAGGTATATCATCTGCACCATGGGCGTTTTCTTATTCTCCGACCACTCCAAGAACTCTACCACAGCAATAAATGCTGTCTGTCGAGCGCAACGGAATCGGTTTATATGCTTCGTTATGTGAGATCAGGCACTTGTTGCCCAACTCCTTGATGTAGGCGTCGCCGTTGACAATGAAGATGCCGATGTCTCCTTCTTCGAGTGCATCGTCTTTCGCAACAAAGACACGATCACCGCTGTGAAAGGTCGGTTCCATACTGTCGCCGGAGATTGGGATCACAAAGTCAGCTTGTTCTGCCTCGGGCGATTCGTTAACCCAAATCTTTTCCGGTAACTCGGATTCGAGAAAGTTACCGGTACCGGCTGAGGCGGGAAAGTCATAATAATCTATCCCTAATTTACGCGGTCTTGGCTTTCTTGGCTGGCTGACAAGTACGCGCTCATATTCCGTAGTCAAAACAGAGTTAACTGCTTTTTTTCCAAACTCATCTATGTATCTGTACTTTTTGATAAGCGCCCATTCATTCAACGATGGGGCTTCCGTTGCCAATTTATACCCAAGCAACTGATCCGGAGAAATTTCAAGCACTTCGCAAATACGCAAAAGTGTGATACAATCAGGTTTTGCTTTTCCAACTTCCCACGAGGATACCGCAGCAGCAGACTTTGCCCCGATATGCTCAGCGAGTTCATCTTGTTTCATATTTTTAGCAAGCCTTGCTTCTTTTATCCGCAAGCCAACAGACTTCATGATACACCCCTCCAATCTATCATGATGCTATTATACTACACTTTGAATCGAATGTCAATAGAAAAATCAAATTTAATTTGATAAACTCTATTGACATTCAAATATAATTGGTGTATAATAGAAGCACTCAAGAGAAATTTGATCCATTCATTTATTTTGGAAAGGAAGGAAACCATGTCAGACCGAACAATGCAATATATCAATATGAATAACTTTTACGCTTCAGCCGAGTGCATGATAATCCCGATATTATCACGCCGACAGGAATACCTATGTAGGGCATCGAGGTAGATACATGATCATAGGTACAAAAGCCGAGTTCGAACAACTCGCCGACTTCATCCTTCGGGACTATCTCGGAAACGCTTACGACGGCTACGATCCGCTTGACATTCAAGCCTTCGCCAAAGACTACTTAAAACTCGATATCTCTTATTTTGCCTTTGACCCTGACACAGGAATCGAAGGAATGCGGACAGGAAATCAGATCATTCTCGATGACAGACTGCTCGATGACAAGAAAGCCGGTGAGCGCAACTTCACGATTGCTCACGAGTGCGGACACGATCTGATCAACTGGCAGGACCCGTCCTATTCTCCGCAAACGGTTGTGAATTACCGCATCAAAAGTTCAGGCAAAAGCCTTGTGACGGAAGATGATTCCAAGGAATGGCAAGCAAATGTGGTAGCCTCCTGTCTTCTGCTCCGTCCGAATCTTGTCGGCTGGTCAATGTTTACCTTTATGCGCAAAGATAAAGTGACTGTGTTTGACGAACATTATCTATACCCGGAAGACCGCTATCGACTACGGATGATGGCGTGTTATCTCGGAGTATCTCAAACCTGCCTTTTATATCGCCTTGATCGGTTGAACATGGTTGATCACAAACCATTTAAAGAATATGACCTGCTGACGGCATCGTTCTTTAATTGGAGGTGATAACAGTGCCAAAAAGAATTGTTCTCGACCGGGAATACATCGCCCGTGTCAAAAAAGATAATGCGCCTTTAATGGCAGCCGTTGCAACAATGGAACAGAAGAAAATCCCGTGTAAGTTCTGCAAGCTCAGGACGATAGATAAATACGAAGATCTGCAAGGACATTTTTCTGCTTTCTGCAATCGTTGCGGACAAGTCGCGGTTTATAACGCCGCCGACTACAATCAATCCTCCGAAACGAAAAGTACAAGGGGGATGTGATTACACAAAAAACATTCTGCTCGGATCTCTTGACTCACAAACGAGAGAAAAATAACGGTCAGCTTCCGCAACACTATATCACCGATCATCATGAAGCAATCGTCGACAGAGAACTGTTCGACAGGGTGCAATCCGAATATGCGAGAAGAAGCGCAAAAAAGAAAATTGCTCTGTCTGAACACGAAACCGCCAAAAAAGGAAAGTACAGCAGTAAGTATGCATTGACGGAAATATTGGTCTGCGGTGATTGCGGTCGTCCGTACAGACGATGTACCTGGACTCATCACGATAAAAAGAAAATCGTGTGGCGATGCACCACACGATTGGATTACGGAACAAGCAAATGCCCGGACTCCCCCACCCTTGAAGAAGGTCTCATTCACAGCGCAATATTGAAAGGGCTGTCAGGACTCATTGAAAATAAAAACGAGGTCAAAGATGAACTAAAAGCTGCGCTTGGAAATGTAATTGTAGATGCCGGAACCGATATCTGCATTCAAAACCTTGAAGCACAAATCAAAGAGCAGGAAAACGATATGATGAAGGTCGTTAAAATCTGTGCGGAACGGGGATCTCAAAAAGGATTTGAGGACGAGTTCAAACGCATAAACGGCAATATCAGCGATCTTAGAAAAATCATAGAGGTTGAAAAAACGAAAATCCGACCATCGCTTGATATCGACAGTCGTCTCGAGAGATTATTCGAGCAAATCGCAAATGCGAGCGCAGACTTGTCCTTCTTCGAAGACAGTATAATCCGTCAATTGATTGCTCAGATAAGGGTGGAAAGTCAAGAAAAGCTCTCGATCATCCTGCATAACGGATTCAGATTTGCGGTCTCCATCTAAATATAAGGCAAAGCTCAAGGATGTCAGTCCTTGACTTTTTCTTTTGGCGGGAAACCGCCGTACATAGAGAAATCTATGAATACTTATTTTCGGAGGTTCAATATGAACACCAACCATTCTTTCAACAGAAAAGCAGCCCTGCAGCAGTCTATTGACAGCCTTTACTTTTTCGGCGTTTGACGCATTTGGAGAGCATTTCAAAATGCTTTGTGCTTCAAAAACCGCCTTCATGCGATCCAGCTTGCGTTGCATATGTTTGATGCTGCTCGATTTGGTGCTACATGGCTTTTCAAACATATGGGTCTGATATTGATGCTTCCAAACAAACAGTGTGCTTTCGGGGATATTAAACTCCGATAACGTTTCCTTCACCGTGTGGTGATCAAGATAGAATTCAACAACTTGTTTCTTGAATTCCGTGGTGTACTTTTGATTTGACATTATTGATTCCTCCTTGTCAAATATCCAATCATTATACACCTGATTTGTAAGCTTCTCTATATGTTCTGAGAAAAATAAGAGTAAATCAAGCAAGCCATCGCTTTTGATGGCGAGGGCTATTTACTTTATATGCTTTAATATAAGTACAACATCTCCCAAACCACTTGACGAAAGAGTTAATTAGGAGTATGCTTATATACTTGAGTGGAATATTATATTCAGTCAGATTCCTGAAAATCTACTAATAGCATTGGCATTAGAGACGAACTTGACAAATATTATCGAATGTGATAAGAAGAAGTATCATTTTACCGCATGGGGTACACTCGCCTGAAGATGCAAGAAAAGTTATAGAAACTTCCTTTCGCGACTTTAAGGACTTCACATAAGACGTTTACGCTATACTTATCGGAAAGACTTTTGATTACTTCTTATTCCTTGGATATTAAATGTGGTAATAATAACAAAAGGTGACATAAAAAACAAGGAAACAGTTTACTTTGCCTTGAAAATATGGTATAATATTTTAAAAGTATAGGAAAGTTGGAAAGGAATGACACGATGCAGAAAGCGAGAAGCCAAATGGAGAATACGGTGGAACAAAAGAATAAAAATCATTCATTAATATCGGTTCTCAGCAACCCTTTTTCCACCGGGAATGGAGGGGGCGACTTTGAGCACCGTGTACAAGCAACTTTTTTGCTTGGATTGTTAATGGAAAGTTTCTCACCAATATTAAACACACCAATAACTTCGGTATATTTTCAAACAAAGCGGCTCGGATTGGACACCGATGACATAATAGTGTCATCGGTAACTGAAAATTATTCCGCTAAACTTCTGTGCCAAATAAAGCATGGAGTTAAAATTGGTAACAATAAAACTTTTAAAAAAGTAGTTTTATCGGCTTGGAATGATTACAAGAAACCTGAGTTCAATCAACAAAGGGATAAAATTGCTTTGATCACCAATTCGGGTACAAAAACCGATGCCCTTCGTTTCATACATGATCAAGCAGTTTCGGCGTCAAGTACAGCCGATTTTATTGACCGTATCAATCGGACACAATATTCAAACGATACCACACGAAATATTTTTGGAAATCTAAAAACATCCATTCAGGAAAATTTATCTGTCACTATATCCGAAAAGGAATTGTGGACATTTTGTAAAGTGTTTACTGTCCTGACTTTTGATATGGACTATGAGAGTAGTGTAAATGAGTTTTTGATATCCGCTTTACTTGCATCGAATTGTCAAAAAGATACTCGGTTTGTCTGGGCAAGAATAATTGATATTGCAGCAAGATATGACAAAAGTGCTGCTCACGTTACATTGGACAATATACCTGACGATATTAAGCAATGTTTCGGCGATATGATATTTGACGAAAGTGCGCCCATCGTTTCTAATAATTACATTGATAATTCTTTTTGGGCTAAATTGGCTTTGATGGGTGCATGGGACGAGGAAAATCAAAATGACAGATTATTATTAGAAGCTTTCCTTGAGTCAAAATATACTGATATCCAAAGCAAAGTACAAGAATATAGTCAACTACCAAATGCGAACATTTCGTTTGACAATGGTATTTGGAAAATTAAACATAGATTTTCAATAATTCGCACTTGTGCATCTCAATACTTTGACAATGTCATTAGGGAGTTGTTTTCTCTATCGGAAAAGGTATTCTCTGAACGGAACAAGCGCATTCAGCCGGATGGAACAACTAGTATACTCGTTCCATCAGAAGGCGCATTTGGTTATTCAACATCGCTTCGTAACGGTTTATTACACAGTATGGCATTTATGTGTAATTGTTTAAAAGAGAACTTACCTGGTACAGACGGATTGATAGAAACTGAATCGTGGAAATTTATTCGCAATATTTTGGGCAACTCCGACTATATAATATGGATTAGTTTGGACTCCGATCTTCCTATAATCGCTGAAATAAACCCAGACGAATTTTTATCATGCCTGGAAAAAAGCATCGTAAATAATCCGGAAAGTATGGAAAAGTTGTTTTCAAAATCATCTGCAAATATATTATTTTCAAACAACTATATATGTTCCGTTCTGTGGGCATTGGAGGGCTTGGCGTGGATCAACAAATACTTTGTAAAATGCATCAGAATACTTGGGCTGTTGGCTTCATTGAATCACGAAAACACGAATTCATTTAATACACCGGTTCATTCTATTGTGAGCATAATGTTGCCGTGGCATCTTCAAACATTTGCTTCAAAGGAAAAACAGAAAAATGCGATAAAAGCATTGCAGGAAGAATGCCCGGATGTAGCATGGAAGGTTGTTGTGAAACTGCTTCCGCATGCAACGCGTATGACCGGAAGAACGCATCATCCTCAATATATTTTACCTCAAAAATCTGATACCGTTAATATTTCCGATTATGAGAAAATAGAACTGTATGCATATTACTCGGATGTTGCATTGAGTATTGCAAAAAAAGATTATACGAAATTTTGCGCCCTGTTGACACATTGTAATGAAATGGGCAACGTGGTATTTAAAAATTTTTTACAGCTGATTTTGGAACAATGTCCCACTTGGACGGATGCTCAAAAATATCCTTTTTGGAATGTATTACAGAATCAAAAAGCGATTCTAAACCACAATGAATCTGCCAGCATCGATACATCCTCTCTAAATCTTCTTAATTCTTGCATAGAGCAAACGACCCCGTTAGATATTCGATGCCGATATAAACGCTTGTATGAATCAAATTATATAGACTTCGACGATGAGGAGAACTTACGTACTCGTTGGGAAAGGCGAAGAAAACTCCAGGAAAGCTCCGTGTACGAGATATACACAACCTTTGGCATTGATGCAGTTGTTCAATTTGGAGAAGATATTAGCAACCCCAATTGTGTTGCTCAAAACTTAGGGAAAGGCTTATCAATAAAAGAGTGTGATGATCTTCTTGCATTGTGTAGTATAGAAAAGCTGGATCGGAATTTTCTTGTGTCAATAATAGTTGGACTGGTCGTGCAGAATGGATGCGACATTTTACTTGAAATCGATTTTGGTAAATATCCTGTTGACTTTGTCTCGTGGTTACTCTCCCACTTACCACTCTCGATGCGACTGTTTGAAATTGCAAACATAATTCTGAAGCAGGACATCAAGTTGTTCTGGCAATCTGCTGTTATTCCACACTTCGGGTTAAATCCAGAAGTCGATCTAAATTATGTATGGAATTGTTTGGTTGAGCAAAACAGATATAATGCAGCAATTAATCTATATTGGTGTTCTGCAGAATCGTGTACAATTGATGATAAAGAGCTACACGGGGTGTTAATTAACGCCGCGACCACGGAATCCAATGAGGAAATTGAGCCGGATGCAATCAGAAATCTAATTGGATTGTTGCAACAAAACAGAAGAATTAGCATTAATGATATTTCGGATGTCGAACTGATTTATCTTCCTTTGCTTGATAAATATTCCAAGGTGCAACCTAAGGCATTAAGATATCGTTTAGCTAATGAACCGAAATTTTTCTGCGAATTGGTTGAATTGTTATACAAAAAGAGACATGCTGAAAAACACGAAAAAGTACTTTCAGAAAATATGTCGAGGCGGTTATGGGAAATATTCTATCATTATTGCGTGGTTCCGGGTACAGACTGGGAAGGCATTTATGACGAAAATAAATTCAACCGTTGGATAAGTTACTGTAAAGAGTGGGGGCGCAATGAAGATCGGACGGAAATAGTGCTTCAAATCATTGGCAATGGTTTGTCTTATGCTACAGTATGTGAAAATGGTTTGCCTGATATGTTTATCATGAAAGAACTTAATAAACCCGATAATGAAGAAATGCGACTTGGATACCGAATCGGCGTGTATAATCAGCGTGGAATTAGTTGTATTGACCCGGAAGGTAAGCCCGAATATGAGTTGGCAGGAAAATTTGAAAAAATGTCTAATGATGCTGAATCATTGGGATACGCAAAATATGCAGAAACACTGCACCTCCTTGCAGAAGAATATGTTGAAGAAGCCAAACGAAATATTCAAAGCCATAAACGAGAGCAGGAATGCTTGCAAGAAAATGAGTAATTGTCTTTACTTGGCGAGCCCATATACATAAGCTCGTTTACAAGCATGGCTCTGCAAGCCCGGAAGATCGCGGTCACTTGCAAGCCCCTGCTTCACCAA
>ERZ780149.1242-NODE-1242-length-28950-cov-2.742862_pt1 | contig 28950 bp, 24 predicted proteins | sample MGYA00511367_ERZ780149 | MGnify/ENA primary metagenome ERZ780149 (study PRJEB29588, sample SAMEA2153852) | human gut metagenome | biome: human gut; feature: human-associated habitat; material: faeces | place: Denmark | collected 2008/2010 ... | reverse complement strand
ATTTTCCCGTGGCATCAATAATTTTGATGTCTCCGGGGACTGCATCTAGCTTACCTTCTATGATTTTTTCGATACGATCGTTGTGAATCAAGAGGTCTCCCTTGAAGGCTCTCCCTTCATTTACGATGGTTCCACCTTGAAATAATAAACGCATATTGATTTTAGATTTTAGATTTTAAATTTTAGATTCCGGCCGCACGGGGCTGACGCTTTAACTACCCTCTGGCTCCCCCTTGCACAGGGGGAGGACTGAAATGCTCACCGTCTTTGGCATAGCTACCAGTTCCTCCTTAATTTTTAATTTTCTTACGTTTTCCCAGGCTCCGGAGTTTCATCGTGATAACTCCCCAAAAGGCTTCGTTGAAGATGCCACCACTCATTTTGGATGTACCGAGGGTACGGTCGGTGAAGATGATGGGGACTTCTTTCAGCTTGAATCCCATGGTCCATGCCGTGAATTTCATTTCGATCTGGAAGGCATAGCCTTTAAAACGGATGTTGTCGAGATCAATGGCTTCCAAAACTTTCCGGGTGTAGCAAACGAATCCGGCTGTGGCGTCATGTATTTTCATGCCCGTGATAAATCTCACGTACTTGGAGGCGAAATAGGACATGAGTACTCGTCCCATAGGCCAGTTCACGACGTTAACACCTGTGACGTAACGGGAGCCGATTGCCATATCGCCTTCCCCACTTTTGCAGGCGTGATACAGTTTAATCAGATCATCGGGATTATGGGAAAAATCGGCATCCATTTCGAAGATGTAATTGTACCCGTGTTCCAATGACCATTTGAATCCGGTGATATAGGCCGTGCCGAGTCCCAGCTTCCCTTTACGTTCGATCATGTGAAGTTGCGGGAATTCGGATTGAAGACGTTTGACAATTTGAGCCGTGCCGTCGGGAGAGTTGTCCTCTATAACGAGCACATCAAACTTTGGTTCCAATTTAAAAACATAACGAAGAATATTTTCGATATTCTCTTTCTCGTTATAAGTCGGTATGATGACAACTCTGTCGTTCATGGTTATTGTTTTATAAATATTCTGTAATCCTTTCCAATTTGTTTCCCCTCGAACCTTTTATCAGAATAAAAGCATGGCGGATCTCGTGCACTTTGAGATACTCGATCAGCGTGTCCGTGTCGGGAAAGTAACGCGTAAAGGTATAGTTATTTGCAATGGTTTCAAAACTCGGTCCCACGAGGAATACTTGGGGAAAATAGTTTTTCTTCATGAGCTCCACGATGTTTTTGTGGGACTCAGCGGAAATGGCTCCCAGTTCACGCATCTCCCCGATAATTAGTAATTTGTTGTCTGCCTTCATTTCTGCAAAATTGGAGATGGCGACTTGCATACTACTTGGGTTGGCGTTGTAAGCATCCAAGATGATCGTGTTGCGATTTGTTTTCAGTAGTTGCGAGCGAAGGTTAGAGGGGGTATAAGCCTCGATGGCGGCTTGTATTTGCAAAGGATCGATATTGAAATACATTCCTACCGTGGTAGCAGCCATGGCGTTATCAAAGTTATATCCCCCGATGAGCTTCGTCCGGATATATAGTTGGCCGTGGTGGGTCTTCAGTGCATACACGAGGTAAGGGGTGGTCTGAACGATTTCCCCGTTCGTGAAATGACCGTCTATGCCGTAGGTGTATCTTTTCTGATTTTCTGATAATTGGCATAGTAATTTGTCTTCTCCATTTACGAATAAAATTCCCGATTTTTCCTTCACGGCTTCGTAAAGGGCGCTTTTGGTTCGGATAATATTTTCGTAACTTCCGAACCCTTCCAAGTGGGCATATCCGATGTTCGTGATGATACCGTAATCCGGTTCAACGATCTTGCATAGTTCTTTTATTTCCCCCGGATGATTGGCCCCCATCTCCACGATGCCGAATTCCGTGGAGGCATCCATGCTTAACAACGTGAGGGGTACTCCGATGTGGTTGTTTAAATTGCCTTTTGTGGCAATGGTGTTATATTTTTGAGAAAGAACGGCGTGACACAATTCTTTGGTAGTCGTTTTTCCATTTGTGCCAGTGATTCCCAAGATAGGAATATTTAATTTCCGGCGGTGATGGTTCGCCAATTGTTGCAGGAATTGCAGGGTGTCGGGAACGAGTACGCATTGGGGTGCCGTGTTGTAGGCAACTTCGTCAATGACGACGTGTTTCGCTCCTTGGGCCATCGCCTTCGCTGCAAAAGTGTTACCGTTATGATTTTCACCCTTCAAGGCGATGAATATATCTCCATCCTTTACCTCTCTAGAGTCTGTTGTAATCCGGCTACCCGCCAGAAAAGAGTTATATATTAGTTCGAGCTCTTTCATTTTTTCATAATATCCGATCAGAGTGACAAATTTATAAAAATAAATGAACCCTGAAACGATTTTGGAGGTATTGATTTTAGATTTTAGGCTTCAGGGGTATGACCGAGCGGTTTTTTCATTAATATTGCAGAAGATTAATACAATTACGATGAAAATAAAAACAGGTATAGGGATTGATATCCACCGCTTAGAGCCGGGATTGGACTTTTGGCTAGGAGGAATTAAACTGGAACATGAAAAAGGGTGTGTAGCCCATTCGGACGGGGATGTGTTGATTCACGCGATATGTGATGCACTTCTGGGTGCTGCCGGATTGGATGACATCGGGGTATATTTCCCGGATACGGACCCCGCTTACAAGGGAATTGATAGTAAAATTCTGTTGAAGAAAGTGATCGACATGATCGAGGACAAAGGGTTTGCTATCGGTAATATTGATTGCGTGGTATGTCTGCAAAGGCCCAAAATCAAAATGCGTACCTTGGAGATGCGGGAATGTTTGTCTGAAATCATGGGGATTGATGTAGATGAGATTACCATCAAGGCTACCACGACGGAGAAGTTGGGATTTGAGGGGAGAGAAGAAGGGGTTTCGGCTTACGTGACGGTGTTGATTATTAAGTTGTAAAAAAGGGACTCGTTGCGAGTCCCTTTTTTATAACTACTTCTTTGCATGCAGTTTCAATACTTTCCCGTCAGGAAGGGTTAGTTCCGCCTCTTCCCCTTTTCCAATCAAGCTTACTTGATCCTTTTTGTACATGAAACCGGAAGCCATGCGTTGTTGCGATAATTCGTATGTTTGGTCATCAAGTTTCACAACCGCCAGTTCTTCCGCGGGATAGAAGGTGATTTCTACTTGGTATAACATTTTGGTTTTGCCGTCACCACCTTGGAATATCATGTTGACCACGCTTTCTGGGGTTTCGGTGTATAATGTTTCTCCGCATTGTTCGATGATCCATTGTCCGTTTACTTGTCTTACGTTATAGGTATCATCGTCCTCCACGTTCCAAGCATAACCGTCTCCCGGTAGTTTGCGTCTGTTCAGTAACGGGTGGTTTTCCATGTCGGGAATGAATATTTCTGCCAACGTGGAGTCGGTTGAGAACACGATGAACGTGGAAAGCGTGGCTTGCGGGTCGTTGATCGGGTTCATGCGAATGCCAGATTCAAACAAACGGATACAGTCTTTTCTAGCTTCAGACCAAGTGTAGCCTGCAGCACCGTTACATCCGTGAGCGTCGTTTGCGACACCGATGATTTCTTCTTCTGTTTTAGGCACGAAAACGAGAGTTTGCTTCCGGTCTTTGTCCGTTAATTTCAATTCTTTGTTTTCAATGCTGTACGAGGTCATGACAGCCAATGTTCGCATGTACTCGCCTTCGAACTGGAGATCCGGACAAGCCATCATAGTGCTTCCGCCTGGTTCAAGCTTGATGGTATTCCCTTGCGTGGAATATTTCCCAAAAAACCGGTTACACCCAGAGAAGCCGTACATCGTGTTGGTGTCGGTCAACATAAGGGTGGGAACTCGTTGCGGAAGAGCGGTTTTCCCCTTTGTGGTTGTCATCTCTTTCAATTGCCATTCATTGGCCGTCAGTTGCGCTTTGTCACCGTTATTGCTTTTACAGCCGGAGAAACCAAGCGTCACGGCGATCATCATTAAAATAGTTGTTTTTCTCATATGTGTGTGAATTTGCTTTATCTGTGAAAAATTTATTATTTGAATCTTATCATGAATTCATTTTTAGTAATTCGTCAATATGCGTGCGGTCGTTCCATAGCTGCGGTACTTTATTCTGTCCACCGAGTTTCCCTTTTTCTTTCAGCCAGTCGGTGAAGAGGTTGGGTCGTGCTGCATGAAGAATCAAGCGCTGAAGAGACATATCTTTATAGCGTTTGGCCTCGTAGTCTGAGTTTACTTTCTTTAGTTCGGAATCGAGAATATCGGCAAAATTTTCCAAGTCCGCGGGTGGAGTACCGTATTCGATAATCCATTCGTGGGCTCCTTTTTTACCATTATCCATGAAGACCGGGGCTGCCGTGAATGCCGTGACCGTAGCTCCGGTTTTCTCACAAGTCTGTTTTAAAGCCTCGATGGCGTTATCAATGATCAGTTCTTCCCCGAAAGCGTTGATAAATAACTTTGTCCTTCCCGTGATTTTGAATTTGTAGGGACGGGTAGAGGTGAACATAATCGTGTCTCCGATCATGTAGCGCCAAAGTCCTCCGTTGGTGGAGATGACAAGCGCATAGTTCACACCGGTTTCCACTTCTTCCAGAAGAAGAGCGCGGGGATGCGGTTTTGCCAGTTCGCTGATCGGCACAAATTCATAATAAACACCATAATCCAGCATCAGGAGCATGGACGAGTCGTTGGGATCATCCTGTAATCCGAAAAAGCCTTCCGATGCATTGTAGGTCTCCATATATTTCATTTTCGGATCGGGCAACAGACGTTTGTATTGCTCCCGGTAGGGGGTGAAGTTTATGCCCCCGTGTATAAACAATTCCAGGTTGGGCCATACTTCATGAAGGTTGCTTTTGCCCGTGCGCTCCAAAATCCGGTTGATGAGCGTGAGAAACCAAGAGGGTACTCCCGCGAGACTGCGTACATCTTCTTTGATGGTGGTGTCGCATATCTTTTCGATCTTCTCTTCCCATTCACTCATGAGCATGATCGATTGGTCGGGGGTCTTCATCATGTTGGCCCAAAACGGGGTGTTGGAAATCAGTATGGCAGACAAGTCTCCATAGCGACAATTGTTGTTCGTCTTGGATATTTCGCTACTTCCCCCTAGGGCCAAGGTCTTTCCGTTGAATACTTGTGCCTCCGGGTAGAGTTTGTTGAACATGGAGATTACATCTTTACCACCCCGGAAATGGCAGTTTTCCAAAGATTCTTTACTGACCGGGATAAACTTGCTTTTCGCGGCAGTTGTTCCTGACGATTTGGCAAACCACGTGATGGGTTCCGGCCATAGAAGGTTTTGCTCGCCGTTCATTAATCGTTCAGAATAAGGAGCCAGCTCTTCATAATGAATGATGGGAAGGCGCTCCCGGTACTGTTCGGCCGTCAGAATAGAATTAAAATCGTATTTTAGTCCGTATTCCGTTTCGGCAGCTCTGCGAAGTAATTCAACCAACGTGTCTCGTTGCACTTGAATCGGATTTTCTTTGAAGAAATCGATTTGTGCTAACCTTTTGCTCGAGAACATGGATATGATGGAATTGATTACGGGCATAGAATTAAGTTAAAAGTTATAAGTTAAAAACTAAAAGTTGATCCACACTACAAAGTGTAACAACTATTGTACCATTTGTTATTTTTAATGATCGAAATCCAGTTTTAATTGCGGGTCGAGCAATGTGAAACTTTGTCGATGGTAAGGGGTAACGCCGTGGAGTAAAATGCCTTCCCGGTGTTTTTTAGTCGGGTAGCCTTTGTTGTTGATCCAATCGTAAACGGGATATTCGTCATGCAATTTTTTCATGTATTCGTCCCGGTGTGTTTTGGCCAGAATGGAGGCTGCCGCGATAGCCATGTATTTCCCGTCCCCTTTTACGATACAATGGTGTTCGATATTCCGGTAGGGTTTGAATCGGTTGCCATCAATCAGAATGTGTTCCGGAGTGATTTTTAATTGCGCCAGAGCCCGGTGCATCCCTTCGATTGAGGCATTGAGGATGTTGATCTTGTCGATCTCGTTGTTGTCCACGCTGGCCACGGCCCATGCTAGGGAGTCCCGTTCAATGATCGTACGCAACTCCTCCCGTTTCTTTTCGGAGAGTTGTTTCGAGTCATTGAGCATTTCGTTGGAAAAGTCTTCAGGAAGTATTACCGCGGCCGCGAAAACCGGTCCTGCCAGACATCCTCTGCCGGCTTCATCGCATCCGGCCTCGATTTTATCTTGATAGTATTTTAATGTTAGCATACTTTAGTGGATTCATAAAATCAAACTAGCCATGTTATCATTAAGACAAATATACGAAGAACTTGTGAAATAATGACGGGATTTGGATAAATAAATAAATTTTAGGGGCAACATATTGCAGGAATTATTGTTGGGATGTAATTTTGTATAATTATTGTAATATTTGAAAGGATGAAAAAAATATTGATTGTATGGATGGGGATTTGTGCCTTTTTCTTTTACTCTTTTATTCCGGCACAAACTGAATTTAGCACAACGAAAGAGGTGGAGGATATAGATTCGACTCTAGCTGTGATTGCCTATTTTAATAAACACGATACGCTTGTCTACTGGATTAGCGAGGCGGAATGGAATGTGAATGGCGAGGACACGGTGAGGGCATCCGGCGTGTGGACAAAGGTTATGCTGACGGTTACGGATTCGACAAAGAAGGGATACGCGATGGAATACCGTTTCTTGGCATTTGAAGGCGACTCGACAGTCTCTTCTGAAATAGGTGATTTCCAAAATCAGCTTGTTCGTAAGTTGAGTGAAAAACTGGTTGGCACAACCATTCGTTTCCGCACGGATGAGTGTGGGCAGATTTTGCGATACGATAATTTGAAAGGGATAAAGAAGCAAGCAAAGGCCCTTTTCAGGGAGGCATGTGATGAATTGATGCAGTTGCCACTCATGGATAGTTTGCGAATGATCGGTTTGGATATGACTTCTTATTTGAAATACGTGGATATGGATGAATTGGTGAAGGGATATGTGGAGGAGTTGGAATTACTGTTTCAATGCCATGGTTATTCCTATGAATTGGGCCAGACACAAACGCATGAGGAGGCCACGGAAGATCAATATGCATCGGATTCTTATACATCAGCCAAATATGATGCCGAGACGGGAGATTATGAATTGGTGTTTGATGTAAATAATTACATTCCGCGGGAAGAGGTTAAAGATTTACTTCGGGCACTGATGCAAGGCGTGAAGGGAAATGATGAATTAACTTCTAATTTTGAGCAGGAATTTGACAAGCAGGTGAAGGATGAGGCGGTTTTGAATACTTACTTTCGAATAAAATATTTTCCAGAGGGATGGCCTTCCGAGGTGGTAAGTCAAACGAATAGAATGATCGGAAATAGAGGAAAGTTAAAACAGACCTATATTAGATGGGATTACATTTCTACTTGTAATTAAGGTGTAAAGTATTTCCCGTTGATTGACGTGAATGATGATTTTTAATATGAACGTTTAAATTGTAAGGAGTGTTCACGAAAGAAGAGGCAAAAGAGATGCGAGTAAAGTTCTGGGATGGTTTCAAGCGTTATTGCAAACGGAAACATATTTACCGGAAATGGGTGCTGACGGGGGTAAAAATACGATCTACACAATTGAAGTTTTACGTGGATCGGGAGAAGGCTCTCGTGTTGTTTCAGATAGATCATAAGAACGAGTTGCGTCGATTTGAGGTGTATGAGTGTATGCTCTCTTACCAGACATTATTTCGGGCAGAGTGTGGTGACGATTTGAAATGGGAAGAGGAGTACTGGGGTGTTGAAGGGCAGGAGATCAGTGCTATTTATTTTGAATTGCCGGGAGTGAATCTTTACCGGGTGGAAGATCATGAGCGGATATATGCGTTCTTTGCCGAGAAAATGCCTTTGCTTGAAGATCTTTATTATGAATATAAAGATTTGATAAATGAACGATTAAAACAAGATAATAATTAATGGATTGCGATGAAAATAAATAAGAGTGGGGCCGCTCTTTCCCGTATCGTGCAAATCGGGGAGACGCTGAAAGAACTTTCCCGGAAGAATGGGAAAGAGTATTTGCCGTTGAATAGGGGTGTGAACCAAGTGGTAAATATCGACTTGACAGAAGTCGTGAAATCGATTGACTTTAATTCTCCGGAGATTCAAGTATACCCGCATGGGGCCGGACGTCCGGACTTACGGGTGGCGATTAACGAGGAGTTCTTTGCCGGGAAGTCTTCGCCGGATAACATACTGATCACGGCAGGAGGGATGCATGCCCTTGATCTCGTGGCTCAGACCGTGAACATCGGGAAGTTATTTTTGCCCTCGTACTATTGGGGATGTTATTTCAAAATGCTCAAGATTCGTTCCGTGGAGAGCGAAGGATACGACCGTCAGTCGGATTTACTCTCAATGATTGATCGTCTACGGGGAAATGCCGTGTTGATCAGTGATCCGAGCAACCCGTTGGGAGACAAGCACGATGACGAAGAACAGTTGAACATCATTCGGGTATTGAATGATGCCGGAGTGGTGATTTTTTATGATTGTCCTTATCGTCGGTTGTTTATGGATGCTTCGGACGATTATTATACGCATCTGATGAACTTGGATAACGTGATTATTACCGAGAGCTTTAGTAAGTCGGTCGGTTTAAGCGGACAACGACTTGGGTTTATCCACACGTGTAACAAGGAATTGCATGATGAATTGGAGGTGAGAGTAATGTATAACACGAATGGAATTAACGGTTTCGCGCAGGAACTTGTATTGCGCTTACTGACAACTCCGGAGGGGAAAAAGGCCGTGACTGAATTTAAAGAACGTACCACCCGGGATATTGCTTTAAATATCGAGTATTTGCGGGGAAGAGGTTTGTTGGCTGAAGAGTTTTATCATGGAACCACACCGCGGGGTATCTTCGTGATCGTGAATCGTAGTGAGGAAGAGCTACTGAAACATTATATCGGTGCGGTATCACTCTCTTTCTTCACGAAAACCCGACAAGAGTACGCGAAAGATTATTCCCGTATCTGTGTTTCCGTACCTCACGACAAGTTGATGAAATACTTTGAAACGGTTTAATACTTTGGAAATGAATGGTAACTAACTCTCCCTCTGTTTATAGAGGGAGTACCCCGAAGGGGGGGAGGGAGTTCAAATATGAAGTTTTGCCCCCTATCACTGAATTTTTCTAGTCATCTATTGTCAAGCTAAATTCCTTGTCGGCAAATAACTCTGCTAGGCCGGAGATTTGCTTCAAACGGAGTAGTTCGTCCTTATCCATCCCGATGTTGCGCATGATCCAACTGTCGGACATTCCGGCTTTGGTCAGCTCGGCCACGATTTCCGTCATCAATTCGATACTGTGTGTTCCTCTTGCCCGGTTGTGTCGGATGGTAGAGGCCATACGGTTGGAAATATCTTTGTTGATGACAACGACCGGGAGTAATCCTTTTTCCCGTTCAAAGATACGTTGGGAGGTCTTCATGACTTTATAGCGGTGAAAACCATCCACGAGTTCATAAATATCCTTTTCCGGAATGTAGTAACAGACACAGGGCATCGTGTAACCGTCTTCCCAGATGGATAGTTCCAATAGCTTCATTTCCGGGGGAGCGACGACATTCGGGTTGTAGGTATTGGCCACCACCTTGTCAACCGGGACGGCAATAACGTTGTACACGGGACTTTTATATTCTTCCATAAGACTCTATGATAGATTTATATTTTTGCATAACCTTAGCCCGGCGTTCTCGTTCGGCTTTCAAGGGGGAAAATCCCATGTATTTGCAGGCGTGATCGTTTTTCAAGATGCAAATACAGATACGCTTGAACGTGGGGAGTTCTTTAAACTCCGGGATATGTATATCATCTTGATAATCCATGCGCACGGGCTTTTTATCTGTCTTGTAATTTGTCGATTCACTAACCGTGATGGGGATTCCCATCTGTCGGAGCTTGGCGATGGTCTCTTCCGCCAGGCAGCCACCTTTGTTTCGCCAGAATTCCATGCTCACGGAGAGCTTGTGCAAGTAGTTTTCCCTTGCCTCTTCCGGTAGGGTGCAAAGGAGAAATTTGAAGTAATCCGACCAAGTCATGTTCTTCGGTAGGGTGATGGCTTGCCAGCCCATGGCGGATGTTCCCCCGTATAACCCGGTAAAATTAACCCCGTTGACCCGGCTGATCATCTTACCCCACGTATCCGGGTCGATGGCCCGGTAGAGCTTCAAGCTGGAAAGGGCCTGCGAGATAAACGGACTAGCCACTCGCTGCCTTTCAAGAGGCACCCCGGCTTGGTAGTAGAGATCGTACAAGTGGTTGTAGTCCCATTGAAATTTTCCGTTAGCCGTCCAGACATCCGTGGTGAGCCAGTCGTATATGGGGTAGGCGTTGAAGATATTTCTCGTTACCTTGCGTGTCCATTTCAGGTGCTTGTAACTGTGGTAATTCCTATCCCGGTGGATGGCTTGCCAGCGGTGGTAACTTTCCTGCGTGCGAATCCCGATGAGGCAACAAGTGCGCCGGGCATTTTTCTTCCGGTGATACCATTCCGCGAACCCGACTTGAAAATCGTAGTCCCACATCTGTTCTGTATAGAAATCAAAATCTTCTTTGCGATAGCATGTTTGGGGCATATCCCTAACCCATAGTTCTCGTAGATTGTCGTCCCACGGGCGCCAGAAACGCTGGTACATGGAGGTACAGGTGGAGACTTTGAACGGGATACATACCCGGTAAACTTCCAGCAGGTCCGCGTTATCTGCGAGCGTGCGGTCCACGTACCGGATCGTCTCGTTGTACTGCACCTCGTAGTCCATGTGGAAAACGCCCAGTTTTCGTTTGAGCTTATGCTGACGGATATAGTCAATACAAAGGTTCAGTAAAACCCCGCTGTCTTTGCCACCGGAGAAAGACACGTACACGTTATCGAAATCGGAAAAGATTCGTTCCAGTCGGTTTTGCACGACATTATACACGCTTTTTTTTATTTTCATAAGCTGGCGGATATACCATTTTTATATACAATTTCCACTCTTTTGAAACGATAAAACCGTTTGTCTTGAAGGTTTCTGCATCTCGAGTGTGGGAAACGGCAAAAAGAGGTTGTTCCCCTGCAAATTCTTTTTTCGCGAAGTCAATCAAGGCAGATAGTAACGAGGGAGTGCTTCCCGACACGTAATAATTATCAATACAAGCGCCCGTGCTCTTCATGTCAATAGGCATGAAACCTTGCACCACCCCCTTGTCTGTAGCCACAAGCCATTTGTGGTGAGCGGAGGTCTTAAACGGATAGTTGTTATTGTACCGGAGTACGGGAATACTCATTACCAACGGTGCCACGAGTTGGTATAACCGAGGGTCCGTACCGTGTAATTTTTCTATGTCCATTACCGATCGCTTTTTGCAAAACTAATAAAATTAAGCAATGATTCAAAATAATAATAAATAAACCTTTTATCGTGGGCTTGGGCTAGCTAGTATCCAAGGTGTTTCTATGATCTTGTTTTTGTTGTTTTAGGCATGGGGACTATAACCTAATGTCTTGTTCTGACGTTTATAGGGTGAATATTTTTATTCTAACTAAACTAAATTTGGTCTATGGCAGATACAACAGTAACAGTCCCCGGTAAAGGGGAGAAGAGGAAAATCGTATTCTTGATTGTTTTTATTGTTGCGGCAATCGTGGTTGCAGTCCTATGGTGGCTGGATTATAGGAAATATATCCGCACGGACGATGCAAATCTTGACTCGTTTCGAGTAAGTGTTTCAGCCCCGGTGGCGGGACAGGTCGTTCGTCTGTACGTGATGGAAGGGGACACCGTGAAACGGGGTGACACGCTGTTGATGCTTGACCATAGTGCCTGTACGGTGATGGCTCCTGTAGATGGCATTATCGGGAAACGTTGGATACTACCGGGTGACCGGATTGAAGCGGGACAAACGGCATTAACCTTGAACCGGGGGACAGATATTTGGGTGGCAGTTTACTTGGAGGAAACGAAGTTCAAGGAGATCTATCTCGGGCAGAAGGCTCAATTCACGTTGGACGCGTATGATAAACTGACTTTCGAGGGGCGGGTGTATTACATCGGGGACAACACGGCCTCGGAGTTCGCTCTTGTCCCGCCGAACAATGCATCCGGTAATTTCACGAAAGTAACCCAACGCATTCCGTTGAAAATATCTATCGATAAAGTGGAAGGTGACGACGGGCAGAAGGCCCGGGTAAAGCTGGTTTCGGGTATGTCTGCAACAGTTAAAATCAAAAAGGAGCGACCATGAACGCTATTGCCGCTACACCGGTAGGAAAGGGGAGTTACAAGTGGTTCGTGTTGTTTAACGTCATGTTGACAACGTTCATGGCCGTGCTTGATTCCACGGTCGTCAACACGGGTTTACCCGTGATTATGGGAACACTTGGTGCCTCCATGAATAGTGCCGAATGGATATTAACCGGTTACATGCTTTCTATGGCCACCATTCTTCCGGCCGCCGGGTGGTTATCCGATCGTTTCGGTTACAAGCGAATCTTTATTTTCTCGCTGACGGTATTTACCGTCGGTTCCTTCATGTGCGGCAATTCCACGGCGATCGGGGAACTGGTATTCTGGCGTATATTCCAAGGAATAGGGGGTGGTTTGCTGATGCCCGTGGGAATGGCTGTGGTCACCACTGTTTTCCCGGTGGAACAACGGGGTATGGCACTCGGGTTCTGGGCGATCGCCTCGGCAGCCTCTGTCTCCTTCGGACCGCTTATCGGGGGATATCTCGTGGATAACTTGAATTGGAATTATATCTTTTTCGTGAATATCCCGATAGGAATATTCAGCATCATATACACGATGATCGTGCAACGGGAATACAAGTTGGGTGCGAGGCAAAAATTTGACATACCGGGTTTTATCACGTCTGCCATATTTTTGCCCGTATTCCTATACGGGTTGTCCGAGGTGACATCAAGCACGAACACGAAAGGATGGTCCAGCCCGTTGGTGTTGGGATGTATGTGGGTGGCGGTGGTTAGTTTCGTGTTATTCCTTTACACGGAATTGACGGTAAAACATCCCATGATAAATCTCAAGATCTTCAAGGATCATAATTTCTCGCTGGCGAACCTGATCGTGTTTATATTCGGGATCGGGATGTTCGGGAGCACCTTCCTGATCCCTTTGTACATGCAGGATTCGCTGGGATATTCGGCCTATCAGACGGGATTGTTCTTCCTGCCCGTGGGATTTTTACAGGCCGTGGCATCCCCGTTGGCGGGAAATGCTTCCCGGTGGGTGAACCCGAAAGTGGTGATCGTGCTGGGATTATTCCTGCTATGTGCCAGCTTTTACATGAACTGCTCCTTCTCCTTTCTCACGGATAAGTGGTACATTATGGTTAGTCTCTATTTGCGGGGAGTCGGGTTGGGAATCCTTTACCCGCCTTTGCTCAACGTGTCGTTGCGGCAAATCGACAACCGGCAAATGGCACAGGCATCAAGCGTGACGAACATCGTGCGGCAAATCGGGGGTAGCTTCGGGGTAGCCATGTTCAGCCATTTGTTGAGCCAGCGCCAGACGTACCACACGGAGCGTTATCACGAAACTATTGCCTACACGGGAGAAACTTATTCGAACATGGTGGACGGGTTAAGTCGCTTTTTTAGGTCGAATGGTGGATTGGGACACGCGGAATCCGTGTCTTACGCGAAACAATATATACTCGAACACGTGGATATGGAGGCCTATATCAGTGGTATTAACGATGTATTTTTCGTGGCTTTCGTAACCGCGTTGATGGCAGTGATCCCCATGTTTTTCCTGAAAACCAAACGGAAATAGTGTCGATTTATCCCTCGATTTCCTCCCCGTAGTCTTCATCCGCGCTGAAACAGTTAAACGAGTAGATCGTTTTGTGGCGATACCGTTCGCCCGGATTCAAGCGGGTGGAAGGAAAATGAGGATGGTGAGGGCTGTCCGGCAACATTTGTGCCTCCAGGGCAATTCCTGAATAAGGACCGTAGTGCTTTCCGCCTTTCCCGTTGGCCACGTTGATCTCTTTGCCCGTGTAAACTTGCAAGCCCGGGTAATCCGACAGGATGGTAACCGTGATCCCGTTTTTCGGGTGAGACAATTCGGCCATGAGTTGGGGTTCTATCGGGTTCTCGAACGTGTAGCAATCATCCAACCCCTCTTCCTGCAAGGTGAGGAAAAGCGGTTTGTTAAAATTGAAAGCGTGTTTTTTATCCGCCGATAACACCGTCCCCGTTGGGATTAAATCGGGCGTTGTTTCCAGGTAGTGCGAGGTATAAAGCCGTAGTTCGTGATTCCCGATATTCTCGTCGGTCGGCCTTAAATTGAAATAGGGGTGTTGCGTGAGGTTCACGTGTGTTGGTTGATCGCAACTGGCTTCGTAAACCACCCGGAACACGTTGTTTTCAATGGAATAGTACACCGTTGCGTTCAGCGTGCCGGGAAAGCCGTTTTCCCCGTCCGGGCTTGTGTAGCGCAGGATGAGGTGTTCGTCATCCGGTTGTTCCACGTCCCACAGGCGTTGGTCGAAACCGGGCGTTCCCCCGTGGAGGGTATTCCCTTTTTCATTCTTGTTCAACGTGTAAGTCGTGTTGTCAATCGTAATCTCCCCGCCTTTGATACGGTTGCCGTAGCGTCCGATGAGCGCACCGAAATAAGGATAATTCTTCCGGTACTCCGGGTCAATATATTGTTCAAGGGTATCAAATCCTAAAACCACGTCTATAAGCTTCCATCTGCAATCGCGAACGAATATGTTTTTTATAATTCCACCGAGATTACATACGTGAATTTCAAGGCATTCATTCTTGAGAATATATTCTTTCAGTTCCATGATCTATGATTTTAATCGCCTCATAAAAATAGGTAATAGAATGTAATTTTCATTCATGTCGGGTATGAAATTTAAAAGAAAATACGTTAACTTTGTAGATACGTGGCATTAGCCCCCATTTTAAATTCTAAATTTTAAATTCTAAATTACTTAAAATGGATACAGGCGTGTTGGAAAAAAGATTTGAAGAAATTTACGGGACAAAGGTAGAACACCTGTACTTTGCTCCCGGGCGGGTAAATTTGATCGGGGAACATATTGATTATAACGGGGGACGGGTTTTCCCGTGTGCGTTGAGTTTCGGGACTTATCTGGCCGTGGCTCTTCGGGACGATCAGAAAATAGCTTTCGCCAGTATGAACCAAGCTTTCCGGCTGGAATGTGATCCGACTATTTTCGAACATAAACCCGCGGAATGGGTAAAGTATCCATTGGGCGTGGTGAAAGAGTTCGCGGATCGAGGATTTGACCCGTGGGGTTTTGACATCTTGTACTTCGGGGATATTCCGAACGGGGCCGGCTTGTCTTCGTCTGCCTCGATCGAGGTGGTGACGGCGTTTATGCTGAACGATCTGTTGCATGCCGGACTGGACGTGGTGGAGTTGGTGAAAATGTCTCAACGGGCAGAGAATCTTTTCGTGGGGATGAATTGCGGGATCATGGACCAGTTTGCCGTGGGCATGGGAAAGAAGGAACACGCGATCGCGCTGGATTGCGGTACCTTGGATTACGATTTGATCCCGCTACATCTCAATGGATATAAATTGGTGATCACCAATTCAAATAAAAATCATGATCTGGTCACTTCCGAGTATAACGTGCGACGAAGCCAGTGTGAACAAGCGTTGGCCGATATAAATCAAGCATTGAACGTGAAACACCTGTGTGATTTGAGCGAGGAAGAGTTAGAACGAGCGCGACATCTGATTTCCGATGAAACCGTTTATCGTCGGGCTCGTCATGCCGTCACGGAGAACGCCAGGGTGAACGAGGCCATTGATGTGTTGCAAAAGGGAGATTTGGTGCGTTTCGGGGAGTTGATGAACGAGTCGCATCGATCCCTAAAGGAGGATTACGAGGTTACCGGTGTCGAGATGGATACACTGGCCGAGGAGGGGCAAAAGTTACCGGGTGTGCTGGGTTCCCGAATCACGGGCGGAGGCTTCGGTGGGTGTACGGTGAGCCTCGTGAAGGAGGACAACGTGCAGGAATTCATCGAGAAACTGGCTTCCGTGTATCACGATAAAGTCGGGTTGAATGCTGAGTTCTACGTGGCGGATATTGGTGATGGGGTAAGAAAGATATACTAAGTATAAACCATAACAATAGAAAAAATGTTGAACACGAGTTTTGAGTTCTGGGATTATTTCATTTTCGGGGCGTATGCTTTACTGATTATCTCCATGGGATTATGGGTGTCGAGAGGCAAGAAAGGTGTGCAAAAGACAACGGAGGATTATTTCCTCGCCAGTAAATCGTTACCATGGTGGGCTATCGGAGCCTCGTTGATAGCGGCCAACATCTCTGCCGAACAATTTATCGGGATGTCCGGATCGGGATTTGCCGTGGGACTGGCCATCGCTTCCTACGAATTCATGTCAGCCTTGACCTTAATCATCGTGGGTAAATTCTTTTTACCAATATTTATCAAGCAGGGACTTTACACGATTCCCGAGTTCGTGGAAAAACGTTTTTCCACGAACCTGAAAACCATCCTTGCCGTTTTCTGGATCGCCTTGTTTATTTTCGTGAACTTGACTTCCGTGCTTTTCTTGGGGGCAAAAGCCATTGATACGATTATCGGTACGGGTAACGGGGAGTTATTTATTCCAGCCATCGTCGGGCTGGCCTTTGTTGCCGCGGCATACTCCATTTACGGGGGATTGTCGGCAGTGGCTTGGACGGACGTGATCCAGGTGGCCTTGCTGATCATCGGGGGTATTATAACCACGCTGATCGCTTTGGATAACGTGTTGCCCGGTGGCGGCGTCGTGGAGGGATTTAACCACGTTGTAGACGCGGCGGAAGATAAGTTCCACATGATTATCTCGAAAGATAATCCGGAATTCAAGAACTTACCGGGTATTGCCGTGCTTATCGGTGGTTTGTGGGTGGCAAATCTCTATTACTGGGGATTCAATCAATATATAATCCAGCGGACGTTGGCGGCCAAGTCGTTGAAAGAGGCTCAACGAGGTATTGCTTTCGCTGCGTTTCTGAAATTGATCGTGCCTTTAATCGTGGTCATCCCGGGAATCGTGGCTTTCGTGATGTACACCGAATCCAAAGACCCGTCCGTGACAACCATGTTCGAGATGACGGGAGGAAATGATAAAGCCTACCCGTGGCTGATCGGGACGTTTGTCCCCACGGGATTGAAAGGTTTGGTGTTGGCAGCGTTGGCGGCAGCTATTGTTTCTTCACTGGCTTCCATGCTCAACTCGACCTCCACCATTTTCACGATGGATATTTATAAGCCTTACATCGATCGGGACGCCTCGCACAAAAAATTGGTGAGCGTGGGACGAATCACGGCAGCCGCGGCTTTGGTCGTTGCGGGTTTGATTGCCCCCATGATGGCTAATTTCGATCAGATGTTCGTGTACATTCAAGAATACACGGGATTAGTGAGCCCCGGTATTCTGGCCGTTTTCCTGATGGGTTTATTCTGGAAGAAGACAACGAACCGGGGAGCAATAACCGGCGTGTTGATCTCTATTCCCGTGGCGTTGTTGTTGAAGTTCCTGCCCATCGAGATGCCATTCCTCGATCAAATGATGTACACGTTCCTGTTGACGATGGTAACGATTGGTATGGTCAGCTTGGCCACCTGCAAGACGGATGACGACCCGAAGGCCCTCGTGTTGACATCTGAAATGTTCAAGACGGATAAGGCATTTAATATTTGTGCCTACGTGATCTGTATTTTGTTGGCCGTGATTTATACAACTTGTTGGTAAGTCCTATGGTATCACTCTATCACCCCTAGCGCTCCTTACACGGTAAGGAAAAACCGATTGCTAATCAACTCTTCTCCTGTGTAAGGGGGAGTTGGAGGGGGTAGTGTTTCCACTCCAATTATCCCAAGCGAGTCAAACCATCTGAAATGACAATATCTTCTACGTTCTTTTTGAAGAAAGAGTATGGGTAATAGTATTTTATGTATTAAAAGCGTTACCTTTATAGGATATTAGAAACAATAATTCGTTCAAAATCACAATCTGTAATTTTGAACGTTGGACGTGGACAAAATATAAAGAAACTACCATTTGCTTTCACGGAACAAGGTGTAGCTATGCTCAGTAGCGTACTTCATTCTCAAACAGCAATAGATGTAAATATCCAAATTATGCGAGCATTTGTTTCCATGCGTCACTTTATGGTGAATAATGCTTCCGTGTTTAGCCGCTTGGAAACAATCGAATACCATCAATTGAAAATGCACCAACACCAGCAAGAGACAGACAAACGAATTGATGAGGTATTCCGTAAATTGGATGAAGGAAATGCGAAACCAAAGCAGGGTGTATTCTATAATGGTCAGATTTACGATGCCTATACTTTTGTGTCTGATTTGGTAAAGAGTGCGAAGAGTCGAATCATTCTTATAGACAACTATGTGGATGAAACAGTCTTGACACTATTGGACAAAAGAGATTCTGATGTATCTGCCGTAATCTATACGCAACAAATAAACCGTCAGTTCCAACTAGACATAGAGCGTCACAATGCCCAATATGCCCCGATTGGTGTGGAAACATTCCGATTGTCGCATGACAGATTTCTTTGCGTTGATAATGATGTGTATCACATTGGTGCATCCATCAAGGATTTGGGCAAGAAGTGGTTCGGTTTCTCAAAAATGGAGATATTGACACCGGAGGAGTTGGTGGAAAGAATAAATAGAGGATAAAATGTAGTACAATATTATGCAATAAACATTATTTATCGTAGTATTGACCGTTGTTGTCATTTATTTGCCTCAATCTGTAAATGGCGACAGAATCCTCTTGCGGAGGAGCATGTGGGATATTGTGATGAGATGTTACTCAAATCTAACCCAAATAAAGAAGTAAAGTTACCCAAATAATCCCACTTATTCGTTGCTCAACCGTTGCACATCCGTTGTTCATCCGTTCCCCAATGGTTAAGCTTCGAGTAAGCTTCGGGACATCATCGAAAAAGGGGTATTATTTCCCTAGTATTTCAGTAGGATTTCCCTTGGTTTTCATTAAGAAGTCCTTTCATTCTATGGGCATCACGTACAGGTAATGGAGCCGGACGTTTCACGGTTTTGTTATTAAAAATGTCAAGACGTTTGTATCTGGGAAAAAAATACTAATTTTGAATCCATATAAAGTAAGCATTTTTTTATAATTATTACGAATAGTCTTGATAAAATCAGAGGATGTTTTCATAAAGAAGTTTCGAGCGGGAAACGGTAGTGTTTTCAAGGAGATTTTTGACAATTATTATCTCCCCGTGAAATCATATGGTTTCCAGTATGTCGAAAATGACGAGATGGTGGAAGATTTTGTTCAAGATGCTTTCCTGAAGGTGTGGGAGAAGCGGGAAGACTTTTATTTTGTTGCGGCAATCAAGAGTTTCTTGTATATGAGTGTAAGAAATGCTTGTTTGGATTACCTGCGTCACCAAAAAGTGCAACGTCGTAATGAGCCGGAATTAATTCTGTGGCTCACGGAGGAAGGAGAGGAAGAATTTGTTCTTGAGGAGGAAGTGCACGCGATGGTGTACGATGCAATAAAAGATTTGTCGGAGCGTTCTCGCCGAGTCGTGATCATGACGATGGAAGGCCTCTCCAATCCTGAAATTGCGAAAGAACTGGGGATTTCCGTGAATACGGTGAAGACAATAAAATTGCGTGCTTATCAAGTGTTGCGTGAACGCTTGAAAGGCGTCCAGTGGTTGTTGTTACTTCTTTTGGGTTGTTAAAATTTTTTTCATAGACCATGTCACCCTGTGAGGTGAGCTCCACGTTTTAGGGAAAATTTTGAAAAATGGAGGAAATTGACCCTAGGATAAAATCTATCATTTATCGTTATTTGTGTGGAGAGCTTTCCGAGTCTGAACAAACAATACTTGAATCTTGGTTATGTGAAAAAAGCCATAGAGAGTTGTTGCAAAGAATCTGTGATGGGGAGAGGATATTGGAGAAATCTTTTTACTTTGACCGTCTGGATAAAGGGAGGGAGAGAACATGGGGGCGTTTAAAACGAGCAACTGGGTTGCATCAACGTGCCGTGTTGCGGCGTTGGATTGTTGCTGCTTCATTGTTTATTCCTTTTTTATGGTGTGGATTATATTGGAATGTATTTCAATTCAGTTCTGAAATGTCTGATCATCAACAGACAAAAATTGCTCCTGGTATATCGGTAGCACAACTTTGCCTGCCAGATGGTAATGTAATAAATCTTGATAAAGATAAAATTTATAATTTACAATTGTCTGAAGGAGGGCGTTTTGTAAATGAGCAGGGAGTATTAACTTACGAGGGGGGTAATTCGAAGATGAATGTGATTCAATACAACGAAATTTGGATTCCGAGAGGAGGAGAGTATAAATTGGTGTTACCCGATGGAACGATCGTGTGGCTAAATGCGGAATCATCGCTTCGTTTCCCGACTTCATTTACAGATAACGAGCGGAAAGTGTATGCAAAAGGAGAGTTGTATTTTGATGTGAAACATGATGAGGTGAAACCTTTTATCGTGGACGTGGAACGAGGGTACACGATTCGGGTGTTGGGTACTGAATTTAATCTTAGGGCGTATGACGATTCTCCCGTGGTGACAACTTTGGTGGAAGGATGTGTGCAAGTGTGGAGTGCAAGCGATTCTGTGTTGTTGTCCCCGGGTCAACAGGCTCTCGAAATGTCCGGAAATCATGGCATTGAAGTGCTTGATGTTGATGTGGTCCCTTACGTGGCATGGCATGAGGGAAAATTCCATTTTGTTCGTACTCCGTTGAAGGATATAATGGAAGAGTTGGCGCGTTGGTATGATGTTGAGGTCGTGTTTGAGAATCCGACGGTGCGAGAGGAATGCTTCACGATCGAGATGCAGCGATTTGATGATTTTAATAAGGTTTTGAGATTGATTGAACGAACGGGGATGGTAACTATTTCGGTAGAGGCCCATACCGTGACTATAAAATGAAAAAACGGGAGATCTGGACCATCTCCCGTTTAAGTAAGGTGCCTGAGGCACAATGTGAAATTTTAATTGAACAAAATTATGAAAAAAATCAGAACAAGTGGATTCGCCCAAAGAATTCACGAGAATTTTTTGTTGATGATGAGGTTGGCAATGTTGTTCTTGTTGATGGCATTTGTACCTTTTACGGCTACGGCATTAGGGCAAAGAATAACAATTAAATTGGATCAGGCGGATTTGGAGGAGGTGTTGGATGTAGTTAGGCAAAAAATGGGTTATATGTTCGTGTACAATAACCAGATGGTAAAGGACGCGGGAAAGATTTCTGTTGATGTTACTTCCGATGATGTGAATTATATTTTGAAGAAATGTTTGGAAGGAACATCATTGGATTTTTATGTTGAGGATAATATTGTGGTCATTGTAACCAAATCTGGTCAAGTGGTTCGGGATGCGGATAAAAAAGTTGTCACGGTGAAGGGGAAAGTGGTAGACGATAAAAAGCAGCCATTACCCGGGGTTACCGTGTTGTTAAAAGGGACGAGTTTTGGCGTGACAACTGGAATGGAGGGTGAGTTTTCGATTGTGGTTACAGATACGTTGAAGTCTGAGTTTGTTTTTTCTTTTATAGGTATGGTGTCGCAAACTATTGCTTATAAAAATATCCCGAAATCGGGAGATTGGGTTGTTGTGTTGAAAGAGGATGTGCAGGGATTGGATGAAGTGGTTGTAACAGGTATTTACACGCGTAAGAAAGAAAGTTTTGCCGGTTCATCAGCTACTTATACGGCAAAAGAGTTGAAAGCTATAGGAAACACGAATGTATTGCAGAGTTTGAAAACGATGGATCCTTCTTTTGCCATTATTGAAAATAATCAATACGGGTCGGATCCCAATCGTTTGCCGGATATTAATGTACGAGGAAAGACGAGTGTGATCGGTTTAACTCAAGAGTATGATACAGATCCGAATCAACCTTTGTTTATTTTGGACGGATTCGAGAGTACATTGGCAACGATTAGTGATTTGAGTATGGATCGGGTGGAAAGCATTACCGTTTTGAAAGATGCCGCGGCCACGGCAATTTACGGGTCAAAAGCCGCCAACGGGGTGATTGTGGTAGAAACAAAAGCTCCGGCAGCCGGAACTTTGCGATTGAATTATAATGGTAATTTGAATTTTACATTTGCTGATTTGTCGGACTATAATTTAATGAATTCGTCTGAAAAGTTGCAGTTCGAGTTGTTGGCTGGATTTTATGAAGATGTGGATGAAAATGGAGAAATTATTAGTGAATATTATCAACAATTGTATTACCAACGTTTGGCGGAAGTGAAACGCGGTGCGGATACTTATTGGATGAGTGAGCCATTGCGTTTTGCAACAACTCATAGTCATACTCTTTTCGCGGAAGGTGGAGACGATAAGATGCGTTACGGGTTAGGGTTTAGTTATAACAAAACGCAAGGAGTGATGAAAGGTTCTGATCGTGATGTGTTAAATGGTAATGTTAGATTGGTATATCGTTATAAATCAATGGCTTTTACGAATTATTTGAATATAGATTACTCGATGTCTTCTCGTGAAAAAGTGGCTTTTTCTGAATTTTCCCAGGCGAATCCTTATCACCGGAAGTGGAATGAAAATGGTGGTATAGACCAGATAATGGAAACCTACACGGATAAAGATGCTAATTCATCAACTTATTTGCAAACGTTGTATGTTTACAATCCTTTGTATAATATGGAATTGAATAGTTCGAATGAGAGTAAATCTTTTGGTTTTCGGAATAATTTTGAAATTGATTGGCGGATATATGATGAATTGCGAGCCAAAGGGCGTTTCAGCATAACGAAAACCTCTTCTAAGAGCGAGGTATTTAAGTCCCCCAAGCATTCGGATTATATTAATACGGAATCCAATGAAAAAGGACGCTACACGGAGACAAACGGAGAAGGGTTGAGTTATGATGGTGACTTTAATGTAACGTATGGTAAATTGTTTGACGATAAGCATATGGTGAATGCCGTTGGCGGTATGCGATTGTCGTCAACCCAATCGAAATCGAGTGCTTTTGCCGCAAGGGGATTTGTTGATGACCGTTATTCTAATCCTTCTTTTTCCACGGGTTATCCTTCCGGGGGTAAACCGAGTTATTCTAACACGGAGAAGCGGTCGGCCAGTTATTATTTGAATGCTGGTTATGCCTATGACAATCGTTATTTGTTGGACGCGAATTTTCGTTCGGATGGTTCTTCTGTGTTCGGTTTGTCGCAACAATTTACGACGACTTGGGCCGTGGGACTTGGCTGGAACGTGCATAATGAATCCTTTTTTAAAGGACAAGATTGGTTGAATTATTTGAAATTACGTTTTTCTATTGGTAATCCCGGAAATCAGAATTTTGATGCTTATATTTCTATGAATGTGTACGGGTATTCCACTGCTTATCCGAATCCTTTGGGGTTGAGTGCAATTATCTCTACATGGGGAAATAATAATTTAAAATGGCAAAAAACGCTAGATCAAAATTATGGTATAGATTTGGCTTTTTTGAAAAGTCGCTTGAAAATTACCGTGGATTATTTTGTCAAAACAACAGATCCGTTGTTGGTAAACGTACAGACTCCCACGTCAACGGGCACGAGTCAGGTCCCGATGAATATAGGTAAGCAGCTAACGGAGGGTATTACTGCCGTATTGAATTACACTATATTGCAAAAAGAGAATATGAATTTGAATTTTAATATGAATGCCCGTCATATAACTTCAGAATACAGAAATATCGGGACGGCATTGGATCAATATAACAAAGAGAATTCGAGTTCAAATTTGACTCGGTATTATGATGGAGGTAGTTCTTCGGATTTGTGGGCTGTGCGTTCTGCCGGGATTGATCCGGGGTCCGGACGTGAGATTTTCATTAAAAAAGATGGTACACAAACGTTTGTTCATGATACGGATGACGAAGTTGTGGTTGGCAATTCCACCCCGAAGCTTGAGGGGGTTATTGGTGCATCGTTTTATTACAAGGGATTTTCAGCTTCCGTTAATTTGCGCTATCGTTTAGGTGGACAAATTTTCATGTCCACGTTATACAATAAAGTGGAAAATATTTCAGAGAATGATTTGCAGTATAATCAAGATAAACGGGCATTGTATGACCGTTGGCAGAAACCGGGAGATGCGACTAAGTTTAAGTCTATTTCTTTGACGAGTTCAACTCCCATCTCTTCTCGTTTTGTCGTGGACGAAAATACATTAAGCGGAGAATCTATTTCTTTGGGATATGAGACTTCTGCGGCCTGGTTACGCCACGTGGGTGTTTCTTCTATGACGGTACGAGGATATATGAATGATATATTTCGACTTTCAACAGTGAAGGAAGAACGAGGATTGGATTATCCTTTTGCTCGTACGGTAGCTTTTTCTTTAGGTATAAGGTTTTAACGATTTAAAGTAGATTGTTATGAATATGAAAGATAAAATAAGATTGGCGGTAACGATGTTGTTGCTAGGGACATTGGTGTCGTGTAATTCATGGTTGGACGTGAAGCCCGAAGATCGAATTATGGATGATGAGTTGTTTAAAGATAAAGACGGGTATATGATAGCGTTGAATGGGATCTATTCGGAGCTGAACGGTACTTCATTATACGGTCGTAATTTAACAGTGGGAATGATCGACGTGATGGCACAATATTATAATTGTGGTATTACGTATCATAATTTTTCACTTTACATGGATTATTCGTATGGGCAATCTTCGTATAAAGCAAGATTCGAGAATATTTGGTTAGGGTTGTATTCGTTGATAGCAAATTGTAATGCTATTATAGGACATTGCGGGAATGGTAATTCCGTATTATCTGACGTGTATTACAATATGATCAAGGGCGAGGCGATTGGTTTGCGTGCGATGATGCATTTGGATTTGTTGCGTATGTTTGGACCGATTTGGTCGGATACCGGTAAAGACGTCAAGTGTATGCCTTATATGACACGGGCAGACCGGGCTGTAGAGCCATTATTGACGGCCGATAGTGTGATGTGGTATATTATCAAGGATTTAGAGACCGCTTCCTCGCTGTTATCTGTGGTGGACCCGGTGATCACGGAGGGTGCGAAAAATTATGACTCGGGAGTTGGAGCCAATGATATGAATTATCGTCAATATCGGATGAATTATTTTGCGGTAAATGCATTGATAGCTAGGGCTTACCTGTGGAGTGGAAATAAAGAAAAAGCAGGAGAATATGCCCGCATGGTGATAGAGCAGGTGAATAAAGGGAGTGATCCTTTGTTCCCGCTGGTGGATGCAACATACATGGGAGCAAATTCTGACCGGATGTTTTCGCCTGAGGTTTTATTTTCACTTTACAATACTTCTCGTAAGTCCGTGGTGTATGATGTGTTGTTTACCTATTCTCTATCGACAACGAGTATTTTATCCATGGCCGGGAAACGTGAGACAGGCAGAATAAGCATTACGTATGATGACGAGAATGATTATCGTTATAAAATGTGGGAAAGTACTGTGGTGAATAATACGGAAGTGACTTATTTGACCAAATTTAAAGATGAGACTCGAACCGGAGCGGAAGCTTATCGTTACATGATGCCGTTGATTCGTATGAGCGAGTTGTATTTAATCGCTGCAGAGTGTGAAACAGATGTGCAGAAAGCTTTGGATAATTATTTTAATCCCTTGCGTTTTAGCCGGAATTGTGTGAATCAGAATGCGATAGATGAAGATGCATTAAAGAATTTAATTCGTGCGGAATATGTACGAGAATTTATAGGTGAGGGACAGTTGTTTTTTTATTATAAGCGTAATGGCTTGCAGAATATTCCGGATGGTGCTACTGTCAGCAGTGTGAAAAGTATGTCGTTAGATAGTTACGTGTTCCCGTTGCCGGATGGCGAAACAAGCCAACGGGCAAATTAGTGTATGAAGTTTTATTAAAAAAAAGATGAATATGAAAAAGATAATATACCTGATGGTTTTTCTTTGGACAGCTATAATTATAGGTGGTTGTGAAAAAGAATTGAAGGATTACGATGGAGAGGAGGGCGTGTACTTCTTCGTGCAATATGGGGCATTGGGAGATTCTACGAAATGGGCGAGCCATTCTTCTACTACCGTGGAATTTATGAATGTGTTGGGCGATTCGTGTGACGTGACACTACGGGTTATGGCAACCGGAAAAGTAAAGGATTATGACCGGACGTTTCGCATGGTGGTAGATGTTGATTCCACTACGGCCGTGGAGGGTTTGAATTTTAAACCGTTTGACGAGATGCAGGTTGTAAAGGCTGGAGCTACTTATGCGGATGTGATGATTCGTTTGTTGCGTAATGATAATATACAAAAGGAGCAAAAGGTGTTGGGAGTGAGATTAGTGCCTTCGGATGATTTTACACTTGCTATTCCTCAATGGGGAGAATTAGATGATTTGTGGTCTTCGGACTGGGGCAATGAATTCGATGCCTCGCTGCATAAAATTATTATGAATGATTTTCTTGTGCGTCCAGCTCGTTGGATTCCTTCGATAGATTATCAGCAAGGAGAAAGAGAAGCGGGGTTGTGGGGGGCGTTTTCCATGAAGAAGTATCGGTTGATTTGTGATTTTTTCAATTTGACATATGAAGATTTTGCCACGGAAGAAACTATGCCTAGTGCAAAGCGATCTGTTATTAAGGAATATATGGTGAATTATTTGCAGGATCTCTATGATAACGGGACTCCCGTGTTGGAGGAGGATGGTCGTTTGATGTGGTTTATGGGAGTATCTTGGTATTCTTATGTTGGAGTTGCTTGGGAATCGGGAGAATAAATATTAAAAATTGACTTGCTATGAAACGAGATATAATATTGTTTTTGATGATTGGGTTGATCTGCATGATTGCAGGATGTTATGAGGATAAAGGTTCATATGACTATAAGGAGGTTAATGAGGTGGTAGTGGATGGATTAGGTGATCGATACAACGTGATTTTTAAGAAAGATACGATAAGGATAGAACCGGATTTAGCTTTTTCGTTGGATAGTTTGAACCCGGATCGTTATGAATACGAGTGGAAAGCTGTTCCCGGATTATCCAATAAAAATCCCGGAGGTGTTATTGGAAACGAACGCAACTTAGAGTATTTTGTTGAATTGTACCCGGGTTCCTATTCACTTTATTTGAAAGTGAGGGATAAGCAGACGGGATTGTTATGGATGAATTATACTACAATTACAGTAAGAACAGAAATTGCACGCGGTTTTTTGTTGATAGGGGAGGATGAAGAAGGGTTTGTGAATGTCGATATGATAGCGATGCCTAATGATACCATTGTTTTAAAAGATTTGTTATCGAATAACGGATTGCCGCAATTAAGAGGACCCAAAAGAATTATGTACACGAGTACGAGTTCTTCGGTGACTCAGCCTTATGTGAAATTGTGGATAGCCACGGAAGAACGTTCTTATTACGTAAGCACAACAACTTTTGAAGGGAATTTAGCAAATACATTTGAGCGTTTGGTGTATTCTAGTTTTGATATGCCGGCAGAATTAAATCCGGTTCATATGATTGCCAAGACCAGAACAGGAAGTGCGGTAGCTTCTAGAATGGTCGTGTGCGATAACGGCTATGTTTTTTCTGTTTCTTTATATGATGGCGAATATTACGGGAATCCGGTAAATCGGGCTTCACAGAGTCAGGATGTTTTATTTAAAGCTTATCCTTACATATTTACGACTCCGGGTACTTTTTCTCGGGCTATTATTTACGATACGGATAACCGTCGTTTCCTGCGTTTGACAACGTCTAGTACGTATGCTACAGAGTTGCTTGACGGGACGGATGATATTTTCCCGTGGATACAACCGGAAAATCGAGTGTTGTGGTATGCGGAAAATACGATGGATGTAAATGGGGGTAGTACTTACGGTAATTCATTTGCATTGATGAAGGATACGGAAGCAAATAAATTCCACGTGTACAAGTTTTACGCTTATGGAAATGGTAGTAAACGTGCATATTACGAGATTAATAGTGCATTGGCGACGGGGATAGATCAGGCTGAATTATTTGCTTTTTCTTCTAATCGTACGATGTTTTTGTATGCCGTGGGTAATATGTTGTATGCTTATGATTATAATAAGGGGTACGAAAAGTTGTATTCTGTTGAAATGTCAGGAGAAATAACGATGTTAAAATTTGATATTCAATCTAATACAACGTATAATGATTTGTATGTGGCTACATATAATAGCGAGACGGGAGGAACATTGCAAAAGTATGTGTTGGGAACGGATCAGAATACCTTTGAATTGATTCCGGATGAGAGATGTTGTTGGACGGGATTGGTGAAAGTGAAGGATATGGATTGGAGAAATAATGCCTTATGAGGAAATGTAAATTATTTTGTTGGATGATAGCGGTAATTTTGCCGCTGTCATCTTTTGCCCAAGGGGTAGATTTTAAGGAGTTGACGATGCAGGAGGCTTTGGCTCTTGCGGGGAAAGAGAAAAAGATGATATTTATTGACTTCTACACGACGTGGTGCGGACCGTGTAAGATGATGTCTTCCGAGGTGTTTACGCAAGAGCAGGTCGGGACCTATTTTAACCGGGTGTTCGTGAATATGAAAGTGGATGCGGAGAAAGGGGAAGGAGTGGAGTTGGCGAAGAAATATCAGGTGAGGGCTTACCCGACGTTTGTGGTTTTGAGAGCGGACGGGACGGAGGTTTATCGAACATCCGGGGCTCGTCCGGCGGAGGAATTTATCGATAAGATTCGTAAAGGAATTGATCCCAAGTGGTCGCCTGAAGGGTTGGCTCGTCGTTATAAAAAAGGAGAACGGACCCCAGAACTGGTGAACGAGTATGCCTTGTTGCAGATGGAAACGGGGAATATTGAG
>ERZ780149.1240-NODE-1240-length-29010-cov-7.021413_pt1 | contig 29010 bp, 31 predicted proteins | sample MGYA00511367_ERZ780149 | MGnify/ENA primary metagenome ERZ780149 (study PRJEB29588, sample SAMEA2153852) | human gut metagenome | biome: human gut; feature: human-associated habitat; material: faeces | place: Denmark | collected 2008/2010 ... | reverse complement strand
CAGACAGACAGACAGACAGACAGACAGACAGACAGACAGACAGACAGACAGACAGGATAGGTCTGCCCTTTCTGGATTTCAGGATAATGTAATTTGCGGCAAGCCCACGAGAGTTTTCTCTTGGGCTTAGTTGCTTTTCATTGCCCGGCTCTGCTCGAAACAGGCGGAAGCTGGGATTTTTTCTGGACTAATACCCATCATATAAAATAAACGCAAATGAGGGATGCGCGAGTGAATAAGGAAAAGAGTTATAAACGGCTGAGCAGATCAGAACTGCTGGAACTTTTAATCGCAGAAAGTGAAAAGAACGAATCTTTGCAACAGCAATTAAAGGAAGCGCAGGAAAAGCTGGTGGATCGCGAGCTAAAGCAAAACAATGCAGGCTCCATCGCCGAAGCTGCCCTGTCCTTGAATGGTGTATTTACGGCTGCCGAGGCTGCCTGTGCTCAGTATATAGAAAATATTGAAAGATTAAGTGTCGAACAAGAGAGAATGTGCGCCCGGCGTGAAGCAGAGAGCCGAAAAAAGGCCACACAGATTATAGCCGAAGCAACTGAACGCGCGGAAAAGATTGAGGCTGCTACAAAAAAGCGATGCGAATTAATCGTAGATCGTATTGGCGGAGACACCGAAAAATTCCGCGATATTATTATCAAATTAGTGGATTGATGCTTTTCTTGGAATAACAGTCTATCAAACCACGGAAGGGAGTACACAGCGAAAATGAGAGATAATCTTACACGCCCGCCTCTTTCTGAACTGAAGGACGAATTGAAGCACGAGAAATACAAAACAAGATATAAGCGGGTACTGCGAAGCTCCATATTTACCCTCGTCGTGGTTGCGGCGCTTGCAGTTTTGACGGCAACATTGTGGCTGCCGGTGCTTAGAATATTCGGTAATTCTATGACGCCGACGCTCCAGGAGGGAGAGATCGTAGTAGCGGTAAAAGGAAGCAGTTTTCAGACCGGAGACATCATTGGATTCTGGTATGGGAACAAGCTTCTCATCAAACGGTACATTGCCGGTCCAGGCGACTGGGTGAATATAACAGAAGACGGAACCGTATTCGTTAACGAAGTGGAACTGAATGAGCCTTATCTGGAAGAAAAGGCGCTGGGTGACTGTAATATTGACCTGCCCTACCAGGTGCCGGATAGTCGGTATTTCGTCATCGGGGACCACCGTGCCACCTCGGTTGATTCAAGAAATACCACGGTCGGATGTATTGCAGAAGAACAGGTCATTGGAAAAATTATTTTCCGCATCTGGCCGTTAACTGAATTTGGAAGGCTGGATTAGGGAGGACTCAGCATGAGACATGATCTCAAAAAACAGATTCTATCTTATAAAAAAGAACATCAACGCAATAAGAGGAGAACATGTATCATCAGCGGTCTGTCTCTAATAGTTGCCTTTGTGACAGTGCTCTGGCTGACCGTGCCCGCTATCACGCTTGAAACGATTTGCGGATACGAGGAACACATACACGGCTCGGAGTGTTACTCCGACATCGAAGTGCCTGGAGAGCGATCTATTATTTGTGACGTAGATAATAACGCAGAGATCATTCTCCATACACACGATGAATACTGCTACAACGCGGACGGCTCGCTGCTATGCACGCTGACAGAACTGACAGAGCATCACCATGGAGAGGGCTGCTATTCAGAGAGCCGGGCTCTTATATGTGAGCTGGAAGAGAACGAAGGGCATAGACATCTTGAAAGCTGCTATGCAGATGCAAGAGATGCGATATGCGGATATACAGAAAGCCAAACCGGGCACATACACACCGAGGCCTGTTTTGAAGATCCTCGAACCCCGATCTGCGGTCAGGATCATCAGCATAAAGAAAGCTGTTTCGAAAATCCCCGGGATCTGATCTGCGGTCTTGCGGAGGGCGAGGGTGCTCATACGCACAATGAAGATTGTTTTACAATTCAGAGCATCCTGGTATGTGAACTTCCGGAGATATTCCCCCATACCCACTCTGCTGAATGCGCAGACGGAAGCTGTGGTCTGCCGGAAGTCATTGCACATCAGCACACTGTTGATTGTATCCAGGAGGGAGATCCGACCAGCGGGCGGGTATTGACTTGTCAGATTCCTGAGCACCAGCATTCAGACGAATGTTACCCCGACGAGGGGACAAATTGCGGCATGAAGGAACATGCGCATAGCTCCGACTGCTATAACGAGGCCGGTGAGATGATATGCGAAAAGGCAGAACATGAGCATACGGACGAATGCACCACTCAGCCAGACGAGACAACAGAAGATGACCAGCCAAGCGAGATAGTCCCTGGAGAAAACGAGTCGTATATCCCAGATCCTTATTCACGTTACGAGTCTGCAGATTATATTGATACAGCTCTTGCCAATGTGCTTCTGACCGGCCGATGGTCAGAAGATGTCCTTGCAGTTGCAAAAAGTCAGCTCGGCTATCGGGAAAGCAAAACGGACTATGTATTGGATGAAAAAGGCATCAGAAAGGGCTATACATACTATGGCGACTGGTACGGAATTCCCTATGGCGACTGGTGTGCCATGTTTGTTTCCTTCTGCCTGGATACGGCCGAAGTAAAAGACTATCCCCTCAGCGCCGGCTGCCAAACATGGATTGAGAAGCTCTCGGCAGAGGAAATCGACTTATGGCATCCTGCCGTTGATCCTGCTTCGGGGGAACGGTACATCCCCCGGCCAGGCGACCTGATCTTCTACGATTTTGACCTGGACGGAAGATCCGATCATGTCGGCCTTGTTGCAGAGCTGATAGATGAATCGGATGCCACACCGGCTTTGATTAGAACGGTCGAAGGCAATTACGCCGATATGGTCTGCATAGTGACTCATGCCCAGAACTATGAAGGCATTATGGGCTATGGCGAATTGCCGGAAAACCCTGATTTCATTGAACCGGAAGAACAAGAGATCAGCCTGAGCTGCGAAACCGGAACAGGCTTCCTCGTAACGGTGAGCGGACCTGCAAGCTCCTTCCCTGCCGGAGCCGAGGCTCTGACGCTTGACGCCAGAGAGATTCTCAAAGAAACAGCCACCGAAGACGAACTGACGGCTTTTGAGCGTTTGGACGCTTTTATGAGCTCTACGGAGTCTCACGGCTCCGGAAATATCCACTTGTTTGACCTCACACTGCATGTTGACGGGCAGGCGGTTCAGCTGACCGGACCGGTTTCGGTGCTCTTTCTGGGGATAGAAGATTCTGAGATTCGTGCATATCACATTTCACCGGAGTCAGTCGTATCTTTGGAGGTTTCCAAAACAGAAGACGGGGAAACCAAATTTGAAACGGAACATTTTTCCTGGTTCGCTCTTGTCACGGACGATTTGCTCGAAGTACCGCTTCAGCCGATGCTGTCGCTGCGAAATACATCTTCGGCAACCGCCAGCCTGACTGTCAGAAAGATATGGGTGGATAGCGGAAATACCCGTCCAGCATCCGTAACGGTCACTCTGTGTGACAATAACGGATCCACCGGGCAGACGCTGACGCTCAGCGCCGCCAACAACTGGGCTGGCACGTTTACCGGGCTGAACCTCCCGGCTGCCGGGCAGGACTTTGAATACTATGTGATAGAGGCTCCTGTCAGCAACTATTTTACGACCTACAGTGCGGTAGTCCCAGTCGAAACGGTTACTGAGGAAGCATATTGGGTTCCTGTGTCAGGCAATCAGATATCAGACGGTGGAACGTATGTGTTCTGTACCCAGTATACAAACGGAAACTATTATACGTTGGGTTCTGATTTAGGCGCAAATACCAGCACCATGCCTGCTCTGCAGGTGACACAAAACGGCCCGATCACCATCAACGGTGTTACTTATTCCAATTATCTCACCGGCGTAGATGATTCAGCCGTGTTCTTGGCAACGCAGTCCGGCCAGGGTTATGTACTCTCGAACTCCTATACAGGCAAGTATTTGACCGCATACGGGTACTGCTCGCCGACGCTTGTTTCAGGCTCGGCCAATTATATCCTGAACATACTGAATGGGAGCTACTTCGGCGCTTACAACGGGTCAAGGTATATCAGACAAGCAAGCGCAAATGGCAGCGGAAATCACGATTTTTCCAATTCAACGAGCACATCCGGGGCGTCCACTTTCCAGGTCTATGAGCGGGTGTATGTCACTACGACGGAGCACAGCTATGAAACCTCGATCACTAATACATATGTAAATCCGAATCCCGGAGGCGGCGGAGGAAACCCAGACGGCCCTGAAATTCATAAGACAATTGACTATCTGGGTGACGGTGTGACCAATCCCGATACCACTCTTTCCGGGAATGAATACTACAGACTGTACCTGGACGTCACAGCTGCAGCAAGTGCTCCCACGCCGGTGGACCTACTCTTGGTACTGGATAACTCCGGCAGCATGTTCACTAACAGCGCCAGTTCTCTGATTGATGGAAAAATCCGCAACCAGGTGCTTTGGGAAACGCTGGTGGATCTGATCCCGGACTTTTTGGCTGCCAATCCTCAAAACCGCATCAGTATCGTCTACTTTTCTGGCCCATCAGGCGTGTACAACGGGTGGCCTGCGTTTCTTCCAGCGGACGATCCGGGTGGCAACCCGTCTACAGATGCCTGGCTGGCATGCAATTGGACGTCTAACAGCGGCACTGCGATTGCCAACCTTTTGACCTACGATAAAAATGCAAGTAGCACCGGCTCCGGAACAAACTATGCTCAGGGCCTGATTCAGGCCAGTGCGCAGCTTTCCACAGTGGCGACCGGGCATACCCCTTATGTTCTGTTCCTGAGCGACGGCGTGCCGACTTACTACGTTAAGACAGATGGCACACGCGGCGGCAACGGCTTTGATACCGTCGGCATGTCGATCATGTCTTCCTGGTATAACAAGGCCGTGCAGAATCTGGCGAACTGCCGCCAGCCCACGCTCAATTCTATCAACAGCTTTCTGACTGCCCACAGTGACGTGACTGTCTCCGCTGTTGCGTTCTCGCCGGAAATGCAGGGCGATCGCGTCAGTTTGCTTCAGGCGATGCCCAACGCGGGCGGCTTCTACAAATACGCCGGGGATACCGCGGGTTTGTACGATGCATTATCGGCCGCGTTCATGGCCGCCGCCACCAGCGGCGTCAGCATAACGGATGTATTAAGTCCATACGTCCAGGTATATGGCGCACAGCCGGACTATGTGGTCACTATGCGAAACATCGCAACCGGTATGGAGACCGTGCTGTATCAGAATGGATCTATTACGCAGGCGGGAACCGGGATCCTCAATTCCGTGGTCTACGCACCGAGCAGTGATCCTTCCTCAACCGGGACGGTACAGCTGAACTTCGTTCCCAGCTATGAGCTGAACAGCGACTATGTGTATACCCTGTCTTTTAACGTCAAGGTGACCCAGACGGCATATGACACATATAACGACGCTGGCCAGCAGTATCCCCATACCGGCAACCAGGATACGGACTACATACGGCCGAGCGACGGTGTCGAAAACGAAACCAGTTCCAATGAGCCCGGGCTTCGCTCCAATTCGATCGCGTATGTGGATTACACGATCGGCGGATCGAGCTATATGGACTTCTATCCGCATCCTGTTGTACAGGTCACGCCCCAGACTTCGGAACTGACGGTCCGAAAACAGGTGATTAACGGATCCCAGACAGATCCGTTTACATTCGAGATCGTTTTCAGGGACAGCTCCGATCAGGTGATTACCAACATACCCGCCGGACAGGGCTACACGGTAGACTCGGTAAGCGGCAAGGTCAGCTTTACGCTGACGCACGGCCAGTCCGTGACAATCAGCGGCTTGCCCATCGGGGTGACGGCAACCATTACGGAAACCGGACATGCGGGATATGTTGTACTGATCAAAGAGGGAAATCAGACCCTTTTCACAGCTGACTCCGGAACCATAGCATTGAACAGCGATCGCGAGATCCTGTTTGTCAACAGCACAGGCACTGTGCTGCCGGAAACCGGCGGTACAGGCGCAATTCCTTGCACACTGGGCGGTATAGCAATCATGGTTACTGCCTTTATGTGCGGCTGCAGGTGGCGCCGAAGAGGAAGGAGGGTGACCGGCTAGCCAGCCATCTTCTTGGGCAAAAACAGTTCATGGCCCGATTGCAGCCGAAATAGAACAGAATACAGAGAACAAGTAAAAACAGAAAGGAACAATATCCAATGACGAAAGTATTTAAAAAACTGCTGCCCCTTTTGCTGGCCACCCTTATGGTGTTTGGCATGGCGACCACAGCCCTTGCGGCAGGCAACGGCCAAATCACAGTAAATAACACCGTAGTCGGCAAAGAATACGAGCTTTACAGAATTTTCGATCTGACGCAGTCAACCAGCGGAAATGCAGTGTCTTATACCATCGCCCCCGCCTGGGAAGATTTCTTTTTTAACAGCGACGGCACAAAAACAGCGGCCGGTACTACCTATCTGCTGGATGCGCAGCCGACCGGCGGCAGCTTGAACGCGATCACTTATAACGGCAATACCTACTACATCAATATCACGGACAGCAATGTTGCCGACTTTGCCAATGCAGCCCAGGTATATGCGGGAACCACAAACGCAGATGCTTCCGCGACTGCTACCGGTACCAGTCTGGTATTCAGCAATCTGGATCTCGGTTATTACCTGGTCTTCCCCGTAGATGCTACTGAAATTGCAACGGGCAACAGCTCGATCTGCTCTTTGACCAATGCCGCGCCCAACGGCGTGATCAACAGCAAGGGTGAGTATCCGGATATCGATAAGACTGTAAATGACCAGGACGTGGAAGTTGGCCAGACCGTAACGTACACCATTACCGGCCAGGTCCCTGACACCACAGTTTATGATACCTTCACTTATGAAGTTCACGATACCATGAGCGCCGGCCTGACGTTCGGGACAACAGCTGCTACTACAAATTTTACCGTTAAGTTCGGCAATACGGTCATCTATGACAAGAACAGCGCCTCGCTGCCCACAGGCATGACTCTGAGCTTCGCCAATAACGGTTTTGTCGTTAATTTTGACATGGTGCAGTTCCAGAGCTATAAGGGCCAAACGATTACCATCAGCTACGACGCCGTCGTGAACGATGGTGCCGTTTGCCAGCTGACGGAAAACGAAGCCTATCTGAAATACGGCCACAATCCTAACGATCTTGAAGAAAGCACACACAAGGAAATCGAAGTGTACTCCTCCAGAATCGTGATCGACAAATACGAGACCGGCAGCACCTCCACCAAGCTGCAAAACGCGGAGTTTGTGCTTTATAAAAATGTAACCGAAGAGTATGAAGAAGCTGGCGAGACCCTGACTCGTACTGTGAAGTACTATTATCGTTACATTGCGGCGACGGCGACTGACCCTGCTAGGGTTGAGTGGGTAGCGGAAGGCACCAACGGTGAAATCCCTGCCACTGCGACCAGAGTCCTCACCGATGTAAATGGTGCTGCGACCTTTGCCGGCCTGGAGAGCGGAGATTATTATCTGCACGAAACAGCATCCCCCGCAGGGTACAATCTGCTGCCCAACGATGTGCTTGTTGAAGTGCGCGCCCCCCAAACTGTCAACGGCAAGGCGATCGGCGTTTCCGTCACTAAGGAAATCGCCAACAGTTCCGGTACGCAGCTGCCCCAGACTGGCGGTATCGGCACAACGATTTTCTATATTGCAGGCGCCGTTCTTCTAATCGGTGCCGGCGTGCTCCTCTTTGTACGCAAGCGGGTTAAATATGAAAAATAATGAGGAGACACCCAAACAGGAACACAGCGTCGTTTGCGGAAAGAAGACAGTATATTCCTTTGAGACTCCGATAGACCACAGGCGGTTTTTTGTTCTAGGCGTAGGCCAACTGTGTTATGCATGTGGGAAGCTTTTTGAATTGTGCGGTTGTCCCAAAGGAACTGCCAATCTATGAGAATGCAAACGCGTTAGACGAAAACAGGCTGGAAACACAAGAAACCGATCCATCCATGCACTCTCCGGTGCATGGATGGATACGGCAGTAAGGAGCGCCCTATTTTGAAGAAAAACCGAATCACAACTCCCATACTGATCTTCATCTTTTTGGTAGGGCTCTGCTTACTGCTGTATCCCAAGGTCAGCAACTATTGGAATTCCCTGCATCAAACGCGAGATATCAATCAGTACGTAAATGAGGTTAAAGGCATTGATCCTGCTACCTATTCGAAAGTGCTGGGAGACGCGGCTGAACATAACCGTTCTCTGATTGACAGGGATAATCAATTCAAGCTGACGGATGAGCAGGCAGAAGCCTATCCGGAACTTCTGAACACTTCCGGGAACGGAATCATGGGCTATATCGATATCCCGATAATCAATGTTACTCTGCCCATTTACCATGGGACATCGCATGCGGTTCTGCAAACCGCAGTGGGACATCTGGATTGGACAAGTCTGCCTGTCGGTGGTGACAGCACACACTGTGTACTGTCCGGCCACAGAGGACTTCCATCCAGCAAATTGTTCACTGATCTTGACAAGCTGGTTGTCAAAGATATATTCACAATCCACATCCTGGACGAAACACTGACCTATGAAGTGGACCAGATCCTGATTGTGGAACCAGAAGACGCATCTGCCCTGCAAATCGTGCAGGGAGCGGATTATTGTACGCTGGTAACCTGCACGCCATACGGCATCAATACCCATCGGATGCTTGTGCGAGGTCATCGAATTGAAAACATTGCTGCGGCTACTGTAACACACGTAACCGCAGACGCAATTCAGATAGAGCCAATGCTCGTTGCTCCAATCATATTTACGGTAATACTGCTTGTTGTACTGATATCTCTCGCAATCACTTCGCGTAGCAAATTGCCCGTCAAGGAGGAACCCTATGAAGATGAATGAAAAAACCATCAGCAAAAAGATCATATGCCTAATCTGCCTTGTACTGATTGTTTTAGTATTTCCTGTCTCTGCTTTTGCCATGACCAATGTTAACACAACGCAGTCTGCATCACTGACAGTGGAATGTAAATGTGACGGCAGCTTGCTCAGCGGTGTTGTCTTTGGTATATACCGGGTGGCGGATATGGACGAAGCCGGTCGGTTTATTCTAAGCTCGGATTTTGAAGACTATCCGATCTCGTTGAAACAGGATACCGCGTCCGGCTGGCGTGCCTTGGCTGAAACCCTGGCTCAGTATGTCAATAGAGATAATGTTCCTTCACTGAATCATGGAAGCACGGGTGCTGACGGGAAAGTGACATTTGCCGATTTGAAAGTTGGATTGTATCTGGTATGCGGTTATCGATATATAAACGGGGATTTTACTTACAATCCTGAACCGTTTTTGATCAGCCTCCCAAACCTGAATGAATCCGATACTTGGATCTATGACGTTAAGGTTAACTGCAAAGGAGAAGGATATTACGATTCTCCTGAAACGACTTCTATTAAGGTCCTGAAAGTATGGAAAAATGATGAGGATACGCAGAGCAGACCTGAGCAAATCGAGATCCAGCTTCTGAAAAATGGAAAGGTACTCGACACAGTCATACTGTCTGCAGAAAACAGTTGGCGCCATACCTGGACGGAACTTGATGCCGATTTTGTTTGGAGTGTTACGGAGAAAACCGTTCCAAATGACTACACGCTTCTCATCAGCAAGGAAGGGTCCACCTATGTTCTGACCAATACATATACTCCCGAGTTTACAGAAGTTGAAGTAGAAAAAATATGGGAGGACGCCGGTCACGAGAGCGAACGGTCGACGAGCATAGAGGTGCAGCTTCTCTGTGACGGAAAGGTTTACGAGACTGTGATCCTGAATTCGGCCAACCAGTGGAAGTATACATGGGCAAATCTGGAATCTGGGCATGAATGGAAGGTAAAAGAAAGCTCCTCGCTTGCTCACTATACATCCAAGGTAACCCAGGATGGCGGGAAGTTTACAATTGTGAACACATTCGTTCCCCCGGATAATCCAAAGAAACCACCGCTTCCACAAACGGGCCAGTTGTGGTGGCCGATCCCCGTTCTTCTTGGCGCAGGTCTGCTTTTCATTATCATTGGAATCTGCAAAAGAAAAAGAATGAAGCATGATGAAACAAAATATAAAACGAAACAGTAAATGGCCTTTTCTGATCGGCGCACTGCTTATATTAGTCGCGGTTGCACTTTATGGTTCAAACCGCATTGAGGATGTTCAGGCACGGCAGCAAGTGAAATCAATTCTTCTTGAGTTTCACGAACAGGCATCCATACCGGAGAGGTTCTATCAGCCGGAATTGTATCTCCCCAGCGGACTTGATGTGGAACGGTATCTACCGGACTATATTCTGAATTCCGATATGGAGATGCCTGTAATGGAAATAGACGGAAACTTATATGTAGGCAGCTTGTATTTTCCTGTTCTCGAACTGGAACTGCCAGTAATGAGTGGCTGGAGTTATGCTAATTTGCGAATTGCACCATGTATGTATACCGGGTCTATATACAGGGACAACGCCGTGATTGCTGCCCACAACTATACGAGTCATTTCGGACAACTATCAAAACTAACGCCGGGCGATGCTGTGGCGTTTACGGATATAGATGGGAATGTATTTTTTTATGAAATTGCAATTCTGGAGGTTATCGATCCGAGTAATACGGAAGAAATGATTTCAAGCGGTTTTGATCTGAGCCTATTTACCTGCACGCCAGGCGGAGCGGCTCGTTTTACAGTTCGCTGTATGCGAATTCCCATGGTTAGATGATTTACTGTGTTCTGACGGAAATTCCCCCTCTTCTCTTGGCTGCAACTTCTATTGAGCAATTGCAGAAGTGCGGCTATCGAATTGAAATGCAGACATAGAGGCTTCATATGCCGTATGGCATGGAACATTTTGAAGACAGTTTATAAAAGCACATGAAAGGAAAATGAAAGAATGAACAAAACAGATTTTGCGCGTAAGTTAGCTGACGTCACCGGTATTCCTACATCTAAAGCAATTGAAACTATCAACGCAATGTTATGTATTCTTTCAAATACTATGAAGGAAAAAGAAACCATTCAGTTTATAGGCTTTGGAACATTTGAAGTAAAGATTACTCCTGAGCGTAAGGCACGGAATCCACGAACTATGGATGAGATCATAATTCCACAGCGCCATAGAGTGATATTTCGGCCAAGCAAAACACTACTTTCTGATTTGAACGGTAATGACATATAACAGAGAACAGTGCATATGACGAGAGGGAGTTAGAGCATTCTCTGACTCCCTTTGTTTTTTATCCGAGTTTGAATAGGTGATAGAAATGAAGTGGAAATAAAAAAACACAGTTAAACATCGTCAAAAGCATAGAAAGCCACGGGTGAGATATTCCGAGGGTAGTTTTTTGCTTCAAAAAGCAGTCAATTATGATGCGTTCGTTGGTAAACGAGCGCATTTTTTGTTTTCCCCTCGTTGTCGCTCTCCCCCCTCTGATTTCGATTTTGCCAACCTACAAAAAAGAAATCGGAGAAAAACAAATGAAAGAAATCAATCTGCGGGACTATTACCCGTATTATACGAAAGACAAGATCGTCGAGGTGCCGGACGAAGTGTTTGTCATTCTGGAGGATTTTAGACGCCAGGAAGAAAGCTACCAGCGCAACGTTCGCAGATATAAGGCGTTTTACTCTTTGGATGTGGACAATGGAATTGAGAAGGATATTCTGCTTGAACAGCCATCGCCCTATGAGATTTTGGAGCGGCAGCGAATGATTGCTTTGCTGTATCAAGGGCTTGATGCTCTGCCTGAAAAACAGAGCCGCCGAATTTATGCCCATTACTTCCTTGGTATGAGTATCTCGCAGGTCGCAAAAGCTGAATGTGTGAATAAAAGTAGAATCAGCAGATCAATCAGCGCGGGACTTCGAGGTCTGGAAAAATATTTGAAAAATTTTTTCTGACAGACGGCAACAAACGCCCCAAAATTGTCCTTATTTATAGAGGGACCTTTTCGGCGGGAATTATTTCTGTCATGCGGAGCGTCCGAACAGCGGAGCTTCCCAATAACGAGAAAGTAACCACTGCCGCCCCTCGCGGCACTTTGACAACTGAATATACGTTGCCATAGGTACGTCATTCTGTGTTCCGAGCGGCAAATGGGGCGGCGCCATGACAGACAGCCAAGGAGGTGATGAACCGGGCTGTCCGAGCGATCAACGCAGCTCATTGACCCGGCCGCGGCAGGCAGGGCGCGACGACGACACAGATCATAATGGTACTTTCTCACGACCTCCCACAGACTTGAGGGGGAGTCCCTTCTGTATACGCTTGCGGTGGCGACGCGGCGGTACAAGCAGGGCTATGATGCGGCGAAGCTAACCGCAGCCTATGGCAACCCCTATTCCGCTTTATGTGGAGCCTGTCGGGGGGCGTGGCAAATACGGCAGGAACAAAATCGAAATCAGATACCATGAGCCGGGCTTGTGGTAACACACAGGTCCGGCTTATTCATGTGGTTTTGATTATTTCAAATATACAGATCACAGGAAGGAGCGTATTTTATGCAGATGACAAAGCAGAAAGCAGAACCTGCCTCTACCATTCTGGTTGATATACGGGATGTATCGGTCAGTAAGGATCTGCCGAGGGAGGAACGCATTTCAGAGTTTATCAGACAGATCAAAGACCCCTACTGCTTTAAGTGCGGCAGGTTTACCGTCCGGGCGAGCTTTGCCGCGGACGGCGCAACCTTGGAGGACTGCATTAAGGGGATCATTCGCTGAACAGAAAATTTCCGAAAAGGGGCTGACTTTTCCGCTTCTCCGATGTATAATAAGTGTCGGAAAAGGAATTGAATACGGCAAACAACACTCCTTGAATTGCGGGATTTTTCTGCAAAGAAAGGAGTGTTTTTATATGGAGCTTTACAAAGCAATCAAGTACATACGCCTGTCTTATACGGACGACAAGACCGTGGAGAGTGACAGCGTAGCCAACCAAAGGCGTCTGATCGATGATTTCGTGGAGAAGCACCCGGAGATCGAGGTCGTTGCCGAGAAAATCGACGACGGATACAGCGGCGTACTGTTCGACCGTCCTGCGTTTCAGGAAATGATGGACATGATCAAGCGCGGCGAAGCAAACTGCGTGATCGTGAAAGACCTTTCACGACTTGGCCGTGAGTATATCGAGACAGGCCGCTACATGCGAAGGGTATTCCCGGCTTACGGCGTCCGCTTTATCGCGATCAATGACAATGTAGATACCGTAAATGACGCGGCGGACGATCTAACGGTCTCGGTCAAGAACATTATGAATGAGGCATACTGCCGCGACATATCGGTAAAGACAAGAAGCGCCCTGGAAGCCAAACGGCGCAGCGGCGATTTTGTCGGCGCGTTCCCGGTATATGGATACTTCAAGACCGGAGAAAAGCACAAGAGCCTGGAGGTCGATCCCTATGCCGCCGATGTGGTGCGGGATATTTTCAGAAAGCGTCTGGACGGATTCAGCGCCCTTCATATCGCGGAAGAACTCAACCGTCTGGGCGTCCGCTCTCCCCTGGCATATAAGCGGAACAACGGACTTCCTCACGCCAAGGGCGGCTACACGGACCGGAAGGACTGTAAATGGTCCGCTACCACCGTTATCCGTATTTTGCAGGATGAAACCTATACCGGCACACTGGTACAGGGGCGGCAGGCCACGCCTCATTTCAAGCTGAAGGAGCTGGAAAACAAGCCTTCATCCGAGTGGGTCCGCGTTGCCGGCGCACATGAGGCGATCATCAGCCGGCATGACTTTGACCTGGTACAGCGGATTAGGAGGATCGATACCCGCACTTCTCCCAAAGAGGACAAGGTATATCTGTTTTCCGGTATTCTGATCTGCGGCTGCTGCGGCGGGCGCATGACGCGAAAGATCAACCGCTACAAGGACAAGGAATATGTTTATTACTTCTGCCCTTCCGGTAAAAAGAACGGCTGCACCTCCGGCGCTATGGTTAAGGAAAGCGATCTGATCCAGTGCGTTCAGGACAGCTTAAAAGGTCATATTGATAATATCGCCTCTCTGGACACCATGCTTTCCAGTATCAGTCAGGAGCGGATCAACCGTGAGCTGGCGCGGGAGTACGCCGGACAGATCGGAAGCTGCGAAAAGCAGCTTGCGCAGATCGAAAAGTACAAGGCAAAGCTGTATGAAAACCTTGTGGGCGGCATACTCACAAAAGAAGAATTTTTATCCTACAAGCGCAAATACAACGCCGACATTGAGGGCTTGCAGGCGGCAATCGAAAGCTGGAACGAAAAGCTGACCGATGTTTTGGAGAACCGCAGCGAGCGCAATCGCTGGATCAACCATTTCATGGAGTTTTCGGGAATGGAGGAAATCGACCGGCGCGCTGTGATGCAGCTTATCCGCAGTATTCGGATCATCAGCAAAGAGGAATTGCAGATAGAGTTCAATTATCAGGACGAATATCAAAAAGCGGTCCGCTTTGCAGAGCAGATGGAGCAAGCGAATCGTGAGGAAAGGAGGGTCGGCTGATGGCAAGAAAAAGCAGAAAGGCGACAGCACCGGAGCAAACCTATCATGTCGCTGTCTATATCCGTACCGCCCTCTATATTCGCCTCTCTGTCGAGGATAACAAAAAGCGCGGAAATTCCATTGATAATCAGCGACTTGTTCTCAATGACTATATCGCGGACAAACCGGAGTTTAAGGTCTATGATACCTATATCGACAACGGCCTTTCCGGGACCACCTTCCGGCGCCCTGCTTTTCAGCAGATGCTTTCGGATATTGAGGCGGGTCACATTGACTGCGTGATCGTAAAGGATCTGTCAAGACTGGGGCGCAACTTCATAGACACCAGCTACTATATCGAGCAGTATTTTTCCACGCACAATGTCCGGTTTATCGCTGTTACGGATCAGTTTGACACGGCGGACCCGGACAACCTGCACGGAGGCATTATGCTCCCCTTGAAAAACATGATAAACGAGGCTTACGCCCTGGACATCGGAAGAAAGATCAAGGCGCAGCAAAGGCAGACCATGCAAGACGGCGGATATGTGGGAGCGCGCGCCCCTTATGGCTATCGCAAAGACCCTGAGAACTGCCATAAGCTGCTGATCGACGAGGATACCGCAAAGGTGGTTCGCCAGATTTTCATATGGGCCTACGAGCGCATTGGCTTGAATGAAATTACCCGACGCTTGAACGAGGCAGGCATACCGACGCCGAGCCATTATAAGAAGAAGATCGGTGAGATCAGCCATGAAAATCTAATCGGCAACGGCAAATGGCAGACACGGACGGTGGCTAAAATCCTGTCCAGTGAGGTTTATACCGGTGATTTGGTGCAGGGCAAGACAAAGAGCGTCGATCACCGCCAGACAAAGGCGGATGAAGAAAACTATATCAGGGTTTCCGGTACGCATGAAGCTGTTATAAGCCACGAGGTTTTCAACGCCGTGCAGGAATACCGGCATATGGTCAGTGAAGAAAGTAAGAACAGGAAAATCAATGCCTTCACACCTAATATTGTCAAGGGAAAGGTGTTCTGCGCACATTGCGGCGGCAGTCTTCACAGGCAGCGTAACACACGAAAGAAAGGCCCTGATGTGTACTTTTTCCATTGCCTCAGCAACAGCCGTATTGCAAAGGGAAGCTGCGAGGGCGTGACGATCCGGGAGAAGGAGCTGATTTCAACTATAACAGCCATATTGGAAAAAGAGCTGTCCGTTATGCTGGGTTCCTCATTATCTTTATTTCGATATGAGGTACGGCAAAAGCAGGAACGGGATCACATTAAGGAACAGCTTTCCGTAAAGCGCCGGGATATGGAGCAAAACCGAAAACTGATCCGCGGATTGTATGAGGACTATGTTCAGGGGATCGTGACCGGCGAGGAATATCTTTCTATGAAAGAGGATTACGAAAAGCGTATCGCAGCGTTATCCGCGGATATAGCGACCTTTAACAATGATACTGCTGCGCTTGACGAACAGCTTGCCCGGTATCGTTCTATGGAAGAAGATGCTCACAGGCTGGAAAGCGACCACACCCTGACGGAGGAGCTGATCGAAAGGCTGATTGACCGTATTGAGATCACCCACGACCACGATATACATGTGACCTTCCGCTTTCAGAGCGAATTTACAGATCAGAGAAAGGCGGTGCCGCTATGCGCAAATACCTGATAGCACTATACATTCGCCTGTCTCTGGAGGATTCCAAAACGGAAAGCATGAGCATACCCAATCAAAGGCTTATCTTACAGGAGAAGGCAATGTCGCTTCCCGAATGGGAAAATGCCGAGGTCGTGGAGTTTGTGGACAACGGACACAGCGGAATGAACTTTGAACGCCCCGCCGTTCAGGGGCTTTTGGAAATGGTGCAGGCAGGAAAGGTCGATTGCATTATTGTAAAGGATCTCTCCCGCTTCGGGCGAAACAGTATTGAGACGGGCTACTTCATAGAGCGCGTGTTCCCGCTGTATCATACCCGGTTTATTTCCGTAAGCGATCACTTCGACACAGCGGATTACAAAGGCGATACTGGCGGGATTGACGTTGCTTTCAAGTATCTTATCAGCGAGTGCTACAGCCGGGATATGTCCATGAAAACCAAGAGCGCCAAATACGCGAAAATGCGCCGCGGAGAGTATCAAAGCACGATATGCCCTTATGGGTATCAAAAGAGCGCAGACGGGCGTATGGAGCCGGACAAGGATGCCGCTGCGGTTGTAAAACAGATTTTCCTATGGGCCGCTGACGGTAATACCGTTGCGGAGATTATTAGAAGGCTGTATGCGCAGCATGTGCCTACCCCGGCAGAGTACAGAGCGGCCAAAGGAAAACCTATCCACGATACCAGCCGGTCAAATGGCGTGTGGTCGTCCTCGGCTGTCATACATATCTTGACCGACGAGCGATATGCGGGAACCTATGTGATCGGCAAGCGCGCCGTCAAAGAGATCGGCGGCACACGCTCCCGCCTGAAAGATGAAAGCGAGTGGATCAAGATCCCGAACCATCATCCGGCAATCGTGAGTATGGAGCTGTATGAGCAAGCCAATGCTGTGAGGCGTCAATTCAAGCAGCCAAATAAACAGCGCAGGGATTATCTTCTGCGCGGGAAGGTCTTTTGCGGATATTGCGATCACGCTATGTCCCGCAAAGGGAAAACAACCTGGTTCTATTGCAGACACGCAGAAGTTTCTGACAATCTTCCTTGTCATGGACTGCAGGTTCGGGAAAAGGAACTGGAGCAAGTGGTTTTTGAAAGCATAAAGGCGCACATGCTTCCGGTCCTGGGTCTGGATATATGTAAGGATGATCTGACCCTTCAAAGCGTTCAACAGGCGGAGCAGGAAAGGAAACTCCGCGCCCTGCAGGATAGCAAGCGAAAGCTCTACGAACGATATGCCCTTGGAGAAATTGACCTTGTCTCTTATAAGGCAGAAAAGGAAAAGCTTGATATTGCTTTGGTGGGCGAAAAAAACACCCATGACATAATTACGGCACGGGCAAAGCAAGCTCAGGGCGATTATGAGGCAAATTTGAAACACCAGGATCTTGCAAAAGAAATCGGCAGTTCCACGGCATTGACAAAATCGCTGGTGGACACACTGATAAACAAGATCTATGTTTTCAGGGATGAACGAATTGAAATCGACTACGCTGTCCGGGATTTCTTCGAGAACGAGACAGCACAGGAAATGCCATCATGCGGCGCCGAGGGATAGGACCGGATGCTGCGAAAAACGCTCCGCTCCTGTCCCAAACAGATTTGCAAATTTTTTTGTTTTCCGCTTGACATACGGGTGCCTTAATGAATGGCAGCTAAAATGCGGTAGCAAAATCTTTGCATTTTCATCTTTCAGGAGCTGTTCATCATTGCAGTCACGGATAATACGACGTATTGCTTTGTTAAGGGTTGCTTGATGTTGCGGCTGTCCAAAACGGTTAAGAAAGATAAAATCAGTATATCCGTCCACAACAGCTTCGCAATGAATATCAAGCAACTCCTGTCTTTCCTTTTCCATAAGGAATGCTTCTTTGACGAAATCCAACATCGGAACTTGGCGTTTGCCAGCCGGAGTTTTCGTAGTATTGATGTTAAAATAGCAACCACGCTTACTTCCCTCGGTACGGTGGTCATAGTAAACCAGCGTGTGGTTCACATCAATGATACCTTCTTCCAAATCAATGTCGCACCATCTTAGACCCGTCGCTTCTCCAACACGAAGCCCTGTTCCAATCAACACTGCAAAAATAGGATACCACAAACTTGCAGACGGTGTATTCTTCAGATAACTCAGGAGCAGTTCCTGTTCCGGTCTCGTTAAGGCTCTGCGTTTCTCAGTTTGAAAACAATGGGACTGCTTTAACTCTTTCAGCACATTATTGGAAGGGTTGTTTCTGAGATAATCATCATCAACCGCCATATCCAAAATCTGATGAAGAACCGTATGGATATTATCAATAGTCGCCGGTTTCAAATGGCGTTCATCTGCAAGGTAGTTGTAAAACCTCTTAATATCCGATTTTTTCAAAGAAGAAACGGTCTTTGAGCCAATCTGTTGGCGGACAAATGTCTCATACATATATTTGTAGTTTTCAAAAGTGTTGTTTTTTAGACCACGCTTCAAATCTTTCCAAAGCTCATATATATCATTGAGGGTAGTATATCGAGCTTCCGCTTTTATGCCATCTTTCTTGTCCTTTTCTATTTGCTCTTCTTTGTATCGAAGTTCGTCAAGAGTCTTGGCATACACATAACGCCTTTTTCGGTTGGCGTCTGTCCAACAATAATGATATGTACCGTCTGCTCGCTGTGATTCTCCTGTGCGAAGAACTACTCTTGATTTATCTCGTCTTTTTGCCTTTGCCATAATCTTTTCCTCCTAAACCTTTTCTATTTTGTCCATATACTTGTCAAACTTCTCACGATTTATCAAAATCTGTGTTCCATTTGAGATTGAAAAATTACAACCTTTCGCCAATGCCATTTTTCTAAGTCTTTTAATCCCAATACCGGAATAAGCGGCTGCTTCTTCACAAGTGATAACCTTGCGTTCCCATATCGGTAAATCCAGCTTTCTTTCCTCAATCGCCTTCCTATATTCCAATATTTCAGGACTGCTTACTTTCAGCACACTCTCACCACCTTATATCGAATATAGCTTTTCAAGGTACTCCTCAAAACGCTTTCGTTTTATCATAGTTCTTTTCCCTACACGCAAAGTAAAATTGCAATTGTCTTGCTTTATGAGCTTGTATATCGTGTCTCTACCAATGCCCGTATAGGCTGCCGTTTCTTCAATAGATAGGTTTTGCCTATTCCATAAAGGGACATCGGAACCTCGGCTCTTGAACCATTCTCTTTGGCAATTAACCTCGCTATCCATTTGTGATTCCTCCCTCATATTGAGTACACTCTTTCAATATACTCATCAAACTTTCTTCTTTTTATCATTCTTCTTGTTCCAATCCACAGCACAAAAGGACAATCTTCCGGATTAGTCAGTTCGTATAATTTACTCATACCGATACCTGAATATCGAGAAGTTTCTTCAATGCTCAAAGTTGGTTTGAACCAAATAGGCACTTCGTCCTTTTTACTATTCTTTCGATTGTCTGACATTTGATTTTCCTCCTTGATTTTGATGTCTCAAGGATACATAAAAATGATTGATGAGCCAATGATGCGAATTGGCTCATCGCACACTTGACAATTTGGTTAAATGGAATACTGCCTTTCGATATATTCATCGAATTTTTTACGCTTAATCATTCTCCTGTTACCTATCCATAAAACAAAGGGACAATCCTCCGGATTCGTCAATTCATAAAGTTTATCTCTACCAATGCCGGAATAAGCAACTGCTTCTTCAATGGAAAGATTGGGCTTATGCCATAAAGGAATATTGTATTTCTCCTTATCTTTTCTTTCAGGCATTTTTACACCCCTTTCCTTTGACCGAGGTGCGTTTGTCATAAACGATATAATCCCAACCGCTGTTATTGCACTTATCGCAGTTGTCTTTGCTTTTCGCAAAAGGGTCAAGACGCCTGACAACATAGTTTGGGTCGTGGATATAGTCGCTCAGGCACTTGGGACATAAGCAGCGAACATCTCCATTTCTGTCTGTGTTGTAAATCCATAAACCGAAAGTCTTTTTAAGAGCTGCGTTAATATGCTTCCAAAGCCTTTCATCGTTTACCGAGCCAATGTAGTCTGTCAGTTCGTCCTTATTAACAGTCTGTATCTGTTCAAGAAGAACCATTGACGGCTTCTTCAGACCGAAGTCCTCACCCAAAATGATGTGTGAAGGAAGATACTTCTTTTTCATCACAGCCGTAACAGCCGCAACAATAATTGTCGGAGCATTTGCATTAAAGTTGTCCGCCTGAATTACCATTACAGGTCTCTCTCCCGACTGGACAGACCCCTCTCTTTTTCCAAAATCGTAGTAGAATAAATCTCCACGCTGAATTTCATTTCTCTGCATATATGTATAACCTCTCTGTTCATTTAGTCTTGAAAGTGCATTTCGTATCCGGATTTGAAATAACCCCTTCACTCATTTGGACAAAGGGGGTCAAAATGCACACCCAAAATCAGAGGTTTTCATAAAATTTCTTGAAATTTTTTCTTGCGGCAGCAATCGACTTATCTACAACGCTGTAATATACTCCTTCTTCCTTTGCAATTTTTCTTGAACTCATACCTAACAAAATCGCTTTTATCAGTCGTTCTCTCTGAACAGGTTTCAGCATTTCCAAGACCTTTCTGACTTTTGCAATTTCTAACTGGCGAAGCTGTTCCTTTTCTTCCTCAATCCGTTCTTCTTCCGCTTGCTCAAACGGGTCAACAAACGGAGTAATCAGTTCCCGGTGGAACTGTTCAGAAATGTCATCTTCATATCCGTACACATCGATTGTTCTTTTTGCTCGCTTTTCGTACTTATCGTTGTTTCTGTATGACTCGTCAATCACTTCGCCCTGAGCCATAGAAAGCAGAATGAACGGAGTGTACCGACGGATAACATCAGGGTATTTAACCCACAATTCTTCTTCCGCCAGTTCTGTTACAATCGCCCATTTCTCCGAGCCGGTGTAACCGTGATATTCATACCGAAGATTGATGAGCTTGCAGTCGTTCGCAAATAATAATTCCTGTTGTTCTAATGTAAGTTTTGTCATTGTCGTAATCTCCTTAAATTTGAATTTTTGAATTTGGTTGAAATCAAAAATTCGGAGATTACGGATACTTGGCGATATATGCCAGCCACTTATATGTCACGGTCTTGCTCCTTTCGGGAGCTACAAAAAAAGCCGGACACCAAGAACATTAGGATATTTCTATCCCTTAATTCTCAGCGTCCGGCAATTTGATGACTCAGGAGCTTTCGCTCAAGGACTCGTGGCTCGGTACATCTGCCCGATATTTAATTGTTCGCTCTGTTATTACTTCTTGTTAATCTGTACTTGACCGTTCCCTTGCGGAGGGACAGGTCAACCTCTACTACTCTGTGGCAGTTCGGACATTTCAGTTCAATAACACCTGTTGTCATTGTTACCTTGTCAAAAATACGCCAGCCACAGTTTTTGCACCTTACGATTATCTTTTGTTCCAACGATTTCATAGCTCGCTCACCTCCGGATAAACCGTAACCAAATCAAAAGGATTATCAAGATACTCCTTTTTCAGTAGTCCGAGCTGTTTCATTCGTATGGCAAGTGCTTTTTTTGAACACCCTAAAAAATCGGCAAGTGCGTCAAACCTTTTATATACACTCGGATAGTATATCTTGTTCAGGCATTCAATCTTTTCGCCGAGACTGAACAGATACATTCCTTGTTTTATGAGGTTTTCAGGAAGAAGAATAGCAGCTCCAAGCGTGTTTGCCTGCCATTCCTCCCAATCAGATATTGGCTTATTCCTCTCGGAATTTGCCTTGTAATAATGAACTCTGGCAGACTTCTGTGTTACACCGTAATCATTCGGGAACAACATCTTAAATATCTGATGACTGCCCTCGTGCATTAAGGTGAAATTCTTTCTGCCTTTCAGCTTGCTGTCAAAGTTCAAGTCCTTTTCCACAAGAACGGTTTTCCCGTCCAAAAAGAAAAAGGCTTCGTTATCATCATCTTCAAATACCTGAACACCCATTTCCGTAAATGAGGTCATTCCGAGAATGCTTCCGTCATAGGATAGATGCTGGTATTCGACATTCAAACCGAGAACCTTCTCCAAGAGAAGCTCCGGGTCAATTCTATATATTTGTGTGTTACGGACATCGGGAAGTGCCATATATGCCTGAACATACTTGTCGGCAATCGCTTCGATGTCAAATCTCGATAAACGTTTCAAGTTACAAAACCTCCTACCATTAGGATTTTGCTTCTACAAACCACTTTCCGTTTTCTTCGTCGAACAGAAATGTGGGCTTGCCGCAAATCTGTACCGTGTAGCGGATACCGGTTCCTCCGACTTTGGTGGAAGCCGCACGGCATTTCTGAATTACACGGTCTATCTCATATTTTTCATCATTCTCAAACTTGATGAAATTCGGACGAGCCGTTCCATCAGGTCTGTGTGTTACATTTACTTCAACATAAACTTTTCTTCTATCGGATTCCATTTCTATACCTCGTAATTTCTCAAAGTCAAAACTAATCTCCCCAAGTGCTTGTACCCATCGATGTTCTTATCCGACACCCTGTACTTAGGTCGGTTATCTCCAGCAGTATTGATGTAACAGGAAAGCCTTCCTTTCTTAAAGCGTTTTTTCCGGTCAAAGAACAGGAACATTCCCTCATATATACCGTAGTCGGTAAAATGGTTTCCGCCGTCCGCACGGAAGATAACAATATCTTCGCTGCACCCCTGCAAAAAGCAGTCGGGCATCGTAACATAAGCCGTAACCTCTTTTTCGTCAATCACAATAAGCCCTCCTTAACCGACCATACCTGTCGGCATAGTGATTTCGGCTTTTTCCGGTGGTAGCCGCAGGTTCTGACACAGAACCCCATTCCTTATGCTGTCCTTACCGAAACGCCGTCTGATTTCTTCAACACACTTTTCCATTCGCTCCAATTTGTCCTGCTTTGCGGCATCCATAAACATATCTATTTGACGGGGCGTGTCTTGTGGAATGAGATTTATGGCTTGTACTGTCACGGAACGGATAGGGTTGTTCCACCCATATCTTTTTTCAAACAACTGAAAAGCGGTCTTTGCAATAATCATCGGAGACTGTGTAGGAAGTGCAATCTTCGTCTGCCATTGCCTTGTATTGAGTGTGTTGTCTCTAATATGTATTGCGACACCTTCTGCACTCAGTCCGTGAACACGGAGCTTATGTCCGATGTCTTGGGTTAATTCGAGAAACACGGGCCACACCTGCTCCGGTTTCTCTAAGTCTGCTACCGTCGTTATACCGTGTCCTACACTTTTTATAGGAGAAACGAAGTCTTTCTTGGCAACAAGGGAAAGGTCGTTACCATTGGCATAGTTCCATAAAACTACTCCGTTCTTTCCTAATCTTCTGCGTAAGAACTCAGGGTCGGTATTCGCTAAATCCCCGATGGTACGAATACAATAGCTGTCAAGCACTCGCTGGGTTGCCCGTCCTACACCGAGCAGGTCAGCGGCAGGAAGTCCCCAAATCTTTTCTTTGAATGTGTCCTTTGGTATCAAGGTTACTGCGTCCGGTTTCTTCATATCCGAGCCGAGCTTCGCAAATATCTTATTAAAGGAAACACCCACAGAAATCGTCAAGCCGAGTTCAAACTTCATCGTTTCACGAATTTCATTTGCCACCTTTTCCGGCGAACCGAAAAGGCTTTCCGTCCCGCTAATATCCAACCAACACTCGTCCATACCATACGGTTCAACTTGGTCGGTATATCGCTCATACACGCTTCTCGCAAGCTTTGAGTATTTGATATACTCCTCATAATGGGGCGGTACTACAACCAAGTCCTTGCACTTCTGTTTAGCCTGCCATACTGCGTCCCCGGTTTTCACATCAAAAGCCTTTGCTTTGTAGTTCTTTGCAAGCACAATACCGTGTCGCTCCTCCACAGAGCCGCAAACAGCAATCGGATATTTTTTCAATGCGGGGTCGAGCATACATTCGACGCTGGCATAGAAGTTATTCATATCACAATGAAGTATGCTTCGTAACATTTTTTGAACCCCCTTGACATTTTGGGTAGTTTGGTGTACACTATGTGTAGTTCAACTTCCCAATTCATATTATATACACTTCAACTGTACTTGTCAAGAGCAAATGGGTAGTTCAACTGTAAATATTCTTTTAAGGAGTGAAATCACAATGACATTCGGTGAAAAAGTCAAGGCTGAAAGAACAAAGCTTGGTATGAGTCAAGATGAGTTGGCAGCTAAAATCGGCGTAACCCGACGCATAATTGGTTCTTATGAAAATGATAAATCCCGTCCGAGAGGAATGGAAAGATATAAGAAGCTGGCAGAATCCTTAAATGTAAATGTGAATTATCTGCTGTCTGAGGACGACGCTTTCATCGCCGATGTAGAGGATAAGTACGGACGCAGAGGAGCAAGACAGGCTCAGGAGTTGCTTGCAGAAGTTACCGGTCTGTTTGCCGGCGGCGAAATGGCTGACGAGGATATGCGTGAAATGGTTGACGCTATTCAGGAAGCATATCTTATTGCAAAGAAGAACAATAAAAAATACACCCCGAAGAAATACCGCAAAGACGAGTAATCCTCAAAGTGAACTAAGTCCAATATATGGGACACATAATAGTTTATAATTTATTATAGGGTAAATATCCGATATACTATAATATGGGAGGTGAGCCGGATTGGGGTATTACACTACGGCTGAGATTGTGAAAATCGTAAACAAGCTCATTGACCGCTGCGGTACTCGTGACCCGTACAAGGTCGCAAAAGAGCTTGGTATCAATATCATCTACCGGAATTTTGACAAGCAGCGTGGAGCATACAAGGTTATTCTGAAGAACCGCTTTGTTTTTCTTAAAAACGGTATGCACCCGGTCGTGGAGCAGATAGTGCTATGGCACGAAATCGGGCACGATGTTCTACACAGGCAAGAAGCGGTTGCTGTCGGCGGGTTCAAAGAGTTCAACATCTTTGATATGAGAGAGAACCGTATGGAGTATGCAGATTGAACAACTCATAACGGAGTTTGCCCCGACCATGCTCCTGGTAGAACATGACAGTGTTTTTCGAGATACTGTGGCAAGTAAAATTGTGAATATCTAAATTAAAATAATTGTATGGGTTAATTCCAGTTTTACAGAGACTCAAATTTCAGTTTGTCGGATTTACTCTAAAATTAGCAAAGACCGCTTACGTCGTGTAGGCGGTCTCTTTTTGTGTTTAGAAATATTTGATTTTGACCTTTCTTTTCTTGGCTGAAAGCACCTTGCAGAGAACATCGTCAACTCCGTCGGTGTATCTGCCTTGTGAAATCAGACTGTTCTTTAAGCGGATAAGTGTTTGTATTACTCTGCTATATTCGTCATCATTAAGATAGATATGGAACTTTTCTTCTCTCACAGTCGCTTCCTCCATTCATTGAATTTTGCTCTGATTACCGAAACATCTGCTTCGACATCAGAATAAATAAAGATATGTACGCTTTTGAAAACTGCTTTTACTCTGTCGGCATACTCCGCTTCCGTTTCGGTTGTCTTAAAAGGGAGTTTTACGAGTTTTATATTTCGTTGCTTGCATAAGTGGCTTTTGAGAACCTCCATATGTTCTGAGCCGTTCGTAAATTCTATCGCCAGCTTTTCTGACGGAATGTATGTTTCAAGAGGTATTCCCAATAGTTTATCCGAACCGAGCTGTACCTTTAGTCCTTTTTGATTGGCGTAATAGGCGACAGCCAAGCCGGGGAACACGGAGCGATATTCGTTTTCGCACACAGTGCATTTTTCTCCGATAATTGTTCTGTCGCTGATTTTTGCTTTCCAAGAGTGTCCAAGTGAACATTTCCACCACACACTTTTCATTGACTTTCTTGACACTTGTGTCGGGAGCAGAGAGTTTTTTTCGTAATCCCATTCAGCAAGCAGTTTCCTGTCCGTTGTGGCTAAATCATTGTATCCTGCAAGAACCGCCCTGTCCGCACAAACCGGGCATACTGTTCCTTTTACACGAGCATTGATAACGGACTTCCACTCATTGCCACAGGTCTTACACTTCCACCAAACATTGTGTCTTGATTTTGCGTTTACCTCATCAGGCATTAGGGGATAATTTCTTTCTGACCACTCAGCCGCAAGGTCAGGGTGCGTAGTCGCCAAGTCATTAAATCCTTTGAGCAATGTATATCCGCTACAATACGGACATCTGCTCCCACCGGAACGGGTTGAAATAAGAGTGTACCACTCGTTTCCGCAATCTTTGCATTTCCACCAAGCCTTACTGTTTGCAAAGGCTGTTACCATTGTAGGCAGCAACGGAAGATTTCTGTCAGACCATTCAGCAGCAATATCGGGATACTGTGAAGCAAGGTCATTGAATCCGGCAAGGACTTTATTATGTGAGCAGTATGGACAGCCTGTGCCGTTTACCGTTCTGCTTTTAACGCTTGCTTCCCATTCGTGTCCGTGTTTACATTTCCAAATAATCTTCTTATGAGAAGCGACAGATACCTCGGTAGGCTTTAATTTGTTCTTTTTAGACCACTCCTGAGCCAACAGGGGCTTCAATGTGGCTAAATCATTGATACCCTCTATTACTCTCGCTCCTGAGCATATCGGGCATTTCTCGCCCTTTGAACGAGCTTTGACGCTCGTTTCCCACTCGTGTCCGCAAGCACCTTTCCACCACACTCTTTTATTTGAACCGAAGGTTATCTTATCCGGCGTTAGCGGTAAGTTCTTCTCTGACCATTCAGGAATAAGCTCCGGATGAACGCTTGCTAAACTGCCCGTCATAGTACAACCACCCCTTCCTTTGTGATTATCCCAATTATATTGAGAAAATCGGGATTGGTGTAGTTTGCGAATAATAAGAAAGACCTTGGGAGAAAATATCTCTCAAGGTCAATAAGTGATTCCTCAGTTAGAATTTTATCTTTCCTGTCGGGCAATAAGAGTGGTTACACTATAATAAATCATCACTAAACCCGCACTTAAAATTGCCCCGCCAATAATATCAGTAATCCAATGAACACCGGATATCAACCTGCCAATTACCATAAAAGCAGTAAATGCAATTAAAGCAAAGGCAAATGCTCTTTTCATTTTTGTATTTCTAATTCTACTGTTTAGCTGCATAACAGCTGTCGGCATAACACACATAACAAGCAAGGTTGTCGATGATGGATACGAAGCTTCAAGAAAACCGTTAATCAATACCGGGCGGTAATTGACAACATAAAATTCAAAAAACAAATATGCCGCCATTACAACAATATAGAATGCTCCCAACACCAAAATACTGGAATCGACCTTGAATAAGCTTTTTCTTTTAATAAGCTGTATAAGTCCAAGCAACGCAAATCCCAAAATAAAGCAAAGCGGTATCAGTCCTAACCAGTCCGTAACGGTATATATTGCCATATGCACACCTGTCAGGCTGTGGATAAAGCCGTTCAAGGTTGCAAATCCAACAGAAGAGTTTTGTGGCCCGATGGGCTGAACATCAATAAGGCTTATTGCCACTGTCCACAAAATAAATAACACTACCATTGCTATTCCTGAAAGCAATACTTTTTGACTTTTTTCTTTTTTCATTTTTATCAATCCTTTGCCATAATTATTTGGCTTTCGCCTGTTTACAATATAGGTGGAATGAATAAAAATGAAAAGAATTTCACCGTCACATTGGCGACACGCTTCGTATCATCGCCATTTTATCAGCATCAGAGACTTTATCGCCAAGAAAACAAAAGTGAAAAAGGCTGCATAAGGTTGAAGTGTTATCATAAATTCTATTGTAGCAACTGTGCTTAACACAATGGATATTTGATGTTTGTGTTTCAACCAAAACACTGCTTCATAATTTTGTAGAGCGAGAAGCAAAACACCTGTAAGTACAATTCCAAATACAATAATTAAATACGGTATTTTGATATACTGCGGGGTACCTGTCAGCGAAAGTAAAGATACCTCTTTTATAATCTCATCACCCTTTTGTCCAAAGAAAGGCAGAAACAGAAACATAATCAAACTGCAATCGAGTAAACCAAACACTAAGTCTCTTGTATGTTTTTCCTTTTGCTTATTATCCTCGTCAGCAATTTTAAGTATTTCTTCACCGGACAATAACTCATCTATTGACACTGAAAAAAACTTTGAAATTGCTTTTAATGACTCGATATTGGGAACTCCTCTGCCGGATTCCCACTTAGAAATTGCAGTGCGAGACACAAATAACGCTTCCGCAAGTTCTTCCTGCGTGAGTCCTTTTTCTTTCCTCAACTCTTGTAATTTTTCACTTAATTCCATAATAAACATTCCTTTTGCACTCAGATACGAATGTATCCTTTATTAGAAATGGGCAATCCCACTATGGGACTGCCCATTCATTCCGTAAATTATGCGATTTTTTAGTCTCTGCACCGTTTTTAGCACCGATTGGTGTAAATTTGGTGTAAAGAGGTAAATTTATTCGGTTTGGAAAGTCCCGAAACCCGCATAAACACTGGGTTTTTCTTACTTGTCGTTCGGTAAGGACTTCATTGTCGGGAATTTTTTTGATTGCTAAGCTAACTCTTGTATATCCTTGTAAACCCTTGGAAAATGGGCTTTCCCGGATTCTATATACTTGGATACTCTTGGACGTTTTTTTGACTTTTGTGCGTCCAAAAGATGTCATTCGCCTTAAAATACGTCTTTTTATTTTATGCATGTACTGCTGTGTCAAACACAACAATACTTAGCAAGTATAACATATTTGCCACAGTATGAATAGGTATATTTTTCAATCTTCAAAGAGTTCAATCGCAGGACTCTTTTCTAAAAAATATCCATATTTTTTGATAATTTCTCAATTACTGATTTGGTAACATCTGG